>Ga0310121_10002433_pt1 | contig 17655 bp, 18 predicted proteins | sample CB27_Tmax_986_MG_FD_203504 | JGI IMG/M metagenome (GOLD analysis project Ga0310121, IMG submission 203504) | Marine microbial communities from Western Arctic Ocean, Canada - CB27_Tmax_986 | ecosystem: Environmental > Aquatic > Marine > Oceanic | place: Canada: Western Arctic Ocean | collected...
CGCCATCAGAAACGCCATGCCGCTGAGCGGCTTCGTCCCAGACCGGCCCGGAAAGACGTAGTGTGACCCATCCGCCAGGGACTGGGCCTCTGTCAGGATCTCCACGCAGCGCGACGACAACGGGACTCGGTGTTCGACACCGGCCTTCATGCGCTCACTCGGAATGGTCCACGTCTGCGTCGAGAGATCGACCTCGCTCCAGGTGGCGAGCAGGGTCTCGGACGTGCGCGTCGCTGACAGCACGGTCAACTCGAAGGCGAGCTTGATCGCCTCGCTGGCGTTGGACTCGCGCAAGGCGCGGAGGAACGCGGGCACCTCGGGATACGGCAGGGCCGCATGGTGCGCCTTGGTGGCGCGGTGCTTGGGCAATACCTTGGTGAGGCCCTCTGTTGGGTTATCACCGGCACAGTAGCCCTGCGCCTTGCACCAGTCGAAGATGACGCGGAGACGCTGGAGGACGCGGCGGGAAGTCTCGGGCCGTTCGAGCCACTGCGGGCTCAACACCGCGAGGATATCGGCGCTCGTGATGGCGTCCACGCGCTTCGATCCACACGTCGAGGTGACGCCCGCCAGCGACGACAGCCACTGTTTCTTGTGCTTCTCGTTACGGAACCCAGCCTCGTGACCGGCATGGACCTGACGTGCGGCCTGCGCGAAGGTGGGCACGGGCCGCTGCTCCTGTCGGCGCTCGGCGAGGGGGTCGCCGCCCGTGCGAGCGATCCGACGCAGCCGTCGCGCTTCCTCGCGGGCGTCAGCCAGTGGAACGAGGGTGACGCTGCCGAGCCCGAGGTCGCATCGCTTGCCCTTGACGACCGTTCGCAGGACCCAGCTCTTGGCACCGCCGGGGGCCACAAACAGATAGAGGCCACCGCCGTCGGCGATCCGTCTGGCGCGGTCTCCCGCCTGCGCGGTCTGCACGGTGCGCGCGGTGAGGACTTTCTGCGGGTGCCTTCGGCGTTCTTGTTCCCCCATTACTTCCCACATTATTACCCGGCTCTTGTGGGAAATCAATGGACCGCGCTGGACGCAAGACAGGCATAATATGCCTATATTATGTGAGTTTATGGAATATGTTAGATTTTACTGGAACAACAAATGGCGGAGGGACTGTCCGCCCATCGAAACCAATAATCGCTAGAGTAACCCCCGCCGCTGCCAACACCGGCACCTCGCTGCTCAGCCCCAACGCCTTGAGCACCCGCCGGATCGAGTCCGGGTCGTGGATCGCAGCCAGGAGCTTCCTCTGCCCGCCGCATCGCGGACACACCAACAGAGCGCGAAGACAACCACGTTGTAGGGACGATCAAAGCTCCCGCCGCATCGAGACCTCGGATCGGTAGCGCCGACGCGGGTCGAACTCCTGCAACTTCGTGCAGAACTCTTCGTACGCCGGGTAGCACTGCCGCACGACTGCCGTGGGCAGGCGCGAGTCCTTGATCACGTTGGGCACGGCACGAAGCTCGATGCACAACGCGTCCACGTCCACGGCGAAGGCGACGCTGCGCGCACTGCGTGGATAGTTGATCGCGAAAGCGATGCCGGCGCCGCGGAAGCACAGCAGCTTGCCAGCTCCCGCGAACAGCTTGCCGGAAGCCAGCGTGATCGGTATCCCGTGCCGCGCTCGCAGCTCGCGCATCCCCTGCACGAACGCCGCGAAGCGATCGGTCGGAACGAGCAACTGCTGTTCGTGAAAGCCACCGCGACCGAACAAGTGGAAGTAGATCTCCTTGTCGTGGACCGGGAACAGGAACTCGTAGAGCGCCGCAACGCGCGGCTTCGTGCCGCGCAGCGACCACGACTGGAACAGGGCGTTGAAGGGTCTGGTCGTAAGTTGGCCGAAGCATCGAGGCCGGTGCCCGAAGCGTTCACGTCAGACCCCGACCGGATAAACGGTTCGCTCCTATCGTCAGCCTCGTCAGCGCCGTCAGCTTGACGAGTTCGTGATGGTCAGTGGCTGACGACACTGACGAGGCTGACAATAGGAGCGCAACGCGGGCGCAGCCCATGGGGGCAGGCTCCCCGTCCGCGTCATCCTACGGGTATCGCCAAGCCGTGGCCTCGCAGGACAGCCAGGAGGACTCCGTTTCACCGCTGTCGCGATGTCCGGCCCTGGATATGGTGCCGACAGCCGCCGAACAAGCCGTTGCAGCTGATCGGCTCCGGCCCGCCGCTGAACGGCAAGACGTTATGCGAACTTGCATTGAGGGCCATTGACATCCGTCACGTGACGCATTACGTTCGGTTGTGGTCAAGACTTTCGCGGACAAGCGAACGGCTGAGTTGTTCGTGAGGGGAACGGCGAGGGGGTTCCCTCCGGATGTGGCTCGCCGGGCAGTTCGCAAGATTGAGTATGTGGACCTCGCCACTCGGCTGGACGACTTGAAGATACCGCCCGGCAACCGGCTCCACGCGCTTCGAGGCGACCGGCGGGGTCAGCATGCCATCGCCGTCAACGACCAGTGGCGGATCTGTTTCCGCTTCGTCGATGGTGATGCGTTCGACGTCGAAGTCTGCGACTATCACTGACCGTGAGGCAATGGATGAGTATCCCGAACACGCTCCAGTTGAAGCGTCGTCCGACCCACCCCGGCGAGATGCTGCAGGAGGACTTTCTTCCCGACTATCGTCTGACGGTCGCGAGCTTGGCCGAGGCGATTGGGGTGTCCCGGCAGTCGATCAACGAGTTGCTCCGTGCCCGGCGTGCCGTCAGCCCAGAGATGGCCCTCCGCCTGTCCAGATTGTTCGGTAATTCAGCCGAGTTCTGGCTGAATGCCCAGCGCGCCGTGGACCTCTGGGATGCGGCACAAGCCATCAAAGACGAGGTGGTCCGTATCAAACCGTTGCGGGTCACATAACAACCGGTCGCAGCGGTCGGCGCTGCGCGCCGCCGCTGAACCGGAATGTTAGATGGTGCAATCAATCCGTCGACTTGTCCAAAGAGGGGAAGGCATGGAGCTCACGACACAAGACGAGCTAGAGATCAGCAGCATTCTCGATGACTACATGCGACTCTGGATGGACGGTCAAGCTCAGGCCTGTGCTGATCTGTACGACGTCGCCGGTGATGCCCTGGGCGTGGATGGCACGTTTCTGCGGTGGCGAGATGACATCAAGAAGTACTACGACAACGTGATGTCCGGAAAGTACTCTGGACTCGAAGTTCGGAACGTGCGAACGATCGGGCTCCGTTCGCTCGGGCCGGGCGTGGCACTGTTGGACGCGACCTGGGAAATTCGGCTATATCCGAGTTTCCCAACGAACGAACTGCGCTAATTAGACTGTGTCATGGCGGTTTCGGCCGTCTCTCACAGCGTACGCAACTGGCTGGGAATCTGCGCAGGAATATCGAGGTCCCCGACGGTCAGGTAGATCAGGTCGGCGAAGTGGTTGAGGTGGCGATAACCAGACGCCCGGTTCTTGACGATTTTGATCATCCGATTCAGACCCTCACCGACGGCATTGGCCAGGGGGCCGTCGATGAAGGCCTGGATGTGCGGGAGGTGCGTACGCAGGGTGCCGACAAACGTGCGCAACGTGGGGATGCGACTGCCAGGGCCGCGGTCATCCAGCGTGTGAGGAACTTCTGTGCGGAGGCCCGATAGCGGTAATCCCAGAAGGCCTCGAACTCGTCCTTCAGCACCCACGCACGGTGGATGCGCCGATTGGAGTTCCGGAGGCTATTAAGGGTTCCTCACACGAATGTATGCACGGTTTGAGGCAACGGCAGGTCGGCCATGCAGTGATAGAGGTTCCGAATGTAGTTCCCTGCCGTCCTGAATCCGTAGGCCCTGTGGATGATGAGCTTGGCTTTGTTGTTCAAGCCTTCGACCGTGCCGTTATCGATGGGCATGTGGAAGTAGTTGAGGATGTCGCGTTCGTGGCGGCGCAGCATCCAGGCAAAGTCGCGCAGGGGCGGCACGCGTGAGTGCGTGGCCCACCAGAACCAGTGCGTCAGGTATCGCTTGGCCCACCTGGCGCGGCGGTAGTCCCAGAAATGCGCGAAGGTTTCCTTCAGGAGATACGCCCGATTGATCTTGAGATTGAGGCGCTGCAATTCGCCCAGACGACAGTGCTGCCACTCGGTGAGATTCCAGGGATTCTTCAGCCAAATGAACCGCGTCTTGTGCATCAGCACCTTCTGCGCCGGGCCTTTCTCGCGGATCTCGTCGCGGCGCACCTGGTCGACCGCTTTCATCAGATGACTCACGATGTGGAACTTGTCGAACACCAACACCGCCTGCCCAGCACGGGCCTTGATGACATCGACATACGGTTGCCACATGTGGCAACAGGTGCCTTCAAGGGCCGCGGTGCGCTCCGGGCCGAGGAAATCGAAGAACGTATGGAGGGTGTCCTGCGTACAGTCCGGCCCGCTCAACACCAGTCGCTTGCGGACGAGGTCGTAGACATTCGTGACGTAGACGTGTCCGCGTTTTCTGGAGATCTCATCGACCCCAATGTGCGTCAGGTCCCCCAGGCGTCGTCGCGTCGATGCCGACCGTGTGCCCCTCGACGAGCTGCGCGTCGGCCAGCCGCTGTAACACCCAGGTAAACACCGCCTGGTGCGTCTTGAGGTCGATCAGGCGGCGGGTCCGCGACAGCGTCGAGTGATCCGGCGGCGCCTCCGGCAGCGCCAGATCCAGAAAGTGGCGGATGCTCAGCGAATCGGCCGCACGCCACGCGATCGCCCGCTCCGAGTCCAGCCCTTCGAAATAGCCCAGCAGCAACAGCCGGAAATACCGTCCCGGGGCCAGACTCGCCCGGCCGACCGTCGCCGCATAGAACGGTGCGCACTGCGCCTCGACGAAGGCGCCGAAGCCGGCCTCGTCGAGCACGCGGTTCAGGCGCGCCTAAAAGGGGTGCCCCGCACTCGTCGACAGATCCCCCGTCGCGATCCACATCGTCGTGCCGGGCGTGCTTCCGTCGTTGCCCATCGCCATACCCGAGAGTGCAGTACGCGGGATCGATCGTGTCGATCTCTATAACGAAGAACTTTCACCACGGGCTGCTATGACACCGCTTTATCAGCGCAGTTCGTTAGTTGGGAAACTCGGATATAGCCTTTCTGGTTCCTCTCAAGAATCGGTGCAAGGAGAGCTTGACTTCGCTACTGGTAAACGTCCTGTTATTAACTGTTTACGAGTGTCGCCAACGGCCATGTATCTAAGAGCTGGTCCCAGGCTGCCCGGACCTACGACAGCGGCGAAGGGCCGGATCGCACCGAGCCGTCGGCTTCCGAGGCGGTCCGTGCACTCCAGGCCAGCGACAACCGTCGGAGCGAGTCAGGCCGCCAGCTTCGGCGAGCTTCAGCCTCACCGCGGCGTAAGTATCTTCGAATCCGCACTTTGCGATGGAAGAGACTGCCGCCGAGCTGGCCCCCCACCAAAAGCGGGGCCCGCGCAGGAGGCGGTCGATTCAGCTGCAGACGCCGGTGAATTTGCCCGGTTTCTAGGCCTATTCCACATCTTCACTCCCCCGATGCGTCGCCCAGCTCACCTAAAATCCTGCATACATTTGTGAGAGGAACTGCCTTTCTTTCGGGGACACTTCGTAGAATGTGTCAGGATACATGTCTATACAACGGAGGCGTAACTACTTTGGCGATAGAATCTAGTGGCCTGCGACGTCGATACGAAACCATCACACTTGGCTCTATGTACGCTGGCTATGCCGGTCTGGTATTGTGTCAAACGGCACTGGGAATTTCGTCATCGTCCATGATCAAGGATGGCAGTCTGACAGCGGCTGGATATGGGGATCTGGTGGCATACGGAGCGGGCGGTGCGCTCCTGGGAAAGTTGACCACAGGAGTCTTGGCGGACCGCATCGGCGGTCGGCGCATGTTCTTGCTGGCGTTGTCTTCCATGGCAAGCGTCACCGTTTTATTTGGCGCGACATCGGCGCCCGCACTCTTCATGCTCCTGGGTTTTGCCGCGCAATTCGTCAAGGCGAGCGGTTGGCCTTCATTTGCCAAACTTATCAGCGCCTGGTTCGATCCTGCCAGATACGGGCGCGTCTGGGGGATTGTATCGACCAGTTCAAGAGCCAGTAGTGTCCTGTCCGGTTTGTTTCTGTCCACGTTGTTGTTTTGGCTTTCGTGGCATTGGCTGTTTTATGTGGCGGGTACGATCGCAGGGTTGCTGGTAGTTGGACTCTATTATTCGATGCGAGAACAACCGGCGGATGTTGGACTGAGTCCGCCCGAGACCAGTGCATTGGAGACCTCGGATGCGTCTGTCCAGACTTGGGAAAGCACGCTCATGAGTTCGCTTGCGTTCTTCGCAGGAAGTGCTCAAGTCTGGCTCATCTGTGGCGCAATCATGACGCTCACACTGCAAATGGAGTTTCTAAGCTTCCTGCCGCAGTACATGAACAGTACTTTTGAAATTGACGACGCTTGGGCGGGCATTGCCTCCAGCGCCTTTCCGGCCGGATCATTCATCGCCCTGTTGGTGGGAGGCGTTCTCTTTGACAAGATGCCGCGTCACAAGCTGCCGCTCGTGCTCGGGTCGCTGCTGGCTGTGGGCTTGTTGTCGGTTGCGGCGCTGATCGCTCTGTCGGGGCAAGAGACAACCTCGTCGGTGGACCTGGCACTGGCCATTGCCGCTATCTTTGTCTTCGGATTCTCGATATCTCCGGTCTACTACATCCCAATGAGCGTCTTCTCTATTGAGTTTGGTCGAACTCGATCAGGGGTTCTGGTTGGCATCATCGATGCGTTTGGCTACGGCACGGTGATGGTGGTGGCTCCCCTGGCCGGAAGACTGGTGCAACACATGTCGGATACAGGCCAGGGCTGGATCCCTTTTCTAACGGCCTTGGCGGGTGTGTCGGTGGTTTCGCTGGTACTGATGCCGCTATTTCTGACGCTGCAAGCACGCAGCCAGTAGTTGTGGACTGGCGCTGGGTGACCGCGTCGTTAGCACTGTGGACATAAGACATGAAGTAGCAGTCGATTGCCTATGGATTTGTGACAACAGGCAAGCGACAATGGGCCCAAGCTAAAGAACATGAGGGGGCTGAAGTGGACCCCGATTTTCGGGTTCTCCTGACATCAAAGTGGGCCGAAGGAATGGTCGGAGCTAGCATGGGTTGTGCCAGCATCTGACACCTTAACCCGGATTATTCGTGAAGGGTTCGATTTCGGTTTCCGGCGGGGTGTCGTCGCCGCGTGACGGTGGGCATCGGGGGTGGCGCTGCCGGAGCGGCCCTGCGTGGGTGACTGCCGGTCGCGGGGGCCGGGGCACGGGGCAGGCCAAGGACAGCTCCGCCTGAGGCCGGTGGGCGCAGCCTCGACAACCCGTGAGGGCGCGGCCGCGGGACGTGTTAGCCGGGGCGAGCGCCCAACGCGCAGGCGATGTGTCGCCACGCGTCGAGGTCTGGCGTGGCGGTGGGCAGGTGGAGGACGATACGCCGCACGGAGGCGACGACGTGGACCCCCAGTTTGAGCAGCCGGTCGCGCAGCCACGTCACCTGGGTGCGCGCACAGGCGGTGCCGGCCGCGCGGAGCCGCAGCTCTTGCAGCAGCACAGAGGCTGCGGCGGTCAGCAGCACGCGCAGTTGATTCGCCCAGAACCGACAGCAGTTCGTACGTCCAATCTGCAGGCCGTCGTGCAGTTCTTTGATCCGATTCTCGATGTCGCCGCGCGCGCAGTAGACCCGCTTGTACAGAAACCGCGGCGTCTGGCGCAGATTGGTGACGACGAAGCGGGGATTGTCCTGGGGCTCGCGGCCGGCGAGGTGGACCACCTCGGCTTTGATGATGACCCGCCGCGGGGCGACCCAGGAGGCGGCCGCATACGACACGTCGGTATAGACGTGCTCGGTCTGACCGCTAGCGGCACTCTGGGCCCGGGCAGTCGTCATGGCCGGCTCGGCCGCCCGCGTGAGCACCGCAGGTCCGCGCGTTCCGCTTGACAACCTTCAACACGTAGCCTGGGCTGGCCATGTTGTAGCTAATCTAGGGGTAATGTTATGCGGTTGTGGAAGCTCGTTGTCGCCTCTGTAGACCCGGCGCTACCGGCCGCCCGCGGCTTCTTCCACTCGCGCACCAGCAAGAATGCCGGCCATCCCGATGTTGCCTTCGTGGCAGGCGTACTCGAACAGTGCATCGTCGCTATGAGACATTGGCACCATGGCCGTCCAGGGGCGAGTCCAGGTCGTGGGATCGGTCACGGTGATCTCGTAGTGCAGGCGGCCGGGCCCGGCGAGGGTGAACCGCTCGATCATATGCAGGTTCTCGGCAGACCCGCGATAGCCGGCCTTGGGCGAGTAGTTCTTGGTCTCGACCACCAGCGCATCGCCGTCCCAGTGCCCCCGGGAATCGCCGTGCCAGAACCGAATCGACTCGTTCGCGTGTGGCATGTCGCTGATCGGAATCACCCGAGCGTCGTGGATCATCTCGCCGAGCATCACGAGATGGTCCGGAGTCTGGAATATCTGGTAGTAGCTGTTGTAGCCCGCCCCGAGGCCTCCGACTCGCGGAATGCCATAGGTGATGCAGCGCACCTGCCGCGTGCGATCCTCTGGACCGTCGGCGGGATGCGCCTCCCGATACACGCGGGCCGCCTCGGCGCGGGCCTCGGCCTCCGGCGTCAGCGCGGGCACCTTCCCGTCCGGAGGGTCGGTAATCAGTGAGGTCCGGCTCTCGAACTCCCGGTCGACCATCCAGACCGAGCTGTAGTTGCCGGTCCCGCCGTCCGTTGACACGTTCTTCTCGACATCCGCCAGTACGGCGTTGAACACGCCGTCGGCGAACGCGGCATCATCCGCGCCGCCGAAGAGCCGTTCGGCGGACGCCCGGAGCTGCGCGACCTCCTCGTCGGAGAACACCGACTTGCCGGCCAGCGAGTCGGGACGCTCGAGCGGTGTCGCCGCGTTGTTCGCCCAGACACCATTCAGGTCAATTCGCCCGTCGGCCGTGCGTGGTGGACTCCACCCCGCCGGCTGGGCGTGGGCCAGCGATGCTGACAGGAGGACGGCAAGCGAGACGGCGCTGCAGCGCGTGATCCTGGAAACGGTCTGAACGTGAGTCATCTGTGGTCCTCCCTCGTCTACACGATGGCAACCGATTATAGCGGCCACGGAGAGGTTGCGTCCGACATGTTACGGTTGCGCATGCGTGAACGACATTGTGACGTTCGTCTGGCGGTCACCGCCATGGCCACGGCGGTCGTGACGCTGGTGACGATGCCAGCGACCGGTCAAACACTATCCGCCCCCGAGTTCGTCCCCGTCACGGACGCTATCCTCCAGAACCCGGCGGACGGAGACTGGCTGACATGGCGCCGCACGCTCGACAGCTGGGGCTACAGCCCGCTGGACCAGGTCACCCGAGAGAATGTGAACGACCTGCAAATGGTGTGGACGCGGGCGCTGGCGCCGGGGCGACAAGAAGGCACGCCGCTGGCCTATGGCGGCGTCTTGTATATGCCGCAGGCAAGCGACGTCATTCAGGCGATCGATGCTGTCACGGGCGACCTGAAGTGGGACCATCGTCGCGATCTCCCGGACGACGTCTACGACTTCGTGGGAGGGAACTCGCGTAACAACCGGAACATCGCGATCTTCGACCGGTTCATCATCAATACCAGCGACGACAGCTATGTCTTCGGTCTGGACGTCGGGACGGGCGAAATCGCGTGGGAGACCCAGATCTTCGACTACCAGGTGACGCCGGTCGGGCACAGCTCTGGCCCGATCATTGCCGACGGCAAGGTGATCTCCGGACGCAGCTGCCGCCCACAAGGCGGACCCGAGTCGTGCGTGATCATCGCGCACGACGCGCGCACCGGAGCCGAGCTGTGGCGCCGCCGGACCATCCCGGCCCCGGGGGAGCCAGGCGACGAGACCTGGGGCGGGGTTCCCTACGAGCAACGGGTGCATGTGGGCGCCTGGATGCCGCCGAGCTACGACCCTGAACTGCGGTTGATCTACATCGGAACCTCGGTGACATCGCCCGCGCCAAAGTTCATGCTGGGCGGGGTTGAGAACACCCACCTGTACCACAACTCGACCCTGGCGCTGGAGGTGGATACCGGCGAGATCCGCTGGTACTACCAGCACCTGAACGACCATTGGGACCTCGACCATCCGTTCGAGCGTCTGTTGCTCGACACCGTCGTCGCGCCCAATCCGGACGCCGTGAGCTGGATCAATCCGCGGCTCCAGCCGGGCGAGGTCCGAAGAGTGATGACTGGCATTCCCGGCAAAACCGGCGTCGTCTATACCTTGGACCGGGAGACGGGCGAGTTCCTCTGGGCCACACCCACCATCGCGCAGAACGTGATCAACGATATCGATGGCGCCACCGGAACGGTGACCGTCAACTCGGAAGTGGTCTTCGGTGCCGAAGGACAGGAGGTGCTGGCGTGTCCCAATATGCACGGCGGCAAAGACTGGGAAGCTGGTGCCTACAGCCCGCTGACCCACACGATGTATTTTCCGCTTCGCAACATGTGTCAGCGCCTGCTGGCCACGACCTCGGCCGACGCGTCACACCGGATCTACGCACTGGCGGTCCGACACGAGCTGGCGCCGGGTACCGAGCAACTCGGAGCGGTGCACGCCATCTCGGTCGACACCGGCGAGACCAGGTGGCTGTACGAACAGCGGGCGGCCACGCTGTCGCTCGTGGCGACGGGCGGCGGGCTGGTCTTTGGCGGCGATGCCAACGGACGGTTCCGGGCCTTCGACCACGACACGGGTGCCGTGCTGTGGGAGATCAATCTCGGCTCGCCGGTATCAGGTTTCCCCATCAGCTATGCGGTTGACGGGCGCCAGTACGTGGCCGTGAGCACCGGCGGCGCCGCCACCACCCCGAGCTTCCTGCAACTCACCCCCGAGCTGCGCCCGAGCAACGGCAACAACCTGTTCGTCTTCGCCCTGCCTGACTAGATACTTGTGACCGACCACACCAAGACCCCCGTCTACCGCGAACGTCTGACCACCCTCCGGAACGCCTTTCCGGCGCCGGTGTCCGACCAGATGCACGACGCCTACTTCGTCTTCTCGATCATGCGCGCGCTCGATCAAGTGGACGCGATGAAGTCCGACGTGCCGATGCTGGGTCAGTCGCAAGCATCGGAAAACCGATTACGGCGAACCGATCGTGGGACTGAAGAGCTTCATTCTGTCGCCGTTTGTCGACGAACCGCAGATCCGTCAACTGGTGCAAAGCATCCTCGACGCGCGCGGCGCGGTCGGAGAGGCCTGATTGGTTCCCGACCACCGACCTGCCTGCACGATGATAGGGTGTGGCGTTGACGCCGCCTGAGGGGCGCAACGAATCATGATCGGCTTTGCGGAAATACTCGTCGTGGCGGTGGTCATCGGACTCATCTACGTGTCCCAGCGACGTGGCGGGCGGCCGGCATCGTCCGGACGAGAACGCAACATCACCCCAGGCGACCGGACGACGATCACGGTGCCGAGACACCTGGTCACGCTCCTGGTGTCCGTGGGTCTGGCCGTGGCGGCCGGGCTTGGAGCGCTCTGGATGGCCCAGCCACCCTGGGTCGGCGTCGTCGCGGCGGGACTGGTGGCTGGATCTGTCGCCACCGCTCTGGCCAGCCAGGGTCGATAATCTAGCGCGCGGTGGCTCGACGCGCGATGACGACCACCTCGTCGCCACCGAACAACGACGAGAACACCGTCTGCCCGCGATAGTCGTATCCCTCGCCGCCCGCGCCCGTCATCTCCTCCTGCATGGTGGGCGTCTGGTTCGTGGCGAGCAGCCGATAGGCAAACCGACCGGCGGTTCCTGAACCACGCATCATGATCGCCACCACTTCGGAGCCACCGAACGCGGTCTCTCCGCCCATCACACCCTGAAAACGATGGCCGCCCTCGGCCGCGTCGTTCATCTCTCGTTCCATCGTCGATGTGCGAGTGGTGGCGAGCACGGTGTACTCGTATGTGCCGTCGGCTGGGCGCTGTCCCGCCTCTCCGACAGCACGCGGTGCGACGACCGCCAGTCCCCAGACGGCGAGTATGCAGATGGCCCATCTCATTGGCTGTTCTCTCCATCGGCGGCGGTCGTCGGCCCCGCCGCGATTCAGGTGGGCACGCTCCCGTCCGAGTGGCGGGTCAAGTCGATTGCGCTGGACGGCGTCGACATCACGCTCGACGCGACCGATTTTGGTGAAGGGCTCCTGCGTCAGGTCGAAATCGTGCTGACCAACGAGTTTCTCGCCGCCACCACTGTCTTCGGAAACGTCACCGACCGCCGGGGGCGCGCGGTCGCCGACTACACGGTGGTCGTCTTTCCAGAGAACCAGGACCACCTGCGCCCGCCGTCCCCCTTCGTAAAGACCGACGGCTCCGGTGAAGACGGTCTGTACCGGGTCGACGAACTCCCGCCGGGGGACTATCTGGCCGTCGCCCTCGAGCAGCGGCCGGAACCAGGCATGCGTAACCCCGAGGTGTTGGAGCGTCTGTGGCCCCTGGCCACCCCGTTCCGTCTCGACGAAGGCGAGCAGCAGGTGCTCGACCTGCGCCTCGCCCGCACGCCGGGCGGCCTCGGCCTGCAGCCCTGAGGACGTCGCAGCCCGTCGACACGCACTACAGCGTGCGAAGGCGAACGTTCCGGAATTTCACCACGCCGGCGCCGTACTGAAGCGCAATCGGCCCGCTGGCAAACTGCGAGTCTTCCACGTCGACCACCTCCGTCCCGTTGAGGGTGACCCTCAGGCGCTCTCCCTGGGCCGTGATCTCATAGGTGTTCCACTGACCGCCGGCGTTGATCACGCTCGTCGGACTGGCGATGTGCACGATGCCCCCGGTCCGGTAGGACTGGTCGGCCCGAGTGTCGTAGATGTTGACCTCGTAGGAGTTCCGGTCGGTCACGGTGGTCGGGTCGGCGCACCGGATGAAGATGCCGCTGTTGGCGGGCTCGTCCACCCAGAACTCGAGCGTGAGCTCGAAGTCACTGTAGGGCCGATCGGTGACGAGGAACCCGCTCCCCATATCGGCCTGGACCGCGCCATCCACGAGCTCCCAGTTCGCGTTCCCGATGGGATTCCAGCCGTCGAGTGAGGTTCCGTTGAACAGCGTGACCCACGCTGCCCGTTGACCCGACACTTCGGCAGGTGGCAGGCCGACGACACCGATGACGATAAGCGAGAGCACGATCGGAAGTGAGCGCTTCATCTGAATCTCCTTGCGTGATGGGACACTAACGGCGCCGCGCGGGCCTGGCGTGCTTGCCTACCCGGCTACGGCTCTGACGTCCCGGCCAGTTCTTCCTTCCGCGCGCCAGTCAGCAGGTTCAGCATCCCGTAGTTGCCCTCGTGACAGGCGTACTCGAACATCGGCGCGCCCCCGCGTTTCATCGGCTGCGCCGCCGTGAACGGACGCTCGAAGCTGGTTGGATCGGTGACCGTGAATTCATACAGCAGCGTCTCGTCATCCAGGCGGCCAAATCGTTCCGTCAGGTGCAGGGTGGCCCCACTACCGACCGCCGAGCGTACGCTGGGGCTGAAGCTGGACGTCATACCGGTGAAATTCGTCGTCTCCACGACGAGCGTGTCACCCTCCCAGTGGCCGCGCGAACTGCCATTCCACTGCCGTATGTGCTCGCGCAATGGCTCGCGTCCGTCGAGCGGCACGATACGGGCGTCGTGCACCATTTCATTCAAGATGACCACATGGTCGGCCGTCTGGAAAATCTGCAGGTTCTGGTTGTAGCCAGCCGGCACAATCGGCGGACCGGAGTTGAACCCGAGCAAGCAGCGCTCTGCGAGTCCCCGGTCCTCCGGGCCATCCGAAGCGATACCGCCCACCCGGAATCGAACGGGCCGTTGTGACACACCGTCCTCGGTCGCCTGCCGCGTCACGTCCGGTAGCGAGTCGGGCACGCGGCCATCGGGCGGATCGACGATCAGCGCGGTGCGTCCGCCATCGACCACGCCGGCGCCCCGGTCGAACCAGTAGTTGTTGTAGCCGCCCACGTTGCCCCCGACCGGCAGCGGTTCCGTCCGCACCTCGCTGGGCTGGTCGGCGTCGATCGCGCTCTGGCGGGCATTCTGTTCGATTTCGGCGATTTCCTCGGGCGTCAATTGCGCCTGATCTCCGCGGTCCGCCGGCCGCTGCAACGGAGTCAGTGTCCGGAAGTCCCAGACTCCCTGAAGATTCGGCTTTCCGTCGACCCGGGACGCGGCCGACGCGGTCTGCGCATGCGCCATTGCCGGCGCACCTGCAGTGGCCGCGAACACGGTCGCCCACACAACGAGTCCAAGTAATCTCATTTCACGCTCCTCTGGTAACGAACGACCAGATTCTAGCAGCCTCGACGCACGCGAACCATCGCTCAGTGCCCTAACCCGCATTATTCATGAACCCACGGCTGCAACGACGGATTTTCGGCAAACTCGGGCGTCCTCGCGTCCCGCGTCCTCGACGGACTGTCGTGTCCGCCTCCGGGCGCGGATCGCTGCGGTGCCCGACTTTCCTCGAACCTCCGCCGTTTCGCTTCGCGCGTTCATGAATAATGCGGGCTAACGACCAAGATCGAGGGCCAGGATGTCCTTCCTATCGCGCACATAGAGCGTTCGGCCGACCAGTGTCGGAGGGGTCCAGGCGTTCTCCGTCAGCAGCGCATGGCGTGCGTGCACGTCGAGCCCGTCATTGGTGACCGAGGCCAAAGCCAGCTCGCCATCTTCGTCCACCAGGATCACCTTGTCATCGGCGTACACCAGATGCGCCCGAGCGAAGCTCCGGTCGCGCCAGAGCTCCTCGCCGGTGGAGGCGTCCAACGCGGTCAGAAACGCGGGGCCGAAGTCGCCGCTGCTCCCCAGCACCATCCCGCCGACCCGGAGGGCGTTGGTGAAATGTACGCGCATTCGGTTGGTCGACCACTCCTCTTCCGGTGTGGTCCGACCGTCGATCACACTGAGCGTCAACATGCGGCTCCCACCGCCGTAAGCGGACGACATGAAGAGTCGACCGTCGGCGCCCCACACCGGCATGCTGAGATTGAGCCCTAGCTCGTTCTCGTGCGGATGCCGCCATAGGAGACGCCCGTCATCGGGGTCGAGGCCCACCAGTTCCTGCTGCCCCACCACCACTAGCTGGTCCCGTCCTTCGACCGTGATCACCACGGGCGACCCCGGGGCGACGGCAAAGGGCTCGCTTCGCCAGACGACCGCTCCAGAGGCCGGGTTCAAGGCGACCACGCCAGCGCCACTGCCGCCAAGCGGCACGATGACGGTGCCGTCGAAGGCCAGCGGACTCGAGGCGAACGCGTTGTACTCGGCCAGCTCGAACCGCTCGGCCAGGTTGACGGACCAGCGCACGAGGCCGGTCTCCGCCTCGAGCGCGTGCAGGGCGCCATCGATACCGACGGCGAACACACCGCCGTACGCCAACAAGGGGGTCGAGTACGGCCCGGGACCGGACGCATTCAACCAGATGTCGACGTAGCCGTTGTGCGCGAGCGGCGCGGGATACGCGTGCCGCCATCGTGTTGCCCCGGAGGCCGCGTCCAATCCGATGATGACCTCGTCGTCCTCCTCCCGGTACATCGTGACCAACAGATCGCCGGCGACGACAATCGACGAATAGCCCTCGCCGAGCGGCCGTGTCCACAGTGTGGGGGGGCCGCCGTCGGGCCAGGTGTCGGCGAGTGGCGCCGAATTCACCTGGAAGTTACGGATCGGACCGCCGAGCTGGTGCCAGCCGGCGGCTGGGTCCTGTCCGACCACGATGGTCGGCGCACAGGCGACGAGCAAATTGGCCAGGATGAGACGAGCGAACGTCTGGCGGACTGCCATGGGGTCGTTGGGACTCGTGGGTTCTTTGGCTTCGACCGTCAGACTTGGGGCTTCCGAACGGCGCTCTGTCGTCGGCATCGGGACCTGCCAGGGTTCCTCGTCTGCACAATTCTGTTATGTTACCCGAGTGCACGGGTCGGAACGTTAGTCCGTTATTGAGGAAGGAACTCCCTGTGACAGCAAACAGGCCTCGAACGGTGTGGATGATGGCGGTTGTCGTGGCTTCGCTGGTCATAGCGCGCGCGCCGGCCACGGCCCAGTCTGCAGCGGGGCCGCGCACGGCGTGGGGCGACCCTGACCTGCAGGGTGTCTGGGACTACTGGACCTTCACCCCACTGGAGCGTCCGGAAGAATTTGCCGACCGCGACCAGCTCACGGCCGAGGAGGCCGCCGTCGTGGCGCAGCGGAGCAACGCGGAGGCGCTGGCGAGGGATGAGCCGCCACCACCGGGCGACGTCGGCGGCTACAGTCAAGCGGTCTGGACGGATCGGGCCCGGGCGACAGCGCTCACTCAGCCGTCGCTCCTGGTCGACCCGCCCGACGGCAAGCTTCCGGCGATGACCGCGGCCGCCCAGGCCCGGGCCCAGGCAGATGCGGCGGCTGGCGGGTACCCCGTGCGGTTGCGGGTCGGCGGTATCAATGAGGATGGCCCGGAGGCGCGCGGCGCCGCCGAGCGATGCCTGCTGGGCTTTTCTACCGGCCCGCCGATGTTGCCCGCCGGCTACAACAATAATGTCCAGCTGTTTCAGGCCCCGGGCTGGGTGGTCTTATTGAACGAGATGGTGCACGACGTGCGAGTGGTGCCACTCGACGGCCGGGATGCGCTGCCTTCAAATCTGCAACAGTGGCTGGGCAGCTCGCGAGGGCACTGGGACGGTGACACACTCGTCGTCGAGACCACGAACTTCACAAACCAGACCGGCAGCTTCAACACGTCGTTCGTGTCGTGGGGATCGGCCGAACACCTGACGTTGGTTGAACGTTTCACACGCGTCGATGCCGACACGGTGATGTACGAGTGGACCGTCAACGACCCCAACACCTGGACCCAAGCGTTCACCGGACAGTTCCCGATGCTACGCGCTGATGAGCCGCTCTACGAGTACGCGTGCCACGAGGGCAACTACGGGATGCAGAACTTGCTGAGCGGCGCGCGCGCCGTAGAACGCACCGACACCACCCAACCGTAGGTTTCCTGCCGAGGTGCCCGTCTGGACGGCGTTGCTTCCTCGGTCACAGCCCGCCTGGCTGCTCCCTCGTCGCGCCTGGCCAGCCGAACACCTCGACAGGAAACCGCCCCGGATCGTTTGTTAGCAACCTGCTGGGTGTTCCGGCGACGCATTCGCCAGAGACATTGCAGATCCGGACGTGGGGGCTGAGTTACCGGGACTCGCTCGCCGCGCGCTCATCGGCCCGGTGCCCGGAGAGAATGCCGTCCATTCCGTAGTTGCCTTCGTGACACGCAAACTCCCAGACCTGATCGGACGAGCGGGTCATCGGCACCTCCACACTCCACGGCCGCGTCCAGGTGGCCGGGTCCTCGACCGTGAACTCGTAGAGGAGCGTGCCGTCGTCCACCCGGGTGAACCGCTCCACGAGCTGCATGTCCTGGGTGGCTCCCTGCCGCCAAGTGAAAGAGTTCAAGCGGTCAAGATTCGAGGTCTCGATCACCAGGGTGTCACCCTCCCATCGACCGCGTGAGTCTCCCATCCACTGGCGAAGGTGGTCAGGCAGCGGGTCCCGGGGCACCAGCGGGACGATCCGGGCGTCATGCACCATCTCGTTGAAGATCACCACGTGGTCGGGTGTTTGAAACACCTGCATGTGGTTGTTGTACGCCCGTGGTTCGATCGGAGGGCCCGAATTGAACCCGAGGATGCACCGC
>Ga0310121_10002434_pt1 | contig 17651 bp, 14 predicted proteins | sample CB27_Tmax_986_MG_FD_203504 | JGI IMG/M metagenome (GOLD analysis project Ga0310121, IMG submission 203504) | Marine microbial communities from Western Arctic Ocean, Canada - CB27_Tmax_986 | ecosystem: Environmental > Aquatic > Marine > Oceanic | place: Canada: Western Arctic Ocean | collected...
TTCCGGGACAACGAGGTGCGCCTGCAACTATTCGCCCTGGCGTACACCCTAGTGAATTTTCTGCGCACGCTGGCCCTGCCACGCAAGGTCAGCCACTGGACGCTGACCACGCTCAGAGAGAAACTGATCAAGATCGGTGCCAAGGTTGTTCGCCACGCCCAATACGTGACCTTCCAGATGGCCGAAGTAGCGATCCCCCGGCAACTGTTTGCAGCCATCCTGAACAAGATCGCCCAGTTACGACTGTTGCCCGGGACTGGGTAGGATGGATGGCACGCCGAAAAACTCGGGAGTCGCAAAATCACAGGGTGAGTCATGTCTTGCCGTCAGAGAAGGAGGTGATCCATGGGGGTGAATGTTGAAATTTCCGGCCGTGAGAACTCAAAAGAGCTTCTTCGGCCAGAATCCATGGTCAAATCCCTTGCCTTTGGCCAGGCACGGTGGGATGATCCACTCAAAGATTTGGAGGATCGAACGGTTTGGTTAGCGAAATGGGAAATGTCGGTCGGAGCATCTGCGGACGCTCGCGCGCCGCAAGAACCCTTAACGCGTAAGGCTTTTCAAGGTGATAGGACCGCGAAACATCGCCAATAAGGAATTGACCCAATCGGACATCCCCCCTGTTGATGCCGATTGGTACACGATTCAGGAATTCGCTCTCACGTTCGACGGTTATGAGGTTTGGGGCTCATTCGGCAAATGCGCCGATATCGCCAACGCTCGTCGGCATGGTTCGCTCACCGAACTTCGAACGTGCCTCTTCTTCGAACAGAGACGTTGGAGACCCTTTGCAGAAGACCCTGACGAAAAGGCGGTGGACTACGTTCGAGACGTGGTTGAGCAAATCCGCGCCAGGGTCGTAGCGGGAGATATTCTGTAGCCCGATGAGGGGCAACCGACGTTTCCCCGTTCCCCATCGCGGCTCGACCCGACCGTTACACGAGGAACCGCTCGCTCCTCCAGCCTCCGAGGTCTCTCCGACACCCTTCGCCTAGCGGCGTATCTCGAATCGGAGGGTAATGTCGTGCAGCGGTAGTCGACCGTCCGGCGGCACCGTAGTCGGCATGGACTTGCTGTCGCGGGTCTCGGCCGGCATGGTCACGGGGGCCGCCGGGGGGACGACCGGCTCCCCGAGGTCGAGGACGTCGGCCAGGCGGGTCTGATGCAGGACCTCCCTAAGATTGTCTTGGACGTTGATCAGTCGCAGCCCCGTCTCCCTCTGCATGCAACGGTGGTAAAGCGTCAACAAACAACCGAGCGCGGCCGAATCGACGAACCGTAACTGCTCCAGGTCCAGTTGAATCAGGCTGGGATGTTCGGCTTCGGCCTGCTCGATGACTTGCGAGAACGGATGGAGCCGGTGTTCCCGGAAGAATCCGCTCAGACGGATCACGACGGTCTCTCCGGACTTTTCAAAAGATACCGAGAATTTATCGCTCATTGGTGGACGCTCCTTCGGAAGGAATTGGGACTCGACGGACCGAGCCCGTCCAATATCTTCTCTATCATATCGATACTAGATAGTTATTTCTATATATTCAATATAAATTTTTAGTTTTTTGGCGAGCAGCGGCAGACGGGGGCGATGGCTCGCGGGGGGTTTGGCGGTGGCGCGGTCCGGCCGGGCACGGGTCGGTTTTGTGCTGATCCTCGACCCGGGAAGGGGCCGAACGTGATTTTCCGTGGGCGCGAGCCCATGGATCGCGGTTCATGAACCACGCAACCCGGAGGGAGCTGAACCACAATGGGAACCGGTGGCGGCCAGTACGGCGCATGCAGGCGTGGGAAAGTTCCGTGGCCCAATCTGTTTCCAGGGCTTGGCACCTGCGGTTGCCCGCATGGCGCCCCTCCGGGGAACCACCAAGCTGATTTGCACCCGTTCACCCGTTCGCGCCCCGTCTGATCTTTCCCATTGCACGCGCCACCGACGGGGGGATAATCTTGGGTCGGCGCGCCGTCTAGACCGCATGCGCGTTTGATGTGCCCGCCCCCGCTGTTTTCCACCCAATCCCAATCGCACCCGGAGAGCATACCCGATGAGTCCCACGCGCAAGACCCGCCCCACCTCGAGGACCAACAAATCCAAACCCCCACGCGCCAAGGGCCGGACCGTCCCCTTCGAGGTCATGGATACCACGCTACGCGACGGCGAACAGACCGAGGGTGTCGCGATCCTCGGAGAGGAGAAGATGGCGATCGCCCGCGCCCTGCTCGAGGGGGTCAAGGTCGACCGCATCGAGATCGCTTCGGCCCGCGTCAGCGAGGGCGAACACGACACCGTCAAGCTGATCTGCAACTGGGCCCGCCGCAGCAAGCTGATCGACCGCGTCGAAGTCCTCGGATTCGTCGATCACAAGGTCTCGGTCGACTGGGCGCGCTCGGCCGGCTGCCGGGTGATCAACCTGCTCACCAAGGGGTCGCTCAAGCACTGCGAGACGCAGTTGCGCAAGAGCCCCGACCAACACCTGGCCGACATCGAGCAAACGGTCCGCTACGGCCTTGCACGCAAGATGCGGTTCAACATCTACCTGGAAGATTGGTCGGGGGGAATGCTCGACTCGCGCGATTACGTCTACAAGATGGTCGACGCCTGCGCGCGGATGGGGTTCGATCGCATCATGCTGCCCGACACCCTGGGGCTCCTTGAGCCGGCTCAGGTCTTTGAATGCGTCGGCGACCTGGTCGCGCGTCACCCCGAGATCCACTTCGACTTTCACGCGCACAATGACTACGGCCTGGCCACGGCCAATTCGTTGGAGGGACTGCGGGCGGGCGCCCGCGGGCTCCACTCCACGATCAATGGCCTGGGAGAGCGAACAGGCAACGCGCCGCTGGACGAAATGGTGGTCGCGGCCCGCGATTTCACCCAGTTCCGTTGCCGAGTCGACGAGAAGAAGCTGGCCGAAATCAGCCACCTGACCCAGGTCTTCACCGGAAAGCGGATCGCCTGGAACAAACCGATCAGCGGCGAGAACGTCTTCACGCAAACCGCCGGCATTCACGCCGACGGCGACAGCAAGGGCCGACTCTATTACAGCCGGCTGACCCCCGAACGGTTCAACCGCCACCGCACGTACGCCATGGGCAAGCTGATGGGCAAGGCGAGCCTGAACTATAACCTGGGCAAACTGAATCTGGAGCTGACACCCGAGCAAAAGAAGATGGTCGGTGATCGCGTCATCGAGCTGGCCGACGCCAAGAAGGTCGTCACCGCCGAGGACCTGCCCTACATCATCGCCGACGTGCTGCAAACGCCCGAGGCGCGCGTCTTCGAGGTCGTTGACTTCATGATTTCGACCAACAAGGGCCTGCGACCCGTCGCCAGCGTGTTGGTCAATTACCGCGGGCAGCCCCACCAGGCCGCGGCCCACGGCGACGGCGGCTACGACGCGTTCGTCAAGGCCCTGCGGTCGCTCGAAAAGGAGCTGGGTTTCAAAATTCCGCGGCTGGTCGATTACTCCGTCCACATCCCGCCCGGAGGCAAGACCGACGCCCTGGTCGAGACGACGATCGTCTGGGAGGGCGGGATGAAAACGCGCGGCGTCAACCCCGATCAGCTCGTCGCGGCGATCGAGGCCACGTCTAATTTAGTCAACATGTTGGCCGTCAATAAGGGTGTCCCTCGGTCCAAGCATTGATAAATCGGCGGGGCCGGGGGAGTCAAAGGGGCCGGTCGGCGAAAGCTGGTGAACGATTCAGACTTATCTTGAGGGACGAGCTTCATGGCCCATTTCGGACGCCGGACCCGTCTGGGTCAACTGTCGGACCAATCGTACGTAGCGATCGGCCATGACCGGCCAGTTCAGCTCCGCGATGGCCTTTTCAGCATTTTCCGCAAGGCTTCTTCGCAATTCCGGATTGAGGCACAGCTCGGTGATTTTATCGGCAAGTTGATCGACGTTGCGCTGTTCGACGTAGCTTACGCAGCCCTCATCAAACACCCTATGAATCCCGTCCAACTTGGACGCCACGACCGGAAGACGCATGTGCGCGTATTCGAGAATCTTTGTCGGCAAGATCAGGTTGGTGAAAATATCCGAGAGATAAGGGGCCAGCCCGATATCGGCGTCCTTAATGAGGCCGCAGATTTCCTCAAGCGGCCGATGATCATGAAGGAAGACGCAGTCACTCAAGTTCAGCTCATTGGCGACGTCTCTCAATTCCTTGCGCGATCCGTCATTATACTTGCCATAGATGTGAAGCGTGCTATCGGGGATGCGCCGTCGCACGATTTCCAAGGCCCTTATCGCGTTGGCCAATCCGAACCGCGACACGACCGTGCCGTGATACAATAATTTCGCGCCGCGTTCGATCTTTTCAAAGTCCCGTTCGTACCGCGCGTGGAAGATATTGGAATCGGCCGTGTTCAAGACAAGCGTGGTCTTGCTCGAGGGATGACCCCTCTTCGCGAGGAGGTCGCAGAAGCCCGTGCTCGCCGTAATCAAATGGTCCGCGAATCTGCAGGAGAGCTTCTCCGCGAGTTTGACGCACGGAATCAGAATCTTGGATTTCCATCCGGCCCATTTCGACATGAATAGCTCAACCGACAGATCATGTAGAACCAACACCACCGGACGGCCCAATATCTTGTGAAACAGCCCGGTGAAAATCAAGAAATCGGGCATGTTGTGCGCTTGCACCAACGCGTATTTCTTCTTGAAGGAGAGTCCGATCATGCGCATCGACGCCGCGAGCATGAACACAAGGGAATGATACAGGTATCGGATGATGTCGTCCTTTGATGATTCCCTGATCACTCGATATGTGGTCACGAGTCCCAGGCGCTCGGTCTTGGACTGACCATCACCGCGCAAACAGATAACGTCGACCGCGATCCCCTCGCGCTCGAGGGCTTCGGCCTGACGGCGCACCCGCTCATCCTGCGGGTAAAGCGACAGAACGACCATGCAAACGTGATCCATGCTAACTCATCCTTTGTGCCGATACAGGACCTTGCCCGCGAAAACCAGGAGCGACTCGGGCATCCGCGGAAAGGCCAAACTGGTCAACGCCCCGACCTTTCCGCCCGTCGACTTGCTCGCGGGCTCCCGGGTGGAGCGACGGTACGTCAACTCGAGCCGTTCGGCGCCCCAGCGGTCTTTAAAGGTGATGAGGCCTTGATTGTCGAGGTCGGAGCGGCCGAGATCGAACTGCGTCAGGCCCTCGCCCTTGGCCTCCTGAATGGCCGCCCAGAACAGGGCGACGGTCCCGTTGAGCTTCAAAAATTCGGGGTCCGAAGAACCGTATTTATAAATGAGGGTGTTCTTGTGGGAAAGCGTCACGATGCTGGCCACGGGCCGCCCTTCATGCGAGGCGACCCAGATCTTAACCCGCGGCCCCAGACACTTGACCAGGTTACGGAACCACAAGATGCGCTGGAGCGGCAGGCGGTGGCGGCGCCGGGTGACAATCAGCATCTGATAGAACTTGTCGAGAAGTTCGTCCGAATTCCCCGCTTCGATCTCCATGCCCCCGCGTTCGGTCTTGCGGATCGCTCGTTGCACTCAGCTCTTGTGACAACGCTTGAAGATCTGATTCAGATCATCCCGCAGGTTGACGACGTGCAGGTAAAACGAATCGCCCGCATCGAAACCCGCCAGGCGGGACGACCTTGAGTCATCCGAAGGAAACGGCCGGAACTCGACGTAACGCCACTTCTCCCGCTCGAGATCGGATTCTAAGCCGCCAAGCAGTTCGTCCCACTCTTGTTCCCCGTCGATCAAAGGATCGTAATGGTCCGAGAACGGAAGCGAGACCAGCCGCCGCCCCGTAAGCCAACTGCGCACGCGACAAAACGCGATCCCGTTGTTCAAATCCTGGCCGGGGCCGCTCGTTGTGTAGACGACCGGCTCGTAGCCGAAATCCCCCCCGCGGCCCTGCCTCTGATGAAGAACCGCCCCAAGCTCGCCGGCCTGGCCGGCCTGGTGCGCGGCCGCCTGTTCCGCAAGGGCGCCGGCCTACCCGGATTCGAGGAGTGGCACGACTACCTGTGCGAGCACGGGGCCATCCAATCCCCCGACCGCCGGATGCTCCCGCACCTGTATCACTTCCTCCTTTACGGATGGTCCGTCATGCGTCCCGAGTGGCAGGACCGCGACCTGCTGCCCACGCTGCCCAAGCTCCTCTCCTTACTGCACTACCTCGTCCGCACCGTCCGCCTATTCCGAAAACACCAACTCTCCCTCGCCAAACGCTTGGCCTGAGCCGGAGCACGAGTCCTTCCGCGAGGCGGCACGCCGAACGACGCAATGGCCGCAGCAGTCCGCGATGGCGGAGGGGCTGGCTCAGTCGGCCTGTTTCGTCGCGTGCTGGTCGAAGCTATCGTGGGCGTGGTAGGAGCTGCGGACGAGGGGGCCGGATTCGACCGTGGTGAAACCCAGTGACTCGCCCGCCTCTTTCCAGTGGGCGAATTCGGCGGGGGTGACGTAGCGGATGATCGGGTGGTGCTTCTCGGAGGGGCGCAGGTACTGGCCGATCGTCAGGATGTCGCAGCCGTTCGCGCGCAGGTCGCGCAGGACTTGCTCGATCTCATCGGACTGCTCGCCCAGGCCCAGCATGATGCCGCTCTTGGCGACCAGTCCGGCGGCCTTCGCCCGGCGGATCACGTCGAGCGATTGGCGGTAGCGCGCCTGGGGCCGAACGCGCCGGTAGAGCCGCGGGACGGTCTCGATGTTGTGATTGAGCACGTCGGGGCGCTCGGCGAAGACGGCCCCCAGGGCCTCGGCGTCGCCCTTGAAGTCGGGGATCAGGACTTCGACGCGCACGCCGGGGATCGCGCGGCGCAGCTCGCGAATCGTCGCGGCGAATTGGGGCGCACCGCCGTCCTGGTGCTCGTCGCGATTGACCGCCGTCACCACGACGTAGCGCAGACCCATCGTCCGGGCGGCCTCGGCCACGCGGCGCGGCTCGTCGGGATCGATCGGCAGCGGACGACCCGTGAAGACCGCGCAGAAGCTGCACGAGCGCGTGCAGACGTTGCCGTTGATCATGAACGTGGCCGTCCCGTGCGCCCAGCACTCACCCAGGTTGGGGCAGCGGGCGCTCTCGCAGACGGTGTGGAGCCGCTGGTCGCCGATGATTTCGCGGACGCGCCGCGTGCCGGACGCGGACGGCATCTTGGCCCGCAGCCAGGGCGGCTTGGCCGTCTTGAGCTCGGACCGCTGCGGAATGACGACCCGCGAGTCGAAGACCTCTTCGTAATGCCCGACAAGGGACTCGCGCACGGCATCCTGACGCTCGATGGGCATCCCGAGCTCGGTCAGCGTGGTGATCTCCGCACGGCCGCCGCCCCCGTCACGGATCGCGTCATAAGCGGCGGGGTCGGGGTTGGTGTGGATCACCAGACTCGCCATCGCCACGTCGTCGCGCATGTGGGTTTGATACTGGGCGACTTCCCGGCCGGACACTCTGATCGAACCCTCGCAACCGGCCTGGGCCTCGACCTTGAAGTCGGCCAGCACGCGCAACAGAAGCCGGGCAACCGCTTGCTCGAAAGCACGGCGATCCTGACCCCAGTGCTCCAGACCCAGCGTCAGATAGGCCGCCGTCTGACCCGGCCCGCGGAAATCTACGCCCTGAAGCTCGGGGGCGTGGGTGACCTCAAAACCCTGCTCCCGCCATCGCTCCGGCGCCCGCTCGATGTCCCCCGGGCCCCCGCCATCGCCAACCACGCATGTCGGCGGGTGTTCCATGATGAGCAGTTGATGCCCCGGCGCCTCGCCCCGCGAGATTTTCTCGAACGCTTCGCGCTGCATCTCGTGGGCTTCGGCGAGTGGCCGCTGGGTAAAAAACAGCACCTCGGTCGGCCACGGCCCCTGGGGGGCAGCGATAGGCAATTCAGTGGGAATATCGGCCAGCGCGCGTGGGTTCATCGTCGATCGGCATCCATCACTTCGATACCCATACCGTAGCACATGGACGAAAGCACTGGCGAGGGCTTCGCATCGGAGTTGGAGATGGGGCCCCGCTTGCCGAAAGCGAATGTCGCAAAACCAGGGCCGAACGATAAACCGGCCGGGTTAAAAGTGGCGACGGACCCGGCCGGTACGTGGGTTCAGGGGGTTGGGTTTGCGCGGTATTCTTAGGAGCAACCCATCGAGTTGCCGCAGTTGAGGCACTTGTAACAGGTGCCGTTGCGCACGGTGATGTGGCCGCAAACGTCGCAAAACGGGGCGTCACCCATCATCGTGCTGAGTTGGCTGTCGAGGGCCGAGTCTTGTTTGGCGGCCTGGACCCTGGCACCGACGGTCGCGGGCCGTGAGGCCGGCTCGATGATGCGGGCAACAGGTCTTGCCCCGGCGGTCTGTCCGGGCTCGTGCGTCGGTGCTTTGCCCGGGGTCAGCTCGCCCATCGCCTCGGCCTCCGAGGCCGTCTCGGTCACTGAAGCCGTCTCGGTCACCGAGATGACCTGACCGGTCTCCGGCTTGACCTGGCACAGGCTGTCGTCGCCCAGATACTCCAGCGCCAGCACGCGGAAGATAAAGTCGATGACCGAGGTGGCCAGTTTGATGTTAGGGTGGTCGCACGCGCCTTGGGGCTCGAAGCGCGTGAACGTGAACGTGTCGACGAACTCGCGCAACGGGACGCCGTATTGAAGCCCTTTGCTCACGGCGATGGCGAAGCAGTTCATCATCGAGCGGAAGGCGGCCCCTTCCTTGTGCATGTCGATGAAGATCTCGCCAAGCTGGCCGTCCTCGTACTCGCCGGTGCGCAGGTAGACCTTGTGGCCGGCGATGCGTGACTCGACGGTCAGGCCGCGGCGTCGTTGCGGAAGGCGTCTGCGCAAGGGGGCGGGGGTCTTGAGCACGACCTCTCTGGCCGATTCACCCCCCTGTAGCTCGACGGAAGTTTCCACCTTGCTCATCGCCTTGTGGAAGACCTCGGCCGCGCCTTGTTCCTCGCGCTTGCCTTCGTCCGCCTTCCCGTCTTTTTCCTTCTCGGTGTTGCTGGTGCTGAGCGGTTGGCTCATCTTGCAGCCGTCTCGGTAGAGAGCGATGGCCTTCAGTCCCATCTTCCAGCCCTCGACGTAGATCGCGCGCACTTCATCGATCGTGGCTTCGGCCGGCAGGTTGACGGTTTTGCTGATGGCCCCGGAGATGAACGGCTGGGCGGCGGCCATCATCCGCACGTGGCCCATCGGCGCGATAAAGCGGCGGCCGCGACGGCCGCAGCGGTTGGCGCAGTCGAACACGGGCAGGTGTTCATCGCGCAGGTACGGCGCTCCCTCGATCGTCATCATGCCACAGACGTGGTCGCTGGCCTCCTGGATCTGCGATTCGGTGAAGCCCAAAGCGCGCGGGATGCTGAAGCCGGGCTGGCGTGTCTGGCCGTTCAGGCCGAGCCGGCCGAGCAATTCTTCGCCCAAGACCCATGGCGTGAAGGCACCCTCGAGGTCGAACGTTCCGCGCAGGGCCTTCTCGACGCGCGCCAGGTCGTCGTCGCTAAAGCCGCGCTCCTTGAGCGAGACTTCATTGACATGCGGCGCGTTGCGTAGCGTCAGCGCGCCCAGCAGGTACTGTAGAATATCCTGGATTTCCTCGGAGCTGTAGCCCAGGTAACGCAACGCACTGGGAACCGAAGCGTTGACGATCTTGAAATAGCCGCCGCCGGCCAGCTTCTTGAACTTGACCAGCGCGAAGTCCGGCTCGATGCCGGTCGTGTCGCAATCCATCAGCAAACCGATGGTGCCGGTCGGGGCGAGCACACTGGCCTGGGCGTTGCGGAAACCGGTCTGCTCGCCCTGCTCAATCGCCTCGTCCCAAGCCATGCGGGCGGCCTTGATCAGATACGACGGGCAGAACTCGGCGCTGATCCGATCGCAGGCGTCGCGGTGCTTGTGCATGACGCGCATGAACGGTTTGGCGTTGCGCGCATAGCCGTCGAACGGCGCCTTCGTGACGGCAATCTCCGCCGACACGCGGTAGGCGTGGCCGGTCAGCACCGCCGTGATCGCCGCGCACATGGCCGTCCCCTCGGGGCTGTCGTAAGGGATGCCCAGAACCATGAGCAACGCGCCCAGGTTGGCGTATCCCAGCCCCAACGGCCGATACTCGTGGCTGTTACGCGCGATCGCCGCCGTCGGGTAACTCGAGAAATCGACCAGGATTTCCATCGCCAGAAAAAACACTCGCACCGTGTGGCGGAAGGCCTCGACGTCAAACTTGCCTTCCTCGTCAAGGTAATGCGTCAAGTTGATCGAGGCCAGATTGCAGGCCGAGTCGTCGAGGAACATATATTCGGAGCAGGGATTGGAGGCGCGAATCTTGTCGGTGTTGGTGCAGGTGTGCCAGTCGTTGATCGTCGTGTCGAACTGCACGCCCGGGTCGGCGCAGCGCCACGCGGCCTTGCTGACCTGATCGAGCAGGCTGGCGGCATCAAGCCGATCGACCAGCTCGCCGGTCGACCGGGCGTAGGTGCCCCACTCCTTGCCCTCTTGGGCCGCCTGCATGAACTCGTCGCTCACGCGCACCGAATTGTTGGAATTCTGGCCCGAGACGGTGCCGTAGGCCTCGCCGTTGAAGTCGGCGGGGTAGCCTCCCTTCTCAATCAGGGTGCGCGCCTTATCCTCCTCATTGACCTTCCAGTTGATGAACTCCTGGATCTCGGGGTGGTCCATGTCCAGGCAGACCATCTTGGCCGCACGGCGGGTCGTGCCGCCGCTCTTGGTGGCACCCGCCCCCGCGTCCAGCACCTTCAAGAAGCTCATCAGCCCCGAACTGGTGCCGCCGCCCGAGAGTTTTTCGTGGTGGCTACGCAGGCGCGAGAAGTTGGTGCCGGTCCCCGAGCCGTACTTGAAAATGCGCGCCTCGGTCTTGGCCAGCTCGAAGATCGACATCAGGTCGTCATCGACCGCCTGGATGAAGCAGGCCGAACACTGGGGCCGCTCGTAGTTGTTCTCGATCCGGCCGACCTCGTCGGTCTTGGGGTCCCAGGCCAGGTTGCCGCCGCTGCCCCTGATGCCGTACTCGTGCCACAGACCGCAGTTGAACCACACCGGCGAGTTAAAGGCACCGTGCTGGTGGATCAGCAGGTAACCGAGTTCGGCCTCGAAGGTATCGGCGTCCTTCTTCGAATCGAAGTAGTTGCCGAGTTGATCACCCCCCTTGCGGATCGAATGGGCGATGCGGTGAACAAGCTGGCGGGCACTCGTCTCGCGTCCTTCGGGGCCGGGCAGGCCAGCGCGGCGAAAGTATTTCGAGACGGCAATATCGGTGGCCAACTGACTCCAACCCTTGGGCACCTCGACGTCTTTGGCTTCAAAGACGACCGAACCGTCGGGATTGGTGATGACCGATTGGCGTTTTTCGTATTCGACCTCATCCAGGGAATGGGCTTCGGGACGGGTGTAGCGGCGCTTGAGTTTCATCGGGCCCCCCTCCTTCGGTGGGGTTTAGACGGACTGGAAGGTATCAACTACGCTGGGCCGGAACGGAGATCGGGTATATCCCAGGTTCAAACGGGCATCCCAAAACGGAGGGCCGGCTCATTCCCTCCTCATCGGGCCACGCCACCATTATAGCGGCGAGAGCTTGATCGAGAAAACTACCTTTTCTGGTTTCGGCACTCTTTCATGCCGGGAGATTCGGGCTGCCAAACCTTCTGATTAGGCCTCTCAACGGGTCACGGGATAATCATGCATGCTGCGATTCTGACTTCACCTGAACAACGGGAGCTGGGATGATGAGCCGCCAATCTGGATCTGGAAGATTCGGCAGCCCTTGGACCCGCGGCCCAGTGGCCCAGTGGAGGGCTGTCGCAGCCGCCGGTCCAATGTGCTCTCCCAGAGAGACGGGGGCTACTATACCTCAAATCTCTGGGTCGTCAACCCCAAATATCAATATATTGTTAGGATTTTTGACAGGCCTACCATATCTTGTACTCTGTCGCCCATAATGTTTATATCGCTTAACTTACGCCCAGCCTGGCCCGACAGTTGAAGTCCGGGGTGGCGCGATCGACCTACAAGTTCATGACCCGCTATGGTGGTGACAGGTTCTCAGGCCTGTTTCCGTTCCTGTAGCCATCGCTCGAACGAGGACGGGCTTTCCGTGGACTTCTTACCGAGCAATAACCCTTCGATGCCAATATCCTCGTCGAGCGCGGGCCAATGAACACCGTAACCGGCACCGCTTATCTGGAAATCGGCCCGCTCGGCGGAAGAGCCTTGCGCCAATCGTGGATACCAGCCGATGGGAACCGAGATGGTGCGGCCATCTTCCAGGTCCACCGACAACGTGTCGTCGGTAACCACAACCGCGACGATTCTACGCAGGGCCAGTGAACCCACTGCGGAAGGCATCCCATTCATTTCTCAATTTCTCCAAGTTTTCTCTTATGGTGCGTTCGATGTCGCGCAATTCTTTGCGATTATAGCCATGGTTATCCGCCAAGGACACATCCGGATCAAGCCAGAATTTCGCGCTCCGGGTCTCCCTATCCACGTGCACGTGACGTGGCTCCTCACAGTCGTAGGAGTAAAAGCAGAATCGGTACGGTCCGACTCGCAATGCCGTTGGCATGATCGTGCACCTACTCTCCACTTCCGTTTATGGTTTCACGATGATGCTCTCGGGTCAATCCCTAAAGTCAATATATTGTCGGCTCTTATCGGGCAGGCCACTACATCTTGTGTCCGAATCTATAATGCTGAAACCGCTTAACTTGCGCCCAACCTGGGCCGACGGCGGAGCCGAGGCGCGGCTGGAGGTTTAAGAAAACTTTGTCTTGATTGCGCGGCCGGGCTGGGATTCAACGACTGAGGTCATCATGGATAGGAAGCTTCAGCGACTCACAACCCGCATCACCGCTTGCCGCCGGTGCCCGCGTCTGGTCGCGTGGCGCGAGAACGTCGCGCGGGAGAAGGTCAGGCGGTTCGCGGACCAGGACTACTGGGGGCGGCCCGTGGCGGGTTTTGGCGATCCGCGCGCCAGGCTGCTGCTGGTGGGGCTGGCACCGGCGGCCCACGGGGCCAACCGCACCGGGCGCATGTTCACCGGCGATCGCAGCGGGGATTGGCTCTATCGGGCACTGCATAAGGCGGGCTTTGCCAATCAGCCCACCGCGACGAGCCGGAGCGACGGTCTGGAACTCAGCGACTGCTACATCACGGCCGCCGCGCGGTGCGCCCCGCCCGGCAACAAGCCCGCCCGCGAGGAGTTCGAGAACTGCCACGGCTTCTTGGTCGAGGAGATGCGGCTGTTGACCCGGATTCGCGTGGTCTTGGGACTGGGCAAGATCGGGTTTGATCACGCGTACGGAGCGCTATGTGAAACGCGTGGGCTCACGCCAAGGGAAAAGCCGCCTTTTAGCCACGGCGCCGAGTTTCAATTAGACGAAAACCTATGGCTGCTCGGCGCGTTCCATCCCAGCCAGCAGAATACCTTCACGGGCCGGCTGACCGAGCCTATGTTTGACGCGGTATTTCAAAAGGCGCGTCGAACGCTCACGGCTTGTTCGGAATCGTGAACACGACCCTGATTCCCGTTTCGAGAAGCGCGGCGTTAAGATCATACTTGAACAGACCAACGAGGTAGGGACATGCGCGATATTATGACGCATCGCAGAACGGTTTGCATTTCCCCCTCGATTCATCCGCCGCGTCAGGTTGCAAACACCGCTTGATCATTGATTCCCTTAACGGCAAGGTTGTCTGGGCTGGCTCAAAAGATTTTGTTTTTGGCGAGACAACCCGGCCAGGCTGCCATATATTGATGGGTAGTTGGGAGGCTTACAACGCATTCGGCCCTCCAAGGTCGTCTCTTCACGATGACCTGGCACCTGCCGGGAGATAGCCCGCCCCAACGAGTTGTTCCGCCATGGAAACACAAATCCAATCCGCGCAGGCCGCCGAGCAGCCCAAACCAGGCGCCGGCCGCAGCTTTCCCGATCCATCGCTCGCCCTGGTGGAGTTCGGCGATTGCCTGGGCTTTCTGATCAGCGCGCGCACCGAACGCGACGCCCCCAATCGCCGGGTCATCCTCAAGAAGGTCGCCTACGTGCGCCTGGAGCCCGAAGGCTGGGGGGGGACCGCGTATCCCGAGATTCACATCCAGCAGAATGAGGAGGGCTTGTTCTTGGCGGTCGAGCCGCGTACGGGGAAAGTTCTGCGCCACCCCAGCCGATCGCGCTACGAAATCGCCTTTATCAGCAAGGACATCTTCGAGTGCGCCATCCAGTGCATCAAGGAGCGCAAGCGCGAACCGCTGTGCGAACTGGTTGCCGTGACCTTCGGCACGCGTCAAGGCTTCAGCTTGGAGGCTGGCAATCTGCTTGCTCCCGAGGACTACGCCGCCGAGCGGACGGCCGTCCCCGAGGATAAGTTTCTCTCTCCCCCACCCCGGTTCCAGCGTTGATCCTTGTCTCCGCGGCGCGGCCTGGCTCGGTCCTGGGGCCGGGCATCCAGCCGAGGACACACGGAAGCGACAAAAACCCACGGGGCCATTCAGGTCGCCCTGGGTCGAAATTCGGCTTGAGGTTGCGAGACACCAAAGTCTGGGCGTATCAGCCCCCCGGCCCGTCCGCCCCCATGTACGAGACCAGACTGTCGAGCAACTGCCGCTGATTATCGGCGTAGAACTTGAATATCCGCCGGATCGAAACGATGGCGGTCGGTCGGCCCGAGCAATCCAGGACCGGCAGGTGGCGGAAGTCATGGCGAACCATGAAGACCAGGGCCTCCTCGGGGTCGGCGTCTTCGACGGTGGTGTGAACCTCGGTCGTCATGACATCGGCCAACTGCGTGGTCTCGGGATCAAGCTTCGCGCCGACCACCCGTCTGAGGACGTCTCGCTCGGTGAAGATGCCCACGATGCGGTCCCCGTCCATAATCACGAGTGCCCCGCATCGCCGTTCGAGCATCCGCTCGACGGCTTGGGACACGGTATCGGTGGGAGTCCCCGTGATCAATGTATGCATGTCGATATTCTTGAGCGACATGGTTCTTCACCCTCCTAAAAGCCGAGTCATTCCACTCCCCTCATCCACAAGAACGGGCTACCATATCATATATGGGTGGGCTTGCCGAAGAAAAAAGTTGGCCTGAGACGGGGAGATCGGGAGCCGAGACGTTGACCGGTTTCCTCTGAGGAAGCCCAATCCCAGCTTCCCAGCTCGATTCCACCCGATCCATATTGACTATTTCCGGGAGTTGATGGATCATTACCCCGATGCTGGTACCGATCTTGGGCCAAAGCGGGGCAGTGGGTCAATTTGGGGCAGTCTGGTATGTGGTTATCTGAAAACAGAAAGAATCGGGGCGAGGTCTCGGGGGGGGGCCGCAGGTGCTTTGCCGATAGGCCCCCTTTATGGCTGAGCTTGGCGTTGCTCCCGATGCTGTTGTGGGGGCTGACGGCTTGCGCCGGGCCTCGCATGAAACGGCTGACCGACAACAGATTCCCCCCCCTGCCGGCCGAAGAACCGGTGGACGTCTACGTCAATGCGCTGGAGCCCCCACTGACGGAGATCGCGATCATCGACAGCCGGTCGTACGCCTACGTCGACGATGAGGTCAAGCTCAAGCAACTCGAGGAGTTGCGGGCCAAGGCCAGGCGCCTGGGGGCCAACACCATTCAGGACGTCCGCATCCTGGCCAAAGTGGCGCGGGGCATGGTCCTGGACGAACGCACCCCCTTCACATCGTGGAAACAAGGGGTCTATGAGATGTTTTTCATGCGCGGCACGGCGGTTCTGACGCCCGAGGCAGAGCCGGCGAGCTTCGACGAATTGCGGCCGCGAGGAGGGTGGGTCGTCGAACGCCACGAGACGCCCCCCCCACTGGAGGCCGCGCTGGATATGATCCCCATGCCGGCCCTGCGTTCGGAGCAACCATAAAGGGGGGTCGGGTCAAGGTTCACCCCATCCGTTTCCAGCCTCGGGGGCATCCGTCGCCTCGTCGCCGTCATTGTGAGTCATTCCTCAACCATTCCCAACCTGACGTTCAAGGAAACCCTGGCCGAACGCTATGGCGGATACATCATCGCGTTCTGCCTGCACCTCATGTTTTTCGCCCTGCTGGCCATGAAGGAATCGATTCCCCTCCGCCAGGCTGAACCCCCTCAACCTAAACCCATCCCCGTCCGCTTGGCCGCGCCTCTCCCACCGCTCGAGCCGGCCGCCGAAGAACCACCCCCGCCGACCATCGAGGAGCCTGAGATGGCGGAGGCGGCTGAAGCGGCTGAAGCGGTAGAGGAACCACTCGAGGTCGCGGCCGTGGAGATGCCCGAGCCACCCGAGCAAGCGACGGAACCGCCCGCCGGATCGCTTCAAGCCGCCGAAGTCGCGGAGGTTGCCGAGTCGCCCCCCAGCGCCATCGAGGAACCAGCGCCCGCGGAGTTTCAGTTCGAGGCGGACGAGGCGAACGAGCCGGCGTTTGAGGCAGCCGAGCAAATGATCCTCGAACCGCTGGAGACGGTGGAAAAACCACTGCCCGAGCCGCAATTTAAACTGGCGGCCGAAGGACCACGGACGCTCATCGAAGCCCAGTCTGAGGGGTGGCCCAATCTCCCCCCCGCGCCCGAGGAGTCGATGCGGGAGCGGGAGACATTGCTCGGCGGGATTGCCGTGCCCGAAGAACCCGTCGCGGAAACCTCGCGCGCGGTCGCCAAGCGAATGGAGATGGCAAGGGCCAAGGTGGTGGCCAACGATACGCTCTTCAGTTCACAGGGACTCGACAAGGGCGTCTTGCGCGAGATCGACATCAGCGACGTGGCGCCCAAAGTGGCCGAGAAGGTCCTGGACCGCTATGGGATTCGCATCGTCATCGTGCAGATGAACGACGCGCATCCGGCCCGCATCACGTTTCTCAACAGCGCCCGCACCCCGCAGGGCCACTTCATGCGGCGCCGGGGCAGGGGCCTCTACCAGGCCTTCCAGTATGGCTTCCCGGCCGTGTCGAGGATGTTGCAACTGGAAGAGCAAGAGTTGATCGATCGCGAGTACGATCCCCGCCGCTCGCGCGTTGTCCGCGTGGTCTTCGGCGTCGTCCCCACCACCGAGGGATACGACCTCGGCATCAAACACTTCGAGGCCGAACACGTTAGCGGGATCGACGAACCGGCCGGATCTTCCTCCGATTAATCCGTCCGCGCTCTTCCGGTACACTCTTCGACCGCCGTTTACAATTGATGCAGTAGCAATCGAATGCATACGGAGAATCAAGACGAAAATACGACGAGGAAGTCGATAATAACCGACATGGGGCGGATACAAGCATTGACCCCACCCCCCTGCCATAGAGGCGATTCAGCGCCAGGGACATCCATAGATGGCAACGGGTATTGCCCTACTTATTGTAACATCAGCGAAGGGTAAGGGCGGAGGGTCACACAGAAACTTACGGCGCCAACCGAGGTCTGGCGAACACTTCATCAATAATAAACAGTAGTACGGACGTGGTGGACAGGCGGCTTTGAATTAGTTTATCCGCATAGGTTCGTCCTAATCCTAATCGGATGCACGTGTCAACGATGATTGCCGCGCGCCGTGACTTGCATGAAAAAGCATGTCTTGACTCGGATATATTCATTAATCCGAGCTGTCCATGTCCAGGATCAATTCCTTTGTCCTGGATCGCCGGTTGGCTTCCACCACCCACCGCCCGCAAAGATCGGTCAACGCTTGAAGGTTCTCATCGCTGGACAGTATTTCTGTTTCAA
>Ga0310121_10002435_pt1 | contig 17645 bp, 10 predicted proteins | sample CB27_Tmax_986_MG_FD_203504 | JGI IMG/M metagenome (GOLD analysis project Ga0310121, IMG submission 203504) | Marine microbial communities from Western Arctic Ocean, Canada - CB27_Tmax_986 | ecosystem: Environmental > Aquatic > Marine > Oceanic | place: Canada: Western Arctic Ocean | collected...
CCAATTGGTCCTGGGTTCGAGCCCCAGTCTGCGTACTTTCTCGTTCGCCGCCCAGGCAGCCCAAACCGCTCCGTCATTCGAGCGGTTTTTTTCACGCCCTCAGGCGAGCAGACTGGGACGAGAACCTACGGGTTCGACTGCCCCGCGCCTTTTAAGGCGCTCCAAAAACCCCCGGTCGCACCGCGACCCGCAATCCGCAGAGCCGGAGCGGAGCGAAGGCAATTCCAGTCTGCGTAATTCGAGTTTCCTCCCTGTTTTCTAAGGGTTTTCGCAACTGGCCCCCGCTTGGAACCCGGAAATGTGCATCAAAGTGTGCATCCTTTCCACCCCCGTCCGTAGCGGTCCGAAGCCTTCCGAGTTGCGACGACTCTTATTTCCAAAGGCCCCGCGATGCAGTTCGTGCCGCGCAACCGAACGGGGTCGTCGATTTCATCTCCTTCACCTGGCCGAGTGAACTTGCGGCCCCTTTGAGGCGTCGCTGCCCTGCCGTGCGACGGTCTCTTGCGCGGCAGGCCCGCCGGCCCGGCTGCTTGGCTCCGCCAAAGGGCGGAGCAAGATCACCCGTGGGTTGGCGCCGGGGAAGGTGGTCTCAAATCACCGAAGCGCCCCTTCGGGCGAGCACCCCGGCGCCAAGTCCGCTACAGGGCCGAATTTCGGGTAATCCTGCCGCCCGCCGATGCCCCGTCACCAGCGCCACGACCCGCGAACGTGGAATCTGATCCTGCCCTACTGGCCCGCCCCACGTCCATCGAGTTCCAGGACGGCGCGCCGGGCATTCGATGCCGAAGGAGCGATCGAGCAGGCTGGTGAGCTTCGCTCCTTCATTCGTCAGCACTTGGAGGAGGTCGTGCGGGTGTCTTCGGTCCGACGCTTCACGTGACTTTGAAGTGCGGCCCCCCGAAGGAAGCCGGCCGGCCCCCCAGGGAGCCGCGGCAGAATTTCTTTCCCCCGGGGCGACCTCGCGCCTACGCTGGCAATATCATGAAATTCCGGCCCATCGCTTTTCTCATTGCCTGGCACACGTGTTTGGCCGCGTGGCTGCCGGCGGCGGAACTCCCGGGGCGCTTGAAGGCGGAAACCGTTCCGAACGCCCTCGGGCTCACCTTGCACGAATACGCCTTCAGTTGGACGGCTGAGGGCCAGCAGAGTTATCGGATCCTGGTCGCCGGCGATGCGGCCAGGCTCGCTGCGGGGGTCGGCGACCTGTGGGACAGCGGGCGGCGCTATTCCGAAAAATCCACGAAGGTCCTTTGCCGGGGCCGGGCCTTTCCGGCCGGCGGGGAGGTGTGGTGGAAGGTGCAGGTCTGGGGGGCGGACGGCGCTGCGAGTGCCTTCAGCGAACCGGCCCGCCTCGCGATCAGCGATGCCGCTGCGAACGCGAAACCCCAACCCCGGCCCACCCACTGGCAGGGCGAGAAGCGCGAGTTCATGGACGGCCGGGTGGGACGGGCCCTGCGCTTCGGCAAAGACCGGGCCAGGGTCTACTGCGAGGATTACGAAGAATTGAGGTCGCGCCAGGGCACCACCATCGCGGCGTGGGTCCGGCCCGAAAATCCCACCGAGGCCTGGCAGTGCATCTACCGGAAAGAGGACGGCCTCAACCGGCGCATCCTGGCTCTCGGAAATGAAAGCAAAGGCGCCTCCTGGGGCCTGTGGTGCGGGCTCAACATCGGCGGATACCGCGAGATCGGCGGGAAGATCGACCCCGCCCGCCTCACCGATGGAGCGTGGCACCACGTCGCCGTTTCCTACGACGGCCGCGCGGTCCGGCTCTTCCTCGACGGAAAGAAGATCGCAGAAGAAAAGATCTCGGGGGCGCTGGGGGCCGGCGGCGCAAGTCCCGCCTTCCTCGGATCGGCCGAGGGGATTGAAGAATTCTTCGAAGGCGGCCTCGATGAGGTGCGCGTCTACCGGCAAGGACTCTCCGAGGCGGCAATTGCGAAATTGGCCGGCGGCGGGGACGAAGTCGAGAAGGGTGACCTGGTGGGTCACTGGAAGCTCGACGACACGATCGAGAACGAGGCGAAGTTCGTCCCGGCGTTACCGGTAAGAAACCGGGTGGCCTTCCTGGGCGATTCGTTGATCTCGCGCATGGACAAATTCGGGTACCTCGAAACATCGGTCACCGCGAACTGGCCGCAGCATCACATCACCTTCCGCAATCTCGGCTGGCCGGCCGACGATGTGTTCGGCACGGCGCGGGCCGAATTCAAGGACGATCGCAACACGCGGGGCTGGGAATCCGGACGGCCGGGCGGGGTGGGGCACAAGATCCTCCTGCAGCAAGTCGCCGACGCCAAGGCCTCCACCATCATGATCGGCTACGGCAGCAGCGTCGCCTTTCCCGAAGCAGGCCTGACGCTCGACCAATTCGAGTCCGGTTACGCCGACCTGGCGAACACGCTCGCTTCGCAGGGAGCCACCCTCATCCTGCTCACGCCGCCGAAACAGGAAGCCACCGGCTCGCCGGTCCGCGACCTGGCGGACCGCAACCGGCGCTTGCAAGCGACCGCCGACTTCATCATCGCCTTCGGGAAAAAGAACGGCCACCGCGTGATCGACGTGCACCGCAAGCTCACCGCCCCGAAAGGCGAAGCCATCACCGAAAACGGGCTGCACTTGAACGACCTCGGATACCGGCGCCTCGCTGCCCTCCTGGCTCGCGAACTCGGCCTGCAGAAACGGGCACAATTTTCCGTCGCGGCCGATCTCGGCGATGGCAGGGTCTTTTCCCACGGCGGGGCGACCATCGGGGACCCCGTCACGACCGAGCGCGGAATGCGTTTCGATGTCCATGGCGACCAGCTGCCGTCGCGGTGGATGCACCCACTCCGCAAGCTCCGAATCCCGGGAGCGCCGCACACCTATCGACTCAGGATCGACGGCGGGACGGTCCTCGAAAGTCCCGCCGCCGGCTGGGCCAGCGGCCAAACGGTCGCGCTCGGACCGGAATTCGACCACACCGAACGGCTGAGGGCCACGATCATCGACAAGAACCTCCAGCACCGCCGCCGCCTCCGCCCACTCAACAAGACCTACATCTTTCTCTTCCGCGCCCACGAGATGGGCCACCTCGCCTACGAAATGGGCGACTTCGACCGGTTGGTGGGCGCCGACGAAGAACGCATCGCCACCCTGCGCGTCCCCCACACGCACCGCTATGCGATCGAACGCATCGACCCCTGGAAACCGGTCCACAACGACCCGGAGGAAGAAGTGCCGCGCATCATCCCGCAACCGGACGTGGCCGCCGAGCTGGCCGGCATGACCGTGCCGGAGGGCTTCGAGCTCAACCTCTTCGCCAGCGACCCCGTCCTCACCAATCCCATCAACCTGAACTGGGACACGCGCGGCCGCGCCTGGGTCTCGATGAGTTCGACCTACCCGCACATCAAGCCGGGCCGGGAACCCAACGACCGTATCGTCATCCTCGAAGACAAGGACCAGGACGGCGTCGCCGAAAAATCGACCGTCTTCGCGGACGGCTTGCTGGTCCCCCACTCGGTCATGCCGGTGGAAGGAGGCGCCTACGTCTGCAGCGCCACCGAGTTTCTCTTCCTCGCCGACACCGACGGAGACGACCGGGCCGACCAGCGCCGGGTCGTGTTCTCCGGTTTCGGCAATGCGGACGTCCACCACATGATCCACGCCCTGCGCTGGGCGCCGTGGGGCGAGCTGTATTTCAACCAGTCGATTTACATCAACAGCTTCATCGAAACGCGCTGGGGGAAGCGCCGGCTCAACGGAAGCGGCGTGTGGCGGTTCCGGCCGGAAACCGAGAGCCTCGACGTTTTCGCGCGCGGCGCAGTCAACCCCTGGGGCCACACCTTTGACCGCTGGGGGCAGTCCTTCATCACGGACGGCGCCGCCGGGGGTGGGCCGCACTACACCTTCGCCGGGGCCGCCTTCCGCAGCGCGGTCGGTGCGCCGCGGACCATGAACGCGCTGGTTCCCGGCAAGCCCAACGGCACCGGGTGCGAGATCCTTTCCGGCCGCCATTTCCCCGAGGAGTGGCTGGGCAGCATCGTCGAAAACGATTTCCGCGCCAACCGCACCGTGCGCTACAAGCTCACCGAAACCGGCAGCGGCTTCGCCGCCGAAGAAGTCGAGACCCTGGTGCGCTCCAACCGCCAGACGTACCGGCCGGTCGACCTCAAGGTCGGGCCCGAGGGCGCGCTCTACATCGTCGACTGGTACAATGCCATCATCGACCACGGCGAGGTCGACTTCCACCATCCGCGGCGTGACAAATCCCACGGCCGCATCTGGCGCCTCAAGGCCAAGGACCGCCCGCTGGTCGAGCGGCCTGCGATCCGCGGTGCACCGGTGGGCGCGTTGCTGGACTACCTCAAGGCACCCGAAGACTTCACCCGCACCCAGGCCAGGCGCGAACTCGCCACGCGCCCGGCGAAGGAGGTCCTCGCCAAGCTCGCCGCGTGGGTGAAGGGACTGGCGAGAGACGACCCCGACTTCGAACACCACCGGCTCGAGGCCCTCTGGACCAGCGCCACCATGAAGGCGCCCAACGAGGCCCTGCTTCGGCAGGTGCTGGCCTCCCCCGAGCCACGGGCGCGCGCCGGCGCGGTCCGCATCGTCTTCCACTGGCGCGGCGTTCTCGAGGACCCGCTGAAACTCCTGGCGGCCGCGGTCGACGACGAACAACCGCGGGTGCGTCTCGAGGCGGTCAATGCCCTTCGCGAGACCGGCGGACTGGAAGCCGCCACCATCGCGTTCGGCGCCCTGCGCCGCCCGGTCGACAAATGGCTCGACTACGCGATTTGGCTCACGGCCCGCGAGTTGCGTGACGACTGGCTGCCTGCGCTGCAGACCGGCAAGATGGTCTTTGGCGGTCCGCCCGACCACCTCCGCTACGTCCTCGAGGCGGCCGGTGATGCGCGGGCGGTGGAAGCGCTCCGGGCCCTGTGGCCGAAAGGAGAGATCGCCCCCGCGGACCGCCCCAACGCCATTGCGACGATCGCCAGCCTGGGGAGTGCGGACGACCTCCAGTTCGCCCTCGCGGCGGCCGGGGCCCAACCTTCGCTGCTGGAAGCGGTCGCCGCAGGCGCGCGTTTCAATCCGGCCAAGCCGGAGAAAAGTGCCGCCTCCACCGCCGTCCTGCTCACGAACCTGGAGCACCGCGAGCGCTCGGTTCGCGAAGCAGCGGCCGAACTTCTTGGCCTCTGGAACTTTGGCGGCAACTCCGCACTGGCGCGGCGCGTGCGCACTGCCAGGGACGCACCCGAACGTCTCGTGGCCGCGAAGGCGTTGGCACGCCTGGGCGATTACAAGTCGCTCGCCGCCCTCGCCACCCCGAAACAAAGGGACGGGGTCCGCATTGCCGCGATTGCTGCCTGGGCCGGGGCGCAACCCGGTGACGCAACCCAGGCTGCGGTCGCACTGCTCACCGGCGCCGGCGACCCCGAATCGGTCGCACCGGTTTTTGTCGCGTTTATCGATCGCGAATCCGGCGCCGCCCTGCTGGCCGAGGCTCTGAAAGGGGTCGAACTCAAGGAGGCCGTCGCGGTGGCGGGAATACGGCTGGCCCGCGGCGCCGGCCGGGATGTTTCCGAGCTGGTGACCGCCTTGAGTGTGGCGGGATCACTCCAACCGGTTCCCTTCGATCTTCCCCAGTCCGAGCGCAAGGCCCTCCTCGCGGAAGTTTCCCGCACCGGGGACACCGCCCGCGGGTTCGAAGTCTACCGGCGCAAGTCGCTGGCCTGCACGATCTGCCACCAGATCGGAACCGAGGGTGGAAAGGTCGGACCCGACCTGACTTCCCTCGGCGCCTACGCCCAGCCCGCCGCGATCCTTGACTCGATCCTCAGCCCCAACCGCGACATCAAGCAAGGTTTCGAAACGATCCTGGTCACCCGCAAGGACAACACGGTCGTGGCCGGAATCCTCCAGCGCCGCTCCGACACCGCCACCATCGTTCGCGACCCCGCCGGCAACATCATCGCCATTCCGAACGACGCCATCCAGAAGACCGAAAAGAGCCCCGTCTCACTCATGCCACCGGGACTGACCGGCACGCTGCGAAAAGACGAACTGGTGGATCTGATGCGCTTCATGACCGAACTGGGGAAAGCGCCGGAATAATTTCCTTTCGCAGGAAAACAACGACGTGCATGAGCTCCCGGCCCCTTGCTCGCTTCCTCTTGTTCGGCGCGCTGGGGATTGCGCTCGCCCCCTGTCCCACCAGGGCCGATGACATCCGCTTCGCCGGGATGCGTCTCGGGACGTCGTGGTACGTGTTCAGTGCCACTCTTTACAAGCTCATGGCGGACGAGATGCCAGAGGGCACGCGGCTGGAGGTGATGGCCAAGGGGGGAGGGATTGCGAACCCGCTCCTGGTCGAGATGGGAAAGGCCGATGTCGCCCTCGCCAATCGCGCCACCGCGGTGTGGGCCCGCGACGGTCATCCGCTGGTCTATGAAGGGAAAAAGCATGGGGACCTTCGCGTGCTGATTGGCGGCCTCAATGCGGTGCCGGTCTCGGCCATGGTGCGGGAGGGCTACGTCAAGCGCACCGGGCACGATACCCTGGAGAAAATCTTCTCCGGCACCGAGCCGGTGCGCGTCGTGATGAAGCCGAAAGGCAGCTCCGTGCCGGTGGTGGCGGACTTGATCCTCGCCGCGCTCGGCACCAGCCGGGAGGCGATCCGCAGGAACGGTGGAAGCATCATCCAGGTGTCCGCCAAGCAGATTCCGGACGTCCTGCGCAATGGACAGGCCGATGTCTACTTCGAGTCCATGCCGAAAGGCCACCCCACCGTCACGCAGGTGAGCCTCACCGTGCAGGACTGGCTCGACGTCCTGGTGAAAGGTGTCCAGCAGGCCGCGACGGTAGCCATCCCGATCGCGGCGATCGGCCTCATTATCGAAGTCGCGATCCAGTCCAGCCTGGTCCTGAAGTTCTCGGTGAGCCTGATCGAACTGGGAGGGGGAACCATGATCGGCGCCATGTTGTGGATCATTATCGGCTGCCTTATTATGGGGATGGGACTGCCCACCGTGGCGGCCTACATCATCGGAGCGATTCTTTTCGTCCCGGCCCTGTTGGATTTCGGTCTGCCGAAACTTGGTGCGCACTTTTTCGTGATGTATTACTGTGTGCTCTCCATGGTCACACCGCCCATCGCCCTCGCCTCCTACACCGCGGCCGGCCTGGCGCAAGCACCCGTCATGAAGACCTGCTTCGCAGCGCTGCGATTGAGTGCGCCCGCATTCGTCATCCCCTTCGCCTTTATCTTCAGCCCCGCGCTTCTCGCTCAAGGATCTTTCGGAGCGATCGCAGGCCAGAGCGCCCTCTTGCTGGCCGGAACCGCGGTGTGGGCCGTGGTCGCCGAAGGGTTTGTATTCGGTCGCCTTTTGAGTCTCCCGCAACGCCTCTGGTTGGGCATGGTGGCACTCTTCGTGCTGACCCTCCCCGCCGGAGTGCACGGCTTGGGACAACTGCTAGACTGGGGCACCGGAACAGCGTGGCTCGGCGGCTTGCTGGCCGGACTGCTTGCGCTCGGCGCCGGCGCGGCATGGTGCCTGAAGAACGAACGAATCAATGAGTCCTGACAAGAAACCAACCGCAGCCCAGCAGGCGCGCCTCGACGCGCGGGACGGGATTCTCGGGCCGACCCGCGGCGTGGCACTGGGATTCGTGCAGTGCAATCTGGTCATTTTGCGACAGGAACTGGCCTACGAGTTTCTCCTCTATTGCCAGCGCAATCAGAAGGCCTGCCCGGTGCTGGAGGTGTGTGACGCGGGCGATCCGGAACCAAGGCGCATCGCGCCCGGGGCGGATCTGCGCACCGATTTGTCCCGCTACGCGGTGTACAAAAACGGGGTGCGGGGGAAGGACCGGGACGACATCAGCGATCTCTGGGAGGACGACCACGTTGCTTTCCTCATTGGCTCCGGGATCACCTTTGACGAAGCCCTGGATCGTGCCGGCGTGCCCACCGACCAGCATCGCTGGGTGCTTCGCACCACCGTTCCCACCGAGCCAGCCGGCCGATTTCACGGCAACCTGGTCGTCACGATGCGCTGGCTCACCCCCGCACAAGCCCTCACCGCGACCCAGGTCAGCGCCCGCTTCCCCTTCAATCACGGCGCTCCCGTCCACGTCGGCGATCCCGCCCAGATCGGCGCGGACCTCAACCAGCCCGTTTACGGCGATCCGGTTGGCGACCTCCCTCCCGACTTGGTCCCCGTCTTCTGGGCCTGCGGCGTCACTCCCCAAGCCGCCGCCGAATCAGCCACGATCGATCTCATGATCACCCACGCCCCCGCCCACGGATTCATCAGCGACCTTCGAGCGGATGAGTTTTGCACTCCGTAAGAACACACGTGGTGCAGGTTTCCAACCTGCAAGAGACCAGCGGACCTCCCGGTCCGCCTGCTGGTCCAACCCGCCGAGAGTTCCCGCCAGGGATTGTGAGAAGACCTTTCGCAGGTTGGAAACCAGCGCCACCTTCCGCTACAGAACTTCCGCCTCGTAGACCTGCGCCACCCCGCTGCGGTCCGAGGTGAAGACCACCCGCCGCCCCCGTCCGGTGAAAAGTTGGGATGCGGATGGGTGTGCTGCGGAGCGAAGACGTCGACCGGACCGTCGTCGTAAGGGCAATGATCGGTGTTCCAGTGGTCCCCGGCGTTACTGGATTCGGTCAGGCAAAGCGGACGGGGGATCCCTTCGCCGTCGAGAGGATCGAAAAGCTGGAGCCCGCAGTCGGGGGTTTTCGTGTCGGCCACCACCAGATCGCCGCTCCGGTTGATCATGGGATGCCAGGCATTGAAGCGGCACACCGGCCGCACCGCGCCGCTCCTCACGTTGATCCCGATCATTCCGTGCGGCCAATTGGTGGTGATAAGTTCATTCGACCCCGGCCGCCAGGTCTCGTGTACGATCCACTCCTTCTTTCCGGCGTCCCGCCCGTAAACGAGGCGATTCTCCGATCCATCGCGGCCGATCACCCAGAGCCGGGAGTGATAGGGACCGGCGTAGCGCAGCAGGTTCGGATCGTCGGGATGGAACTGCGGGTGACCGATCGTGTCCCGTTTGAGGATGACTTCGGAGCGACCGGACTCCGTGTCGATCACGACCAAGCGTGCCGTCTCGCCGCTCTTCACCGGCACCGCCCACCAGCGGTCGTCGCGGCTGAGAGTGGTGGTCCCCATCGCGGCGCCCACCATGCCCTGTTCGCGGATCTCCCCGCCTCCGAAATCGGCCATCTCCTCTTCTTCCAACGACTCCGTCTCCACCCGCCAGGCCCCCGAGCCCACCGTGAAGTAGACGAAGCGTCCGTCGTGGGAAGGATGGACCGACCACTCGTTGAGGTCGGGCCGGTCGGTGAGTTGGCGAAGCTCTCCCGTTTCGCGGATTTCGGCAAAGATCTGCGGCGAGCCGGTGCGATGCGAGATGAAGTAGAGCCGGCGCATCGCATCGTCGTAGGCCGGCAGATAGTAGAAGGGGTGATGATGGATGGACTCTTGCGAGGTGACCTGCCGCACGGGGGCTCCCGTTTGCGGATCGGCGAACTGCCGGGACTCGGAAGGGTGGCACTGGCCTTTACTCATGACCGCTCCAGCTTGAGAAGCCGCCGGGCGTTGCCGCAGTGAAGCGCCTCCCCCATTCCTTCGCTGGCTTGCAGTGCTTCACCAATCCCGGCAAACGGAAAGTCCGAGGCGAACAACATCCGCTCCGCTCCGAAAAACGCCGCCCCGCACTCGATCGCAATTCGCGATCCGAAGGTGGCAGTGTCGGCATGGAAGCGCCGGAAGGCATCGATCGGCTTCTCCTTGAGCTCGGTCTGGGCAGCCTCGGCGTGCTCGGGCGCGTAGCGGGTGCCCATCAGGGCCAGTCCGGCCTCGATCCGGCCCTCCATCATGGGAATGGTTCCGCCCGCGTGGTGGGTGATGATCTTCAAGTCCGGCCACCGGTCGAAGATTCCCGCAAAGACGAGCCGTCCCGCCGCCACACTCGTCTCGTGCGGCCAACCAAAGGCCCACCATAGATCGTATTTCGAGACCGCCTCTCCCGGGTAATCGGCAACGGTGCTGGCCCGCAGCGGATGCATCCACACCGGGCGATCGAGTTCCGCCATCAATTCGAAGAGGGCGATGTGTTCCGGAGCGTCGAGCGGCATCCCGTTGACGTGGGTGTAAACCTGTACGCCGGCCGCGCCGAGTTCCTCCACGGCGCGACGCGCTTCCTGCTGCGCCGCCTCCGGGTTGTTCATGGGGAGCGAGGCGATGAAGCCCGGGAAATGCTCGGGATGATTCGCCACCCACCGGGCCTGTTCGTCATTGCCGATGCGCGCCAGCTCGGGCGAGCGGTCGGACCCCGCCATGGCCTCCACGGGAGGTGAGGCCAGGCTGAGGACTTGCCGGTATCCCGGGTACTCTTCCATGAACTCGAGCCGTTCCGCCACGTCCTTCATCCCCGGATGGGCCACGGCGCGCACGAACTTGAGGAGCGGCTTCGACATGGCGGCCTGGGCCGCCTCGACAAAGCGGGGCGGGAGACAGTGATTGAAGATGTCGATCGCGGCGGTCTCCATGTGCAAGTCACCACAACTCGCGCGACGCCAGCCGGGCCCCTTCGGCCAGAGTTTGAAATTTGGCCCAGACGATGCTCGGGTGGATTTCGGGTTCCCTGTTGGCGAAGGAAGCGAAGCCACAGTCGCTTCCCCCGATGACGTTCTCCTTTCCGACTACCCGGGCAAAGCGCGCGAGGCGCTGCGCGACCAGTTCGGGGTGCTCGACCAGCGGAGTGGAATGAGAGATTACACCGGGAATGAGAGTTTTCCCCTCCGGCACGTGCACCTCTTCCCACACCCGCCACTCGTGCTCGTGACGCGGGTTGGCAGCCTCGAAGGAATAGGCGCCGGCGTCCACCTTGAGCATGATGTCGACGATGTCGGCGAGGTTCATTTCGTGCACCCGCGGACCGATGTTGATACCGTAGCAGGTGTGAAAACGGATCCGGTCCTCCGGAATTCCCTTCAAGGCGTGGTTGAGAACTTCGACCCGCAACTCGGCCCACCGGCGGCAATCCTCCACGCTCAGGTCGGGGCGCGAGATGTAGTAGGTCAGGAGGCGCGGGTCGTCGATCTGCAGAAGGAATCCGGCATCCACAATGGCCCAGTATTCCTCGCGCATGGCATCGGCAATGGCGTAGAGATATTCCTCGCCGGAAGAATAGAAGGAATTGGACTGCTGTCCCTCCACGTCGGAGGGGGAGATCGCCGTCATGAACAACTCCTCGGCCTCGGTCCCTTCGGTTGCAGCCTTCAAATTGGCGATGTCCCGCTGCACGGCTGCATGCCCGCTATAGGAAACCGGCCCGGTGCAGTGCAGCCGAACCGGCGCCGCGACGACCCCCTCTGCGCGCATTCTCCGATGCGCATCGTAAAACTCCGGAAAGGCCAGCGTCTCGCGCGAATCGGTCCACAAATCTTCCCCCTGATCCTCGCGCGCTTCGAACCCGGACAACCGCTCCGCGACGTATGTCAGGAAGCTGGCCTTTCCCTGTTCTCCATCGCAGACGATATCCACTCCGGCCTCGGCTTGGCGGCGGACCACATCCGCCACGGCCTCACGAACCGAGGACTCGAAGACGCCGACGTCGTGAGCCCCGCCCCGCTCCTTCGCCATCATCATTTCGATGAGATGGGCGGGACGCGCCAGGCTCCCGACGTGCGTGGTGAGAAAGCGATCCGTGCTGCGTTTCATGGGGCTCGATCGTCAGTGCGTCACCGGGTAATCGATCTCGCGCAACTGTTGACGGATGCGCTCCACTGCCTCCTCCGAAAGCGGCCGAATCGGACGACGAAAATGGGGGCTGGGAAACTTGCCCATCAGCCAGCGCGCCACCTTCATGCGCTGGTGGGCGCCACAGCCGGGCTCGCCAAAATTGTAGATGAGGCGGGCCAGCGGTGCGACGGTCCTCTGCGCTTCCTTCGCGCCGGCGAGATCCCCGTCGAGGCAGGCATGAACGAGAGCGATCATCAATTCCGGCACGAATCCCGCAAACCCGATCAGGGCCCCGTCGCCGGCTTCCAGCAGGCTCGGCAGGAGATACTCGTCGTGGCAGGTGACGATGCTCACGTGGGGCGCGGCGGCCTTGAGCTGCTCGTAGTCGAAGAGCCAACGCGACATGTCGCGCGTCCCCATCTTGATCATGACCACTTGCGGAATCTTCACGAACTCCTGCATCTCCTCGAGCGAGTAGCCCGCCTTGGTCCAGGCCGGGTACTGGTGGACGATGAGGTCGACTCCGGCCTCTGCGACATCCTGGAAAAATCCGACCGCGGTTTCGCTCGAGCGCCCGAACCGCAGCCAGTGATGCGGCGGCATGAGGAGAATCGCGTCGGCGCCGGCCTCCTGCGCGGCGCGGGCGTGGTCGATCCCTTCGAGCGATCCTTCCGCCGAGACCCCGCTGATGACCTTGACGTCGCGCCCGGTCTCGGCATTGGCGGCGTCGACCGCTTCGCGCACCAGGGCTGTAACACGATTCCGTTCCGCCGGCCGCAGCGACATGATTTCCCCGGTGTGCCCATTGCAGGTCACCCCACGAACTCCCTCCACGCGGGCGAGCTCGCCGAGGTAGCCGCGAAGTCCCTCATCGTCGAGTGACTCGTCGGCATGAAACGGACAGAGGGTGGCTGGAAAGACTCCTGTCCAGGGTCGGGTTTGCCAGTCGTTGTTCATCCGAGGTTCGAAAGAAGGAGAGCCCGAGAAGCAAGAGTCCGTGGAAGCAAATTGGCAATCTCAATGAGTGATGATCCGCCTGGAAATTTCCTCTCGGCTCCCTCCCGCCGCGTTTCCAGCCTCAGGGCACCACTCCCGCTCGATAAAACCCGCGCGGCCGCAGGCCGGCACCGGGATCGGTGACCTGGAGATCCGGCCCGGTCGCGACCACGAAGGTGACGATCACGCGCCAACTACCCGCCATGAGGGTCTCGGTCTTCTCGATGCGATAGACGCGGCCCGGCACCGCATGGAAGGTCACCACGATGTCGTCGCCGACGCGCTCGACGGACTTGGCGGCGAACCTGCTTTCTCCGGTCTGGGGATCGGTCCCGGCCTGGAACTCCGCAAAGTTGCTCTGGCCGTCGCCGTCGAGATCGGGGGCGGCGTCGTTGACGTTCTTGTCGAGCCCGTTTGCCATCTCGTAGCCGTCGGGCATTCCGTCCCCATCGCTGTCGGTGGTGGTGACCGTGACGGGCGGGGAAAACTCGGATGTGTCTCCGGTCGAAGTATCGGTCGCGGTGGCGGTAATGACCTGGCCGGCGGAAACAATCGCGGGCAAGGACAGATCGAAGGCGACCGTTCCCATCCCGCCGCCGGTGTCATTGGTAGTGACCCCGTCGAGCGCTCCCAGGTAGGTGGCACCATGGCCGAAGCCGGGGGGATCGCTCGCGAAGAATTCGATTCGGAAGGTGGCGCTGGCGCTACTGGTAAGGATCCCGGTGACCGTGGTCCCGATGCTCTCCAGCGTGGCGGTGCTCATTGCCGGCGCAGCTTGCCCGCGATTCGCGCCGCCGAGGGCGATTCCCACGCAGGAGTTTCCCTGGATGATGTTCCCGGCCCCGGCGTTCGTTCCGCCGATGGGGTTCCCCTGGGCTCCGTCCCACAACGCCACGCCGTGCAGGCCGTTCGCGACGGGTGTTCCGGCAGTCCCGAGGCCGATCGTGTTGCCTTGCACGAAATTGCCGCTCGATCCGGCGTGACCGATCACGACGCCGTAGGTCGCGTTTCCGGAGACGAGGTTACCGTCTCCCGGACTCGTCCCGCCGAGGGTGTTGCCGGTGGGTCCGAAAAAGATGGTGAGCCCCGCAAATCCGTTGGGCACGGCCGCGGTGCCCGCCGTGTTGGTGCCCACCAGATTTCGCTTGGCGACATTCCCGGTCGTTCCCACTCCCGCAAACCGGCAGCCCTCGCAACCGTTGCCGGAAAGGACATTGTCGGACACGACATTGATCTTCGCCCCCGACAGGACCTGGATCCCCGCGAAGGTGTTCGGAACCGCGCCGGTGCCCGAAGCATTCAGGCCCAGGAAGTTTCCCTGCACGGTATTTCCGTCGACTCCCGCGCCCTCCAGCCGGATCCCGCTGTCCGTATTGCCGGAGATCACATTGCGATCCGCAGCGGTGCTCCCTCCGATCACGTTGTTCCTTGCGCCATCCGAGATCTGGATCCCCTGCTTGGCGTTGGAGGCCGCGCCGCTCCCGGTGTGATCCACTCCGCACCAACAACCCGCAATCGTATTGCCGGTGGCGTCCTGGAACCGCAGGGCGATGCCCACCCACGGAAAGTTCCGGACCGAGAGCCCTTTCACGGCACAGTTCGCGGCGTAGATCAGCAACCCGGGCACCTCGCCGGCTTCCGGACGAAGGAGCTGCGCCCCAGAGAGCACGATGAGAGGTTTGCCCGCGTATCCCGGTTGGGTGGTGGCATCGATGAGAAGACGCGGCACCACGCCACCCGGCCACGGAACCGTCCCCGGCGACCACAGGTTGGAATAGAAACCGGCCCGCACAGGAAAGACCGCGAGGAACGAGACCAGCAGAACAACCGCGGGTCCCCTCCATCGCCCGGGCAGTGGCGGGGTCTTCCAGAAGTGCACCCGCTCAGCTAAAGCCGAAGTGAGCCGAAGCGCAAGTAAACGGTGCCTCGGAGCAACCTGCTTCGCTCCGCCTAATCGAGCAACGCCATCACGAGCCCGCTCCGGATCTTGGGCTGAAACCAGGTCGACTTGGGAGGCATGATGCGGTTCTGCCGGCACACCGCGATGAACTGATCGATCGTCACCGGGGCGAGCGTCACCGCCAGGTCATAGTGCCCGGCATCGACCTGCGCCACGAGGTAGGCGGCATCGCGATTGCCTCCCACAAAGGTCAATTCCCTGGCCCGCGGATCTGCAATACCGAGAACTCCCGCGAACAAATGACGCTGCACGATGTCGGAGTCGATCGACTGCGCCGCGTTGCCGGCATCGAAGGCCGAGTCCTTCGGCACCAGTTTCAGCCAACCGCCCTCGAGGTAGATTCCAATCTCGTGAATCTGCGCCGGCTGGTAGCTCTCGCCCGCAACGCTCTCGATCGTAAACTGATCGGCGAGCGCCTCCTCCAGCTGCGCCCGGGTCGTCCCCGGGGCCTTCACGAGGCGATTGTAGGGCGCGAGACCCATGGTGCGGGCCGGAAAGAAGACCGTCAGGAACTCTCCCGTCCCCCGCATGGCGGCCGCTGCACTGCGATGGTTTCCGTCCGCCACGTAGGCGTGCGGTTCGGAGGCCAGGGCGCCTTGGAATGCCACGATTTCGTCTTCCGCGGAGATCAGCCAGACCCGGTGCTGGTTGTCCTCTTCGTCCGTGGCCTCGAAATCACACGCGCGGCCGTCTGCGAAGTCCGTCATGGCCTCCAGCAAGCCGTTGGACTGGTCGTCCACCGACAGGTTCACCGTCCCGATGATGGCGTGGGTCGCCTCGATCAGGTCCGCCCGCCCTTTCGCCTTCTCTTCACGGATCCCCTCGTTGCGGATGATCACCCCGTCGGGCGTGGCGTCGGTGCGGATGTCATCGGTGGGCGTCATCCCCCCCAACCCGATCTGCCGCACGCCCGGGCGGGTCCGATCGACGATCTCGTAGAGGAAGATCACGTTGTCCACCACGACCGTCGAGGGGCTCCCTTTCAGCTCCGCCATTTTCCCGCTCGCAACCTGAAGGGCTTCCGGCGAGCCGTCCGTCAACATCTCCCCGGGAGTCGCGGCATTGCAGTGCGGCATGGTGACCCGCAGGACGCTCTCCGGCTGCGCCTGCAGGAGATCCCAGATCTCGCGGTCGTTTTGAAACTCGTCGTAATTCGGACTGCAGAGGCGCTGCGCGGCATCGGAATCGAAGGGAACCAGGCTGCGGCGAATCGGATTGAGCGTAACCATCGTGACGGAGAGCCGAGACCCTGCGGAGCCGCCTCGCCACGGTCAAACCTTTCTTCGTGGCGCTACGCTTGCAGAGAGGTGGCGGGGGGCGCAATCCGGAACTCCTCCACAATCCGGCCTCCCACCAGGTGCTCATCGACGATGCGGGCGAGGACTTCGGTCGTGCACGAACGGTACCAAACGTCTTCGGGGTAGACCACCGCGATCGGACCGCACTGGCAGACGCGCAGGCAATTCACCTTGGATCGCAGGAGGCGCGGCTCGCCCTGGCCCAGTTCCGAAAGGCGGGCCTTGAGATACTTCCATGACTCGAGTCCCACCTCCTTGCGGCAACACTTGGGCTTGGTCTGGTCGCAACACAGGAAGATATGACGCTTGGCGCGGTGCAGTCCAAGTTCCTTGGCGATTTCTGCGAGCTCAGGGTCCATGCTTCCTCCTTCTCTTTCTTCTCACTCTACGCACCGCACAAGCGCAGTCTCGATAGAGTTCCGCACCTCCCGGCGCTCGTTCGTTGTCAGGTCGCGGCCCATGGATCGAATCTCTCGCCACTCCGTCCCCGGCGGGCCTCCAGATTCCAAACCAGCCTCCCATCTCGTCAAGGCGCGTCTGGATTCCGGAAAGCGGAGCGGGCCTGTCGTCCTGCACGGGGGGGGCGATCCAGGGGACCGCTACGGCCCGCCCCAAGCATTACCTATTGTGGTTACCTCGCCCCCCCAAAAAAAAACCTTTTTTTCAACATTCTTCGACTCGGGGTGTCATACTTACAGAGGCGCCCGAAGCCCCATATATCGGGCCTCGGAGCCTCCTCCCAGCCGGCCGGAAAGCGGAATTTCGCCATGATTATCAAATTTCAGATAACAATTCCGCATCTGGTTGCGTTATAGGGGGTGGATACATTCTCCAAAGTGTGGCGGCCGTGGGTAGCTTTTTATGGGTTTTTAGCTTCCCGCGGCCGCTGCCCGTTTACGGATCCAACTCCCGGGTCCCTTTCCCGTTGACCGCGCCGACGCCCTCCGAAGGGCGCCCTCCCTAACCCGATCGCTCTCAAGGGCGCACAGGAGTTGGGCGCTCCTCTCGCCCGACCTCCAGGCGGACTTTCCGGGTTCACTTCTCCTCCACCGGCACCGCCTCGCGGGGTGCCCCTAGTGCACCGACCCGAAAGTTAGTGTGCATTCGGAATCGGGATTTGTGAGAGATCAGTCAGCGGTCTCCGACCGATTGTGGTTGGCGGCGCGGGTCTTTTCTCCGATTTCTGCGTGGTTCGTCAGTCGCTGGTCCCGACCAGCTCCTTCCTCACGCCTTGAACTCGAAGAAAATCCCTCGCGCCGAATGCACACTAACTTCCCGACCGATGCCCCAGGGCCCTCGGGATCAGGAGCCGCGCCGCCGGCTTCGAGAAGATGCGATGCGGCGCACTTGGGTGGAGCTTGCCTGTCCCCGCGCTTGAGCCACAGCCCGCCGCCACCGCAGTTTTCTCCCCGAACTCCGGTCCTTGGAACGAGCGCTCGAAGTCCGCGAGCGGTGGCTCCATGCGCTCGAAATTTTCCATGTAGCTGCACACCCGGATATCCTGCGCCACGGCGCGCGACCAGGGCGATTGGCTGGTTAGGTCGTGAATGGGCATGCCGTGCGGAGTAGGGCGAGGGCTTTGCCGGGATAGCTGGCGTAGTGGTCCAGCGCAGCATTGAGCGACTCAAACTCATCCAGCGGGAT
>Ga0310121_10002436_pt1 | contig 17636 bp, 7 predicted proteins | sample CB27_Tmax_986_MG_FD_203504 | JGI IMG/M metagenome (GOLD analysis project Ga0310121, IMG submission 203504) | Marine microbial communities from Western Arctic Ocean, Canada - CB27_Tmax_986 | ecosystem: Environmental > Aquatic > Marine > Oceanic | place: Canada: Western Arctic Ocean | collected...
CATAGAAGAGCTCCGACGTGAGGGCGCAAATCGACGGGGGCAGTCGCCATGTCTCGGCGAGGAACAGACCCCGTTGCGCTGGGATGGTTGCCCTGTCGCCGAGCATGTGCTGCAGCGCCGAGACATCGGTCCCCTCCGGATGACTCCCTTTCAGCGGTTGGTCAAGCTGTTGGGGATCGCCGAGGAGGACAGTACTGTGTGCGGCCTGAGCCACAGCCAGCACATTCGCGAGCGACATCTGACCAGCCTCGTCCACGAACAATACGTCGATGGACTGATGAAGATCTTCGCGAGACCAGAGCCATGCAGTGCCGGCTGCGACCTGAGCCTCGCCCGCTTCCAACATAGCCACGACGGCCTGGTTCTTCGTGGTCTCTCGAATCGGCTGACCCTCGTCCTTGGCTGGCTTGTCGCCAACTTTCTGTATGCAACGAACCGTGAGACCTTCCTCAGCCGCTGCCTCGACAACCCCATCAAGCAGGTTCCGGATGACCTTATGACTGACCGCTGTGATGCCGACCTTTTTCCCGGCCCGAACGAGATCGCAAATCATCCGCGCGCCCGTGTACGTCTTGCCAGCGCCTGGTGGACCCTGGATGGCGAGTACGCCGCCGTCGAGCTCGAGTGCCAACCGGCGGGCCGCGGCCGCAATCTGTTCACTCTCCTTCTGGAGGGGCGCATCATCCGGCAAAGAGCTTCTGACCCTCGGTGGACGACACAGCAGGAGATCTCTTGCAGCGCGGTGTGGTCCGGGTACATCGACACCGTTCTCGGCAATCCACTCGCCTAGCCGAAAGAGGGCCTCAGCCTGCTGTCTCGCAGTGACGACCGAGTGCGCAAATACTGCGGTGGGGTGGAACTCGGTGGAGTCAGCCCGCTTCTTGATGTCGATACTCCGGGCCTGCGTGTCGATGGCGACGACGCTACCGAGAGGGTCACCGCCGACTTTGTGTAGTGGATCCTCATCGGAGACATTCGTATCCTGCACTGGGAACCGGTAGCGATGTACCGGATAGTTGTCGGTGCCGCCGACGATACCAGCGAACTCCAAACCGGCCACACCCCCATTCTCGTCCAAGAGCTCTTCGTCGCCGAGCTCGGCTAGCCGAAAGTATTCCCACCACTGCGCCTTTTCCTCGCGACGGTGCCAGTCGAGCATGTGAGCAAGCAGCCAGATGGCCTGCTGTTCGTCGGTTCGCTCGTCACGTTCGCTGGGCACGTCCTTGAGCAAGCGTGACATGAGCGACAGGACGCGTTGTTGTCGCTCGTCGACCTCTTCGCTCGGGGCTTCGTCATCGATGTCGGGTCGAGCAAGTTCCTCGCCACTACGAACGAGGTCACTGCGGAGCTGTTCGAGCCAATCGCGAAGCCGGAGCGTGGACACACAGTCGTCGCGGTTGTACCCCTCCACGGCGGCCAGAACGTCATCTGGGGGTGCAGCACGTTGGTCCAGCTCGAGTGCACGCTCACAGGCGTGAAGATTCTTGGATGCCTCCCTCAGGTCGACGTCTCGCTCGTAGCCGTAGAACTGCTCGAGGTCCTTGATGGAGTAGCGCTCGACACTCGCCCTCAGGGCTTGCTTGACGATCATGTACAGATCGACGAAAACACCCCCGCGCAGTAATCGATCAACCTCGTCCTCACGTGTTGCATATCGACCCATCAGGCGCTTCATCGCGCCTGTCTCGTATGGGGCGAAGTGGTAGATGTGCAGGTCTGGATGCCGAGCCTGCCGTTCTAGGACTTCGTCGATGAAACTCTCGAACGCGGCGCGCTCTTGGGTGCCGTTCATCGCCCAACGGGTGCGATAGGTTGGCGTGCCGTTGTCATCAACGATCACCCACCCGAGTAAGTACTCGAGACCGCCCGTGCCGACAAACGGGTCACCCTCGATGTCGAAGAACATGTCCCCCGGTGAAGGCCGCGGGAGCCTGGCCAGCCCACGCTCGGGTTCACGGGGCAAGAGCTCGTAAATCGGCTTGTTCTGCTCGCGTCCCTCGAGCTGCATGCGAGCCTGCTCGCGCACGCGCACATAACTGTCAGCGGCGCCTCGACTGGGCTTGCGGTTGAGGGGCAACGGAAGCTGAGCCAGCTCCTCCAGCGTTTGGACACCCCACTCTGCGAGCTCTCGGCGCTGAAGCTTTGAGATCCCCGCCACCAGCGACAAATGGTCGTCGTCACGCCGGCGTCGATTGCAGGCCGACCACCAGCGGCAGATATCACACTGAGGCACCGGATCCGGGTATGTGTTGGCGGGCGCAGCGCTGGTTGGGGTGACCGCGCTCGCGAGTCGCTCCCTCACGAATCGGTAGTAGGCGAGATAGTCGTGGACCCGAAAGGTCTCGGGTTCGAACGCCGTGCCCGGAGAGACGACGTGCATGTGCTCAGGAAGACGGCCCTGGACTTCGCGCACGATGTCCGAGTAGAGGCAGAGCTGCAGAATGGTTCCGGCGCGCGTCTCTCGCGAGAGCTTCGTGTCGATCACCTCGTAACTCCAAGTGCCAAGCGTGCTCTCGACGGGTACCCGTCGCAGAATATCGGCCCGTCCGTACCAGTCGCCGGCTGCCAGAGTGGCTTGGACGATGACATCGGCCCCGCCCCGCATGGCTGCGACGGTCACGTCAAACGCCGAACCATCCGCGTCGGTCTTGACTTCTGTGACGGTCATCCCGAGACCGCGAAGGTGCTCCAGGTACTTCGCTTCATGCTCAAAGCCCCGCTCAATGAGTACCTCGAGGGCCGGGTCCCGCCACGTGGGTGGCTTCACGCGGCCGTGGGCAGCATCCAGGTCGAGAGCGGTAAGGTGGTGGCAGCCCAAGTGGTTCGCCAGGTCACTGGCTGAGAGCCTTGGTCTTCCCGTCTTGATTCGCATCGCTTCCTGGACTCACCAGTCTTAGGATGTCGCGACGAAACGTAGGCGGCGGGCCATCGCATGACCCGCGGGGTTCACAAGACCCGGCCGAATCCAGCCCAGTGCGATCCTGCTCGACGGCTTCAACTGCCTCGACAGTGCCACCGCTGGAGGTGTAAGCGCCACCATTTCCCAGAACTGGCCCAACCAAAGATCTTCATCCGACCATTGTTGGTCAAGCAGCTCATCGAAAATCGGCTGCACTCTCGTCAACGAACTGTTGCGGTCGCCCACGCTATCTTCGGCTCAGAGTTTCTTCAAATGCGTGACCGGCGCCGTCAGGCTGCACGTAACCCTTGTACCCGTCGCCGACCTTTCAGTGCTATTCAGGCGCGGCGCGCAGCGGCCGCCGATCAAATTGCCAGTGCCTTCAGCAAAGCATCCCGGGCATCAAGGTAATAGTGGACGATGATCTTCGCGGCCAGATCGTCTGGCAGGTCGTTCAATTGGCGCCGACTGCTGATCGGCATCAAGATGCTGGCGGCACCTTTCTCGATGGCAATTTCCACGACGGTGACGGGATTGAAGATCGTTTCGATGGAACCGCCTAGATTTAGACCGCCGGTGACAACGAGTCCGCCCTTGATACTCTTCTGGAGCAGCGCGGAGCAGAGCGAGAGAAGCACGCCGACGCCGACAGCGGAGCCGCTCTTGGCGCTGTCAAATGCCCGCAGCTGAACCGAAAACTCGTGCTGGCGCGGATCGCGGTCTCCGACGAGTTCCTTTGCGCGCACATAGAGGTTCTGCTCGGCGCACCGGACACTCTCCCTGAATGGCGGAGGCGCCGGCTGGTTCAGGATCTTCACGCCGCTGCCCGGGCCGTCTGTAACGTCGACCTGATACAACCCCGGGTGTTCGTCACCGCTGCCAGGCGAGATAACCCAGGCTTGTCCCGGCGGTAGAGGATCGCTGCCGATGCTGTTCTCGCTGTAAAGCTCGGGCGTGGCCACAAACTTCTCCACTCCGTCTTCGCCCATCGAGTAGCTGAACTGGGTGCTACGAAACTCGGCGGAACCAATGCGCTTTTGCTGCTCCTTGACCCGCCGCCGGCACTCCAGCGCGAGGCGTAACGCCCATTCCAGTACCTCGTCGGAAACGGGGGTCTCTGGGTTCGGCGACACCAGCTTGATCAGGCCGCTCACGGTCTTCTGGACACCCGTCGTGTCGCGTCCGCTCAGGGCGCCGCCCAAGTGAACGCGCCCCTGGAAGAGGCTCAGCCGGCTCTGGCGCCGCAACTGGTTCCAGCACTCAGACAGGAAGTCGCTGACAAGGCCGAAGTGATTGGTCAGCAGATCACGGCTTACCTTTGGCAAGTCCCAGCCAGGCAGATATGCGTGGATACGATCCATGAAAGCAGTGTCGTGGCGCATCTCTTGCGGCAAAGGACCGAAAAGATGGCCTATCCGCTGCTGGTGTTGCACGTCTACTTCGAAGTTGCCAACCATGACGATACCGCCGTCGGCGCGGATGCTCTCCTTTCCGCGGCTGAACTCGCCAGACTCCATGTAGCCCTTCATGATGTTCACGCCATCTTTCTGGTCGAAGGACACGCCGGAAATTTCATCGAAGCAGACTACGTCATACTGGCAGACCAATCCGCGCTGACCGTTGGCATTATTCACAAACATCCGCGCGACCGTCGCCTTGCCTCCTGAGATGAGGTGGGCATACGGCGAGACCTGCTGAAACAGGTGGCTTTTGCCGGTGCCCCGCGGGCCGAGCTCCACCATGTTGTAGTTGCGCTCCACGAACGGGATCATCCGCAAGAGCGCCATGTCGCGGGCACGGGGGGTAAGTGTGTCCGGCTCCATGCCGATACTGCGAACCAGGAAATCCCTCCACTCCGTAGAGGCGAAGTCCTCCCGGCCCTGATAGAGCGCCGGAAGAACTTCGCGCTTGGACAGTTGGATCTCTCGAAGCGAATCAATGCCGAATGCTCGGCCATTCTTCTCCTGGGCGATGGTCGGGTCGTAGGCGAGCTCGACCTCCGCATAGAAGCCGCCGGTGAGCATTCGCTCATTGGCGTGGACCATGTCGTCATTGATCCGTACGTCCTTCAGTTGCAAGCTCGGCAAGGTAGCCAAGAACGAATTGCTGCCGGCATCCAACCGGGCGGTGATGATGTCGATCAGCTTCACCCGCCCCTTGTCCTTGGCGCGGGCTTTGAACAACTCATGTTCCCCGGCGCGGATGGTCTTTTCGCCGAGCTGACGCTCGACAATTCTGAGGCCTTCGGCTATCTCCTCGCCGTCCACCGAGGCGCAATAGCGGCCCAAGAGAAATTCGGCGACGTAGGTCGGAACCGGATACTGACCCTTGAATTTGCGCACGAGATCCTTGCGCACCACGTAGCCTTCAAAGGCTCTTGTGGCGATCGTATCGATGGGGTCTAGCGGTTGGCTCATGAGGTCATTCTCCAAGCGTGGTGGACAGTGAATCGATCACCTGCCCGGACGAATCCAACAGCACGATCTCAGCATCCTTACCGATGTCGGCATCGTCTTCGAGGAAGACCGTCACCTTGCCGTCGGGTGTGGTTTCGCGCGCCTGCTTGTCCGTCAGGAGCGACGTGTTCGGGTCAGATTGGCTGGTGCGGACATCCACGCGAACGCCCACACACTGTCCACCGACGGACATGCGGCACTTCGCCCCAGTCCACTTGGACTCGAGGAGTCGCGCTGATCCGCCCGCCGACCTGGCTGCCTTCACCCGAAGTACGGGTGTCACCATCTCCTGGAGAGACACGCCACCGTGCGAATACTCTACGGAGGCACGGAAACAGCCCACGCCCGGTGGGCTAGCTATTGCCACGTCCGGATTCCAGTGCCACTTGAAGGTCGGCTCACTGGCCTGGGCGTCTGCTTTCATCGCGGCACACCGACCCCAGCGATGCTCAGTCAGAAACAACTTCAGTTCGACTTTCGGCAGGCCACCCGGCAGCAGCAGCCACCCGTGGTCCGTTACGACGATCACCTCAGTCCAGTCGGCCTTGAGCAACGCACGGATCCGGCTGACCAGGTCGCGAACTTCCGTGGCGACGCTGCGGGCCAGCTTCCAGCCCTCGTTGTGACCGCGCTTGTCGAGGCCGCCGGCTTCCGTCCAGGCCGAGCCAGACGGATCTCCGGTGTCGCTGGCGCCAAGGCACTGCCACCCGCGTTCCTTCAGGGCGACCACGAAGCGGGCTTGCGTCATACGTTGGCCGGAGGACAGCAATCGTGAAGTGAACTCATCGCTGGCTTCGCCGCCCTGCACCGCGCCAGCCAGTGGCGACGAGGCGGGCTTGGCGGTGGCGGTGACTGACGGAATGGTGGACCACTCCCAGTCCTGGGTGGATTCAATCCCAACTGCCGCCAGTTGCTCGGCTAACTGCTGGGCAACGTCCATCCGCAGCCCGTCCGCAAACAATACGAGCCGTCCCACAGCAGTTTCGATCGGTTTAGTGCGCTTCGCAACCGACTGCCCACTGTCACGGACGAGCTGTTGCAGGTGGCGGGCGGTGCTTTCGATCCACGGCAGATAGACAGCTCGCACGGTTCCCAGCACCGCACCGTGCTGCTCCGGTGATCCGCACGCCGCCATGGTCGCGAGGGCGGCGGCATCCACGCGCCAGCCGTCCCTCGCATAAAGCTCGGCATATGCCTTCGGCGTCGGAGCGCCGGGGGCGTCCTGACACAGGCCGGCCAGTTGCGCCAGTGGTCCGAGAGCCGTCGCCAGCGGGCTCAGTCCGAGTTTCTGCCAGGGGTAAGAACGCCGAGCGGCATGTTTGGCTTCTAGTTCCTCAACCCCACGAATCGCCTCGTCCTGCGGACGGTCCACCAGCGACTCCAGCTCCTGCCGCAGCGACTGCTCTTCGAGTGCGTTAATGTCGGGCCAAACCTCGGCTGTATCAAACATAGGTCGGGGGTCTTTCGGGCTGGCCCGCTTCATCCAGTCCACGATGCCGAGATAATTCGCCGGTGCCTCGGCGAAACGCTGCCAGACCTTGCTCCAATGGTTGCCGCGGTCGGCCAGTAACTGCGCCGCCTTGAGCGGACCATCGCGTTCGGGATCCAAGCTGAAGTCCGCTTTGCACTGCTGGCAGAACGCTTTCCATTCGGCGTCCGACCGGCGCTGTTTGAATGCCTCCGGTTCACTTAGCCAGCGCAACAGCAAGCCGGCCGCATCGGGTGCGACCAGTCCATTGAAGAACTCTGCATCCAGACGCCGGCCCTGTAGCTGGGAAAGTGGCTCGTCCATCAACGCGGGCAAGGCACCAGCCAGCGCATCGAGGGTCGTCTGGTCCTTGGCCACGTCGAGCCCGAGACCGCCGAGTGTGGAAACCAGGAACGCGTAGGGCGTCCACTCCTTGCCGTTGACATGCAGCCACATCACGCCCCGATATTGCAGCTCTACGAGCGCCGCGAGTTCCCGCGGGCAATCCTCTGCGGCGCGCAGCGTCTCGCGGCCGATGCCGGGAAAGTAGAAGATTGGGGTCGTCCCCGCGGGCGGCGCACCATCCACCACGCGCGCCTCGATGCAGCGCAGCCACAGCGCCGGTCCGGTGCGCTTGTCCGGCGCATAAGTGCCCAGCGCAAACAGCTCAGGCAACATCGGTTGCAAGTCCGGCACGACGCCTTCCCACAAGCGCTCAGGATCAGTCCAAAGCACCGCGCAGGGGGCGACCTGATCGCCGGCAGCGTAGGCCTGGGCCGTGGTTCGCAGGGCGTCTACGAGACGTTGTGCGACAGTCGTCATCACGCTTTGCTTGCCGCGCTCGACGCCTTCTTGAACTCGTGGGTGTAGTGGCAATCGTTCCAGCGATTACCGTCCGGCTCTTTGCCGACTCCGGCGAAGTCTTGCTGCTCCTCATCCCAACCCCAGAACCACGGGAAATCTCTCTTGTCCCTCACGGCTTCTTTCCCGCGGTCCTTCTTCCACTTGATGTTGGGCTTGGTGCGGAGGATGCCGGCGCCTCTCTTGCCGCCAGGGATGTCTTGGGCGAGGAAGGGGCGGATGTTTACCCGCACGCCGTCGCTCATTTCGGGGTGCCAGCCGATGGCTTGCTCGGAGAGCGGCTTCCAGCGGACGAAAATGTCGTAGGGCGGCTCGCCTTCGACGATGAGTTTGAGGTGGGCCTGCAATTGCTTGGCGGCTTGGAGGCGGGCGTCGCTGCCGGCTTCGCCGGCGTCCACGGCGGCCTGCTGGCGACGAATCCAGTCGCCGATGTAGGCGTAGGTGAGCTTCTCGAGATTCCCGTGGTCAAGTCGGTGGTAGTTCACTAGCGCACCGAAGCCGCTCTTGTGGCCGTCCCAGATGTGCCAAATGAACGGACGATGGTGAAAGAGCACGCAGTGTTGCTCGAAAAACTCGCCTCGCAGCCACTCCTCCAGCGTCTCGGACTTGCTGCCCTTGGGGCCAGCGTTGGCAAGCAGAGCACTGAGGTCGAACTTGCCGAGGGCCTGAGCCAAGAGCCCGCGTAGACGCTCGGCTCCGGGCGCTTCGCCCTTGGTGGCGGAGAGGCACACGATGCCGTCCGCATCCCTCAGCTCTTCTAGACCATCCGGGCCAAGCGCCGGGCAATCGGGAAAACTTGAACCGGTCTGGCGCGGCCACTGGTAGCCGAGCAAGCGCGCGACCGTCACATGCAACGGCTGGCCTGCACTTTTGGGATGCCCGCCGAACAACCACTGCGTCGGGTCGCTGGAAAAAGGCTTGGGCAATCCGTGCGGATATTTCTCTACCGCCACCTTCTTCCAGAGCGTGAGGTCGCAATCAGTATTCAGAACTGTTCCGACTTCAACCTTCCGATTTTGGTTTATCGCCTTGACCGACTTGGCAAACGTTTCGGATGAGCAGAACGACCAAAGCGGGACGACATCTGAGGTGTCGTTTGGAACAATCGCACAGCAGTTGTGGTCATAAATATCTCCAAGATACAGCGTCGCAGGAAAGTTGCCCATTTGACTGACAACAACCCCTGGCCTACCCCAGTTTGGCTTTCCTTTCCTCCAGTTCTGCGCGGAGTGATTCATCCCCTTCACTGATTCGGCAAGAGCCGCAAGCCGTCCCTGCTCTTTTTCCCAGAGAATCACGTCCGTCTGTCCACCGTAGTAGGTTGTTCGGGGAGAAGTCGACTGAAGAAACTCCCATTGCCTACCATTTCTTGGCCTCTCCCAGAACTTTCCAAAATATTGAGCGGAATCACCAGTGACCAATCCCTGCAATACGGAAGCAATGTCGCTAATCTTCCCGCCGCTACTTACGAGTGGGCGATACGCCAAATCTGTACTTCTAAGCACATCATCATATTTGACGGCCAGACCGCCCACACTTCGAAGCATGTGCGCCTTCTCGCAAGGGTCTCTTCCCGATGAAGCATCGGCAAGAAGCATCTCAGAATCGCATGCGGGTTCGGTATTCTGAATAATTGAAAGGCCGACCAATTCGCCCCCCGCTTGAGGGCTTTCAAACGCTTTTTCACCAAGGCGATAGAGTGCTATGACGACTTGGCGCTTAAGAAGCCATTTACGATAGTCAGTGTATCGCTTCAAAAACCACCAACTTTGAGGTGAGACGAAAGCCATGACTCCGTGTTTAGCGGTTAGACCAACCATTCGAAATGAGAATGCGGAGGCGAGATTCTCCTTTGCTAACTCAAGAAATGAATAGATGTGTTGCTTTAGTTCAGCGGAGAACTTTGATTGGGTGAGGAATGGCACGTTCGTCGCCACCAGCGTGAACTGACCGGCGAGGATTTCCGCCGCCTTGGTAATGCCTTGCGCCGCAACACGCGTTTCACGCGCCGTGTCGTCTTTGATCTCCTGTGCCAGGGCCTTTTCCAGTAGCGGCTGGAGTTCATGGAACGCGGCCACCAGCAAATCGCCCTCGGCGGCGCTCGTATTGACGAGGCTGCCCAGCACGGGGGCGTCTTTGAACAGCCGATAGAGCCGCTCCATGCCGTTCTGGAGCTTCTCGTTGTCACCGGCCAGTTTCAGCCAATCCTCCTTCCTCACATTCGGCGCGAGTCCGGAGCAGGCGAGGTTCATCGGCGGCAGCTTGCAGTGGCCCACGCGCCGCCACGCGGCCAGCGCCAGGTTGAACGCGCCAATTTGCGTGCAGCGCGGGTCAATCTCCAATCCGAACAGGTTGTCGCGGATAACCGCCGCGGCCGCGGCCGGTTCGTCCAGTCCTTCCTCGGCCATCCGCAGGGCGACGAGCCGCTCGAACATCGCCACCACGAAATGCCCGCTGCCCATACACGGGTCGAGGCACGTGAGCTCCTTCGCCGTCTTCGGCCAGCCGTCGAACGTGCCGCTGGCGGGTGACCATTTGTCGTCCTTGTCTCTGAGGAAGCGCAAATACTTCCACGGGCACCCCGGCAGCGTCACGGCATTGCGGAGTGCCTCTTCATTCTGCGCGGTTTCGGTCAACCTGGACTTTGCGGCAAGAACTTTGCCCGCGTGCCACGCGCCGAGGGTGTTGTCGAGGAGGAAGTCCACCATGTAGTCCTCGGTGAACAACTGCGTGACTGCCGGCAGTTCGTCCGCGCCGATCTTGTTGGCGGCGGCGTTGACTTCGTCCTTCCGCTCCGCCTGCCAGAATTGATAGCACCAGCCGAGGCTGTCGCTGGCGGTGAACACCTCCACCGGCAAGCCGGTGACGAGCCCGATCAGTGGCTGGCGGTCATTGACGGACAGTTCCACGACGCCCGCCGGGTCGTCGGCGCGAAAGATCTCGGGCAGTTCCTTCGCGGCGAAGCGGGCGGCCACGGCCCAGGCGTCTTTCAAACCAAGCGACAGCGCGAGTTCTTCGCAGTCGTCGAGCGTGACCGATACCTCATGCTCGGACGAGATAAGAAGGTTATTCTCCAGCAGATAGCGGGCAAAAAGCAGCCGATGCCATTGGTCGTAAGCAAGCTTTTCGGCGAGGTGCCAGATTTCGTAGGCGCCCGGTTTACTGCGGCTCTCGCCGTCGCCCAATTGCCGCGCTTGAGCACGCAGCTTGCGCCGAAGCCTGCGCTGCACTTCATCCATGTGCCGGTAAGGGTCTGGCTCATGCACGGCCAGGGCTTCGAGCGCATGGTGCGCCCCGGCCTCGGCGATCCTGCGCGCCTGCTTGACGGCGCTTTCCAACTGACGGCGCAGCGGGGTAAGTAGGCTGCTCACAGAATCACCGGGCCGTCCTTGAGTTTGTCTTCGACCTGTGTGCGCACGCCTTCGAGCCACTGGTCGAGTTCGACCGGTGTCCTGATGATGGCGCCGGGTAGCGTGACGCGCACGGCCTCGGGTGTGGCCAGCTTGCCGGCTTCTTCGAGCGCACGGGCAAAGCGCTGTGGCACGGCGTCCAGCAGGTTGCGCCGGTCGGTCAGGCTACGAGCGCGCAGGGCATCGAGGATCTCGTCATCGGTGCCGAGGGCGGCCTTGGGCGGCGGCGTGAGCTGGCAAGCCGCGGCAATGGCGGCGCGCTGTTCGTCGGTGCGCCCGTTCCAGACCTGTGAGGCGGCGAGCTTGGCATCGCCGGCCTTGAAGGCCGCCGCAAGATCCTCCTGCAACTTGCCCAGGGCGATGCGCAACGCGGCGGTGAGCTGTGTGGTCAGCTCGGGCACCGGATCGGGTTCCGCGAGCAGCGTCCGGCCATCGGTGATGGCGGCGATGGATTTCGCACACACCTCCGCTTCCGGCAGACCGGCGGCGAAGTCGTGAAAGCCCAGCAAGCGTTCCCACGCGGACCAACGCCTGGTAATGGCGTCGGCGTTCTTCTTCCATGCGACGAGTTTGGCGGTGAGGTCGTCCTTCTGCCCGTGAATCTTGAGGAGTTGCGCGTTGCCGCTGAGCATTTGCAGGGCGCGCACCTCCTGGGTATCTGGCGTCTCCGGCCGGGGTGCTGTGCCGCAGGCGGATTCTGCCAATGCGAGCAGCTTTTGCAGGAACTCCGCAGCAGCCTCGGATTCCTGGCCGTTCTGGGTGGTGATGCCGGTCTTCTGGAACAGCGCCTTGAGGGCGAGCCGCTGCTGCACATCGAGGGGTGGCACGTCCACGTAGAATCTGGCGACACCCACCTGATTCTGCGGCAGCGATGCCTGCACCGGCTGGCCATTACTGTTAGTGGCGCGGAGGTTGCCCGCGACCATCATGACAAACAGCGCGCCATCAATGGCATCCTGCGGCCAGCCGAAGGGCGCGGCCTTGAAATGCTCTCGAATGTCCCTGCCCTTCTTGCCGGCGCCAATGAGATCGAGCACGCGGCGGCAGACGGGGTGCTGGGTGGGATTGCCGGCGTAGCCTACCTGCGAGAGCGCACCGACATCACCGGCGCGGGCGCGAGTGACGACCTGGCCCCAGTTGGCGTGGTCCGCCTCAGAGAATTGTGGGAAGAGCCGCTCCAAGGCGCTGCTGGCGGAATCCTGCACCTTGTCGGCCAGCTCAATGCCGTTGGACTCCTGCCCGCCGCCGAGAAAGACCTTGGCGCCGCCGACGACGTGACCGAGCAGTTCCTGAATCCGATGCCGGGCGACTTCCAAGTGGGTCTCGACGGCCTTCCGGGCCTCGATAGCTTCCGGTGTGGCGGCCGGGCCGTGGGCATCCAGCGTCTCCTGAGCAGCGACGTGAGAGGCGATGACCTGCCGCAGTTCCTCGTGGTGGAGCCGCGGCAGGTAGCCGAAGAGCAACGGGCTGTCGACGCCGGCCGCACGAGCGTCGTTCAGAACCGATGTTTCGTCATCACTCCATCCGTCACGTACCCACAGTGTGACCTCATCATTACTGGACGTCGGACGGCCCGAGGACAGCTCGACGACGAGTTTACGTGGCTGCCGGGATGTGCCCTGCTGCAGTGAGACGGGCTTCAGAGCCTGCTTCGCCCCGTCGCGCAGCAACTCCGCACGCTTGGCATTGATGCGCTGGGCGTCATTGAGGACGCCCGTGCGGCGGCGGTTGAAGTCGTGCGTCCAGAGCACGCCCTCGCGGGTCTGGAGGCGGTATTCGGATTCGACCGCCATGAGATGGCCGGCGTCGACGAGCTGCGTGAGTAATACGGGGACTTGCAGCTCCAGCTTTGGACGGTCGTTTTTTAGGTCGCTGACGAGCAGGTCCACCAGCGTTTCGGCGTTTGCCCGGACGCCATCGTCGGCGCCCGGCGTGCGCGGCAGTTTTCCGATAAGGAAAATAAGGGCGCACAGGCTGGAGCGCAGATTGCCGTCCTCGGTGTCGTCACGCTGCTTGAGGATGATCTCGTTGTATTCGCGCTCCAGCTCGCCGGAATTGATAAGGTCGGGCGAAATCTGGTCATAGATGAAATCCGCCGGCACGACCGTGCCCACAGAGGCCCCTGCGGTTTGTCGGGTCGCCTCGAAGACAATTTGCAATTGCGAGCGCAACTGGGCCTTGGTGCCTGAATGGTCGGTGTTGCGCAGCACTTTCTCCCAGAACCGCCGGCGGGTGGGCAGGAGCGGGTAATCGGCGACGAAGAACTTCTCGTCGTCGTGGTTAGCGGCGAAGCGCGTGTTCTGGAGATGGCGGGCCACTTCGCCCTGGTTGGCGTCCAGGCACTTCGAGATGGCTGACTCCTGCTCCGGCTTCTTGCGGAGGACGGTCTTGCGGATGACAGTCTCGACGTCGGCATCGGAAAGCTGTACGCGCACAGCAAAGCGGGCCTGAAGCCGCTGCAGGCTGGGCGTGGTATTCAACGCAGACTGGCCGGTGCCGACAAGAAGCAGGCGCTGGTTCAGCTTCGTGCAGCAATGCTCCGCGATTTCTTGCAGATCCATCGCGCGCTGGATCTTCTCGCCAATGAACTGCTGAACTTCGTCCACAACGAGCAATGTGCACGGAAGGCTGCCTTGCTCACCGAAGACTTGCTGAAGAAAATCGAGCGCCTGCCCCATGGTGGGCGAGAGGATATCGGGAAACTCATCACGAATGGCGGCCTGCGCATTGGCGGCGGTGGCATATTTCGGATCGGCACTAACGAGAGCATCGGCGAGGGGAACGGACAGCTTTAAGCTGAGGACTTCGCGGCTCAATTCGCGGTTCTGCTGCTTGAGAGCGTCCTCGACCTTGGCCTCCATCCCGGAGGAGCGCAGCCAGAGGATGAATCTTGCCTGTGCCAGGTTTTCCGGAAGACCGGCCGCTCGCAGCACTAGTTGGATGAAAGCGAGGCGGACGTTATCCATGGCGCCAGCCCCGAGCGTGCCAGCCGCTGCGCGCAAGCCACCCAAGGGCTTGCTGCGATTCGTCAGTTCCTTCAACAGGTCCGCAATTTCGTCCGGCACATTCACGAGCGAGCGGGCGGTGGCACCGTCGGCAAATCGGTAATCCTCCCAGAGATACCGGAGTACTTTGACGAGATGGGACTTTCCACTGCCGAAGAAGCCGCTGACCCAGGCAGCTTTCTGCTCCTCCTTCCCCAGGCCATCGAGGTAGGCCTTGAGAATCCGCTCCAATCCGCGGGCGTATTCGCCATCGCAGACAAAGGTCTCCAGCTCGAAGCGGAGCGTCTTGATCTGGCGCTCGTCATGGCCGATTTCGGAGACCTTCGAGACGCCGTTATTGAGCAGCTCGAGGGTTGTGGGATCGCGGAAGTAAAGTTCGCGGTTCGTCACGGGTTGATGAAGCTTTCGGTTGAGGTGATAGGAACGGCCATGTAGTTGAAGCCGTCGCGCGCGTCCATGAAGCGATAGACGTTGGCCGCGTATTCGCCCGGGAAGAGGATGAGCAAGCGTCCTGGCACGGCGTCTTCGACGCGATCAACCAGGCCGGACACTCGCATGAAATCGAAGAGCGAGGCCAATCCGACGACGGCGACAACGCTGGCGGCATCGACATCCTCACGAGAGCAGGCCTGCCGCACCTGTTCAGCCGCTAGTACTTCCAGTTCGTTGTTGGCGCTGAAATACTCAGGTTGCTCGAAGATGCCCTCGCGGTATTCGTGGGCCGAAATCCATTCCGGGAGCAGACGTGTGAGGTCAACGGTGGTCCACCCATGGTGTGCCGCAAGAGTGAGAGCTTCAAACTGCGGGAGGCGTGACCGCACCCGCCGTTCGTCAGCCGGCGGGTAGACCGCGAACCAGACCCGCTGCTTGCCCGCCATGTTGGCTGACCAAGGCAGGCGCACTTGGCGGGAGTAGTTTGAAAGAAGACGGTCAATGGCGCTCATGATGGGTGGCCCTGGAATTCAGCGAACAGCGGAAAACTCAATTCTACGACTTCACCCACTGCACGCAGATTGAGCAGTCCGGCCCGATGGGCCTCGAAGCCCACGGTCTTGGCGCGGTCGGGGTTCAGCTCGAGGAGGAGGCACCAAGGACTAGAAAAGACCGCAGCGCCGTTATAGCCGGCGACGTCCGCAAGAAAGAAAGCCATAGCGACGGCCACGATTGTGGGGTTGATCCGCTGGCGGGTCTTTTTCGCGCGACCGGCGAGGTGTCCGGACTGGGTCCACGAGGAAGCTGCATTCCGTGCGATCTTGTTCCGGTTCAGTTCCGAATATTGACTCGGAAAGGTGGCCTCCAACGCCTGCGCCAGGGTGGTCGTTTCAACGCGTTCGCCCACCGAGGCGTCCATGACGGGCTGGCTCGTCGCTCGCAATAGCGGATCGCGTGCCCAGGCCACCTGCACCGCCAGCAGCGGCAGGCTCGCAGCGTCCATCGCGTGGAACCTCCGTAGGAGTCCAAAAATGAGGGCGGCTTCATCGAGCGCATACAGCTCACGCAAGTGGCGCAACGACTTCTGCCGGGTACTGTCCGTGGTCTTGCCTAGAACATTCTGCTGAAGAATCGCCGCGCGGTAGTCAGCAGCACCAGAACCAAGGGGAACAGCAGCGAGCACCGCATCGAGTTCTGCCAGCATCATGGTTCGGCTGATGTGTGCGCCACCTGGAGAGAACTTGAGGCCAAATGTCGCCAAAGCTGGCGAGGCAGCAGGAAAGCCGAGTGAGGAAAGACCACTGGCTGGCACTATTTCATCCACAGAATCTCGCTGCCAGCAGGGTGACCGCTCATACCGGCATCCTTTACCAGGTCGCGGATGTTATCGGTCGTGTGTGAGGCCATAGCAGGCACTCGCGCAACGCGCCGTCCCTCAGTGTCCTGCTGTAGAGCCCGGTCGCCAAGCGGTCACAGGTCGCCCACTCCCCGCCTGGTCAGCGCACCTCGCTGTGCTGTATCAGCCAGCTCGAGCGCGCCGCTCTTGAGGTCGGTCATATCGCCTGCTTCTGCGCTCCTTCCGCTCAGTGTTGTTCTGATTTCCGAGCGGCAAAGCCGAACAGTAGCACCGTTGCTAGGTCCGCAACCACACATATGAACAGCCTGGACGCCATCTGGTCATTTGGCAACACCTCCCTTCGCATCGTCAGTCCCCTTCAGGACTACCGCGTGAATTTGGCGGACGTCCGCCTCGATCATGGGGATGTCATGGTTACTCACGAGGCTCTCCAAGAAGTCTGTGGCCTGCCTTAGGTTCTTCGCTTCGACTCGGCGGGGGGGCGTTGACGCCCCCCCCCGCTCAGCAGGCGTCCTACAGGTCCGGCCCTTATGGGAACCCGTCCATTGGTGGAGGCTCGTTGGCGTCGTTTCCGGGCTTCAACTAGCCACCCTGCTCCGACGACGCAACTCCTGCATTACAGTCCTAACAATCTCTACGGTGCTGGGCTGCTCTGCATGTTGCGGCTCGGCGTGGTCTTTGATGATCTCGCCCTGTCGCCGGTCCGCAACGGCACCATCGCTGCAAAATGTGGTTAACACCTGAGCGGCGGGAGTCGAACTGGACTCCTCCGGTTCGCGACCCCTTCCAGCGCTGGCGCCAGATCACACGTAGCGGACAGGGAGTAGTAGCCCCCCGTCAAAGTGTGACCTATACGTGACCTAAACTAGAAATAGGGCTACCTGCTGTCGATGAGATTCGTCCTTTGTATTCCTGTTTTAATTGTATAAATGAGTGGTGCCGAGGGGCAGAATCGAACTGCCGACACCATGATTTTCAGTCAATCCGTCTGGCTCTTCCGCCGCTTCTGACTGAGTGTCCGAGATGACGAACATCTTCGCTGAGAAGTGTCACCCTGGCGCATGAAGTGATTCAGCAGAGGTATCCAGTAGTTCTGAGAACGCTGCCAGTTGCTCCTTGCACTCTTCGATCTGAACGATTGGTCGAAGGCGTCGCTCCGTGATCGCCGGCCGGCGGACCATGTCGGGCATGGAGAGGACGTGCTCCTGGATCTCGGGGGCCAGGCGGAGCATACCCATGACCTGGGTCACTCGCGCTCGGGTGATCCCCTCCCGCCGGGCTATCTCGGCCTGAGTTTCGGCGTCGTCAGACTCCAGGAGCTCCCGCCACTCGATGGCCTTGCGCAGGAGTTCGACGACCCGGGGCGTCTTGGGATCCTTGGGCGGTTTGGGCTTGCCCCTGGGTGGGACTGCGCTCACGACCCGGTCGGAGTGAACACGGCGCGTCAGCTTGCCGACGTTGCCCTTCTCGAAGGCCCCTTTGGGCCCGAGGGCGATCTCCACGGTCTGTTCACGGTAGGCGGCGGAGGTCCCGTCTTGGCTGTCTAGTGTGATGTGGACGATACGGAACCAGACCTCGGGCTCGGCGACCCTCGACCCGCGGTTAGTAGACCGGCACATTTGGGGAGCCAATTTCTCTAGCGTTTTCGTTCTTTCCCGCTTCCGCTTCGTCCGATTGTGACGGGGATTGTGACGTGACTCCGGTGGCGTCCGCCTGATCCGCGTGCAACTCGCTCTGTTTTAGCTCGA
>Ga0310121_10002437_pt1 | contig 17612 bp, 15 predicted proteins | sample CB27_Tmax_986_MG_FD_203504 | JGI IMG/M metagenome (GOLD analysis project Ga0310121, IMG submission 203504) | Marine microbial communities from Western Arctic Ocean, Canada - CB27_Tmax_986 | ecosystem: Environmental > Aquatic > Marine > Oceanic | place: Canada: Western Arctic Ocean | collected...
GCTACCATAAACTTCATCAGTAGAAATCTGGATGAACCGTTTTTTTGTAGGCTTGATAGTTTCTAATAATGTAAAAGTTCCACGTATATTTGATATTAAGAAAGGATTCGGATCTGAAATGCTTCTATCTACAAAAGATTCTGCTGCGAAATTTACTACCGCGTCACATTGTGACACTAAATCTTCCATTAAATTACGGTTTGTTATGTTACCTTTTACATACTGATAATTTGGTAGTGACTCGAGACTTTCTAAATTTTTTTTGTTGGAACCAAAAAGCTCAGCATCTACGTTAACTATTTCAAAGTCATCTGATCCTCTTAATAATTTTAAAATAAAATTACTTCCAATAAAACCAAGTCCACCAGTAACAAGTAATTTCATATAATCACGATTTTTCTAAACCTAATAAAATATTGTATGCTTTACTACACACCTTTTAATCCAAACTTTTATTGGCTAAAATCATTGATTTCTTCAAGTGAGTAACAAAAATTTTACTATATGGGATTTAGAAAAGCATCAAAGTAGAGCGGTCACAGATTCTCATATCAATGGCGAATTAACGGTAATCTGGAGAGATTGGGACAATCTTATCAAAAATCATCCTAAAATGGTTTATGTCAACTCAATAAATCCAGGAGAAATTAAAGGACCACATATTCATAAAAAGAGAATTAGCTATTTTTCTTGTATACATGGAAGCATTGTTTTAATCGTTAAGGATGATGATGAAAAATTTCATGAGATAAAATCAGATTCGGAAAAACCAGTTTTAGTTTCTATACCAAATGGAACTGCATTTGCATTGATTAATCCAACTGAAATGATTGCAAAAGTTTTAGTTTTGGCTGATATTGCATGGAGATCAGATGATAATGAAATGAAAAACATGCATTTTGATGATTATGACTGGCAAAAATGGTCCAAATAACCAGACGTCTCTATTCAATTAGTTTTTTTAAACCATGAGTTCCTGCTAAATTAGCAGAATTAAAAAAACTGTTTTTTATTTCAGCATTTGAAAATGTTGAACTTGCTAAATTTGCTTGTCTAAAATTGGTTTGTATTATTTTAGAATGTCGTAAATTACAGTCATATAGATTTGCATTATAAAAATTGGTTTTCCTTAAGTTTGCACCATGAAAATTTGCATAACGGAAATTTGCGCTGTAACAATTAGCGTTACTTAAATTTGCAAAAGAGAGATCTGAGTTAGCTAGATTTGCATCACTCAGCTCCGCATTTCTTAAATCAGCATAACTAAGATCGCTATTAGAAAGATTAGTGTATCTTAGATTTGCATAACGTAAATTAGCTCCTCTCAAATTTGCTTCTCTTAAGAATATTGATGGTTCTTTAAGGGAATTGGTACATAAATGACAAGATGCATTTCCTTTTGTAGTTGGTAATGCAATATAAGACCATTTATCAGAAATTTTTACAGTAAATTCTTTTGGCTTTTTTTTAAAATGCTTTTCACATAATAAAATTGGAATCTTCATGGGAGTTTTTTTAAAATTTAATTTAGAATTTGGATTTTTTTTCATATCTTTTTTCTAATTATTGCTGTTTTATTAATTACAAGTATGTCTAATTCAGAATTTATTAAAGTGTGAATCGCATCTGATGAGTTTGTTACTATCGGCTCTCCATGTAAATTCATCGAAGTGTTTAGCAACCCACCAATGCCAGTAAGTCCTTCAAACTTTTTTATTAAATCATAATATCCTAGGTTACTTTGCTTATCCACAAATTGTGGTCTTATTGTATAATCAGCTGGATGCATTGCTGCTACTAAATCCTTTCTTGCTAATTCTGTACTATCGAAAGCAATAGTCATGAATGGCGATGGTAAATTTTTAGGATTTTTTATATAATCAGAGGCACGTTCTGATAAAATCGATGGAGTGAATGGCATCCAAAAGTCACGATATTTTATCTTATTGTTTATTTTTGTCACGTTTTTTATGTTTGATGGATTAGCCAGAATGGATCTATTTCCTAATGCTCTTGGACCAAATTCTGATCTTCCAACACATCTTGCTACTATTAGATCATCTCTCAAGAACTCAGCAATTTCTAAATTAGAAATATTGTGTTTTACTTCAAAGTCTTTTTCTAAATTAAACTCACTAATTAAGTCCGTCAAAGATGAATTATCAATACCTGGTCCATGGTAGTCATGGGTAGGTTCGTGGAATTCCTGTTCATTATCCAATTTATTCATTAAATATAATGCAGCACCTATTGATTGAGATTCATCACCCCCTGCACTTGGAACAAAAAATTCGTTTACTTCTTCAAGCTCTGAAATTGCTTTATTGGCTTTAATATTTAGTGCCAAACCTCCACTCAATACTATTTTTTCTAATCCAAAATGTTTTAGTGAATTCATAACCCATTGTGTCATTATGTCTTCAGTAAATCTCTGTAATCCTCCTGCAATTCCATCAAATCTATAACCTTCTAGACGTTCTTTAAACCAAAAATAATTATCACTTGGTTTCTCATTATACTTTAAATCAATCCCATCAACATATAGTGTCTTTTTAAAAATTTCATATGGTTCATCAGATTGATAATCTGTTGCATATGGTGCTAATCCCATTACTTTGTATTCATGTTCATTAGGTTTCATTCCTAACAATAATGTAATATTCCGATAAATTCTTGCTAAAGAATTATCTGAAGATTTATGTTTTAATTCTAAATTATTCCCATTGCCTATCCATATGGAACTATTACATCCGTCTCCCCATGCATCTGCTGTTAAAACAAGAACATTTTCTCTAAATGGTGACATGAAATACGCATAATGCGCATGCCCTGTATGATGATCAATAAAGAAAATTTTATCCTCAGACACATTTAACTGTCTTTTTAAATTCTCTATTCTCTCTTTTTTGAAAAGTTTAGATAATTCTTTATTTGTAATAAAAGATTCACCATCTTTAATTTCTTTTAAAAATGATAGATCGTAATTTTCATTCTTCTTCTCTGGAAATAATTCTAGATAGTTGACTTCTCTTTTTTCTATTAATTTTGGTTTCCAGTAATCATTATTCTCTCTAAGATAATCTTTTATTGTAAATTCGCTATATCGCTTAGTTGCTTCTAATACTGGTTGCAGTTCTTTTGTTGCTGTAGCTACATAATCAATTTGTTCATTTGTTATTTCTCCTGCTTCTAGACAATATTTGATAGCATTAGTAGGATATCCTTGTTCATTCTTGTTTCTTGTAAATCTCTCCTCACAAACTGCTGCTATCAACTTACCATCCTTGATTAAACATGCAGAGCTCATATGGCCTTCATTTATTCCCAAAATGTTCATTTGTGTGAATTTCTATGGTTCACTAATTAATCATTTCTGTTAATTCTCATCAAAACTCATAGCAAAAAATCTCTTAAAATTTATACCTAATGTTTTTACACGTGAATTTAGACATCATATCATGAAAATTAACAAAAATGTAACTCTTCTTTCTTCTAGATTTGATAATTTTAAATTTAATTTGAAAAGAGGTAAAGGTCATCTTTTTAGCTACTTGATGGATAGAATACGTTGGCATTTGTACCCACGAATGAAAATAGTTAGTAAATTTCCTACACATATAGATCTTGAACTTGCTAATGCTTGCAATTTAGGATGTCCCATGTGTTATACGGTTACTGATGAATTCAAATCAAAAGTTACAAAAACACTGATGGATTATGACTTGTTTACAAAGATAATTGATGAATGCTCCAAACAAAATTCTCATTACTCAATTCGTTTGAGTTGGAGAGGAGAACCGTTTCTTCACCCTAGAATCATTGACATGGTTAGATATGCAAAATCTAAAGGGATCAAAGAAGTTTCTACTCTTACTCATGGAGGATTTCTTGATCCAGAAAAATTTGAGGAACTATTAGAAATTGGACTAGATTGGCTGACCATATCTTTTGACGGTGTAGATGAAACTTATGAACAAATTAGATTCCCATTAAAGTATGAGGAGTCAGTAAATAAAATAAAAAAATATTATGAAATTAAGAAGAAACACAACTCTGTGAAACCTGTTATCAAAGTTCAGGGTGTATGGCCTGCTGTTGCAAAAAATCCTGAAAAATATTTCTCAACATTTACACCAATCACTGATCAAGTAGCCTCCTCGCCGCTTTTAGATTATCTTAGAAAGGATACAAATATTGAGTACATTGAAAATTTTACTTGTCCTGTTTTATACCAAAGAATGACTGTTGATGCTAGTGGAGATGTAAAATTATGTTTTAATGATGAGATGGGCAGTGTTAATGTTGGTAATCTAAATAAAGAAACAGTCTCTCAAGTTTGGCGTGGAGAAAAACTTCAAAAAGCTAGGGAAATACACCTGAAACATCTAGGCGTGAAAGAAATTGCGCCATGCAAACATTGTTTTTATCCAAGAAAAACACAAAAAAACTCTACAGAAGTTGATGGCCGTTCTATAATTTTTGATAGTGTTAGTAACAGATCTCAAACTGTTGGAACTTAGGACTTATTCTCGTTCAATAATGCAAGTGCAAACGTAAATGCCCATTCTGCACCCTCATAATATTTTTCTAAATCAGCTATTTTTCTACTTTTATATTTTTTCTTGAATGATATACTGTCGTTTCTCTTACTTTCGATTTCCTCAAGAATGCGAGCAAGATTTTCCATAGTAATTTTAATCTGAAGTGAATTATTTATGTTATTTCCATAATACCATTTCTTTCTTTATAGGACTATCTTTTGGTATATCAACTAGGGCTTTCTTACCTATCAAACTATCAAAATATTTTGGTGCTAATCCTGTTCCTGGTCTTCTTACATCAATCATTTCAGAAGTTATTACGTCGTCTTTTTGTATTACAACTAAAGAGACTATACTTACTCTGTTGCTAACTAGGTTTACCTTTTCAGCAGAGCTTGGAATTTTCTTGCCTGACCCTCTACTTTTTTCAAAATCTCTTACATTATTTATTAATTCCAAAAATTGTTCGGAGTTCAATGCATGAATATCATCCGGCGATTTTTCATTTGAACTGTGTCTAAAATGCTTTTCAATTAAATTTGCTCCAAATATTGCAGCTGCAAATGTTGTATTGATACCAACAGTATGATCTGAATAACCAATAGGCACATCAAATTCTTTCTTTAATGTATTTATAGCGCTGAGGTTTGTTTCTTCAATTTTAGTTGGATAGTCTGAAACACAATGTAATAATATTAGTTTTTTATTGCCTGTTTCAAAAATTGCATTTACCGAATCCCTAACCTCTTCAAGTGTAGTCATGCCGGTTGAAAGAATTATTGGTTTTCCCAAATGTCCAACTTTCTTTAGTAACGGAATGTGGCATGCTAAATCTGAACCAATTTTATAAATTGGTACATCTATCCCTTCCATAAATTCTACATCTTTAATATGACTAGGTGCAGAAAATACTGTAATTCCACAGTCATTTGCATATTTTATTACTTGTTTTTGTAATTCTTTTGACGGCTCGAATTTTTTAAAAAAATCATACTGTGAAATATGTCCTGTTACTCCAAGATCAAAAAAATTATTTTTTGTGGTAATTGTATCTGCTTCTAATGTTTGAAATTTTACTGCATTTATTCCAATTTCCACTGCAGAATTAATTAACCTCTTTGCCTCATCAAAATTTTTGAAAAGCCCCCCAATTTCCGCAACAAAATAGCATGGATGTCCATCACTAACAGTTAGATCACCTAATCTAATTGCATCCACTAATAATATTCTAGATACGTTCTAATAAATGAAACTAGCGAATCATCATCAAATGAATGGAAAAAAAATAATTGTGCATCAACCATATTATTTAGCATATCCTGGATTTTTTCACAAGCTTTCATTGGGTGATATTTTTGTAATTATGGATGATGTGCAATATGATAAAAGATTTACAAATAGAAATAGAATTATAACTGATAATGATTGGATGTGGATTACAGTTCCAATAAATAAAAAACATAAATTTCATCTGAATATGGAAGTTGAAATTAATAATGAAATTAACTGGAAAAACTTGCACTGGAAAAAAATAGTTCATTCATACAAGAATGCACCTTTTTTTAGAAATTATCAAGACTTTTTTGAAAATGTGTATAAAAAAAATTGGGATTTATTGTTTGAACTTGATTTTGAAATAATTAAAAAAATGATTGATTGGCTTGAAATTAAAGTTGAGATTATACGTGAATCTGAATTAAATGTAAAAACTTCTTCTACACAAAGAATAATTGATGTTTGTAAAAAAGTAGGTGGGGATACATACGTATCTGGCATTGGCGGGAAAAACTATCTAGATGAAAAACTATTTGAAAATAATAATCTAAAATTGGAATACCAGAATTATCATCATCCTACATATCCACAAAGAATGTCACAAGAATTTATTCCAGATTTATCCACAATTGATATGATGTTTAATATTGGATCAGACAGTTCTAAATTAATAAAAGGAGAAATTTCTTACAACTAACTTTCTATTAAAATAATTGAAAAATCATTAACAATGTAATTTTTGAATAGAAAGTTATATTTGACTGAATTCAACAAAATTTGTTGGTATGTTTGAAGGAAAAAAAGTTCTAATAACTGGTGGTTCAGGTTATCTAGGCAGAGCACTCAGTAGAAGACTTTTGAAGGAAAATGTCCATAGTATTCGAATATTCAGCAGAAATGAAAGTAAACAAATTACCATGCAGGATGAATTTGAGAATAATCCAAAACTAAGATTCTTTATTGGTGATGTTCGAGATAGAGAACGTCTATTCAGAGCTATGGAAGGTGTAAACATTGTGTTTCATGCTGCTGCACTAAAACACGTTCCTGTCGTAGAGTATAATCCATTTGAAGCAATCCAAACCAATGTGATTGGCTCTCAAAACGTTATTGACGCATCGCATCATGAAAATGTCGAACACTGTGTAGCAATAAGTACCGATAAAGCTGTATCACCAGTGAATGTATACGGAGCAACAAAACTATTGATGGAAAAGCTTTTTGTTTCCGCAAATAATTATGCTGACCCAATCAAATATTGTACAAAATTTCTTGCTATAAGATATGGAAATGTATTGGGTAGTAGTGGTTCAGTACTACCAAGATTCATTCAACAAATAAAAAATAATCAAAAAATCACTATTACTGATCCAAAAATGACTAGATTTACTATTACAATAGATGACGCATTAGATTTTATCTTAAATAGCGTTTCCGAGTCTCAAGGATCAGAGACATTTATTCCAAAATTAAAAGCATATAACATAATGGATCTCAAAGACGCACTAATATCTACACTTGGTGATTCTCCATTTGAAATAATTAACATACGACCAGGTGAAAAAATGAATGAAACTCTGATAAACAAAACTGAAATGGATTACACAATTGAAAATGAAAAAAAATTCATATTATTAAGACCTGAACTTTTTGCTTCTGAGAAATTAAAATATCATGGTTACTCAAAGCCAAATGAAATATCTGAATACTCATCTGGTGTTGTAGAAAAATTAACAGTTAACGAAATTAAAAATTTAATATTAAAAGCAGGAATAATGGAATCAACTTCTAACAATTCTGTCTCATAATATACTAACTAACATGGACAAAATATCTGCCATAATTCAGGCTCGTCTAGGCTCAAAAAGATTCCCAAAAAAAATTCTCAAGAAGGTTAGTGATAAAACCATTCTTGAACATGTAATTGATCAAGTACAAAATTCAAAATTAATTAATGAAATAATTATTGCTACAACAGATTTGAAGCAAGATCACGCAATAACAGAAATTTGCAAAAAAAACAAAATTAAATTTTTTAGAGGTTCTTCAAATGATTTATTAGACAGATATTATTATTGTGCAAAAAAATATTCGTGTCAAATAATTGTTAGAATTACTTCTGATTGTCCATTTATTGATCCTCACATAATTGATGAAGCAATAAAAAAATATCTTAGCAATTCATATGATTATGTCTCAAATAATATAGAAAAAATTAACCAAAAATGGCAGAATTCAACATGTAATTACCCACAAGGAATGACTGTTGAAATATCTAATATGAAAACACTAGAAACAGCATGGAGATTTGCAAAAAAATCATTCGAACGTGAACATGTATTTCCATATGTGCAATTCAATCAAACTAAATTTAATATCGCAAACCTTAGACATAAACAAAAAATTGATATGATCAGATGTACTGTTGATAGAGAAGAAGATCTTAAATTTATACGGGAATTATCAAAACATTTGTCATTTAAGAATCCTATCCATATCTCAGACATATTAAAAGTTATAAAAAAATATCCTGAATTATTAAAAATTAATAAACACATGCCTTATGATGAAGGATATAAGATTTCTCTGAAAAATGACCTAAAAAATATTTTATAAATTTTGGTTTAGCATGAAACAAAAAATTATTTTTATTGTTGACGGGAATACTGCTATTGGTTTAGGACAAGTTTATAGATCATTAAATCTTGCAAAAGAGATTAAAAAATTTAATAAGAACATACTATTTATCACAAACGATTTCTTAGCAAAAAAACTTGTTAGACCTTTATTTCGTTGTAAGCTTTTTTCTGAAATAAATTTAAAAACAGATATGATAACTTCTAAGAATGATTTAGTAATTATCGACAAACATGAAGAAACATATAAAAAATTAAATCATTTTAAATCTAATTCATATCTTACTATAGGGATTGATTATATAGGTAAAGGCAAAAAACTACTTTCTAAAGGAATTAACATCCTATATCCACAAAGTGGTATAACTGGAAAAAATAGCTATTCTGGTTTTCAATACTCGATACTTGATCCAAGTTTTAAAAAATCATGTTCGATAAAAATTCGAAAACAAGTGAAATCATTAGTTATAATGCAAGGCGGTACTGATTCACATTGCTTTATTCCCAACATTATTGACTCAATTTCTCAACTAAAATCTAAATTAAAGATAACTGTAATCATTGGTCCTATTGAGTATAATAAAAAATTACAAAAAAGTATTGACGAGAGTAATTTATCAATAGAAGTTAAAAGAAATGTAAAATTCATGCATAAAGAACTTGCAAGACATGATATTGCAATAACTGGTGGTGGGATGACTCTACTCGAGTTATCTAAACTTGGTATTCCTTCTATAATCATCTGTACTGAGAAATTTGAAACCGAAACTGCTTCCTTATTATCTAAATCTGGATTTGGGATTAACCTGGGATATTATGAGAAGTTATCTAATCAAAAGATAAAAAATGCTATAAGTAGACTAATCCAAGATTACAAATTACGAACTAAAATGAATAATATTGGGCCTAAGATTGTTGATGGAAATGGAACCAAACGGGTATGTAAATTGATCAAGGAATGGAATTAAAATGAATATACTAGTTGTATCTGCGCATCCAGATGATGAGATAATCGGAATGGGTGGTACATTAAAAAAACTATCAAAAAATCACAGTATTTCTGTATTATTTCTTGCTGAAGGAATCACTGCAAGAAAAAAATCTGGGCATGTAAATGTACCAAATTACGAAGTTAATAATATTGAAAAAAATAAAATGCAGCGTGAAATCGAAAGTAGAAATAATAATGCCATTCGTGCTTTAAAACTTGTAGGAATAAAAAACACTAAATTCCTTAATTATCCTGACAACGAGTTAGACACAATGCCTTTTCTGAAAATTGTTAAAAGTGTGGAAAAAGAAATTTACAGAATAAAACCAAAAATTATTTTCACACATCATTATAATGATCTTAACATAGATCATAGATTAGCTTTTGAATCTACAATTACTGCCTCAAGACCGTTGGAAGGCTCACCTGTAAATTCAATATTTTCGTTTGAGTCCATTTCCTCAACTGATTGGAAACTGCCATATAGCTTTAAACCAAATGTTTTTGTTGACATCTCAAACGAATTAAAATCAAAAATTCACGCACTTTCAGAATATAAAAAAGAAATGAGAAAATTCCCTCATCCTAGATCTAAAGATACTATTGAAGCAGTAGCTAAAAGGTGGGGAAGTCTATATGGATTTCATGCAGCAGAAGCATTTGAACTTGTAACGAGCAGAATAAAAAATTTCAATAATTCTTTATTTTCATAATCAAAATCTATATTTAAAACAAAAATTAATTCTCTTGAAGAGTGGTTACAAAAAAAAATTCTGATTAAATTTTTTCTATAATGTGGTTATCTAACCAAAGCACATCTAGATCTGATTGTTCAAATACCGATAATGCATCACTGAATGAATTAACAATAGGTTTTCCATGTAAATTAAAAGATGTATTTAATAATGCAGGAATTCCTGTCTTTTCATAAAATAAATTTGTTAATTCCCAAATCTTTGGATTATGTTCATTCTTTAAAATAAGTGGTCTGACTGTGTGATCTGCTTTATGAATTGCTGCAGGAATCTTTTCATTTCCATTAATTGTCTCAAATCCAATTGTCATATATGGGCATTCAATTTTTTTTGGATTGATTATGATTTGATCTTGAAATTCATGTAAAATAATTGGTGCAAATGGCATCCAAAAATCTCTATTCTTAATCTTTTTATTGATTATCTCAACATTTTCTTGTTTTCTTGGATCTGCTAAGATGCTTCTATTACCTAAAGCTCTTGGTCCAAATTCAGCTCTTCCTAAACATGAAGCAATAATCTTCCCATCTAATATTTTATCTAGAATCTGTTTGACATTTTTAAATTCAGAGATTGAATATCTATCTGATATTGGTTTAACATCCATTTCATCATAAACAATTGATGGTCCTAGGTACATGTTATCTAATGGTGCTGGATTCACATCTCTCTGTTCCATTTCGTGATAGCATGCTCCTATAGCCAAACTCAAGTCGGCTCCACCTCCTGAAACAAAAAACTTTGTGATATTTGGTATCTGCCAAATTTTCTGATTTGCTTTAATATTCATTGATACTCCACCTGAAAGTACAACAACATCTCCACCAAATTCTTTAAGTGAATTCTCTATCCATTTTATGAGTAAATCTTCTGTAAATGACTGTAAACCTGCAGCAATATGATCAAATCTGAAATTTTTTAATTTAGTTTCTAAGTGGTCGTAAATATTCTTAATCTCTGGATCAAATTTGAAATCTGTACCATCAATAGTTTGCATCTCTTCAAAAATTTTTTGTGCTTGTTTCTTTTGTGGACCATTATAATATGCTGCTAAACCCATCACTTTGTATTCATGTTCTCCTGGAAGCATTCGCAATAACAAAGTAGTTAATCTATAGATTCTACCTAATCGAAAGTCTTGAATCGAATAACTCTTCAATCTTTCAATTTTTTGCTCTTTTTTATTATAACGTGAAATTGTTCCACTTAATCCATCTCCATAAGAGTCTACAGTAAAAACTAATGTTCCGTCATCTCTTATAGGACTAGAATAAAATCCATATGTTGCATGGCATGAATGATGATCAATAAAACCAATAATTTTTTCTGGAACACCAATATGCGCTGAAATAGATTTTCTAATGAATTCGTGTGTCTTTTCTTGATATGTATCTGAATAATCATGATGATCTATTTCCATTGGGAAAAATGTCATAAGTTCTTTTGAATTAAATGGAAAATTACTCATATCAATTTTATTTTCAAATAATTCTAACATATCTGGATAATCTTTACCTTGGAGTTTTGGTCTCCAGTATTTCTCCATTAATTCAATTAAATCTCCAACTGAGAACGTACTGGTTTTATTTAATAAATAATATCTAAATGCCATCTCCCTTCCTCCGATTACAATTTTATCTAATTGATCTGGAGAAATTTTACAGAATCTTATTGCATCATCAATTGCATTAAGCGGATATTGTTCATCTGATTTAATTCTGCTAAATCTCTCTTCACTTGCCGCATATTCGATTTTATTATTAATTGAAATCGCTGCGGATGATGCAATATCCCAACAAAGTCCTAAAATGTTCATAGATATCACGATTTTATGATATAATATAAAATCTTATGATAACCTATCTCTTATTAGAATCGAATTAGATTCGAACTAATTCATCTTTAAGTATTCTCGAAGCATTACCTTGATTCTCCAGATATCCTTCAACAAAATCATTAAATTCATACTTGAAAATGTATATTCTATACATCCATGAAAGATAATAATAAAAGAATCTTAGTAAATTGTTCTAATTCTACAATTGAAGCTGTAAAAAGATTTCAAAAACTAACAATGCCTCCAAAACTTATTGCAAAATCATTAAAATTGTCTATAAAACAAGTGTGTGATATTCTCGGTTATCCTACTGACGAAGAATCAATGCTAAATAGTCATAAAGATTTTTGTTTTTATGACCACGGCGTAGGTAATCATATTGACTACCGATTAGAATCTTACAGTTTTTTTCTTGACGAAGGAGATTTTGAGACTTGGCAACCAGTTTGTTATATGGAAAAATCAAGTACACAGTTTCTTAATCTAAAAAAGAAAGCAGAAGAGATGCCTAGATCAAATGATCCCATTAAAGAAACACAAAGGTTATGGATTCAATTGAGATTCTGTGTGTATCAGAGTTCTGAATATAGAACATTACTTGACCAGTTTTTAATGAATTTCTGTAAAATTCCTGGAGCCCAAGAATGGCGTAATAAATTTTTAAAACAATGGAATGCTGATGAATCACTAACAAAATTTTCAATCTGAGTGTAACCTGTATAGTTAAAAATACGTTATTGAAAGGCTTTTTATCAATTAAAGTATATAAGATGTTAAACGTGAATTAAAAAATGAAAATGTTTCAAGTATATAGTACACAATTTAATTATAAACATGGAAAACGAATGCATTTTCCATTCAGTATTGCTATGTTGACTGCATTTTTAAAAAGAGATGAACATACTAGCAATTCATTTGAGTTTAAAAAATCTTTTATTTTTCGAGATAAAATCGATGAATATGTTGAACAAAGTTTGGACGCTGATATCCTCTTATGTTCTTGTTACACTTGGAATTGGGAAATAACACTTCATGCCGCAAAAGAAATTAAAAAAAGAAATCCTAACTGCCTGATAATTTTAGGAGGACCACAAGTACCTGGCCGTACTGAAGGCTTTTTTGAAAAACACCCATTTGTAGATATTCTAGTTCATGGCGAAGGAGAATTAATTCTATTTAATATTTTCAAGGAATATCTTAACGGGAAAGATTTCTCACAAGTAAAAGGTTTAGAAACAAAAAATTTTCGTAATCCCCCCGAATCTAGAATTGATGAAGGAGATCTTCCATCTCCTTATCTGACAAATCTGATTTGGGAACTGGTAGACAAAGATGATAGTGAAGCTTGGGCTGTAAATTGGGAAACAAACAGAGGATGTCCATATGAATGTACTTTCTGTGATTGGGGTGCTGCCGCTTTTAACAAGACAACTAGATATGCTGAAGAAAAATTGTTCCAAGAAATAGAATGGTTTTCAAAGAATAAGCTAACATACATTGAATGTTGTGATGCTAACTTTGGGCTTTTTCAAGATAGGGATCTAAGGATTGCTAAAAAATTAAAAGAATCTGCACTTAAGACTGGTTATCCAAAATTCTTTCATTCTGCTTGGGCAAAATTCTCATCAGATAAAATAATTCCAATCGCAAAAGAATTGCAAGAAGGTGGATTATTAAGAGATGTTACTTTAGCACTTCAATCTCTTGATGAAACAACTTTAGAAATTGTTAAAAGAGCTAATCTCAAATTTGATAAGTTCTCACAACTCACAAAATCCTTCCAAGAAAATGGTATTCCTACATACACTGAAATTATTAGAGGTCTTCCAGGTGAAACTCTTGAAAGTTTTAAAAATGGTTTAGAAATTATTGTTTCTGATGGAAACATAGGTACTATGTACATCTATAATTGTGCAATTTACGTTAATGCCCCAATGAATGACCCATCTTACAAAGAACAATACAAAATTAAAACCAAAAAATCTCCCTTATACACTTCACATGTTATAGTTCCAAAAAATGATGTGCCTGAATTTGAAGAAATAGTTATGAGTACTTTAACATTTACACATAAAGAATTAAAAGAAATGTTCCACTATTCTTGGGGAGTTTTAACTTTTCAAGTTTTTGGAATTCTTAATTTAATCTCTAAATATTATAATAAAAATTATGATCTAAAATATATGGAGTTAATTGGACTCTTATTAGATTATTGTAAGAGTGGAGATTCTTTATTTACAAAAGAATTTTCTATTGTTCAGAAGTATATTGATGATGGTTATGACGCAAAAGGCTGGAATCACCAAGATCCTAAATTAGGAGAATTAGTTTGGCCAATTGAAGAAGCAAGCTGGCTTAGATTAACATATGACAAAGAAACCCTAAAAGACGAAATACAAAAATTTGTTTCTTATGTAGAAAATAAGAAATCTTTTGATACTCCGAAACAAATCATCCATGATTTAATCAATTTCCAATTGTTTTTACTTACAACTAGAAATGAACATGAAATTAAATCTGAAGAATTTGAATATAGTTGGAAAGATTATTTTGTAGCTGGCTCGCGCCTTAAGCAAGAAAAACAAAAATTTTCTTATAAAAATAAAAATCCTGAAAAAGATCCAATAATATGGGGATTTAATTCCATTTGGTATGGTAGGGCTACTCAACAATTTAAAACCCTACCACAAAATATCTTGCCTGATTATGAACAAGTCATATCTCAACAAACAGTAAAACCTGCTACTTTTTTATCACCTTAAATATCTAACAACTTTGCTTAATTTACAATCAATGAAACAAATGTTTTCCCTCAGAGAATTTGCCTAAAAATGAATTTGAAATCTTTTTTGCCTTTAAAGCCTGTTGAACTATCTCCTCAGGTGATGGAAGCTGATAATCATTAATTTGGGTGTTGAAAAACGCTGATTGAGAACAAAATGAACAGTCTTCACTACAAAAATTTTTTCATTCAAAGAATTTCATCTAAATCTAGGATCTAATTTACGGATTTTTGTTAATAATTATAATTAATCACTTTGATTTTATTTTTTCTCAAAAAATTCAGGTCTTTAAGATTATTTAATCCAAACTTTTATGTCCAAGTTAGAGATGTTTTTGAGATGGCTGATGAATTAATTTTAGTGCATAACTATAAGCATTTAAAAAAAGCATTAGAATACAGGAAAGAAGAACTTGATCAGAAAATAATTTGCTTTGATTTTATCTCGCATAAACATCTAAGAAAATTAGGGATCTCTCACAATTTTGCCGAAGATTATATTGAAAGTAAGGAAAAAGAATTGATTGATAATACAACTAGGGAGATAATGTTTTCTTGGTATAATAATGATGAGATAAAGAATTATTTAATTTATAAAAATTTGAATTTAGGATGGTTGTTGGAGAATGAACTGTATGGTTATTTTCTTGAAATAATTAAGAATTTTATTAGTCTTAAGAAAATAATAAAAGACGAAAAACCAAAGAAGATTATTAGTACTGATTCACTTTGTGCCTTATCAAAAGAGATTTCTAAGAAAACCCAAATTGAAATAATAGAATATGCTAAAACTGAACATGGTGGTTTGGAATTTGATAAAATTATGATTCCTTTCAATTTTGGAAAAAGTGTTCATAATATTCAAGTTTCACGGAAAAATGCCATAAGAATAAAAAATTTTTTAGAGGATACAACATCATTATTTTTATCGTCTAATATTCAAGAAGAAAAAAAATCAATATTACTAGTAGATTTTAATTTATCATTATATTATGATTTTCTAAAGACGCTTTCCAAATCAAATATGAATATAATCTTATTAAATTTAAGAAAACCTGCTGTCCGAAATATTAAAGACCTGAATTTTTTGAGAAAAAATAAAATCAAAGTGATTAATTATAAGAAATTTCAGAAATCTGAATTAGTTTCTATAGTGAAAAAAAACCAGATCTATATGTCAGAAAAATTGGAAAAATTATTTTTATTAAAAGAATTTGAGAGTATTTTTCAAATTGATGGAGAAAGTTTCTGGCCAGCAATCAAATACCAGATGAAACAGATATTTTTGAAAAGATTTAAAGAAGCAATTAACTATTTTGAAATTGTAGAGAATATTTTTAAAAAAATCAACATTAAAGAAATTGTAACATTAAATGATGTTGGCTACGAAGAGAAAATAGTACTTTCAGTGGCAAATAGTCATAATATGTCAGGTTATATTTTACAACATGGAATGTTTGCAGAGAACTCTTATGCTAAAAAATTTCTGAACATTCTTCCTATTATACCAAGATTTGGATTCAAAGCAGCTGTCTGGAGTAATTATCTAAGAGATCATTTGTTGGAAATGGGAGCTTCTAATGAACAAATTATTTCAATTGGCAGCCCACGACACGATAGATTTTTTCAAGATACCAAAGTCCAAAATAATGATATTTTGATTTGTATTACTCCTCAAATTAGCATTGATTTTGATAGTGTTGATTCACGTGAATATGCTAAGGCTGAAGATATGTTACATAATATGATCAACATAATTAAGGAAAAAAATTGTAACGTAATTATTAAAGATCATCCATCACAACATGCTCTAGACATTTCTTCAATTGTACATGACATAGATTCGACTATACATGTTTATAAAAATCAAAATATTTTTGAACTTGTTAAGAACGCTAAGATTGTTATTTGTATTGGATTCTCAACAGTACTACTAGAAGCAATGATTCTAGATAAACCAACTATACTTTTTCAAATTCATCCAAATTGGATTGATGAACAAGGAGTTATATCAAATGTAACTAGTTTAGTTAAATCAAAAGATGAATTTGAAGACGTGTTAACTAATTTATTAACTGATACCAAATTTAGAATTTCTCAAATTAGCAAAGGAAAAAAATTTGTAAAAGAGTATATGACAAATCATGGTAAAGCGGCAGAAATTTTTAGAGATATGTTAATAAACTAAATAACTTAATCTTGCCTTTGTATGATACATACTTGAACATGGAATTGAAACACTTCCAAGTATAGTAAGTTATATTTGTAAAATTAGATAATTATTCATTAATTATGTCTAAACAACTTGTTACACAATTTGATGTTAAAAAACCCATTACGGCTGTTTGTTCCATATTTACAGCATCTCTCATTTTAAAACTCATTTTTTATGATTCTTCTATCCCCGTAATATTGGATGCATTTGAGACATTTTTGTTTGCTACAAATATACATGCAATCGGTCAACTTCCTGAAAACTATTTAAATCCAAAACCTCTATGGCCAATGTTTCTTTCCTTATTTTTTTCAGTATTTGATTTTAGTCAAACACAATCGTACATGCAACTGCAAAAAATTTTGTCGGTTTTGATATCTTGCATAACAATATTTCCATTGTATTATTTATGCAAAAAATTTTTCAACTCTAAATATAGTCTTATAGGTATTTTGATATTTGCTGTTGAACCCAGATTAATGGCAAATTCATTAATAGGTGGAACTGATCAATTCTTTATTTTTTTCATTGTGATGACATTATTAACATTCTTTAACAAAACAAAAATATTTTATCTTTC
>Ga0310121_10002439_pt1 | contig 17607 bp, 15 predicted proteins | sample CB27_Tmax_986_MG_FD_203504 | JGI IMG/M metagenome (GOLD analysis project Ga0310121, IMG submission 203504) | Marine microbial communities from Western Arctic Ocean, Canada - CB27_Tmax_986 | ecosystem: Environmental > Aquatic > Marine > Oceanic | place: Canada: Western Arctic Ocean | collected...
GCCCCACGCCGCAGGGCCGGATGCATCGGTGCTCGAATGGCCGAGAGACTTCCGTCCACACCACCCCGGGGTGGTGTGGACGGAAGGTAAGCGAAGGAGTTTAGGCGAGGCGGCCGAAGAAGGCCTTTCTGTGCCAGCTTTCACCCGCCGGTCGCTCCCAACCACCCGAGCGCGCCTCTGCGAGGCGCGCCACCGTGTTGTCGAAGACGACCGTATCCAGTCCAACGGCTCCGCTGCGGGCCAGATCACCGAACTCTTTGCGGGACACCCGGCGGATTTCGTCATTCACGAGGAACCAAACCGGCGAGTTATCTAGAATCTCGACAGCCAATTCCTTTTCCTGATCCTTGAGGATGCGGACCATCGCGTCGATCGAACACCCGGAGGGCGGTATAGAAGCGTCGTCGACCGCGATCAGTAAAAAGCGACTCCGCCTCCAGTCACGTCCACATCGCAGGGGCGATCCGTGAGCGACCCAACTCTCCAGAAATCCGTCGACGGCCTGTAAGAAGCTCTCCTGCTCTTCATGACCGAGGGCTCGCTCGACTCCGAACACCCAAAGGCGGGATTCGGCTGGGAGCATTTCAAAGGAAACGATTGGCATGTCAGGCGGCTTCTCCCTCGCCGGGCCCCTCTCCGGATTCCTCAAAATCCTCAGGATTCAGGACTGTGGGGATCCCGACGGGGCGTACATCTTGGGGCGGAGACTTGTCGAGCAAGATGGCCACCCACCGAAGATCTTCGGTGTTCTCCAACATGATTTTTACGATCATCGTGAGGGGAACGGCGAGGAGGGCACCGACGGGGCCCCAAACCCAGGCCCAAAACAGCAGTGAGAGTACGACAACCAGGGTCGATAGTCCCAGACGTCGGCCCAGGAGATTGGGCTCGATGATATTGCCGAAAACGGTGTTGATGACTCCGTAACCCACCGCCACCAGGGTAAAATTTCCAACTGAGCCGAACTGAACGACGCTAAGGAGCAATGCGGGGACCGCTGCCACGATCGATCCGACCGTCGGGATGTAGTTCATGACGAACCCAATGAGCCCGAGCAAAATCGGAAAATCCAAACCGAGAAGCCACGTCAGGACTCCGATCAAAAGCCCGGTGGCCAAGCTCACAACCGTCTTGATTCCGAGGTAATCCTGCACCTCCCGGACGATCTTCGTCACACGTCGTCGATCTGGAGTCACCGGTTTGGTTACCTGGCGCCGCTCACCATGGGACGGTCCCACGATCGCACGAAACTTGAACGGAAAAACCATGGCCTCGGCAAGAATGAACGCCATGATGAGCAAGACGAGAAAAGTGTTGGTCAAGAAGCCCGCGACTCTTGCGGCGGTTCTGCCGAAGAAATCGACGGCCCAGCCCGCGTCGATCAGTTCGAAGGTAAGATATTCCTCCAGCGGAATCCCAACCTGCATGCTCAAGCCAGCTACCCAAGATGTATAGAGTGAAACCGACCTTGCCTGGTATCCGGGCAGCTGGTCTTGAAGATCGGCGACGGCCTGAGTGCCGAGCATTATGAGGGCGCCGAATACCGCTCCCATGACGAGCATCGTGAGTATGATCGCCAGGCTCGAGGGCACGCGACGGAGCTGCAACCAAAACATCAGCGGCATGCTCATCACGGCCAAGAAGAGAGCGAGAGCGAAGGGAAGCAATATGGTCGCACCTTCACGGAGCCCGGCGACAACGATCACCAAGCTAGCGCCCATGAGAAGGAACCGTGCCCCCGGGGTGTCACTCCGTTCGAAAATCATCTACGGTAGCAAGTAGGTTGAGGACACCGTCTCAAGTCGATATCTCCTTAAAGCAATCGATCGATTATTATCAAAGATCATAGCAAACTTCGTACCATCCAAGGGTCTCCGGTGACTGAACACCTTACCGATCCCGGGGTTCCGGTCCCCACCTCGGACAGAGAACTGCTCTCCCAGTGCCGAGTCGATGTGTTTCGTGCCGGCGGCAAGGGCGGCCAGCATCAGAACGTGACGGAGAGTGGCGTACGCCTAACCCATCTTCCTACCGGGGTCGTAGCGTCGAGTCGACGTCGTCGCAGTCAACCTGCCAACAAACGGGTGGCTCTTCTTTCGCTTCGGACCAAACTGAGGGCGCGCCAGCGTCGCCAAAAAAGAAGGATCCCCACGAGTGTCCCGAGACGGACACTGGAACGTCGCAGACGCGCGAACCAACAACGCTCATCGCGAAAGAACTCTCGCAAAACCCCCAACCCAGACGATGATTAAGACTCCAGTGTATCATTAGCCATAAGTACGAGCGTCATCCGATTGGTTAAAGAAGGGGACTGTTGGCGAAAAGAACCATCCGCGCGCTCTTGGTCGACGACGATCAAGGTGACTTCGTGATGACCCGTAGCCTTGTCGAGCAGATCGAGCACCCAACCGGTTACGCAAAGTACGCCCAAACCCATGGAACCCTTCTAATGGCGATATCCAGCAAGTACGTGAACAGCGCCAACCCTGCTAGCCATGGCCAAAGTGGCGTCGGTACTGAAGCGGACTCTCCATGGTCGTCGAAGATGTCCTCGACCTCAGGGAGCAAAAGGCCACCCGTCTGCTCGCTGATCGTGCTCAACAGCTCCGCGTTGGGCGGATACAGTCGATATTCATCACTATACGGATAGTAGATGGCCTCCGACCGTTCTCCCAGACCATTGGCGGTAAGTCGGAACACATATGGCTGGTCGCTCGACGTCTCGATGCGATACCTGGCCTCAAAGGTGGCCGGTCCTACTTGATCCAGTCTCAACGGTAACCCGACGCCGTCCGACCCGACGACTTCCAGGCTCGGGCGAAGATCACTCCTATAGAGACCCTCCTCCGAAATGGCCCTGATCGTGACCACCGCCTCGTCTCCGACCCGGTCCACGACGAAGTCCAACTCCCCACCCCCATCCCGTCTCATCGTCTCACGGATCAACTGCGACCAGAACTTTCCGTAACCGTCCCATGTCAGCCAGTCCACAGCCCAGCGATTCTTCACGCCGGAGGTGAAAATTGCCGTCTTCCCCAACCCGTAGCGCCAGTGGGCGAGAATCGGGGACTCTGAGTCGGACTCGAGCAACACCTCCGCCGTCTCCTTGGCGCGTGTTCTGACGTATCCCTTGAGTGCAGGTGCAGAACCCAAGTCGATACCCGTGAACGCCTCGACCGACCGCCTCACCGAGGTCACGACGGGCTCTTCCACAAGGGTGGCCTGAGAGGCGATCTGCGTCTCCTCGACAAAAATCTGAGGGACGCGCCGAACATCGCGGATGAAGTAACTACGCCCGTTGCCCCAACTGGCGATGTTGCTCAGCAAGTCTCGATCGGCTTCCTCTCCCACCGCGACCGACGAGACCGTGATGTCGGCATCGGCCATACTCGAGACCAGGGTCTCGTAGTCGTCGGAGTACGTCTTGCCGTCCGAGAGGAGAATGATGTGCCGGACTTCTTCGTCAGTACCAGAGAGGGCCTCGAAGGCTTGCTCCAACGCCGGAAAGATATTGGTCTGAGAACCGGCAATGACGCGGCTGATGTATTCGTTGATCCGCGGTTTTTCGACGGCGAGTTGTAGCGGCACCGTGATGTAGGGGGTGTCGTCAAACGTGATCAGGCCAAACTTGTGTGTCGGCTCTAGTAGATCCAGCGCCGCTTTCGCGGCTTCTTTGGAAAGCTCGAGCTTCAACCCCACCATGCTGTAGGACTTATCCATCACGATGACCAGGGCCAGTTCCTTCCGTTTTTCGTCGACCTCGAACCAAATCGGGAGGGCCTCCTCCACAGCCGAGTCGGAATAGCCCTCCTTGCCGTAACTGGATTCCCCACCAACGAAGATAAACCCGCCTCCGTCGTCCCTGACATAGTCGAGAATCGCCGTCATCTGAGGGCCGAGGAGGCTGTCCTTGGACACGTCACTCAGGAGCACTAGGTCGTACTCCTGGAGGCCGTCGGAGCTCATCGGCAACGCCTCAGGCGGGGCCACAACCACCTCCATTCCCTCTCCGACCAACGCGTCACGCAGATAGTGGGCGCTCTCCGGGTGACCCTCCACATAGAGAATGCGAGGTTGGGTGCCCACGGAGACCGACCGGGTATGGACGTCGTTTCGACCCACCGGATCTAGCTCGTTCCGGAGTTGGGCCGACAGGGTATGGGAGTCCTCCTCGCTCAAGCGAACCTCGAAATCAACCAGGTTTAGCCCCGGCTGTAGCTCAACTTCCTTGGTCTCGATAAGCCCCTCACTCCCCGACAGCGCGACGACGGCCTCGGTCGCGATCCGGCTGAACACCTGCACAGTCGCGACGATGGGCTCCTGTTCACGGATCGCTCCCGGCAAGACAATGGTTTCGATCCAGCTGTCGCCCTCGCCACGGACCGTGGCCGGCAGCGTGAAGATACGGACGCCGGCCTCCTGTGCTCTGCCGAGAACCTTCCTCAGGTCTCCGGCATTCTCATTGCCGTCCGTAATCAGTACGAGACGCTTGAGGTAGCGCGGATCAAAGCTTCGGAGCGACTGAGCGACTGCGATCTCGAGATTGGTGGCATTCTGATCGATCGACCGATCCCGCCCGTCCACCGACACCTCCACCGTACGGATCGCCTCGGAGCTTGCCACACTCGCAGCCGAGCCTGCGAAGGCGATGAAGGCGGAATGTGCAGGTCTTCCACGCGCATTCGTCGCGGCGATCCAATCGATCGCGTTGTCGACGAAGGCGGGGTCGACGCTACTCGAGATGTCGAGGGCGTAGACTACCGACATCCACTTCCCGGCCCTATGCCAGACTGGCTGCATCAGCGCCAGGCCGAGCAGCAGAACGACCGACGCGCGCACAGCCGTAGAGAGGGCCAGGTGTCTCGGCGTCAATCCGACAGCCGTCCGGCGGGTCATCCGCCAAACCAGCGGTGTCCCCAGCACGAATGCCAGCGGCCAGTAGTGCCCCACCTCCATACTCATACCGTGAGCCTTCGGTGATAGGTGAACCACTCGCCCAGGACAAGCACGGTAGCGATGACAAGGAGAAGCACCCATAGCTCAGGAGCTCCCCCGTCTTCGCTCCCCGGGAACGGGACCTCGATGGGAGAGGATTCGGCGTCGAAGCCGAAAGTCGAGGCGTTTACCGAGGAGTGTCTCCGGCTTGTAAGGTTTACGGCCACGCGAAGGCGACGACTGGAGCCAGCCACGGTGTACAGACCAGGCTCCGGAGCCGCGAACACCGTACGGTCCGGGAGTGGCCAGGTTGCCATCTCGTTGCCCTGAAGATCCACTACCTCGGCCATCAGAACAGGCACTTCGATGCGGCCTGGAAAACTGGACAAAGCGACGCGCTCCCCCATCAACCATCCAAGGGCATTCGTTAGAAAGATCGGGAAGCCCGGCTGTAACGGAAAGTTGGAGTCGTCCAGTGCGAAGGACACTCGGACTGCCCTCTCCGACGCCTCCGACGCCACCATTAGAGGAAGCTCTCTGGTCCCCACAACGACGTCCACGCTGCCGGGCGGGCGGTTCTCCAGGCCTCCAGAGGCTTCGTTCGACCGACTGGGAAGAGCGATGCGTGCCGCCCGATCGATCCGAAGATCCACAAGGGAAACGAATTGAAGTAGCGGATGCTCGACGTCCCACCCCGCGACCTCCGGCGTACTCAAGATTTCGGTCGTGCGAGCCAGCCACGGGGCGTCCGGTGGCATGAACAGCAGGGACGGACCCGGGGGAGCCGTAGAGGGAGCGAAACGGTCAAAGATATACACGTCGGCGACGACCCCAGCGGCGTACTGATCCGGCGTCAATACGTCCAGGGCAAGCCTGCCTTCGGCTGCGAGGGCGCTCTCCAGATAGACGCTTCCTCGTGTAATCAGGGCAACCCTCGTCGCCCTCTGAACGGGAAGAAATCCGTACGCATGATCATCCGCCACGAACGCATCGCCGTTCGAGATCACCGTGGCACGGACGGCCCCCCGATCGAAGCTCGAGAGATCGATCGATCGCACCTGCGATTCTCCAGCTCGTAGCGTCACGTCGTATCGTCGACCGGGGCCACCTGTACCGGAGAGGCGGACCGAGACCTCCTTCGCCGTCGACGAGGCATTCGTGACTTCCAGGAACGCCTGATATGTGAGTGGACCCGACGGTACGAGGTCGATCGCGAACGCGGTGATCCCGACGTTGTCAGCAGGCTGGAACACTGGGATGACGATGGCCTCGTCGGGCACATCATTCACCAGGACGCCGTCCGAGATGAAGAAGAGATCCGCGTCAGAGTTGGGAACGGTTGGAAAGCGAGGGTCACCGCCGAGCGACACGGTGAGACCTGCGAGCACGTCGAAGGCCTCCGGGCGTTGTCCCGGAGCCGTGGGTGGAGCCTGACCCGACGTGTCGACGATGAGGAACTCACCGTCCGCGCTTCTGCCCTGAAGAAGCCGACGCGCATGCTCCACGGCATGGTCCCAGCGCGTGAACCCATCTGACATCCTGGTCGACATGGTAGCCGAGTTGTCGATGACGATCGTGATCGCCCTCGTGTCCAGGCCGGTCGTGGAAGCCTCGGGTCGTCCAATCGCCGTCGCCACCGACAGTCCGATGAAGAGCGCGATCATCAACGAAATTAACCACCGCAGTCGATCCAGGATCGAGCTCTTTCTCTTCTCTCTCAGAAGTCGATTCCAGAGCAACCTGGACGGTACTACCAATCGTCGCGCGGGGGGCTTCAGCCAGTACAAGAACCCGACGACAGCACCCGTGGCGGCCAAAAGGGATCCCGCGAGAACCGCGCTCATGCCCAGGAAGGTCATCCGAGGAACCGTCCCTGGCGAAACACCCGGAGAATCAGATCCTCGAACGGCACATCGGTGGTCGCACGCACGTAACCCCAACCATTCTTGCGACAGTAGTTCCCTACTTGGTCACAGTGTTCCTCAAATTTCTCTGCGTACGCATCCAGGAGAGCCGGAGTCACTTTGATTCGCTCCGTCGTACCGAGTTCGGAGTCCTCCAACAGAACCTCGTCCGGAAGCTCAGGATGGGCTTCGTCCGTACTGTGGATGTGGACGGCGAATAGGTCCTGCCTAAAGTAGCGAAGCATATCGAAAGCCTTCTCGAACCCGGACTCGTCGAAGAAGTCGGAGACGACCACAACGAGGCCGCGCCGTCTACGGGCCGAGAAAAAATTCTTGATCGCCTTCTCCATCGAGGTCGTACCCCGGGGCTCTACGGATTCGAGGAACCGAAATGAATTCCACACCTGGTTCTTTCCCCTACGCGCCGAGAGTTCTTGCGCAATGCCGTCGGCGTATCCGACCAGGTTGACCCGGTCCTGATTGAGCAGGCCGATGTAGCACAACGCCGCTGCAATCTTACGAGCGTAATCGAACTTCAACGGAGTCCCGTAGTCCATGGATTTGCTGGCATCGAAGAAGATGTAGATCGGTAGGTCGGCATCCTCTTCGAAGATCCTCAGAATCAGCTTGTCGTGGCGCAGATAGGTACGCCAATCGACGTTCTTGGTATCCTCGCCCGAGACGTACTGGCGATAATCGGCGAACTCGATCCCCGAATCCGTCTTCTTCTTTGCGCGATGCTCACCGTGCATGTGGCCCGGGATCATTTGACCCGAAACGACCTTCAGATACTCGAGCTTCTTGAGAAAGTCGTCGTCAAAGAGGGTGCCCTGTTCGGTCACTACTCCGTTGGCTCCGGGACGTCGTTCATGATCTCGGTCAAGATGACGTCTGGGTCGATTCGATCCGCTTCGCCCTCGAAATTCAGAAGCACCCGATGTCGCAGGGCCGGCAGCATGTGCTCCCGAATGTCCTCGCACGCAACGTGCACACGGCCGCTGAGTAAGGCGTTGATCTTCCCGCCGATCACCAACGTCTGAGTACCCCGGGGACTCGCCCCGAAACGAACGTAGCGCTTCGTCATCGGATGGGCCTCAGACGTATCGGGATGTGTAGCCAGAGTGAGGCGAATGGCGTAATCCTGAACGGACCGAGCGATGGGTATGGACCGCGCCGTATCTCTCATGGAGAGGATCTGATCTCGATCCAGGACCGTCTTGGCTTCAGGCTCCTCGCGCCGTGTGGTCCGATCCATGATCTTGTGCATGTGATCGGCCGTGGGGTATTTAATCCTGAGCTTGTAGAAGAATCGATCGAGCTGAGCCTCCGGGAGCGGATATGTGCCCTCCATTTCCAGCGGATTTTGGGTGGCCAGCACAAAAAACGGAGGCTCCAGAGTGTGGGTCGTCGTGCCCACTGTCACGCTCCTCTCCTGCATCGCCTCCAGCAGTGCAGACTGGGTCTTCGGAGTGGCGCGATTGATCTCGTCCGCGAGAAGGATGTTGGTAAAGATCGGCCCCTTCTGAAAGCCAAGGTGCTTTTCCCCTGTGTCGCTCTCATGCACGACGTCGCTACCCACGATGTCTCCTGGCATGAGGTCCGGGGTGAACTGGATTCGCGAGAACGCGAGGTGGAGTACGTCCGCCACGGTCGCGACGATCTTGGTCTTCCCGATCCCCGGGATACCCTCGAGTAGGACGTGACCCTTGGCTAAGAGACTGATCAAGGTCCCGTCGATGATTTCTGCGTTCCCGACGATGACGGTCGCGATCTCGTCCTTGACCTGCTGAAACTGCTCGGTGAACAGATCTATTCGGCTGTCTAACGTCTGGCTGTCTAATGTGATGGTCATTGTCTCTCTTTGGGCCGTATGGCCAGGAAATACTGCTTTACGAGACTTCGAAAACGCCAAGGCACGTGCTCGACCTCAAGCGCCGATCCCTCGGCATAGGTCGAGAGGCCGCGTACGTTCTGGTACTGCACCGTGGAGGTCTGCTGCCGGCTGGCCTCCTGGAAGATGTCCTCCGGATCGATCTCTTCCTCCAACTCTGGCTCCTCCTTATCCAGAAGCTCTAGAGCCAACTGTACTTCAAGCGTCGTGGACTCTCCGAGGTCCGCCTGACCGTCGCCGGTTGGATCGCTCGTTGAATTTCCGGGAGGACCCGTCTGGTCCCCGGACTCCCCACCCGCGGATCTCTTGACTTCGTCGCTCGACACGCTCATCGCAGCCTCGGCCGAGCCGGATTCGTCCGCGCTCTCCGCGGTTTGCATTTGCATCATGGTCTGGGCCATCTGCTGCTGTTGCATGTTCTGTTGGAGCGCCTGCATCTGCTGTGAGGCCTCATTCCGCCCCTCTTGTGCACTCTGTCGTTCGGCCATCTCGTCCATCGCGTCAGCGGCCTCCTGTAGGGCCTGTTGGGCATCTGACATCTCGTTGTTGGCCAACGCCTCAAGGGCCTGCTCGAGTGCTTCACGGAGATCCTCCATGGCCGCTTGATCGTCACCAGCGGCCGACCGAAGTTCCTCCAACATCTCCGAGGCCTCCCCCGGATCCATCTCTGACAGGAGGTCCGAGAGCTCACGCATCACATCGGCAGCTTCCTCGAGGTCCCCATTCCGCAAGGCCTCTGCCAGGGGTGCCAACACCTCAGATCCTTCTAGCGCCTCCGACATCTCGTCGAGTGCATCACGCATCGCACTCACCTCAAGGTTTCCTTCCTCGAGCTCCGCCTGAGCCTCACGAAGGTCTCGTAGAAGCTCCTCGAGTGACATGTCCTCGGCCTGGAGCGCTTCGAGAGCGGCTTCGAGACTCTCGCGGGCCTCATCGGTCAACAGATCCGCGTCGTCGGCTTGCAGAATATCCTGGATATCTTCGAACCGCTCTTCTTGCGAGTTACCGAGCGAACTGGAATCCGCAGCTGTGGCAAAGTTCAGCAGCGGCCCATCCACGGGGAGCAAGGCCAACCCCTGGACCGTTGCAGCAAGAACGAGGACCACCCATAACCGTCGTGGGATCGTCACAGGCACGAGCTCGCTCGCGTCCAACCGACCTGCCGTTTTCTCTGCGCGATCGAGCTGGAGATCGACCCACGGCGAGCCCTCCCTCTGACTCATGAACCAATGGGCGGTCTTCATCTCGTCGTGGAGGCCGCCGTGCGAATCCGCGACACCCGCCGCGTGTCCCAGCCGCCTGAGGTGAAGACGAGACCAGAAGAGGAACCCGATGAAGAAAACAGCGCCCGCAACCCAGATCGTGAGCACCGGGGGCGTCGCGATCGGCACGAGAAGATTCGATACTCGAATCACCAACAACGAGCCCAGGACGAGGCATAGCGCCACCGAGAGCCGCTCCAGGAACCCATTCAACCGTACTTTGCGATCGATGCGCCGCAACATGCGCACAATCGCCGACGTGGGTCCCCCGGCGCCGGACCTAGGCATTGAGCATCACCATCTCTTGGTTGCGAAGAATCAGGGCATCAATACACACGACCACGGCCCCTCCGCCCGTATAGGCTAAAGAAGTATGACGCACAATGCACTTAGACGACACGATCCTCCCACTGTTAGAGAAGAGGCATTACATCGTTGAGAACTCGCCAAAGTGCGCAACCGGGGCGGGACTGGCAAATTTAGAGCGCACTTTTGGGCCAGACGGACGAGCGGGTGGACCGGTAAGTCGGCCCAGCCGCGGGCACCTTGAGCTCAGTGTCGCTGAATCTCACGGCTCCAGGGCCTTGATGCTTGAACCATGTGAGCGTGACGGGCACTGCGTCCTCTCCAGTCCTACGAACACTCCCGGAGGTCGCACCATCATCGCGGGTCCAGACGGTGATCGAGAGTGGAGCGTCCAGTGAGGCGCTAAGGGGACCCGCCACGATACCGGCCGGACCCCTTCCCTCCGGACCGCCCATGTCGAACGTGAGGACCGGTGGCGTATTGCCCGAACCCGCCTCACCGTCGAGCGCATCGATCCGCCAGACAAAAACGGCCGATCCACACCTGAACAAGTGTGCCGAGGCAATTTTTCAGAATTCGCGCGATTTCACAAGATCCATCAGGCCTTCAGTGCAAAACGAGGGAGATCGGTGAGGTCCGCGCACGTCGGGGTCATGAGGAAGGATCAACCCGCTCACCAGTGCGGGGACTAGCCGGAACGCAGTTGCCCGCACGCGAGCGTGGGGCGACCTTCACCGCGCTTTTCATCAACCCGGAAGGAGACGTCCATGTCCAGGCTTAGCGCTGCAACTTCCAGGCTTACCGGTGCAATCGCTTTACTCGCCCTCGTCATCCCCGGTGCCGGCAGCGCGCAGGCGCCGGTCATCCTTGAGGAGGACGTGATCTTCAGCCGTACCCTCGGCTCGGCCGTCCTCGCGGATATAGCGTATCCGGTGGACGGTATGGAATTGCCAGTCATCATGTATGTGCACGGCGGCCGCTGGCGGGCCGGCACGCGCGTCAACAACGCGGGGCTCAAAGTAGCTCAATGGGCCGGATTGGGGTTCTTCGCGATGACGATCGACTATCGCCTGGTGGGGGCATCGCCGGCTCCTGCGGCGTACCAGGACGTCCAGACGGCCATCCGATGGGTACACGCCCACGCCGACGAGTATGGGATCGACCCAGACCGCATCTACCTGATCGGGAACTCGTCAGGCGGTCACCTCGTGGCGCTAGCCGCCACGCTGGGCGAGGGGCCCTACGAAAGAGTGGGGGGCTGGGAGGATACCCGGAGCGACGTGCGAGCCGTGATTAGCGCCGCCGGCCCGTATGACCTGAACACCCTCTCCTGGGGCAACCTTTGGACGCCCGTCGGAGGGGACGTTTGGGAGGCTCGGCGCCTAGCATCTCCGATCCATCACATCGGTCCCGGCACGAAGCCGATCCTTGTCGTTCATTCCGACGACGACCGGTCGGTACCCATCGATCAAGCTGTGGACATGGCAGCCGCGTTGGAAGCCGCCAACGTCCTACACCGCTTCGTCCACTACGAGGATCGCGGACACATGTCGGTCACAGATGAGGTGATCGAACACACGCTGGCCTTCATCGCGGAGGTGGAGGGGCGGAAGCGGTAGCATTACACGGCTGTTTCCAAGTGGGCCCAGCAGGACTTGAACCTGCGACCGTCGGATTATGAGTCCGCTGCTCTAACCAACTGAGCTATGGGCCCGAACGCATCAACGTAATCACGCACCCCCACACGATCCACCGGGTGACCTCCATCCCACCCAACGCTCACGGATCCGAAACGGAAAACCGGAGTGCCCTAACTTCATCCTCGGTCAATTCGGACCACTCCCCGACGGGAAGCCCCTCGAGCCGAATCGGACCGAACCTTATCCTCTTCAGAGCCACCACCGGGTGACCTACCGCATCGAAGAGCCGCCTCACCTCGCGTTTGCGACCCTCGGTCATCACGACACGGAGGCGTCCGGAACCCCTCAGCGGCGGGCGCACTTCCACGTTCTTCGGTCTAGCTAGGCCATCGTCCAGCACGATCCCGGTACGCAGCAGGGTTATCACCTCACTCGGAGGCACAGTTTTTACGCGCACCTCGTATTCCCTCTCTACTTGGTACCGGGGGTGCTGAATGCGATTCGCCAAATCTCCGTCATTCGTCAGTAGAAGAAGACCCTTTGTGTCCCGATCGAGACGACCCACATAACGGAGGTTTCGGTGGTCTGGCGGAAGTAGATCGTAGATGGTTTGACGGCCATGAGTGTCCTGTGCGGTCGTGAGAACACCCAGAGGCTTGTGAAAGCGTATCCAGCGTTGAGTTGGCATCTGAACAAGCACGCCGTCCAACTCAACGCGATCCCGCTCGGGGTCCACGGTGACGCCCAATTCAGTAACGGTCTTCCCGTTGATTCGGACGCGTCCATCCACAATCATGGTTTCGGCGTTCCGCCGAGACGCTGATCCGGCTCTCGACAGGAATTTTTGGATCCGCATTGCCCCTCCGGACTTCAATCTCTGTCCGTATCCTCCGGGGCCTGGATCTCTTCAGGTTCCCCTGCAACGTGACCCCCACCGTTGCCCCCACCGTTGGGGCCCGAATCCGGCGTCTCACTCTCGGGCTCAGCCAAGACTTCCTCGACTCCCGGTTCTGACTCTGCCGGTTCATCCTCGGGTGCGAGTTCTGAGGTCTCCTCCGGAGGTGCCTCCTCTTCGAGAGGGGCCCTTTCGCTCAGGATAACGGGCAACTCCTCCGGGCGCGGCAGGTCTTCGAGGGAACGGAATCCGAAATGCTCCAAGAAGCGCTGAGTGGTGCCATACAAGAGCGGCCTGCCAAGGCCCTCTCCTCGGGCCACGACATCCACGAGCCCGCGGTCCTGCAGTGTGCGGATCACACCGGCGGAGCTCACTCCGCGAATGTATTCCATCTCGATCCTTCCGATAGGCTGCCGATACGCTATGATCGCCAACGTTTCGAGGGCCGGTCCCGAAAGGCGAGAGGGCCTGGGCACCGTGTCGAATCGCTCCAGATAGGGCGCGAAGTCTGCCCGCGTAAGGAGTTGATATCCCTCACCGAGTTCCCGGATCTCGAACGCTCTCTCAGACTCGGAATACACGGCGTTCAGCTCTTGAATCGCCTCCTCAACGAGATCCTCATTTAGAGACTCGTCGGCCCGGGCGATCTCCTCGGCCTCCAGCGGGGCGTCACTAGCGAAGAGGACGGCCTCCACGACCTGTGCCGGGTTCATGGTGCCTCCTCGGTCACGTCGTCGAGCTCTGCCGAGGTGTCCATACCCTCCGCTCCCCGGTAGACCCACAGCTCTGAGAACAACTCAACCTGGCGCAGCTTGACTCGCCGTCGGCGCGTGAGCTCGAGCCCGGCGAGAAAAGTCATCACACCGTGCATCCGGTTCTTGAAGGGACGCACCAATCGATTGAACTCGATCCGTCGCACACGCTCGAGTGTGCCGAGGATAAGGTTCATCTTGTCCTCCATAGCGACCGGCCTGGTGGTCACGTGATGGATGCGGATGCCTGGCTCTGGTGGAGTCACCGCAAGGGCCGCCTCGAACACTTCATCCCACATCGTCTCCAACGGGGTCTCCTCCATCGGCGGATAGGAACGTGGTTCCAAGAAACCCTTTGAGAATCTTCGTGCACGCTCCGCCTCCGCCAAAGCAAGGCGTTGGCTGATCTCGCGGATCTGTTCGTACTCCAAGAGGCGCCGGACCAGCTCGGCCCTTGGATCCTCGTCCTCGGCCTCTCCATGCCTGGGAAGCAACATTTGGGCCTTGATGTGGATGAGGCCTGCCGCCATCTCCAAGAACTCACCAGCGTTGTCCAGATCCTTAGCCTCAATCCCCTCGATGGCCGTGAGAAATTGACGAGTTATGCGAGCGATGGGGATCTCGAAGACATCGATATCCTGCTGGCGAATCAGATGGAGGAGCAGATCCAGGGGGCCCTGAAAACGCTCAAGCTCGATGGCGAGGAAGTCTTCCTCGGAAAGTCGACTCTCCTTCTTGATCACATCCACAGGTCGATGAAGGCGTCAGCCAACCCCATGAGGGCTAGAACCGGCGACAGGATGATGTTGAAGAAGGGCCGATAAAAGAAGACCAGCCCCATGACAATGAGCAGCCCGAAGCGGCCCACCTGACGGTACTTCGCACCCCATGCCGGGGGCAAAAGGTGATAGACAACGTGGGAACCATCCAACGGCGGGATCGGGACGAGATTGAAGACGGCTAGAATGAGATTGATGAACACCCCAAAGCGTGCTGTCCGAATCAAGAAGGCGAAGGTGGTTTCCCCAAACGGGAGCGCGGCCTGGAGCTTTACGAAGACCAACGCCAGGATCGTGAACCCGACGGCGAGGAGAACATTGGACACGATGCCCGCCAGAGATACGCGGATGTCTGCGGCTTTGTAGTTTCTGAACTTCCGAGGATCGATGGGCACCGGCTTAGCCCATCCAAAAATCAATCCGTCCGTCATGAAGTACAGGGTCACAGGAACGAGGAACGACCCCATCAGATCCATATGGGAGAACGGATTCAGCGTGATGCGCCCGAGCTTATCCGCCGTATCGTCCCCCTCTCGGCGAGCCACCCACGCATGCGCCACTTCGTGCACTACGATGGAGAAAATGAGGACGGGGAGGAGGCTCAAGAAGTTCATGGCCGGAAGGTACCCGTGGGGATGAGTGGGGTCTACCCCCGCCCATTTCTGGGCCAAGGGGCCACGGAAGCCGGGTCTCGGTGGTTCTTGATGACCCCTGCCCATTGAGGTATAATTTCCCCAGATCTCACAGGAGCCGAGGACAGTATGCCCAACATCAAGAGCGCGAAGAAGCGCATGCGTTTGAGCAGGATTGCCAACGACCGGAATCGTGCTGTACGCTCGCGCCTCAAAACTGCGATAAAGAGAGTACATCAGGCCGAGAACGCCGAGTCCGCCCAGGTCGCTTACCGACGCGTGCAGATACTTCTCGATCGCGCGGCCACGTCGAAATTGATGCATCCCAAGACCACGGCACGCATGAAAAGCAATCTGGCCCGCAGGGTTACAGCGATGGCCTAGCGGGTCAGCCCCCGGTCCGCACCGCACCGGGACCCGGTCGGCTTACGCCGGCCGGGTTTTTTTATGGCACCATGCGTCCGGTCCGGGGCCCCCGCACTTGCGATGCCCACATCGTGGGTTAAGGTGACTCTCCCGACACACCTACGAGAACCGCCGACAGAGTGGACGCGCCAGGAGGACCCATATGATCCGGATTTCCCGCCGTGGTTTCTTGGGCTCCGCCCTCGCGGGGCTCGTCGTGCCGCCTACCCCCTTCCAGGAGGCGGGTCCCTACATGGTCGTGTTGGGCGTCGCCCAAGACGGTGGCCTCCCACAGGCAGGCTGTTACAGCGAACGGTGCGAACGGGCCCGGTCGGAGCCTCGGTTCGTGGCCTCACTCGCCATCGTGATCCCCGAGGCTCGGCGCTTCTACCTCGTGGATGCGTCCCCCAACTTGATCCAACAGATGGACCTCGTCGAGGAATCGGCCTTTCGTACTCGTGCAGCGGCACGAAGACCCTTTGACGGAATCTTCCTGACGCATGCCCATATGGGTCATTACGTGGGCTTGGCGCTCTTGGGTCGCGAGGGACTTGGGATGGAAAGAACGCCCTGTTATTGCTCAGAACAGATGGAAGCAATGCTGCGAGGCAACGCGCCCTGGAGCCTACTCGTGGATGAGGGGCGACTGATCTTTCCGCGAATACCTGTCGATCGATGGACCTCCGTCGACGATGCGTTCGATGTCCGGATGGTCCCGGTTCCGCACCGACCCGAATTTTCCGATACGGTCGGTTACCTATTCAGGGGTGGGAGACAGACCATCCTCTATATCCCCGACATCGACTCGTGGGAAGCATGGGACCGACCCGTTCGAGACGTCGTGGAGGGCGTGGACGTAGCCCTGATTGACGGAACCTTCTACTCGGGTGACGAGGTGCCGGGCCGAAATATCGAAGACATTCCCCACCCTTTGATTCCCCACAGTATGGACGTCCTCGCAGGTGTCGTGGGAGGTGGACGAAGAGTCATCTTCACACACCTGAACAACACGAATCCAGCCCTCGATGCAGGCGGGCCCCAGGAAAGGGAAATCCAGCGACGTGGGTTCGAAGTCGCCCGCGAAGGACTGCGGATTCCACTCTAACCGCCGACCGACGCCCCTCTCAGTCGGACGATTCCCAGACGATCGCGCCGCCGACGATCGTGTATCGAGTGCGCCCCTTGAGTTCAGCCCCATGGAAGGGCGTATTGCGACTCCTGGAAAGGAACGTGTCACTGTCCACGGTCCAAGCCGCTTCGGAATCGATGACGGTGACGTCGGCGGGCGCCCCGACGGCGAGAGTCCCTCCCGGAAGGCCAAAGGCTTTGGCGGGTCCCCAGGTCATCCGGTCGATGAGAGTCGGTAGGTCGGTCACCCCCTCCCCCACGACATGCGTCAGTCCGATGCCGAGCGAGGTCTCCAAACCGACGATGCCGTTCGGGGCGTCGTCAAAGGCCTGTTCCTTTTCGTCGTAGTGATGCGGAGCGTGATCCGTGGCGTAAACATCGAGGGTCCCGTCGGCCAACCCCGCTCGGACGGCATCCCGATCCACCGCCGACCGAAGCGGTGGATTCATCTTCGCGTTCGTGTCGTACCCGTCTACACGTTCGTCCGTGAGGGTCAGGTGGTGCGGTGTAGCCTCCGCCGTCACGCTCACACCCCTTGCTTTGGCCTGCCGGATCGCTTCTACGCCCCAGGCGGTGGACACGTGTTGCAGGTGGATGCGGCCCCCTGTCAACTCGGCCAGGAGCAGGTCACGAACGATGTGCACGTCTTCTGACGCGTTGGGCTTTCCTCTCAGGCCCAGTCTTGTCGCGACGAGACCCTCATTCATGACGCCCTGCTTCGAGAGCCCGAGGTCCTCCGGATGATCCGCAACAGGGATATCGAACGTCTGCGCGTACGCCAAGGCCATCCGCATCAGCCCGGAGTCCATGACCGGGTTGCCGTCGTCGGTGATGCCCACTGCTCCTGCAGCCACCATCTCACCGACTGCCGCCAACTGCTCACCCTTTTGGCCCGTGGAAATGGCACCGAGCGGATAGACCCGTGCGGCTCCGGCGGCGGCCGCTTGTGCTACCACGAAACGCACACCCGCCGGATCGTCCACGACGGGGTCGGTGTTCGGCATGGCACAGATCGCCGTGAAGCCACCTGCAGCAGCCGCCTTCGCTCCAGACGCGATGGTCTCGCGGTGTTCACCGC
>Ga0310121_10002440_pt1 | contig 17602 bp, 14 predicted proteins | sample CB27_Tmax_986_MG_FD_203504 | JGI IMG/M metagenome (GOLD analysis project Ga0310121, IMG submission 203504) | Marine microbial communities from Western Arctic Ocean, Canada - CB27_Tmax_986 | ecosystem: Environmental > Aquatic > Marine > Oceanic | place: Canada: Western Arctic Ocean | collected...
AGGAAAAAAAGAAGATAAATTAGGAATGCGCGCTTCAGAAACGGCTGAGCTTATTTTTGACAATTGCCGTATACCTGAAGAAAATATATTAGGAAAAGTTGGAGATGGATTTATTCAAGCAATGAAAGTGCTGGATGGCGGAAGAATATCTATTGCTGCTTTATCTTTAGGGATTGCAAAAGGAGCTTATATGGCGGCTAAACAATACGCAAAAGAGCGTGAGCAATTTGGAAAGCCAATTGCACACTTTCAAGCTATTGCCTTTAAATTGGCTGATATGGCAATTGAGATTGAAGCTTCAGAATTGCTTATTTATAGTGCTGCTGATAAAAAGAACAAAGGAGAACGCATGACTTTGGAGGGGGCAATGGCAAAATATTATTCATCAGAAATAGCTGTTAAAATAGCGAATGATGCTGTTCAAGTACTAGGTGGGTATGGCTATACTAAGGATTTCCCGGTGGAGCGTTTTTATCGAGATTCTAAATTATGTACCATTGGTGAAGGAACTTCAGAAATGCAAAAATTAGTAATTGCAAAACAAATTACAGGATAATGTTTGTTTGTTGTCAAGATATTTATATTTTTGCAGCCCAAATTTAAAAAGAAATATGTTAGTAATACCAGTAAAAGACGGAGAGAATATTGATAGAGCACTTAAGCGTTTCAAAAGAAAATTCTTAAAAACAGGAACTTTAAAAAGATTAAGAGCCAAAAAACAATACATTAAACCATCAGAAGCATTACGTATTAAAAAGCAAAAAGCTGTTTATTCTGAAGCTCTTTTGAGAGATATGGAATAAAAAAATATTTTATAATAATTAAAGCCTTTTTATTTGTAATTTTGTTACAAGTTTAAAGGTTTTTTTATGTTCAAAAATGAGTTTACACAATATATAACTGCTGAAAAAAGATTTTCTGAACATACCATAAAATCGTATCTAACCGATTTAAATCAATTTACAACTTATATTGATGCTGAGTTTCAAATCCATAAGGATATAAATGAAATCAATTTTCAAATTATCAGAAGCTGGATTGCTTCAATGTTAGAAAAAGAGATAAGCCCAAGGTCGGTAAATCGAAAAATATCGACACTTAAAACCTACTTTAAATTTTTATTAAGAAATAAATTTTTGAAGGAAAGTCCTATGCTGAAAGTAGTGGCTCCTAAATCCAAAAAACGCTTGCCTGTTTTTATTGAAGAAGATCAAATGGAGTCTTTGTTAACTGAAATAACTTTTGAAGATGGTTTTATTGGTCAGAGAAATAAACTTATTATTGAGCTTTTTTATGTTACAGGTATTCGTCTTTCAGAACTTATAAATATCAAAATAAAGGATATTGACTTTCAAAATCAATTAATTAAGGTTTTAGGAAAAAGAAATAAAGAGCGTCTTATTCCACTTTCACCTAGTATGATTCAGATATTGAAAAGTTTTATTGAAAACAATCAACTCAATCATTTTCTTTTTACTAATTTGGATGGGAATAAATTGTATACTAAACTAGTATACCGTATCGTTAATAAGTATATTGGAGAAATTAGTAGTGTGAATAAGAAAAGCCCACATATATTAAGGCATACTTTTGCAACTCATATGTTGAATAATGGATCTGATATTAATGCAATAAAAGAATTATTAGGGCACGCAAACTTGAGTGCTACTCAAGTGTATACCCATAATACAATAGAAAAATTAAAAACTGTTTATAAACAAGCTCATCCTAGAGCATAAAATAATTTATTATGAATATTCAAATCCAAAGTGTCCATTTTGCAGCAGACAAACAATTAAAAGACTTTATAAATAAAAAGGTTGAAAAGTTAATCTCTATTGATGATAGTATAATTAATGCGGATGTATATTTGAAAGTTGATAAACCAGAATCTCATGACAATAAAATTGCTGAAATAAAACTTCATTCTTCTGCATCTAAATATTTTGCTAAAAAACAAGCTAATTCTTTTGAAAAATCCATTGATTTAGCATCCCAAGCTTTGAAAAAACAAATCCTGAAAAACAAGTAAAAATCTTCTTGTTTTAAATATTTAAAAAAAACTATTCTTTTTAATTGCTAGTATTAAAAACTTTAATAAATTTGCAGCCCATTTGTAAAGGGGGATAGTTCATTTAATTATAGACATTAATTTAATATAAGCCGATATAGCTCAGTTGGCTAGAGCAGCTGATTTGTAATCAGCAGGTCGTGGGTTCGAGTCCCTCTATCGGCTCTTATTTTAAGGGGGGATACTCAAGCGGTCAACGAGGGCAGACTGTAAATCTGCTGGCTACGCCTTCACAGGTTCGAATCCTGTTCCCCCCACATAAATTAATGAGATTGCGAGAGTAGCTCAGCTGGTAGAGCGTCAGCCTTCCAAGCTGAGGGTCGCGGGTTCGATTCCCGTCTCTCGCTCTTTATTTCTTGCCGGTGTAGCTCAGGGGTAGAGCGTTTCCTTGGTAAGGAAGAGGTCACGGGTTCAATTCCCGTCATTGGCTCTAAACTAAAAGGAAAGAAAAAAGAAGTAGTAGTAAAATAAAAAGTAGAATTTATAACTAAATTATTAATAACTAAATTTAACAAAAATGGCAAAAGAAAATTTTAAGCGTACCAAGCCACACTTGAATATTGGTACAATTGGTCATGTTGACCATGGGAAAACAACTTTAACAGCTGCAATTACAAAAGTATTAGCTGAGATAAATGGTACAGAAGTTCGTGATTTTGCATCTATTGATAATGCTCCTGAAGAAAAAGAAAGAGGTATTACAATTAATACATCTCATGTAGAATATGAAACAGAGAATAGACATTATGCTCACGTAGATTGTCCAGGTCACGCGGATTACGTAAAAAACATGGTAACTGGTGCCGCACAGATGGATGGTGCAATTTTAGTTTGTGCTGCAACTGATGGTCCTATGCCTCAAACAAGAGAACACATCTTACTTGCTAGACAAGTAGGAGTTCCTAGTCTTGTTGTGTTTTTAAATAAAGCAGATATGGTAGATGATGAAGAGTTAATGGAATTAGTTGAAATGGAGACTAGAGAATTATTATCTTTTTATGATTATGATGGTGATAATACACCTATAATTGCTGGATCTGCTTTAGGTGGATTGAATGGTGATGCAAAATGGACTCCAAAAATCATAGAATTAATGGCGGCTGTTGATACCTACATTCCAGAGCCAGTAAGAGAAAATGAAAAACCCTTCTTAATGCCAGTTGAAGATGTATTTACAATTACAGGTAGAGGTACTGTGGCGACTGGTAGAATTGAAACGGGTATTGCAAATACTGGTGATACTGTTGACATTATTGGTATGGGAGCTGAAAAATTAGCCTCTACAGTTACTGGAGTTGAGATGTTTAGAAAAATATTAGACAGAGGTGAGGCTGGCGATAATGTTGGTATCTTATTAAGAGGTATTGAGAAAACAGATATCAAAAGAGGAATGGTGATTTGTAAGCCAGGATCTGTTAAACCACATGCTAAGTTTGAAGCTGAGGTATATATTCTGAAGAAAGAAGAGGGCGGTAGACACACTCCTTTTCATAATAAATACCGTCCACAATTTTATATCAGAACAACTGATGTGACAGGCGAGATATTTTTACCTACTGGAACTGAGATGGTAATGCCTGGTGATAATTTAACTATTACTGTAGAGTTAATTGCTGGTGTTGCAATGAGTGAAGGGTTAAGGTTCGCAATTCGTGAGGGTGGTAGAACTGTTGGAGCCGGACAAATTACTAAGTTACTTTAGTAGTTAACATAAGTTTGACAGTTAAAGGAAGGTTGATCGTTAATCTTCCTTTACTGTGTAAACGGGTGTAGCTCAATTGGTAGAGTAGTAGTCTCCAAAACTATTGGCTGGGAGTTCGAGTCTCTCCACCCGTGCAATAAAAGAATTAAGAAAATGGCAAGAGGAACATATATTAAGGAGTCGTATGACGAGTTAATGAATAAAGTGAGTTGGCCAAGTTGGTCAGAATTACAAAGCAGTTCTATTGTTGTTGCAATTGCATCAGGGATAATTGCTTTAATTATTTATGTCATGGATTCGGCATTTAGTAATGTTATGAATTTGTTTTATAGTTTTTTCTCATAATTAAGGGATGGAGCAAGAAGCAGGAAATATGAAATGGTATGTTCTTAGAGTGATGGGGGGTAAAGAGAGTAAAACAGTTTCTTTTATCGAAAAAGAAATAGATAGATTAGGGATGCGAGATTTTGTTGCTCAGATATTAGTGCCAACTGAAAAAGTTTACCAAATTAGAAATGGTAAAAAGGTAAGTAAAGAGAAGAATTTCTTTCCTGGCTATGTTTTGGTTGAAGCTAATTTGGCGGGAGAGGTCCCTCACATCTTAAAGAATGTCACTAATGTTTTAGGGTTTTTAGGAGCTACTAAAGGGGGTGTTCCTGTGCCTATGAGAAAGAGTGAGATTAATAAAATTTTAGGCAAACTTGATTCTATGGCTCTTACTGATGAAAGTATTAGTATCCCTTTTATAGTTGGAGAGACTGTTAAGGTAATTGATGGACCGTTTAATAGTTTTAATGCTGATATTGAAGGTATTGATAAACAAAAAAAGAAGCTAAAATTGATGGTAAAAATCTTTGGAAGAAAAACTCCTTTGGAATTGAATTTTATGCAAGTAGAAAAAATATAATAAAATGGCAAAAGAAATTTCAGGACTTATTAAATTACAGATTAGAGGAGGGGCTGCAAACCCAGCACCACCAGTTGGCCCTGCATTAGGAGCAAAGGGGGTGAATATTATGGAATTTTGCAAGCAATTTAATGCAAGAACACAAGATAAACTAGGAAGTATTATTCCTGTTGTAATTACTGTGTTTAAAGATAAATCATTTGAATTTATCATTAAAACCGCTCCTGCTGCTGCACAAATCTTAGCTGCTGCTAAAAAGAAAAGTGGATCAGGAGAGCCTAATAAAGTAAAGATTGCTACAATTACTTGGGATCAAGTAAAAGCAATTGCAGAAGATAAGATGGTAGATTTAAATGCCTTTAAAGTAGAATCAGCAATGAAGATGGTAGCGGGAACTGCAAGAAGTATGGGGGTAATTGTTAAAGGAGATTTTCCTTCATAAATAATATAAAAGAGTTAAACTGATGGCAACTAGTAAAAATAGAAAAAGCGCTTTAGAGAATGTTGATTTAAATAAATCATACAATTTAGATGAAGCTTCAGTAATTGTGAAAGAAAATGCAAAAGCTAAATTTGACGAATCTATAGAATTAGCTGTAAGATTAGGAGTTGATCCTAGACAAGCTAATCAAATGGTAAGAGGTGTTGCTTCTTTACCACATGGAACGGGTAAAAATTTAAAAGTATTAGCTTTAGTAACTGCAGATAAAGAAGCAGAGGCAAAAGAAGCAGGTGCTGATTATGCAGGTTTAGATGAATACATTGAAAAAATTAAAGGAGGTTGGACCGATATTGATGTAATTGTCACTATGCCTTCATTAATGGGTAAAATTGGCGCTTTAGGTAAAGTATTAGGCCCAAGAGGATTAATGCCAAACCCAAAGTCAGGAACAGTAACTATGGATATTGCAAAGGCTGTATCTGATGTTAAGAAAGGAAAAATAGATTTTAAAGTAGAAAATAATGGAATAATTCATGTTTCTGTTGGTAAAGTATCTTTTGATTCAAACAAGATTGCTGAAAATGCTAACGAATTACTTCAAACTATTATTAAATTGAAACCTTCTGCCTCTAAAGGCACTTATATGAAAAGTGTTTTTATGTCCAGTACTATGGGATTAGGTATTCAGGTTGATGCTAACTCATTAGTTGAATAAATTAAGAAAAGCGTAAAATGAATAAAGAAGAAAAAAATCAGTTAATTGAGGTCCTTGATGGGATGCTTAATGATAATAATAATTTTTATTTGACAGATATATCTGGCTTAACTGTTGAAGAAAACAGTAGTTTGAGAAGACTATGTTATAAAAGAAATGTTTCTTTACAAGTTGTAAAAAATACTCTTTTAAAGAAAGCTTTTGAAAAGAATACAACTGACTTTAGTGAATTGTATGATGTATTAGTTGGCAATACTTCAATTATGCAAGCTGAAGCGGCTAACGGTCCTGCAAAAGTGATTAAAGACTTTAGAACAAAGAATGAGAAACCAATTTTAAAAGCGGCTTATCTTGAAGAGTCACTTTATATTGGGGATGAGAATTTAGTAGTTCTTGCAGATCTTAAGTCTAAAAATGAATTGATTGGTGATATTATCACATTATTACAATCTCCAGCTCAAAATGTTATCTCAGCTTTACAGTCAGGTGGCAACAAACTTTCAGGAATTGTAAAAGTTTTACAAGAAAAGGCAGGAGAAGTTCCTGTAGAAGAAAAAGTAGTAGAAGAAATGCCAGTTGAGGAATCGAAAGCAGAGGATGTAACTGAAGAAACACCGGTTGCTGAGGAATCAACTGAAGAACAAAAGATAGAAGAAGTGGTTGAAGAAGAAATAACTGAAGAACCAAAAGTAGAGGAGAAAGGTGAAGACACTTCATCTGAAGAAGATGAGTCAAAAGAATAAAAAAGAAATGCTTCCAACATTTAAAATAAATAAATAATTTAAAAACAAATAAAATGGCAGATGTAAAAAAATTCGCAGAAGAATTAGTTAACTTATCAGTAAAAGATGTTAACGAATTAGCTACTATACTTAAAGATGAGTATGGAATTGAGCCAGCAGCAGCAGTAGCAGCAGCGGGGCCAGCAGCAGGTGGTCCAGCAGTAGCAGCAGCAGCAGGTGAAGAGCAAACAGAATTTAATGTTATCTTGAAAGAAGCAGGTGCTTCTAAATTACAAGTTGTTAAAACTGTAAAAGAATTAACAGGTTTAGGACTTAAGGAAGCAAAGGATATTGTTGATAGTGCTCCTAAAGCAGTAAAAGAAGGTGTTAGTAAAGCTGAGGCTGAAGGAATTCAGAAAGCATTAGAAGAAGCTGGAGCTGTAGTTGAGCTTAAGTAGTTTCTTCACATTAAAGGTTTAAATCTTATAATCTATAAGGTTTAAACCCTTTTCGCTTTTCTCTGAATCCTTTTTTCTCATCTAAAACTTACTACCTTGGCTACACAAAACAACACTCAAAGAATTAATTTTGCATCCATTAAAAAAACGGTTGATTTTCCGGATTTTTTGGATGTTCAGCTTAAAAGTTTTCAATCTTTTTTTCAGATAGGTACTACCTTAGAAGAAAGAAGAAATGAAGGGCTTTACAAAGCATTTGAAGAACTTTTTCCAATTACAGATTCAAGAAACAATTTTGTTCTTGAATTTATTGATTATACAATTGACCCTCCAAGATATTCTATTGAAGAATGTATTAATAGAGGATTAACTTTTAAAGTACCATTGAAGGTAAAATTAAAGTTATATTGTACCGACCCTGAGCATGAGGAATTTGAAACTATCGTTCAGGATGTTTATTTCGGAAATATTCCGTTTATGACACCTAAAGGTAGTTTTGTGATTAATGGAGCTGAACGAGTTATTGTTTCTCAATTACACAGATCTCCAGGGGTATTCTTTGGACAAAATTTCCATTCCAATGGAACAAAATTATACTCAGCAAGAGTAATTCCTTTTAAAGGTTCTTGGATTGAGTTTACTACAGACATAAACAATGTAATGTATGCTTACATTGATAGAAAGAAAAAATTACCAGTTACTACTCTATTAAGAGCTATTGGTTACGAAAGTGACAGAGATATTCTTGAAATTTTTAACCTTGCTGATGAAGTGAAAGTTTCTAAGAGTGGATTGAAAAGAGTTGTTGGAAGAAAATTAGCTGCCAGAGTGTTAAAGTCTTGGGTAGATGATTTTGTTGATGAAGATACTGGAGAACTAGTACCAATTGAAAGAAATGAAGTCATTCTTGAAAGAGATACTATTATTGAGAAATCACATATTGATGATATTGTGGATTCTGGTGTTGAAACTATTTTATTGCATAAAGATGATGGCAATGCATCTGATCATGCTTTAGTTTATAATACTTTACAAAAAGATCCTACTAACTCTGAAGTTGAGGCAGTAAGACACATCTATAGACAATTGAGAAGCGCTGAGGCACCAGATGATGAAACGGCAAGAGGAATTATTGATAAATTATTCTTCTCTGATCAAAGATATAGTTTAGGATATGTAGGTAGATTTAGAATTAATAGAAGGTTAAAACTAGATATTCCTGAAGATAAAATGGTATTAACTAATGCGGATATTGTATCTATTATTAGTAATCTTATTTCATTGGTTAACTCAAAAGTAGATGTGGATGATATTGACCACTTGAGTAATAGAAGAATTAGAACGGTGGGGGAACAGCTTTCAAACCAATTTAATATTGGATTGAGTAGAATGGCAAGAACTATTCGTGAAAGAATGAACGTAAGAGATAATGAAGTATTTACTCCTATTGATTTGATTAATGCAAAAACTTTGTCTGCAGTAATTAATTCATTTTTTGGAACTTCACAATTATCTCAGTTCATGGATCAAACTAATCCGCTTGCAGAGGTAACGCACAAAAGAAGAATCTCTGCACTTGGGCCTGGTGGTTTAACAAGAGAAAGAGCAGGTTTTGAGGTGCGTGATGTTCACTATACTCACTATGGAAGACTTTGTCCTATTGAGACCCCTGAGGGGCCAAATATTGGACTAATCTCATCTTTAGCTGTTTTTGCTAAGATTAATAGTTTAGGATTTATTGAAACCCCTTATAGAAATGTTGTAGAAGGAAAAATTGACATTTCAAAGGCACCTGTTTATAAGAGTGCTGAAGAGGAAGAAGAAGAAATTATTGCACAAGCAAATGCTCCAATCACTGAAGATGGATTGTTTGTAAATGATAGAATTCAGTCTAGAAGTGAGGCTGATTATTTAATTGCAGAACCTAAAAATGTAACCTTGATGGATGTAGCTCCAAATCAGATTGCTTCTATTGCGGCATCATTAATTCCTTTCTTGGAACATGATGATGCCAACAGAGCATTAATGGGATCGAACATGATGCGCCAAGCAGTGCCTTTGTTAAGACCTGATGCTCCTATTGTTGGTACAGGAATTGAACCTGATGTTGCTCGTGATTCTCGTACAATGATTAATGCAGAGGGTGAAGGTAAGGTAACTTATGTTGATGCAAATACAATAAAAGTAAAATACACTAAAACTGAGGATGAAAAATTAGTAAGCTTTGATAAGGATGAAAAAACATATAGCTTAACTAAGTTCCAAAAAACGAATCAGAGAACATGTATTAATATCCAACCAATTGTTAGAGTTGGAGATACAGTAACTAAAGGACAGGTATTATGCGATGGGTATGCAACTGAAAATGGTGAATTAGCTATTGGTTGTAATTTGAAAGTTGCCTTCATGCCTTGGAAAGGATATAATTTTGAAGATGCAATTATCTTATCAGAAAGAGTGGTAAGAGAAGATTTATTTACTTCATTGCATATTGCCGAACATGCAGTTAATGTTAGAGAAACAAAAAGGGGAATTGAGGAATTAACCGCTGATATTCCTAATGTTTCGGAAACTTCAACTAAGGATCTGGATGAATATGGAATGATAAGAATTGGAGCTCATGTTAAAATGGGAGATATTCTTATTGGTAAAATTACTCCTAGAGGAGAATCAGATCCCACTCCAGAAGAAAAATTATTAAGAGCTATTTTTGGTGAAAAGGCAGGAGATGTAAAAGATGCTTCACTAAAAGCAAAGCCTTCTAATGAAGGGATTGTAATTGGTAAATCATTATTCTCAAAAACTGTAAAAGACAGAAGAAGTAAATCAGAAGATAAAGTTGAATTAGAGCGGTTAGATGCTGTTTTTGAAAAAGAAGCTTCTGCTATTAAAAGTGTTTTAGCTAGTAAACTTTACCGAATCATTGGAGGCAAGGCTTCAAAAGGAGTGAAGAATATTTTAGGGGAAAAAGTAATTCCTAAAAGCGAGAAATTTACTAAGAAAATGTTATTTGGAATTGATTTTACTTTAGTTGATCCGTATAAATGGACAGGAGGTAAAGAAAATAATATTTTAGTAAATAGAACGATTGAAAATTACTTAAGAAAGTATAATGACATTTATGGTCAATACAGAAGAAAGCGTTTTGCAATTACTATTGGTGATGAATTGCCTATTGGTGTGTTGCAATTAGCAAAAATTCAGATTGCTCAGAAAAGAAAAGTTAATGTTGGTGATAAGTTAGCAGGTCGTCATGGTAATAAAGGTATCGTATCTCGTATAGTAAAAGATGAAGATATGCCTTTCTTAGAAGATGGTTCGCCAGTTGATATTATTTTAAATCCGTTAGGGGTGCCGTCAAGGATGAATCTTGGACAGATTTATGAAACCATCTTAGGTTGGGCAGGAAAAGAATTAGGTAAAAAATACTTTACTCCTGTATTTGATGGAGCAAGTATGGATCAAATTAATGTTGAAACGGATGAAGCGGAATTGCCAAGATTAGGTCAAACCTATCTTTATGATGGTGGAACTGGTGAGCGTTTTGAACAAACCGCAACAGTAGGAGTGATTTACATGCTTAAATTAAGTCACTTAATTGATGATAAAATGCATGCTCGTTCAATAGGACCATATTCATTAATTACACAACAACCACTTGGAGGTAAGGCTCAGTTTGGAGGGCAAAGACTTGGAGAGATGGAGGTTTGGGCACTGGAAGGATATGGTGCGGCCAATATCTTACAAGAGATGCTTACTTTGAAATCGGATGATGTGATTGGTAGAGCTCAAGCATTTGAAAGCATTGTAAAGGGAAAAGAATTGCCAAAAGTAGGTATTCCTGAGTCATTTAATGTACTCTTACATGAATTAAATGGTTTAGGACTTAAAGTTTCATTTGAATAATATTACTCATGAGAAATAATAAAAACAACAGACAAACTCAGGATATTAACACTATCAAAATTAGTTTATCATCTCCTGAAGATATGTTAGCCAAATCATCTGGTGAGGTGATAAAGCCAGAAACAATTAACTATAGAACTTATAATCCAGAAAGTGGTGGATTATTCTGTGAAAGAGTTTTTGGTCCTACTAAAGATTTTGAATGCTATTGTGGAAAATATAAAAGAATCCGTTATAGAGGAATTGTATGTGATAGATGTGGGGTTGAAGTCACTGAAAAGAAAGTAAGAAGAGAGCGTATTGGACATATTAGTTTAGTTGTTCCTGTAGCTCACATTTGGTACTTTCGTACTTTGCCCAACAAAATTGGTTATTTATTAGGATTGCCTTCTAAGAAATTAGATATGATTATTTACTATGAAAGATTTGTAGTAATTAATGTAGGTGAAGGTGCTGTAAATACTGAAGGTGAAGCTATAAAATCTTTAGATTTTTTAACTGAAGAAGAGTACTTAGATATTTTGGATGCTCAACCATTAGAAAATCAGTACTTAAGTGATGATGATCCTAAGAAATTTGTTGCAAAAATGGGAGCTGAGGCGATTCATGATTTGTTAGCAAAATTAAACTTAGCTGATTTGTCATATCAATTGCGAGATCAGGCTGCCAATGAAACTTCACAACAAAGGAATACTGAAGCTTTAAAGCGCTTACAAGTTGTTGAATCTATGCGTGAAGGACAGTTGCATACTGAAAACAGACCTGAGTGGATGATAATTAAAGTTATTCCTGTCATTCCACCAGAATTAAGACCTTTAGTTCCCTTAGATGGTGGGCGTTTTGCTACCTCTGATTTGAATGATTTATATAGGAGAGTAATTATCAGAAACAATAGATTGAAAAGATTAATGGAGATTAATGCTCCTGAAATTATCTTAAGAAATGAGAAGAGAATGTTACAAGAATCTGTAGATGCACTTTTTGATAATTCAAGAAAATCATCAGCTGTAAAATCAGATGGTAAAAGACCTTTAAAATCTTTATCTGATTCATTAAAAGGAAAACAAGGTAGATTCCGTCAGAATTTATTAGGAAAAAGGGTAGATTATTCTGCTCGTTCGGTAATTATTGTAGGACCAGAATTAGAATTACACGAATGTGGATTACCTAAAGATATGGCTGCTGAATTATACAAACCATTTATCATCACAAAACTGATTGAAAGAGGCATTGTAAAAACAGTAAAATCTGCTAAAAATATTATTGATAACAAAGAGCCTGTAGTTTGGGATATATTGGAAAATGTGATGAATGGACATCCTGTTTTATTAAACAGGGCCCCTACACTTCATAGATTAGGTATTCAGGCTTTCCAACCTAAACTGATTGAAGGAAAGGCAATTCAATTACATCCATTAGCTTGTGCGGCATTTAATGCCGATTTTGATGGGGATCAAATGGCAGTTCACTTACCTTTAGGTTCAGCTGCAATTTTGGAAGCTCAAGTATTAATGTTGGCTTCACACAATATCTTGAATCCAGCAAATGGAGCTCCTATTACTGTTCCATCACAGGACATGGTACTTGGTTTATATTACATGACTAAGGAGAAAAGAACAACTGATCAGGAGCAAGTAAAAGGAGAAGGAATGACTTTCTATGCATTAGAAGAGGTGAAGATTGCTTATAATGAAAAGCAAGTTGACTTACATGCAATGATTAAAGTAAGAGTTACAGATACTAAAGGAAAAACTGCTTTAATTGAAACGACTGTTGGTAGAGTTTTATTTAATGAATTTGTGCCTGAAGGGGTAGAGTTTGTAAATGGATTACTTACTAAAAAAACGTTAAGAGATGTTATTGGTGATGTACTTGAAAAGTGTGGTGTTGCTGGTACGGTTCATTTCTTAGATGCAATTAAAACTGTTGGTTTTGATATGGCATTTAGAGGTGGATTATCGTTTAACCTTGGTGATGTAATTGTTCCTGAAGAAAAAGAAGGATTAATTACTGAAGCTAATAAAAAGGTGGATGAGATTAAGGGTAACTATGCAATGGGTTTCATCACTAATAATGAAAGATATAATCAAGTTATTGATGTTTGGACAACAACTAATGCACGATTAACAGATACTGTTATGAGAAACATTAGTGCTGAAAAACAAGGATTCAACTCCGTATACATGATGCTTGATTCTGGTGCAAGGGGTTCTAAGGAACAGATTCGTCAGTTATCAGGTATGAGAGGATTGATGGCAAAACCTAAAAAGTCTGGCGATCACGGAGAATCAATTATTGAAAATCCGATTACTACTAACTTTAGAGAAGGTTTATCTATTTTGGAGTACTTTATTTCAACGCACGGAGCACGTAAAGGACTTGCAGATACCGCACTTAAAACGGCTGATGCTGGTTATTTAACAAGAAGATTAGTAGATGTTGCTCAGGATGTTATTGTTACTGAAGAAGATTGTAAAACTTTAAGAGGATTAGAAACTTTCGCTTTGAAGGCTAATGATGATATTGTTGAATCGTTATCAGATAGAATTTCAGGAAGAGTAAGTTTGCATGATGTTTATCATCCAAAAACTGAAAAGTTAATAGTTGCTTCAAACGATATGATTACCGCTACAGTTGCCAAAGAAATTGATACAGTAGGTATGGAAATGGTTGAAGTGCGTTCGGCATTAACTTGTAGTACGCGTAGAGGTATTTGTGTTAAATGTTATGGTAAATCATTATCGACTAATAGAATGGTGCAAGTAGGTGAAGCAGTTGGTGTAGTTGCTGCTCAATCGGTTGGAGAGCCAGGCACACAGCTTACACTTAGAACTTTTCATGTTGGAGGTACTGCATCTAGAACAGAGGTTGATTCATTTATTGTAATTAAGAAAGATGGTAGATTAGAAATTGAAGATTTAAAAACAGTTAAAACTACTAATAAAAATGGAGAGAAAGTTGAAATCGTAATTAGTAGATCAGCTGAAACAAGAGTAATTGATGATAAGAATGGAGTTATCCTTTCTACAACAATTGTGCCTTATGGTTCAACTATATTGATTAAAAAAGGAAAAGTTAAGAAAGGAGACAAGATTTGTGAATGGGATCCTTATAATGCTGTAATTGTATCAGAAATTGCTGGTAAAGTTGAATTCAATGATATTGATGAAGGTATTTCTTACCGTACTGAATCTGATGAACAAACTGGACACCAAGAAAAAGTAATTATTGATAGTAGAAACAAAAAACTTTCTCCAGCTATTACCATTGGTGATAAAAACTATAGTGTTCCTGTAGGTTCTCATTTAGCTGTTAATGATGCGGATAAAATTAAAGCGGGTACTATTTTAGCTAAGATTCCAAGGTCAGCAGGTTCATCTGGGGATATTACAGGGGGTCTTCCAAGAGTAACAGAAATGTTTGAAGCAAGAAATCCTTCTAACCCTGCAGTAGTTTCTGAAATTGATGGTTCGGTTTCATTTGGAAAAATCAAAAGAGGAAATAGAGAAATAATGATTACTTCTAAAAATGATGAAACTAAAAAATACTTAATCAAATTAGCTAAGCATATTTTAGTACAGGAAAATGATTATGTAAAATCAGGAACTCCACTTTGTGATGGTGTAATTACTCCATCTGATATTTTAGCGATTAAAGGGGTAGTAACTGTACAGCAATACATTGTAAACGAGATTCAAGATGTATACCGTTTGCAAGGGGTGAAAATTAACGATAAGCACTTTGAGGTATTGGTAAGACAAATGATGCGTAAAGTGAAAATTATTGATTCTGGTGATACTTATTTCTTAGAAAACTCATTGGTAGGGAAAGAAAGCTTTAATGAACAAAATAATAAGATCTTTGGTATGAAATACATTGTTGAAGCTGGAGATTCTGAAGAATTGAAAGCAGGACAGATTGTATCGCAAAGACAATTAAGAGAAGAGAACTCAAGATTGAAGCGTAAGGATATGAAAGAAGTAGAGGCTAGAGATGCTATTTCGGCAGTAGCTACGCCAGTTCTTCAAGGAATTACAAGAGCTTCATTACAAGTAGATTCTTGGATTTCAGCTGCATCATTCCAGCAGACTACTAAAGTATTGAATGAAGCTGCAATTAATGCTAAGCGTGATCACTTAATCGGACTGAAAGAGAATGTAATTATTGGTAAGAAAATACCAGCAGGTACAGGATTAGTTCATGCTGCAGATACAATTGTTGGTTCGCAAGCTGAGTACGATAGATTAACTAATATGACTGAAGAAGCAATAGAACATGAAGATGTTTTAGAAGAAGTTAAAACTTCAGTTGAAGAATAAAATTTTTATTATGTCAGAAGAAAAGAAAAAAGAAGGTTTAAATATTGAGCTAACTGAAGAAGTAGCTGAAGGTACTTATAGTAATTTGGCTATTATCAATCATTCTCCATCAGAGTTTGTGGTTGATTTTATCCAAATGATGCCAGGAATTACTAAAGCAAAAGTAAAGTCAAGAGTGATTCTTACTCCTCAACATGCAAAACGATTAATGAAGGCACTTGCTGATAATGTAAGTAAATTTGAAAATCAGCATGGTGAGATCAAAGATGTTGATCCTGTTGCAGGAATCCCAATGAATTTTGGAGGACCTACACCATTGGCGTAACTATACTTATAAAACTAAAAAAGCCTGCAATTTGAAGGCTTCTTTTATGTTCAATAATTAAAGTTTCTTATCCTAAGAAAGGGTACTTGTAATCAGTTGCAGGGACAAAGGTTTCTTTAATTGTTCTTGGAGAAACCCATCTTAAAAGATTTAAGATTGATCCTGCTTTATCGTTAGTGCCAGAACCTCTGGCACCACCAAAAGGCTGTTGCCCAACTACTGCTCCTGTTGGTTTGTCATTAATATAGAAGTTTCCTGCTGCATTTTCTAAGGCTTTAGTAGCATACTCAGCAGCATATCTGTCTACTGATAAAATAGCGCCTGTAAGTGCATATTCTGAAGTACTATCTACTAATACCAAGGTTTCTTTCCATTTGTTAGCATCATATACATAGATAGTCATTACAGGGCCAAATATTTCCTCAACCATAGTTTTGAACTTAGGATTAGTAGTTACAATAATAGTTGGTTCAATAAAATAACCAGTTGATTTATCATAATTACCTCCTACAATAATTTCAGCATCAGCAGCTTGTTTTGCATAATCAATATATGCTGAAATACTATCAAATGCTTTTTCAGAGATTACGGCATTGATGAAATTTGAAGTATCTTCAGGGCTACCCATTTTGAAACTTTTAGTATCTGCAACAATTTGAGTTTTTACATCTTCCCATAAGTTAGAAGGAATGTAAGCACGAGAGGCAGCAGAACATTTTTGCCCTTGGAATTCAAAAGCACCTCTTGAGATAGCTGTTGCTACTTCAGCAGCTACTGCTGATTTGTGTGCGATAATAAAATCTTTCCCTCCTGTTTCACCAACTATTCTTGGGTAAGACTTGTATTTTTCAATGTTATTTCCTATTCCTTTCCATAAAGTACGGAATACATCAGTACTTCCTGTAAAGTGTAAGCCTGCAAAGTTCTTGTCTTCAAAAACAACTTTTGATATCTCTTTACCACTTACCGTTACCATATTTATAACTCCATCAGGCAATCCTGCTGCTTGGAATATTTCCATGATTACTTGTGCAGAATAGATTTGCGTTTCAGCAGGTTTCCAAATCACTACATTCCCAAGCATTGCTGGTGCTGCACAAAGATTGGCGCAGATAGATGTAAAATTAAAAGGGGTAAGTGCAAATACAAATCCTTCAAGTGGTCTGTGTTCTAGTCGGTTCCACATTCCTGGTTGTGATTCTGGTTGTTCCTTGTACAACTGACTCATGTACTGTACATTGAATTTAAAGAAATCAATCAATTCACAAGCGGCATCAACTTCTGCTTGAATTACATTCTTACTTTGGGCAAGCATAGTTGCAGCATTTAGTTTTGCACGGAAAGGTCCTGCTAATAAATCAGCTGCTTTCAAAAATATTGAAGCTCTGTGTTCCCAACTCATATTTGCCCATTTTGCGCGAGCTTTCATTGCTGCATCAATAGCATCACGCACTTCTTTTTCTCCACCATAATTAGATGTTCCGATTACATGCTTATGCTCATGTGGTGGGGTTAAATTTCTTTTATCATTAGTAAACACCTGCTTGTTACCAATATACATAGGTACATCAATAGTAGTATTGTACATTCTTTTGTATTCTGCTAATAATTCAGTGCGCTCAGGGCTTCCTGGAGCATATCCTTTTACTGGCTCGTTTACCGCAATGGGTACATTATAAAATCCGTTTGACATTATTTTGTTTTTAAAATGAGATGCAAAGATAAAAGATAGATGTTAGATAATAGATATTAGATGTGAGAAAATTCTCCTCTTTAAATTAGGGAGTAGGGGTTATTATTGCGATAAAACTCTGTTTTAGAGGCAATATTTCTTGTCACATAGCTAATATAGATCAACCAATAAATTTAGCTAAGTCGGTTACGGTAGAGTAGTGGGGTAATTTAGGTTGATCCCTTATTTATGGGAAACTGATATCACTAAGAGTAATTGGGTTTATTAAACCCCAGTTGACTCCACCGTCAGTAGTTTTGTATAACTGATAATTATATTTTCCATATCCAATATCATTTGATG
>Ga0310121_10002441_pt1 | contig 17591 bp, 13 predicted proteins | sample CB27_Tmax_986_MG_FD_203504 | JGI IMG/M metagenome (GOLD analysis project Ga0310121, IMG submission 203504) | Marine microbial communities from Western Arctic Ocean, Canada - CB27_Tmax_986 | ecosystem: Environmental > Aquatic > Marine > Oceanic | place: Canada: Western Arctic Ocean | collected...
GACAGCCGCGGCATGACGGATGGTACCAATCCGTTCAGCTCGGCGACCGATTTCCAGGTGCTGATCAACTACGACGGCGGCAACGACGCGATGTCGCTCGATTATGTCCAGCTCAAGTGCGGCGACAACATTCCGGTTGAGATGTCGTCGTTTGTTGTCGAGTAGGAAGCGGGTCGAGAGACTCCGGTCTCCATGACCCATCGTTTGGCGTTCCAACGCATCGCGGCCGGTCACGGGTTGACCGGCCGCGTCTGTACCGAACGGTCTGTTGACGTACTCGTTTGCCGATCGGCGGTGCCGACGTCGGCGTGAACAACCGGACGGCAGGCGACGCGGAGGACGTGTTCGTTGTCGACACCATCCTGCTGGTCGAAGACGCCGACAAAATTCCGGTTGAGTTGAGTTCGTTCATGGTTGAATGACCGGCATGGATCAACATTCCAAAAGTCTCCGGGGATTCACGCTGATCGAACTGCTGATCGTGGTCGCCATCATCACGATCCTGGCGGCGATCGCCGTGCCTAATTTCCTGGAAGCGCAGGTCCGCTCGAAGATCTCGCGCACCAAGTCCGACATGCGCACGCTGGCCAATGCCTACGAGGCGTATCAGGTCGATAACGGCGACGTCCCCAGCCTGGGACGTTATGGCCCCTACGTCCTGAAGTTCATCCCCGGTTCGCCGCCGGCCCCCAATCTAGGACGCCTGCTGACTTCCCCGATCCCTTATCTCACGTCGATCCCGACCGACGTGTTCAACTCCAGGGCCATTCATGACTGGAACAGACGGGCCTCCGAGATGAGCGTGGTGGTGACCGCGATTCCTCGGCAGGGGGACGCCAATTCCCCTTTCGGCGACTTCTCGGTCGGCATCCCATGGGGCGATCGTCAGGGAGGGATCTTGCTCTACCGCTACGTATACGAGAGCACGGGGCCCAAGAGTGTTTGGTGGAACGAAGTAGACGGTCATGAACAGTTCTACGACCCGACCAATGGCACGGTCAGCCCCGGCCAAATCAAGTACTATGACGCTTGGGGCTTCGGGACTGGCTACGGCGATCCCGGTTGATCATCGAGCCATGCCGCAAGTCATGGACGCGGACATGTCCATTGGAATATCCGGCGATCGTTGGTCGCAAACTTGAAGTTCTATTCCCAGCCCTCTCGCCGTTAAGCCCGTCACCGCCAACGATTTCGGAATCCCTTGCAAGGAGTCTGGTGGCATTGTTACCATCCGGGCCTCGCGGGTCTGGACCGAGTTTTGAGCAAGGAGTGATCGAAGCATGTTGCTGGAAAACAAAGTGGCGTTGATTACCGGCGGGACCAACGGCATCGGCCGCGCGTCGGCCGAGTCGTTCGCGCGTGAGGGGGCCAAGGTCGTCTTCTGCGGTCGCAACGAGGAACGCGGCCACGAAGTCGAGCAAGGCATCCGCGAGGCGGGGGGCGAGGCCCTGTTCGTCAAGGTCGACGTGGGCAAGATGGCCGACGTGCAGACGCTGGTCGATGCCGCCCTGCGCAAGTTCGACCGCATCGACGTCATCTTCAGCAACGCCGGCATCTACGGGATGAGGGGTAGCGCAACCGACATCACCGAGGAGGATTGGGACCGCGTCATCGGCGTCAATCTCAAGGCCGCTTGGATGCTCGCCCACTGCGCCTTTCCGCGCATGCTCAAGGACGGCGGCGGCGTGATGATCATCTGCGGCTCGGTCCATTCCAAACGCGGCTACGCCGGCTACTGCGCCTACCAGACCACCAAAGGGGGCCTGCTCTCGCTGACGCGATCGCTCGCTGCAGACTTCTGCCCGAAGATTCGCGTCAATTGCCTCCTGCCCGGCGCGTTTATCACCGGCCTGTGGGACGACGTGCCTCCGGACGTCCGCGAGCACAGCGCCAAGTTCTGTCCCATGCAACGCAACGGCGACCTGCGCGAGATCGCCGACGCCGCCCTCTTCTTGGCCTCCGACATGTCCTCCTACATGACCGGAACCGAACTGCTCGTCGACGGCGGGCTGATTTCGATCATCCAGAAGTACAAGAAGAAGGAAGTGTAGGGCCTGATCGCGAACGGTCGATCATCGCGGTCCATCGCCCTTCTTCTTCAAACGATCCGTGGAGCAGAAAGAAATGATCAGGAATATATCCTTGTTCTCGCTTTCCATCCCGTTGTTGATGGCGGCCCGCCCCGCTGTGGCTCATTTTCCGGCTCACGCCGCCAGCGGAATCAACGAAGGACTGCTGCACGCTCTCATGGGGCTGGATCACGTCTTGGCCGCGTTCGCCGTCGGTCTTTGGGCGGTCCAGCGTGGTGGCAAGTACGGTTGGATACTGCCCGGCGCCTTTATCTTGTTCATGGGCGCGGGTTGGGGCCTTGGCCTCGTGGGCCTTGACTTGTTGCAGCGCGAAAGCGGGACCGCCGCGTCCGTTTTGGTCCTGGGTCTTCTGGTCATGGCGGCGGCCAGGCCGCCTCTCGGTCTGAGTCTGGGCCTGATCGGACTGTTCGCCCTGTTGCATGGACATTCCCACGCGATTCAATCCGCGGAGGTGGCCAGTGGGTTGGCATATGGAACCGGCATGGTGATCATGACCGGACTTCTGCATTTGGCGGGCATTTCGGTCTTTAGGCTGTTGCGCCGCGAACGGGTCAGAAGGTTTGTACGACTCACGGGGGGATCGATCGCCGCGGCGGGATGCATCATGGCTTTTGGTTGGATTTGAGTCTTGGCTCGGATGCATCGGGGGAAACTCGATTCGTGAGCAAACGTGAGCATACGCTCAACGTGCGCAACTCGCCGTCGGACCAGTCACCCGAATCAGCCAAGCACCACCCTCGGGAGCCCACATGAAACTCTGCATGGTCGGTTACGGTGCCATCGCCGAGAGGCACATGGAAACCTTCGTCGCCATCGAGGGCGTGGAGCCGTGGGCGCTCGTGGGGCGGCGGGCCGAGCCGGCGGCTGAATTTGCCTCACGCTGGAAGTTCCGGAGCTGGACGCTCGATCTGGATGAGGCGCTGGCCGATCCGGCCCTTGAGGCCGTCGTCATCACCTCGCCCAGCGCGCTGCACGCCGCGCAAGCCGAAAAGGCGCTCGAGGCGGGCAAGCACGTCCTACTCGAAATCCCGATGGCACTGGGCCTGGCCGACGCCGAGCGCGTGACGCGCCTGGCCCGGCGGGTGGGGCGGCGGCTGATGGTGGCCCATACGATGCGTACGTATCCGGCCCTGCGCGAGGTCCGCCGGCGGGTCGAGGCCGGTGAACTGAGGATCCATCACATCGTCGGCCTCTTCGGCCTTCCGCGCCGCTCCAACACGACGTTCGCGGGCAACCCGCGCTCGTGGACCGACGACCTGCTGTGGCATTTCGGCGCGCATATGGTCGACATGGCGCTGTGGCTCACGGGCCACCGCGAGGCCCGCCGCCTGTTCTGCCAGATCGGTCCCAAACACCCGACCCAGAATGTCATGGATCTGTCCCTGTGCATGACGCTGCCCGGCGGCGAACTGGTCACGCTCGCCCAGTCCTTCAACATCGCGAGCTTTCACTGGAAGATTATGTTCATCGGCGAGGAGGCGACGCTCGTCTATGACAAGGGAACCCTCCAAGGCGCGGAGGGCGAGGTCATCGTGCCCGGCCGCCCCATTCAGGACTTGCGCGACCAAAACCATGAATTCATCGCCGCGATCCGCGAGGGACGAGACCCATCGATCACGGGCGAGGAGGTCCTGCCGGCGATGCGCATCCTGCAGGCGGCCCAGGATTCCGCGGATGCTTCTCTCACGTCGTAAGCATGCAAATCCTTTGGCTCTGACGGGTAGTTCGTGCTCAGGGAACCTCTAAAAATCCGGTTTGCAGTCGTCCCCACGGGACTCGAATTCATGATCGGCTTGATTTCCCGCCACTTGCGTGGCGGGCTGAAAGCAATCGTCCCTGTCGGGACTGAATTTTTAGAGGCACCCTTCAGGTTTTCCGTATCACCGATTCCGGGAACCACAGCTCGCGCGCCGTGCCGCCGATGACTTGGGCGATGGCATCCTGGGGGATGGGGAGCCGACCGTCCTTCACCAGATCAAGGTCCCGCGCGTAGTTTTCGGTATCACCCACAACCGGATAATTCGATCCCCACATCAGTCGCGCGGGACCGAAGGACTGGACCGCCTCGGCGATGAGTGGGTAGAGCGGCTCGTGGGGATAGGGACAGCACATGTCCATGCCGGAGAGCTGATAGATGAGGCCCTCGCGTTTTGCCAGCGCGAAGAGGGACTGGTGGTTCTCGAACGACGGGGAAGCCGCTGTGGCCGGGTTGCCCAGGTGGGTCAACACGATTCGGGCCCGGGGGCGGTCGGCGAGGAAATTCGCGAGCGTCTGGAGATTTTGGATGATGCCCTCGGGGGCGAACAGAACGAGGATAAAACCCAGATCAACCGCCCGCCGCCACAAGTCCGGGGCGTCCTCAAGCCACTGGGCGGTCAGCCGGATGCCTTTGAGGACACCCGCTTCTTTCATCTCTGACAGGGCCTCAATTGCGTCGGGCCGGGCATGGTCCAACAGGCCGACGGCGGCATACCGGGCGGGCTCGGCGGCGGCGATCCCGCTGATGTAGCTGTTGTCGTATTCACCGAGGTGCTGGACAAGCACGCCACGCGCCGCGCCCGCCCGCGCCATCACGTCGCGGACGGTCTCGATCGGCTCAAACTTGCTCAGCCCGCAGTGCAGATACGCGTCGATCACTTCCATCGGCAGGTTCCAGGGTGGGCATTGCGGGGACGATTTCCTTGGCCAGCAGGTCCATCGAGCGCAGCCATTTGGCCTTGTCGTCCCAGTCGTGGGCGATCATCAGGAGCGTGCCGAATCCGCCGGTCATGTCCCAGACCTCATGGAGTTGACGCAGGCACTCGTTGGGATCGCCGACGATGCAAAGGTGCTTCAGAGCGTATTCCACGTTGACGTCCTCATCGGGCACGTCCGGGTCGTGTTTGGCCAACTTGATCATGTCCGCCGCCCGGAGCAGTTCAAGCATGTATTCGAACGAGCCGCCGAACGTCCCGTTGAGCGCGTGGTCCCAGGCCTCTTCATTCGTCTCGCCGATGCAGATGCTGCGGCTGACGCGCCACAGCGAGCGGTCGGGTTCGGAGTTGCCCGCCTCGCGAGCCCCCTCCGCGTAGGTCTCCCAGTGACTAACGAGTGAGTTGACCGGCACGAGGTTGGTGCTCAGGGGCCAGTAACCGCGCACCCCGGCGAAGTGGGCCGCCTTGGATTTGGGACTGACGATGCTCATGCCGATGGGCGGGTGAGGCTGCTGCAGCGGCTTGACGACCTGGCCCACGCCCAGTTCGGGCCGGGGGCTGTCGATCCGGATCCGATGGAACTTCCCCTTGAACTCGAACGGCGCTTTGGACTCCCACAGTTTGAGCACCATCTCGATGCCTTCGGCCACCATCGCCCCCTGGGTCTTGGGGTCGGGCATGTCGAACAGCTCCCAATCGGTGGGCACGCCGCTCTGGCCGAATCCGATGTTCAATCGCCCGTGCGAGAGATGGTCGAGCAGGGCCAGCCGGGAGGCGATATTGACCGGATGGTGGTGCGGCACGATCGTGACGCCCGTCCCCAGCCGGATGTTTTTGGTGCGTGGGAAGACATTGGAGATGAACAGGTCGTTGGCGGGGATCGGCTCCCAGGCCATGCTGGTGTGCTGGCCGATCCACGCCTCGCTAAATCCGAGTTCGTCGGCGCGCACGAGCAACTCGATGTCCTCATCGTAACACGCGGTCCGGGATTTCTCCGGCGGATGGACCGGCATCATGAAAACTCCAAGCTTCATACCACGCTCTCCTTAAGCTCCAGGGCATTGAAAACCATGATGCCATAACCGGCGCCATGTGTCAGCCGGTTTGTCCTTCGCGAACGTGGTGGGTGGCGGTTCATTCCCCTCTTCCCAGTCGGAACGGCCGATGCTTCCGATAGAGCGCGAGCCGCTTCTCGATTTCAAGGGCCAAAGCCTCGCGTCCTTCCCGCCGGGCGAGTTCCAGGGCCTCGCTTGCCGCAGCCACGGCGGCCTCGTAATCACCGAGTTCGGCGCATGCGGCGGACAGGATGTCCAGGCCCAGGACGGGGTCGGATTCGGAGGTGGCCAGTAGCCGCGCGGACAGCCGCATCGCCTGGCGCCCGTCGCGAACCCGCGGGCCGTTCCCGGCCGCGCGCAGCCAAGCCAATGCGGCGATGCCCGCGGTGCTGTCGGGCGCAAATTCCATTAACTCTTCCAAAACTACGACCGCCGCCCCATGGTCGCCACGCTCGCGAAGTGCCCGGCCGTGGGCCAACGCCAGCTCGATCCGCAACTGGCGGCTGTCGGCGCCGTGGGCGAGGCCGAGTTCGAGTTCCCCCGCGGCCAGATCGGGCCGACCCCAACCGGCCAGCATCCGCGAGGCGGTGACGAAATCCTCGGCCCGCAGGCCTCCCAGACCCGGATAAGCATGCCCCAGGCCCCATTGGCAAGCGATGAGCGATCCCACCAGACCCAGGTAAACGGCTACCCTCTTGGCCCGCCCGCCGCGGACCGCCAACCACGCCGCCACCAATCCCCGCGCCGCGAATGGTATCAGAACCGGCAACAGGAACAATCGGTAGCGCCCCAGCGGGAAGACTATGCTCAGGGCGGCCATCATCAGGATGAGGTAAATCAGCAGCGAAAAGGCCATCGCCCCGCGCCGCGTCGCCCCTCGCCAACGCCGACCATGGAGCACCATCCCGGCCAGACCCAGCGGCATCAACCACCGGAAATCCAAGCAAAGCGCCAGCAGCGGAACGTGCAGCCGGAAAAAGGCGTACGAGGTGTTGTCTCGCGCTTCGGGTCCAACCAGCAAACCGCCCAGCCGCCGGCCCCATCGGCCCAACCAGACCCGCCATTGGCCATGGTATGAACCCAGGACTTCGGCGATCAGCCCGAGCGATCCTACTCCGGCCCGATCCATTGTCTCGACGAATTGCGGTCCGGGAGCGCTCCAGGTCACGCCGCCGTTAGGGGCGGCGGCGTGATTGGCCATGGCCCATGTCAATCGCGAGCGGGTCGATTGGGCCAACGGCGGCGCGCCCACCGCCACGTTACGCGCCAGCAGGGGCGAAAAACCGACCAGCACACCGATCACCAACATCCCCGCCCACACGACCGCGCGACGCGGGCCGCTTCGTGGCGGGCCACCCGCGACGATGAGCCGCATGCCTCCCGCCAGCAGGCAGACCGCCAGAACGATCGCCGCCGCCTCGTGCAACAAGGCCAGCACGCCGATGATCGCACCGATCCCGACGGCGCGTCCGACGATGGGCTTGGCATCGGTCCCATCGCGCGTCTCCAGGCTGGCCAGCCCCAGCAGCGCGAGCAGCACCAGCGTCAGGGCGGCCCCCTCGCGCAGAAGCTGGCTTTCGATCATGAGTAGCGGCCCGTAGACTGCCATGATCAAGCCCGCCACGGTCCCCACGACCCGCCCGCCAAGGTGGCTGGCAACCCGATAGACCAGTCCGCAATGGATGACCCCCAAGACCAGGAGCCCCAGCCGCATCCAAAAGGCCGCGTCCAGCCCCAGCCGCATCAGGGCGGCCAGCCCATAAATCAATAGCGGCGCCTGATAGAAAACGCCTGGCGGGTACCACTCGCGCCATTTCTCCGCCGCCGCCGCCTGCATCCAGGCGTGATACGGGTAATACGGCTCACGCGCGAGCCAATCGCCCGCCGCCAGGCGCTCGGCCTGCGTCCAATAGCTGTGCATGTCGGACTGGTCCCAGGTATGCCAGTGCGCCAACGGGGTATCCCGAATGCCGAACCAGAATGCCGTTCGCCACGCGAGGGCGACCAATAGGATCAGCAGTAGTCCGTGATGAGGTTTGAGGCGCCGGATGATCATGTTGGGCGGGCGTCGGGCTCGCCGTAATTCAGACGGAGAAGTAGGGGAAAGTTGAGCTCACGCGCCGACCTAATAGAGTTCCCAAGCCGATCTCGCCCGGTTCCCGTCTCCGGGCCGCGCGGTGATCTTGTAAATTGCGGTTTGGAGGTTGTCCAGGCCGACCATGACCGAGAACTGGCCCGACGCGTTCATGTTGCTCAGTCGGTTGAGTGAGGTGATCACGCCGTCGCCGAGGTCCTGGCCCGTCATCAGGGGGGTGAACATCGATTCGTTGGTGATCCCGACCAGGGCCTCGCCGACGCTTGTCGAGAGCCTGATCACGGCATCCCCCTGGCCGTTGGCCTGGGTTTCCTGGAAGAAGCTGACCAATGCGTCCGGGTAGCCGGGAATGGGGTCGTCGGTCTTTAGGATCAGGATGGCCAGGCCGGCGTTGACGTAATCAGTGTCGAAGAACATCTGAGGGCCCTTCGCCCCTTCGCCGCCGGCCAGCGGCATGAATTGCGGGTCGAAAGCCGGCGTGTCGTACTGCTCGATGAGGATCGAGAAGTCCAGGTGATCGACATCGTGGTCGCCGTCCAGATCGGCCTCCGCGCATCTTAAGTCCAGAAGCATCGGACGGTCCGGCCAGGTGAAGCATCCCGCGAACTCGCCGAAATCGGCCGCGTCAACGATTTGGTCGCCGTTGAGGTCGCCCGGTCGGCCCGGTCCCTTCTGCGCCGCTTCCGGCATGGCGTCTCTTCGCTGGGACGCAGTCGAGGCCCACACCGCCATCTTCGTCGACGCCCCGCCGGGTTCCAACTCAACCCTACCCGTCGCCATCGCCACGGCGCCAAACGCATGGCGCAACTCGAAGACCTGGAGGAAGCGTCGTAGCGCCGTGGGCTCGGGGTGCCCGGGCAGCGCCATCAGGTGCGTGAACAGCAGGGCCGCCACGAGCGACCGGGCGAACTGCACCTGGAGTTCATTGGTGAAGGCAAGCTTGTTCAGGATACCGATGAAGGCGATCTCCGGGGGAAGCAAATCGGCGTTCGCCAGTGCCAGCACCGACACCGCCATGACGACGCAGGCCAGGCGAAGACGCAGAAACGCAACCTTGAACCGGTTAAAAAAATTGGAACTGTCCAGCAGGTCGGTATTGATCGCCAGGCCAAGCGAGGTGAACACGGCAGGAGCGAACAAGTTCGCGCCGATCGCCCCGGCCACGACCTGATTTGCCTCCGCGCCAAACAATTCGCCCCACAGCATGATCGGCAGCAGTCCGGGCGAGGGGAGATCCGCGAAGCCAAACGCGCCGAGCGTCGGGGCGAAAACCCGGCCCGTGCTCCCGTTGGGCAGCGACTCGCCATCGGCCCATGCCAGGAAACACAACAGCGTCGCGATACTGTTCAACGCCGGCTGCTCGAATTTGAGGACGGCCGCGACGTCCCCGCTCACGGGGGCATCGAGTTTAGTCCCATCTTGGCCCTTAACGATCGCCGGACTAAGCATGGCATGGATAACGACTGAATCGTCCATCCCCTCCACGTATCCGATCGCGGGCGATCCGAACATATCCAAGAAGCCGCGGCCCAGGAAGTCGGCGTTTAAACCGATCCCCGTGGGCATCATATCGTTCCGGGTCAATTGACCATCCATCAGGAAGAAGACCGTTTCGCCGTCGGCCGTCACCAAGTCCTGGCCGAACTGGTCAACCTCCCCGATCGCGACCCGTTCAATCATCTCCTCGACCATCTGAGCGGGTAGATAAGCCGTCTGAATGAACATCGCGAAAAGGGCACAATAGGCGCCAAATCGCATGGGTTCTCTCCTGGCCTGGTTCGGGGGTGCTTTAAGATGAACGATGCTGGGAGCCGGGATCAATCCAAACCGCGGATACCGACGCCCCGAAGCTGACGGATTTGTCGGCGAATTGGTAGCGTTTTCTTCGACCGGGTGCTTACTCGACGGCCACGCCGAGCTTCTCGCCCACGCGCGCGAACAGGTCGGCCCAGTGCTTGGCGTTCGGGTCGCCCTCGCCGGCTTGATGGACCAGGGCGGGGTACTTCTCTTTGAGCACTTCGTAGTAGACGTTTTGCACTTTCCACGGGTTGACGGCGAAGGGCAGGACGTCGGCCACGTCGAGGACCTCGTCCAGGCGCTCGAGGCGACCCGAATCCCCGACTCCGGCGGCAACTCGCGCCACCAGCCGCTCGAGCGTGCCTCGCAGGGCGTCCTCCAGCCTTGCCGTGTCCAGTTCCACCTTGAGGTCGCGAGCCTCGTCGACCAGGGCCTGGATGCGCGCGGCGTCGGGCCGTTCGCGCGTCAGTTGTTCGTGGAGGTCCGCGTTGAGCGCAAAGCCCGCGGCTGATTGGAGCGGGGAAGGAACCGGCATATTCAACTTGTTCATGTGCCGCAGCAAGATTGAACTCCGATGGTGAAGGTGTTGAAAGAGCTCCTCGCTCTCGCGCAGCGTCGATTGCAGCCACCGGCTGACGGCCCGGGTCTGCCCATCCCGGGTGAGCGAGTTCAGTGAGAGCCCGTAGCACTTGAACGCCCGGTCTAGTATTCGGATGATTTGGGGCAAATCCGCATCCGTGACCGCCTTCGCGAGTCTGCCGCACAGCTGTTCATAGCGGGCCGGATCGGCGTCGGCGAACGCCCCGCCGCTCAGGTTCAAATCGCCACAGTCCAGCACCGCATGGATCAGGTCCGTGCTCTCCAGCGTGATGCGGGAAGTCACGCGCACGCGGCCCGCGACCAAATGGGTGGCGCCGCACAGCCATTCCCGGCGCGCCAGCGACTCGGTCTGGTAACAATCCACCGACGCCGGATCGGAGTTCCCCTCAAGGACGGAATCCAGGGCGTATTGCGCCGCGATCCGGGGCGGTTCAACAACGGCGGGCCCAACAACACGCTGGTAAATCCGGGCCCCGTCCGGGTGGTGCTTGAGGTTGCTGCGCGCGGCGGCCAGCCGCTCGAGGAAGCCGGGCTCGGGATCCCGGTCGAATAGCTCGCGAGCAAGCTGGATCAGCCGACCCGCGTATCGCATGACCTGGACCCCCTCGACCCCCGATATCTCATCAAAGAACCAGCCGCAACTGGTGTACATCAACATCGCGTTGCGTTGCAGTTCGAGTCCCTTCAGCACGGTGACCCGTTCGGAGGGCGAAAGGAACCGGGGAGCGTGGCGCTCAAAGAAGCGTTCCACGTTGGCGGCGGACCGGTCGAGGATAACCGAGATATAGTCGTCGCGCGCCTCCCAGGGATCGCGCAGGAGTTCGGAGAGCAATTGCTCGCAGGGGGCCTCAAGTGTGTCGCGCAGGTGATCGAACGCCTCGCGCAGGGGCCCGCGCCAGGCCTGGTTCCAGTTGGGGGGTCCTCCGGTGTGACAGCCGCAATCGCCGCGCCAACGCTCCACCCCGTGCGCGCAGCTCCAGGCCGTTGCCTCGTGGATCTCGACTTCGTCTTGCGGGGGGAATTTCTCCAGATACTCGCCGTAATTGGTCAGTCGCGCCCGATTGCCCCGCTCAATCGACTCCAGGGCAAAGGCGAGCGCCATTTCGCCGTGGCGGTGATGATGCCCGTAGGTCTCGCCGTCGGTGGCGATATGGACGAGCTGGGGGGAATCATCGCGCTCGTCGAACGCACCCAGCAATCGTTCGGTCAAGTATTCGCCCTTCTCGAGCAGGCACTCGAACGCCACCGCCCGTGATGCCTCGCCGTGGTAGAAGAACAGGTTGATCCGCCGGCCCGAAGGCAGCGCGCAGACGTAGGGTCGGCGGACGTCCAGAGTCGCCTGGGTCACATCCTCCCACTCTTCGCCGCCCGCCAGCCGGATGCGAGCGGCCTGATGGGGGGCCAGGATCGTGTAACGGATGCCGTGGGCCGCCATCAGGTCGAGCGACTCCAGGTCCACGGCCGTCTCGGCCAGCCACATCCCCTCGGGCGCGCGGCCGAAGCGGTGTTCGAAATCGCGCAATCCCCACAGCACCTGGGTCTCCTTATCGCGGCGATTGGCCAGCGGCATGATAACGTGGTTGTAGACCTGCGCCAGGGCGGAGCCGTGTCCCGAAAAGCACCGGTTGCTCTCGCGGTCGGCCGCGAGGACGGCCTGGTAGACCTCGGGGGCTTCGGACTCCATCCAGGTCAACAACGTGGGACCGAAGTTGAAGCTGATGCGGGCGTAATTATTGACCATCTTGATGATTCGCCCGCGATCGTCCAGGATGCGGGCCACCGCGTTGGGGGCGTAACACTCGACGGTGATCCGCTGGTTCCAATCGGGGTACGGACGGGCCGAATCCTGCCCCTCGACCGCCTCGATCCAGGGGTTCTCGCGCGGGGGTTGGTAAAAATGGCCGTGGATGCAGACAAACCGATTCATCGAGACCTCGAAGACCCAAAATGGAACAGGGGATTAGGGACCATGCGAAGGTGTTCCTCGTGGTGCGCCGCGATCGATGGATCGCGCCATCGGTGTCGGATGCGGCACCGCGTTATTTACCCAGCCATCGATTTCGGAGTCGATCATAGAGTGCGTTGCCCAATGTTTTTCGGGCAATCTCCCGCAGTCCCGCCGATCGGGCCATCCGGCGCAGATAAGTTCTATCGCCCCTCAGTAGCACCGGCAAGAATTCCGGCGATTAGCGATTCGTGATGGGGATGCGCGGCCAGTCCATCGGGTCGCCGTTGGACCGAGCCAGCCCGATCCTAGAGGTAAAAACATGCTCGTAGCCCGCCCGGCGCGCGAGACGCCCAACTAAGCGATGGTTTCTCCCGCCGGGCAGGGAGACCCCCTTGACGGGTTCGCCCACGATTTGTTCCAACCTCCGCTTGGATTCCTCCAACTCTCGTCCCAACTCCTCCGCGGACAAGTCGGAGAGGTAGCGATGTGAACAGCCGTGGGAACCGATGAGCATCCCTTCGGCTCGCAACCGCCGGATTTGCACCTCGTCCATGAACCCGGGCCGTCCGATCCAGTCGCTGGTCACAAAAAAAATGCCCCAAAGCCCCCGCTCTTTTAAAACCGGCAAGGCCAGGTCCGCATTGGAGTGATGGCCGTCGTCGAAAGTGATCCATCCGGCCGCCCGGCCCGGTGGCGCGCCGCGAAGGTCCGCGCTGAGCTGGTCCCAGTCCGCGAGCGCGGCCTGACCATTGCGCGCCGCGGACAGCGCGCTCACCTGACGGGCGAAGTCTCTCACGTCCAAAGCATAGAGCCGCGCCCCCGGATCGGCCAGTTGCGGATCCCGGGCGAAGTGGTCCGCTTGTGCCGACGGGTCCTCGATCGCCGGCCACAGGGCATGATACATCAGAATAGGAAACGCGGTCATCGGGGTCTGGACAACGCCCATCGGTTCGGCGAGGGCCGCATCCGCCATTTAGGATGCGGATGCGCCGTACGGCGTCCACCCAGCAGGGTAACGCCGGCCTCAATCAGACGCAACCACCGGCGTGGCAAAAGAAAAACCGGCCGTCATCCGGCCGGTGTCCCCAATAAAGATTTGTGCATTGCAGACTCGGAAATGAACCCCGGCCCCGCGAGCGGCGGTCCGGCGCTGGGTCAGAACGAGTGAGCGAACTCGCGGACGAGCCTCAGGGCCTCGCGGTACGCGGTCTTGTTTCCGCGCCCTAGCGACCCGAAGATGTCGCGCAGCAAGTTGATCTCGGCGCCCGAGGGTTTATACAACGCCCACAGCTCGTCGTCATTGAACAGGTCGCGCAGCCCCTTGGGCAAGGTCTTGTCCTTGTCAACGGCAACGCGGACCTGCTCGCGCGACTCGAACCTCGCGTAGTTGGCCTTGCGCCCTTTCTTCTTCATGTTCTGGGCTTGGCTTTCGGTGACGGCCGAGCTCTGCAGCTCGATGTATTCCTGATAATTATCAGGCAGTTTACTCTTGACCCAGATCAGCACGGACCGACGTTCCGAGATGCCGGTGTCCGAGGCCATCTTCAGCCACAGATCGAGCGAGGGTTTCACGTAACCCTTCTCGAACTTGAAGATGGCGGGTCCCGAGACGTTGTACTTGGCACCGTATTGGTCCTGCGTCAATTTGTCCTTCAGGCGACTTTGATATACCACGTCGCCAAGGTAGTTCTTCATCATGATACCACTCCCTCCACAGAAGCAATTCAATACTTGTATGCGATCAGTTACATAAAAGATCGGCACATCATAAATATCCTATGAACCGAATTTAAATCACTCGGTTTACGCGAGAATTCCCCACGTTTTTTGACCTCCTTGCGTAAAACAATACTAAACTGTCAGGTGTTGCGAAACGCTGGTCCCCCTCGACCTACCACGCAACACTACTCATCTAGCACATTCAGACATAAATTAAACCATATTTTTACGGATTTTCTTGGCTCTTAATATCATTAGGGCAGGAATTATACTCGATCTCCTTTTGTAGCAACGGTCTAAAATGATTCGAGGATTCCAGGACCTGGCGGGCGACCTCCGCGGATGCATGGTCCAGGTTTCTCCTCGGTCGCCGAGAATGTAAAACACACTCACCCCCAAGGAGTTTGCGACAATCCACCATGCCTTAGCCCATATACCAATGCGCTCCCTATACCATATAAGGATTAAAAAGCAACTTATTTTTTGATTTTATTTTCTATTTTTCCATGTTTTCAAAGGCAAGAAAACGTGCGATCGATCAATCAGGCCCATCCAGCAGTATTATTGCGAGCCTGGGCGTCCGTCAGCCCCACCTCGATTTTTTCGTAATTTCCGGCTGAAGCGCGTGCTTGTATTGGCTCACGCATGCCGAAAGAACGAACGGGACAGCACGGAGTATGCTTGGAAAGGCGACCTCACGACTGGCGGGGGGGCGGCTAGGGCGAGTTTGCGCCGCCGGGTGGTTTGGTCGCCGCCGAAGCGGGAGGCCCTGATTCGGATTGCGGTCCGGTCCGGTCCTGCTCGACCACTTTCCCCAGATATTCAGGAAGTTCCACGCCCGCCATCCGCGCGACTTCTTGGAGCGGCGGCAGGCTCTTGATCAGGCCCGAGACAAAGTTGGCCGTGCTCGATTCGCCGTTGCCGCCGTTGCCCGAATCCCAGACGGTGATCTTATCGATCTTCAAGTTGCTGATCGCCTCGACCTGTTTGGCGACGATCTGCTCGATTTTTTCGATCATCAGCAGCGTGCCGACGGATTTGGCATCGCCGTGGCAACTTTGGATCAGGCGCGCGTAACCGGCCGCTTTGTTCTCCAGGACTTTGCGCACGCCCTCGGCCTCGGCCTCGTAGCGCATCAGAGTGGCGTCGGCTTCGCCCCGCGCCTCGCGCCGGGTGCGTTCGGCTTGGGCTTCGGCGGCGATCTCGATCTTACGCTTGTCGACCTCCTGCTGGACGACTTCCGCGGCATTGAGCCGCTCGGTTTCGGACTGATACTGGGCCTTTTGGATTTCAACCTCGGCCATGCGCTGGGCGACCTCGCCCTTCTGGTGGGCCTCGGCCTGCTGGCGGGCCAGCTCGGCGTTATAACGGGCGATGTTGCCCTTGGATTCGTTTTCCCCCTTGACGGCTTCGGATTCCTGCTGCTGAACGTAGACGCGCCGGTCGGCTTCGGCGGCCTTTTTGCCTTTCTCCGCCTCGGCCACGTTTTCCGCGACGCGGACCGTTTTGATCTTCAGCGCGTCGGCCTCGCCGACGGCCGCGGTCGTTTCCTGCTGCTGGACGAACACGCGCTGATCGGCCTCGGCGGCCTTGCGTCCCTTCTCGGCCTGCGCTTCGTTCTCGGCGACGCGGATGGCCCTCTCGCGGTTGGCCTCGGCTTGTCCGACCGCCCCCACCTTGTCCTGCTCGGCCACGTCGACCTTGGCACGGTTGATCGCTTCGGAGGCCGCCTTCTTGCCGATGCTATCGATGTAATCGGACTCGTCGGTGATGTCGGTGATATTGACGTTGATCAGGTAGAGCCCGATTTTATTGAGTTCGGGCTCGACGTTCTTGCGGATCGATTCCAGAAACTTCTCGCGGTCCTGGTTGATCTGCTCGATGGTCAGCGAGGCCACCGTCAGGCGCAATTGGCCGAAGATGATCTCCCTGGCCATCTCCTCGGTGTCGCTCTGGCGCAGCGTTAGGAGCCGCTCGGCGGCGTTGGTGATGATCTGGGGATGGGTGCTGATGCCGACGGTAAACGTGCTGGGAACGTGAATGCGGATGTTCTGCAAGGACAGGGCGTTTTGCAGGGGGATGGTGATCGTCATCGGAACCAGGCTCATATACGAGTAATCCTGGATCAGCGGCCAGACGAACGTGCCGCCCCCGTGAATGCACCGCGCCGACTGCCCCGTCCCAACGCGTCCATAGATGACCAGTATCCGGTCGGAGGGGCATCTGCGATAACGCGATGCGAGAAACGCCACCGTCGACATCAACAGCACAACGACGACGACTGCCAGTATGAGGTAGTATGTCATGGAGCCAATCCCTTTCTAGGAGGGGTTTTTCTTCCCCTCCGCGCCGATTTCCAGTTTGCGTACGATAAGCGTCTGACCATCGATGACGTCGGTGACCTCGATCGGTTCACCCGTCTTAATTGACTTCTTGTCTTCGGCCCTTGCGTCCATCACGCGCAGGCGGTTCTGGATGCTCACCTGGGCCTGACCCGTCCCACTGGCCGGGATATTCAGGTAAACGATCCCTTTCTGACCCACGGCCCGGCGGATGTCCAGGTTTCCGGTCATGTGCAGCCCTTTCATCATCTGGGTCAGCTTGGCGATAATCGTCATGATGGCCACGCCGGCGACAAAAGCCCCCATAATGGCGTAGCCCGCCTCCACCTGACTGCCGCGGCTGAGGGCCAATCCCGACAGGCCGAAGACGAGGAAAAAGGCCGTGATCCCCTGGACCGTCAGGACTTTGAAACTGATGTCGGCGTCATGGACCTCGACGTCGCCGTCACCCAGCTCGCCGTCATCGCCGCCGCCGGTGAACAAACCCATCACCATGCGCGTCACGAAGAGGATGCCGCCAAAGGCCGTGCAGATCAGGAATATCCGATCCACGGAATCGAGGCCGGCCCAAATCAGGTCCACGGTGCGTCTCCACGACAAAAATGCAATGAGAAGAAACGATTAAAAGAGCCAGGCACCATGAGAATACGACCCGTCCGTGAAGTCAAGTCAGATCGGGGGCTTACGCGTTTTCGTTCGGAGGCAACCGCCGAAGCACGCTCCAAGGATCGGAAATTGGATTCAAGGTGGGTAACCGGTTGCGCACTTCAGTCCCGACTCCGATCCAGGTGAAACTCCGATGCACACCGGCCGCAACTCTTTGCCGCTTTGTCCCTGCCAGCACATGGATCGCCTCCTCGAGGGTTTCTCTCATCTTAAATTCTGGAATACTCTAACTATTAGGCTTAGGCCACAACGTAGCAGCCGTCCGTGAATTATCGAGCTTCGGCATGGTCATTGCGATATGAGCTGGTTAGATTGGCAACGTGAGTGATACGCCTGCAAAGACGAAAATATAGATAACCGGACAACCTACCCCCCCCCAGCGAAGCCCCTATCCCCCCCGGTAGGGGTTTCGTTTTTGGGGCTTGGGTGTGATTCAAAAACGGGAGGGCGGGCGTTGCAGGAACGGGGAGGGAACCACGCCAACACCTCCACAAACTCTTCAAACACCACGAAACGCGCGGTTTTTCAGGATCGGCTCTCGGCTCCCGTCCTCGTCCTTCGTCCTCGGACTTTCTTGGATTCGATC
>Ga0310121_10002442_pt1 | contig 17569 bp, 19 predicted proteins | sample CB27_Tmax_986_MG_FD_203504 | JGI IMG/M metagenome (GOLD analysis project Ga0310121, IMG submission 203504) | Marine microbial communities from Western Arctic Ocean, Canada - CB27_Tmax_986 | ecosystem: Environmental > Aquatic > Marine > Oceanic | place: Canada: Western Arctic Ocean | collected...
TAACAAGTTTGTTTTCAGTATGTAGAGAATTTGCTAAGGTAAATAAAAAAGGTGTTATTGTTAATTTCTCATCTATATATGGCGTAGTTCCTCCAGATCCATCAATGTATGGGAGTGATAATAAACATATTGGGTATCCAATTTCTAAGTGTGCAGTTCGTCAGTTATCTAAATATTTAGCTGTGAATTTAGCACCAGATATTAGAGTTAATTGTGTAATTCCAGGCGGAGTTACAGATTTACAATCAGAAATATTTACTAAAAAATATAATGAAAGAGTTCCTATTGGCAGGATGATGAATGTTGACGAATTAAATGGAATAGTTAAATATTTATGTTCAGATGAATCATCTTATTGTGTAGGTGGAGAGTTTTTACTTGATGGAGGATATACTGCGTGGTAAATAAATCTTTAAAGGATATATGTTTTATAATTCAAGCTAGGTTAAACTCAACAAGAGTTCCACGCAAAATGATAAAACCATTTTTAGATACTACATTGATGGACTTGGGGATACAGAAAGTGTTGGATTCTAAAGTTATTCCAAAGGATAATTTTTATTGTTCAGTATATGAAAGAGAATTAGTGGAATTATGCGAAAAGTATGATGTTAATGTTTTTCATAGATCTGAAGATTCAGCTAATGAAGAAAATACTGTACTTGCAATGTATGAATGGCATGATAAACTTCCTTACAAATATGTTGTACTTATTAATGCTTGTACTCCATTGTTAAAGACGGAAACTATTGATAAGTTTGTTGAAGCGTATATCAATACAGAATCAGAAGGTTTGTTTGGTGTTATAGGTAAGAAACAATATTATTGGAATAAAAATGGTGATTTGATTACAAAATGGCCTGAGGGAACTACCATTATGAATACTAAGGTGGTAGAGACCACTTATGAAGCAGCTCATTGTCTTTATGCATCAAGGATGGATACTATCAAGGATGAAATTTGGATGGGTGATACACCATTCACCAAAGGGAATCCAGAGTTATTTGAAATGGAAGAATTAGAGGTTTTTGATATAGATTATCCCTGGGAGTTTGATGTCGGAGAAATTTTATATGAAAGACAAGAGAACGAGTGGTAATATGACTGAATATAAAGAGCATTATCAATATTGTAGAGAATTTAATCCAATAGAAGGTGGAATTTATAATAGTGTTTATGATCTAACAGTGGATAGTACTTTATTTGGTTTGGATAATGGGGCATATACAGATTCATATTTTAACATAATAGAAACTATTAGACAAAAAATTGATGATAAGATAAAACATATGAATGGATGTTTTAAAGATCCTACTGGACATGCAATTAGAGTTAATGACTGGAGAGATATAAAAGAACTTTATACTTTAGCAGATTATATTATGCCGATAGTTGAAAAAGATATATTTGGTTGTAGTGCTAAGATAGAATTTCTAAACCCGTATAGAAATATTTCAAGTGATAAAGAAGGTGATGATGAGTCGAATCCAAAATATGTAGAATCGTCTTGGAAATGGCATTATGATGATTGTCCAGGAGAATTTGTTAAATTATTTATTAACCTTAATAGAGTTACAGAAGAAAGTGGGTGTTTGAAATACATTCAAGACGCAGATGGTAGTATACCAGTTTTACCATCTTACAGGATAGGTCCACGTATGGAAGCATTACAGTCACAGGAGTATGTGGCTTCAAGAGTACCACCAGAAGTAGTAAGAAAAAAGTTAGATGAGGGTGGTAAAGTTGTTAATGTAGTTGGAGAACAAGGGAGTTATGCTATACATACACCAAATATAATTCATAGGGCAAGTTGTCCAAAACCAGGAACAGATCCAAGAGATGTTTTGTTCTTTTTTATAAGACCCAGTATAAGAAAATATAGTTCTTATTTATCATCCACTTACAGTTATAAACCTGAAAGAAATGTAAAAATGTATGAGTTAGATTGATGAAAATAAGTGATTTAAAAATAACATCTGAAGTTACAAAAACACCGACTGATAAAGATAAGTTAGAAGTACATGATGGATCTGGTAAAAAAATAAGTTTTGGATTTAAAAAAGGGGCTGACGCTTTATATACTAGACTTGAGGGTGGTTATGGTTTAAAATTAATACATCCTACAAGAGAATCTCCAGATAAATATGCATATGAATCTACATTAGAAATGTATAATCATATGTTATATATTAAGAATAAAAATCTAGAAATTTTTCCAGAAATATATGATATCACATATGATGAGGAAGATGGAAAAGTTTATATTTTGATGGAACATATTAGTGATACGAATTCAAAATCAGATTATGCTAGATATGATTGGATTCCAGAAAGTGATAGAGGTTTTTTAAATATAAATTTAAAGGTACCATTGACTATTTTAGATAAGTATAATAAAATAATATTAAAATCTGGGTTAATACCAGATACTAGTTGGTTTAAAATAGATCATAATTTTGTAGGTGATAAAATAATAGATTTTCATAGATTTAGATATGTGCCAGAGAGGTATTATTTTAAGTCAAGAGGAAATACAGTTGATGATTTGGAGAATTTGTATAATACATTTATAAAAAGATATAAAGATATGTCACTCGATCCACCAAAATGGTATAGGGCTGGTATGTACGAAGGATTTAGATTCGATAATGGGTATGAATTTAAGGGGTACAGTAGTGATGGAGAAGAATATGATTCTTATCGTAAATTAAATTTTCAATATTTAACACTTGCAAATAATAGTTCAGTTTTAGATATTGGATCCAATCAAGGATTTTTCTGTTTTCAAAGTGTTATTCATGGGGCTAAAAAGGTTGTTGGTATAGAGAAGACTTTAGAAGATTATCAAACTGCCGTGGATATAAATGATAAAATTTTTAAATTTGACGAAGTAGAGTTTATAAATGGAGATGCTAAAAAGTATGTTATAGAGACAGAAGAAAAATTTGATGTGGTAGTTATGAATTCAGTATTTCATCAATTATATCCTAATATGGAGAATGGTGGTGATGATCGAGGAGAATTTATGGGCAAGCTACGTGATATTACTAAGCGCTGTATGATTTTTGAAACTCCAGTTAATCACCCACAAATGAAAAGAAGTTTAGATCACATTAAAAGTACTCTTAATGTATATTTTAACCATATTAAGGTAGCTTATGTTTATAATGCGTATTCATCTGGATATCGGGCGATTTTCATATGTTTGAAGTAAAAATTGATAAACCCTGGGGGTGGGAGAAGTGGTTGAGTGTTAATGATAGATATGTCATGAAACAACTTTTTATGAAAAAGGGAAATAGATGTTCGTTACAGTATCATGAAAAAAAACATGAAACACTTTTTATGCAGGAAGGTGAAATGAAATTGACAATTGGAACAGTTGATAATCCTAGAAGTAGTGAAGTTACATTGAAACCTGATGAATACTATATCTTGGAACCATTTACGGTGCATCAATGCGAAGCAGTTACAGATATTTTATATTTGGAAGCATCTACTCCAGAGTTAGAAGATGTAATTAGGATAGAAGATGATTATGGTAGAGAGGGAACTAATGCATAATTATAAAGTGTTTTTGCCATGTGCAGGAATTGGTTCTAGGTTAGGTGAATTGGTAAAAAATATAAATAAGGGTCTTATTTCTGTAGATAATAGACCTGTTATATCTTATACAATTGAGAAATTTGAAGAAGATGTTGAAATTGTAGTGGCGTTAGGATATAAAGGTGAATATGTAAAACAGTTTTTAGAAATAACTTATCCAAATAGAATATTTACATTCGTCACTGTAGATAACTATGACAAAAAAGGTTCTGGTTTAGGACATACATTATTATGTTGTAAAGAGTATTTACAATGTGAATTTATGTTTATAGTTAATGATTTGATTGTAATTGGGGAAATTCCATCATTACAGAAAATGGCTGGATTAAATAATTGGGTAGGATATTCTGATGTTAAGGGGGGACTTCACTATAGAACAGTTTCATTTGACAGTGAAGGTATTATTACAAATTTATTTGAAAAAAATAAAAAGGCGGATAATCCAACTTTTCTGGGAATGTGTGGAATTAAAGATTATGAAAGTTTTTGGGAACATGCTGATGACGATGAATTTGTTTTAGGAGGTGAAAGTTATTCTATACAAAAAATGATAAAAGATGGTATAAGATTTGACTCGGTAAAGTTTGATTTTTATGATTCTGGTAATAAAGAACCGTTAAGTGAAGTTAGAAAAGAGATAGTTACGGAAAATTCTCCAGATATTTTAGAAAAACAGGGGGAGTCTATATGGTTTGTTGAGGATGAAGTAATTAAATTTTCTATTGATGAAAAATTTATAAAAAATAGATTTAAGCGGTCATCTATTTTGTACCCATATGTACCAAGGGTAACTAAGAGTACATCAAATATGTATAGTTATGATTATGTTAATGGGAATGTTTTTTCAAAGGTTTTAACTGCAGAAAATTTTAAGTTTTTTTTAGATTATATGGAAAAATTTTGGGTTCTTCATAAAGATGTAGATCTTAAAGATTTTAAAAGTAAGTGTATGAAGTTTTATAAAGACAAAACATACCAAAGAGTTGAGAATTATTTTGAAGAATTTCATAATAGTGATACTGATAGAGAAGTTATCAATGGAACTGCAGTTCCATCAATTTATACATTACTTGATGAGGTAGAATGGAGTAATATTTCAGAAGGTATTCCAGTTAGATTTCATGGAGATTTACATTTTGAAAATATATTAAGTTCTGAAAAAAATGAATATAATACACTTCCATTTGTTTTGTTAGATTGGAGACAAGATTTTTGTGGAGAGTTAGAGTATGGAGATGTTTATTATGATTTGGCAAAATTGATGCATGGTTTAATTATATCACATGAGATTATAAATAAAAATTTATATAACTTTGACAGGTCTATGAATGAAATAAAATATGATTTTTTGAGAAAAAATGTTAATATTGATTGTGAAGACATTTACGTAGATTATTTAAATAAATGGGGATATGATGTTGAAAAAGTAAAAATTATGACATCTTTAATTTTTTTAAATATAGCAAAATTTCATCATTACCCGTACTGTCATTTATTATTTTATTTGGGTAAGAGTATGTTATTTAAATTACTAAGAGAAAAATAATGAAATTTTTTATAGGTCCAATGAGTAAAAACGTTGTAGATTCTATTATAGAATTTGGAGAAGGATTTGGATTTATTCCATCAAGAAGGCAGGTTGACTATAATGGTGGGTATGTTAATAATTGGACTACTGGTGAATTTTCTGTTTACGTAGATGGGAGAGTTGTTATAGAAAGAGATCACGGCGGGATAGGACAGGGGTATAAGTATGATAATGGTTTAGATTCTTTTATGCATGATTCAAGATATTTTGATATTATCCACATTGACCCTTGGAAAGAATACCAGGATTTTGATAAAGGACTACAAGAAACTATTGATTGTTTAAATTATATATATATTGTACTTGGAAAAGAAAATATTAAGTTTGAAGTTGGTACTGAAGAATCTATTAGAAGATTTGAAATTAAAGAATTAAAAAAATTATTAGGAGTGTTAGAAGGAAAGTTAAAACCAGAAATATTTGAGAATATAGAATATGTAGTTGTACAATCTGGAGTAGGGTTAGATTTGGGTAATATGAGAAATACTGGTAAGTTTGATCCAGATAGGTTAGAAAAGATGGTTGAAGTATGTAAGAAATTTGATAAAAAATCAAAAGAACATAATGGTGATTATCTTACTGGAGAGGATTATAAGAAAAGATTTGACATAGGGTTAGATTCTGTTAATATAGCTCCTGAATTTGGGCAATTGGAAACATTAATTTACTTAAATCACATGGATGATGAAATAATATCTGTGTGGTATGATTTATGTTTGGAATCTAAAAGATGGGAAAAATGGGTAGATAAAGATTTTGATATATCTGATAAAAAAAGATTGATACGGATTTGTGGACACTATTTATTTTCTAACATAGGTTTTAAAAAGATTAAACCAGATATAGATGACGTTATTATATCAGAAATTAAATATAAATTAGGAGAGTTATATAATGATATTAGATAAAAGTTTAGAATATTTTACAACATTTTCAGAGAAAGATTCGGCGGGGTTGAGGAATATGTTTTCTAATGATGTTTATTTGAGAGATTGGGAAATACTTGCAAATGGGATAGATGAAGTTGTAGCTGCTAATCAAGATATTTTTGACAAAGTAGATACTATTGTTGCTACGCCTATTAGAGTATGGGATTTTTTATCACAAGAAGATAATGTGGTAGTGGCAGAATTAGAAATAGTTGTGAATGATGAGGAAACTTTATTAGTTACAGATATTTTAGAATTTGACGATGATGAGAAAATAAAGTCTATAAGGGCATATAAAGGATGAGTTCACCAAAAACTATTTTTTGTGATCTAGATGGAACTTTAGTTAAACATTCAAATCCAATTGATGTACAAAATCCAGATTTAGAATTAGAAGTATTACCTGGTGTTTATAAAAGATTAAGAGAGTGGGATACTAAAGGTTATCATATAGTAATCACTACTGGTAGAAAAGAAAGTGCACGAGAAGCTACAATTAAGCAATTACAAATAGCTGGAATAATTTATGATCAATTAATAATGGGATTTGGTGGTGGAGATAGAGTATTGATAAATGATAGGAAACCAAACAGTGATAGAAATACTGCTATGGTTATAAACTTAGATAGAAATATTGGTATATCTGATTTGGATTTGTGAAAAATAATATATTTATTTTAAAGAATGATATAGAAAATGATAAAGAAAAATAATTTTAAAGTTTTGATTGCATATCCTAATTTAAGTATGATGTTGACACCATCTTACGCAGTAGGGTTATTCACTACAATTCTTAAAGAACAAGGTTATATTGTAGATTTGTTTGATTGTACTCCTTATATGCCAACTTATGAATTTGTTGGCAGTAAAGGAGAAGAAGCAGAATCAATGGATGAATCAGCCAGCGCTACACGGGCTAATAAATTTATGGCTAGTCGTAAGTTTGATCCTATAAAATTATTTGGAGATTTAAAAACTGATCTTCTTGGTGATTTTATTCTTAAGTTAGAGGATTTTAAGCCTAATGCAGTAATTTTTTCAACTGTAGTTGAGGATACTTGGCCACAAGTGCAAGATTTGTTGAAAGTACTTACTAATTATCCAGAAATTAAGTCAATTGTAGGTGGAGTTTTTCCAACTATGGCACCTGAAGATGTAATTGCTGATAAGAATGTGCAGTGTATATCAGAGGGAGAGGGGGAGCATACTGTAGTTGATTTTTGTGAAGCGGTACGTAATTCTATTCCACCTATTAATATTAACGGTACTCGGGCAAAAGATAAAGATGGGAAAGTTATTTGTAACCCTCACAGACCTTTGGTAAATGTTAATGATGTTATTCCAGATTTTTCATTGTTTGATGAACGTAGATTTCTTAGACCTTTGGGTGCTAAAATTTGGAATGCAATTCCTATTGAAACTTATAGAGGTTGTCCATATCAATGTACTTTTTGTAATTCACCAGCTCAAGTGGTTATTGCTAGAGAAAAAGAACAAGGTATTTATACCAGACGTAAAAGCATGGATACGTTACGTCGAGAGCTTGAAGTAATGATTGAAAGATACAATCCTAATTTTCTTTATATTAATGATGACGCTTTTATGGCTCGTCCTAAAGCAGAACTTGCTGATTTTGTAGAAATGTATAAGGATTTTAAATTACCATTTTGGTGTCAAACTCGGTTTGAGGATATTGATGAAGAGAAAATAGATTGGTGTAAGGAAGTGGGTCTTTATCGTATGTCTTTTGGGCTTGAACATGGTAATGAGGAGTTTCGTCGAAAGAAATTGCTTCGTAGAATGTCTAATGAACTTATATTAGATAAGGCTAAAATTCTAGGTGATTATGAAGTTCCGTATTCACTTAATATTATAATTGGCATGCCATATGAGACACGAGAGTTGGTGTTTGAAACTATTAATCTAGCGAGAGATATGGATACTTTTGATTCACTTGCTGTTAATATATTTGCTCCTTATCGTGGAACTGTTTTGAGAAAAAATGCTATAGATGAAGGTTGGTTAGATCCGAATAAGCAAGCTACTTCATTTATTGCAGAATCTATTTTAGAGATGCCACCACCATATCTTCAACCTACTGAGATGCTTGGGCTCCAACGTGTTTTTCCATTATATGTTACTATGCCAAAATCTAAACATTCTGATATTAAACGAGCGGAGAGTTTTGATGAAGTTGGTAATAAGTTATTTGAAGATTTATCTAAGAAATATTATATAAACAAGTATGAAACTGATGAAGCAGATCGAATGCTTACTTATGCAGGTTAAGGAGTAAATATGAAAACAGCAATTTGTTTTAATGGATTAGTTGGAAGTACTAAAGGTAAAAGTCAAGAATTAATTGGTGATTTTGATAAATGTTTTGAGATAAGTTCTGATCTCTATAAAAAACATATTATAGATAAAAATGATGTAGATATTTTTGTTCATTCATGGTCTACTGGGTTAGAAAAAGAAATAGTTGATACATATAAACCAAAGAAATATATAGTTGAAGAGCAGAAAATATTTAAAATACCAGAATACATCACACATCATAATGAAACTAGAAAACAAACTCATTATAGTCTTTGGTATACTAGAAAAGAAGTTATGAAGTTGGTTGAAGAATATGAAAAAGAAAATAATTTTAAATATGATTGTGTTATGTTAGCTAGGTTTGATTTAGCTTGGCAGACAGATTTGATATTTGAAGAGTATGATCAGAAATATTTCTGGGTTGGTAAGTGGCCAAAAAAGTGGTTTCAAGGGAAGGAGTTGAGTGATTTAGATTATTGGAAAATAAGTGATGGTGGAAAGTATAGTAGTCAATTTGAAACGACATGGTGGGGATATCCACATAATGATCAAGGTCTTTTGGGTATGTGGTTTTTTTCAAATTCAGAGAATATGAGTAAATTTACAACTTTATATGATTGTTTAGATGAATATTCGTTACCAAATAGATGTCCACTTGATGTAGCAGGACAAATTTCTGCTCATCAACAATCTTTATATCATTTGGAACAACTTGGTTTGAAGGACAACCTAAGATTTACTGAGAAAAATTGGCATGACGATGCTCCAACAGTTCGGAGAAGATATTTTAAGGAGAAATAAAAAATGAAGTTATATCTATGGGATGACGTTCCTGGGTTTATGGGAGACCGTTCAACTGGAAATAGGTTATACCTTTGGGATGCAATACAGCATTTGAATAGTTTAAATGATTTTGGTTTTGAGATTAAAGTACTTGAGGCAGATTATATGTGGGTTAAGAGTGGATTGGTACATCTTCCCAATACATCTACTTACAGACAATCTGAAATTTTCAAAGATCTTATACCAACTGGTACCAACTGGTATCAACGATCCCTATTATATGAGAATAAAACTGGTATATTTAACTTGAATCCACATATGACAGTTGAGGAGCTGTGGCCATATTATCACGACGGAAAGAAGCTTCCGTTAAAAGATATTCTTATTAAATGTAATGGATTTGGACCTTTTAAGATTTTCAAAGGATACTTGAATGGCACGCCAGATCAGATAGAATACAATTCTCCCTTTATCAAAGATATACACTTTAATAGAGAGTTACTTCAAAAGACTGGTGACGTTGCAGAAGATATTACTATGACTGTACATCTGAGGAGAGGAAGTGGATGTAGATGGCCAGACAAATACATTAATGAGGTTATGTCGGAGAAATCTAGGAAACTTTTTGCAGATAAAGTTTTAGATGGCCCGAGGAGATTGAGGAACCCCGTAGAAAATATCCCTCTTAAAAGGATTTTATTGGATGAATCTGAGAAAGGTACACCAGTGAAATGTAATCAGATACATCACGGTAATCTAGGCCCTTTACATAAATTTTACGAAGATGAAGTATACTTTAGTATATTTGATAAAATAATAGCAATAAATTCAGATGCTAAAATATGTTTAGCTCATGATACTTTTGATGAAGATTATAATCATTGGTTTGAAAGATATCCAAAAAATTTAGTAACAACCAGACAATTGCTTAATAAAGAAGATTTTTCTGACCCGATATTAAAAAATGAAGAAGATGATATTTTACGTCTATTTATAGATTTACTGATACTTTTACAAACAAGATTCACTGTTTTGCCTACCGGCTCAACTTTTTCTGGGTTTTCTGAGAACTACAACTATATAACAAATAAGCGCTATTATTGCTCAATGAGACTCGATGCATTTATAGAAGATAGTGCTGATTCTTATTACGAAATAACGGAATGGTTTGAATCACTATCTGATGCTGACAGTATACCATTTCATAGAATGAGATAAAAAAAATGAATATATTAATTACAGGAGTGGCAGGATTTGTTGGGTCTAATTTAGCAGATTGGATTGTTACTAACACAGGTCATAGAGTTATTGGAGTTGATGATTTGAGTGGTGGTTATAGAGAGTATGTTAATGATTTAGTATATTTTTATGATTATAATATATTAAATGATGATATTGAAAAGTTATTCGGATCATATTCTATTGATGGAATATTTCATTTAGCAGCATATGCAGCGGAGGGGTTGAGTCCGTTTGTGAGACAATTTAATTATATGAATAATTTAGTTTCTACTTCTAAGTTGGTTACATTGGCTATTAAATATGAACTAAAAAAGTTTGTATTTACTTCATCTATGGCAGTGTATGGAGATAATAAGGTACCATTTAAAGAATTTTATGCACCAAAACCTATAGATCCTTATGGGATTGCTAAGATGGCTTGTGAAAGAGATATACAAGTAGCTGGGAAACAACATGGATTAGATTGGAGCATTATTAGATTACACAATGTCTATGGTGAAAAACAAAATATTTGGGATAAATACAGAAACGTTTTTGGTATTTGGATGACACAACATTTGAATGGTAAACCTATGACAATTTTTGGAGATGGAACACAGAGGAGAGCATTTACTTATATCGGTGATATAGTAGAACCATTATGGAAGGCTGGAGTTGATGAAAGATCTAGTAAGCAAGTTATAAATCTTGGTGGTATAACTAATGTAAGTATAAGGGAAGCTGCTGAAATTTTAATTGAAGTTATGGGTGGAGGTAAGATTGTAGAATTAGAACAAAGACATGAGGTACATAGCGCATATTCAACACATAGTAAATCTGTAAAGTTTTTAGATTTTGAACATAAGACCGATTTGAAGGAAGGTCTTACAAAAATGTGGGAATGGGCAAAACAACAACCAAACAGAGTACAGAATGTATGGGAGAATTATGAATTGGACAAAGATATATATGAGTTCTGGAAGTGAAAAAAGAGACACCTGAGATAAAAAGACATATAAATACACTAGGTTCTATCGAAGAAAGGTTATATTATTTAAAAGATATATATAAAGATGAAACTATGTATTGGGTCACGGCAGGACCTAGTCTTGGAGAGCATAACAAACAGAGGTTAAATGATTTTTTGTCTGATAAGTTAGTTTCTTCGGTGAAACATAGTTATGATTATATTGGAAAATGTGTAGATTTTCATTTGTTAAATACTTGGAACCATAAAAAAACACATTATGTAAGTGATGACACTATAGTTATGTATGCGTTGGCTAAGTCATATTTTAAAGAACATTTGGAGTTTGCGTCAATGCATCCGATGGATATATTTGTACCAGTTTCTAATCCACCATTTACAATGCAGGATCAGACAACACAAGCTACTAGGGAGTTTAATAATTTACTTAGTTTTAGACACGGAGTAGAGATAAAATGGGGTCCTGGATTGACGTACGAGTTAGCAATACCTTTGTCACTACTTTTAGGATGTAAACGTATAATTACTATAGGTTGGGATTTAGGCGGACAAAAAGGAAGATTACTTCCAGATCTAAATGCAAAGTGGGATAGTAGTCAACATTTTATATCAGATAAGTCTTCAAAGGAAGTTTATGATAATGAAAAGGGAACGCAACCTCAAGATGGCGAGCTTATAGAAGCCATAAAAAGTACTACGGAGTTGTATAATTGGTTTGAAGAACGTGATTTTGAAATGGTAATTATATCAGATAGAAATCCAGCAGATGATAGATTTAAAAGAATGACATTAGAGGAGTTAATAATATGATATGGTATGAGTGGCCTGATGGTAGGGCAATAAAGGGAGGATCTGTTGTATTAAATAAGTTTAATAATGCATTATCTGAAAGAAAGAAAAAATATCCTAATTATAAACCAAGTGAAGAAGCTTTAAATATTGCGAAGGTTATTGAAGAAAAAGGATATTATTATGTAGAAAATTGTCTTGATATAGATCAAATTGATAGACTTAAAGAAGCATTTGATAAAATTCTGTTAGAAAAACAACATGATGGTTATACTCATGTTTTAAAAGGTGGAGGACCTGGTGATATAGATGTGCGTATAGATCAGAAAACTATAACAATAAAAGAAGTTTTACCTTTTTTGACTAATGATTTAATTATTGATATAGCTGGAGCTTACTTGGGAAGTTATCCAGCGTTTTGTGCACTAGGTTTACGTAAAGAGTTTTTAAATAGAAATGAAGGTGGAACTCAAATGTTTCATGTTGATCCTAACTCCCCAAAATTTTTAAAATTTTTTATTTATCTTAAAGACGTTCCTGATAATACCCATTCTTATGTTGAAGGAAGTCATAGAAAAAAGTTTTCAGGTTGGGAACATCCATATAGACAACCTACAGAAAAAATTATGGAAATTTATGGTAAGGATAAAGTAAAACGCTTTATAACTAATAAGGGAGATTTATTGATGGCAGATACTAATGGATTTCATAGAGGTACAAAACCTGTACAAAGTGGACCTGAAGGTTCTTTTGGAAAACAGGTTTGTACAATACAGTATGAATGTCATCCAGATTATTTTAATCCTAACGGATTTTCTTTTATGCCACGATCTCTCTTTCAAACAATAGACTCAAAATATAAAAATATATTTGATTACATAGAGGTGATATAATGAAAGAAAAGAAATATGTTATTTGTATTGCAACTTCAACAGATTTTGCAATAGCGACAGCTGTACTTATATACTCATTAAAAAAGAATTTAAGGGTATATAATGATTGTGATGTTAAAGTATTATATAATAATTTAGACAGTCACTCTCAAAATTTAATTAGAAAAGTTAAGGAAGATGTTATTTTTGAAGGTCCAAAAGATAATTCCTTTTATAAGCATATAGATAAAACAATTTATGGGAAAGATAACTATGATGTGTATTTATCTTTTGAATGTCTACATCAAGATGAATATAAAAAATCTATATATCTCGATGCGGATATGCTATGTATAAAGGATTTTTCAGAAATTATATTGGGAAATGAAGGTGGAATATCGTGGAGAATTCCGAACCTTGGAACTATCGTTGTTGGAGAGAGACTGTTAGGTAGAGAAACATACTATAAGTTTATAGATGCTGCTATAAAACATAAATTTGTAAATAATCCTGGTGGAGATCAAGATACTTTAAGATTTTTGTATACCGTTGGTTCTGATGTACAACCTATTCATGAGAAGTATAACTTTCAAGCTTTTGGATGTGGAGGACCTGGAACTAATAAAAACTTTTTAGATCAAAAAGATGATGTAAGAGTAATACATTATAGTGGGAGAAGAAAACCCTGGGGTGGAGTTTATGATGGAAGAAGTTTAGATGAAAAAAATTGTATGAGTTATCCATATATGTGTTTTCATAGTGAAGCGATTAGGATATGGTATAGATATTATGAGGAGTTTAAAATAACACACATATCTGGTAATACTAAGTTTGAACTTTACCAAGTACAAAATGGTACTATAATTGAAGATACTTTGGTTGCTTTGTAGATGAAAAAAATATTAATGGTAGGTGGGGCAGGTTACGTTGGTTCTAGATTAATAGATGATTTAATATCACGAAACTTAATTTCAGGTATATATGATATAACTGTTGTTGATTGTTTGTGGTTTGGTAATTATTTACCTGATCATATTAAAGTTATTAATAAGAATGCAATAAATCTAGAACCTGAAGATGTAAAAGGTTTTGATTGTGTTATATTTTTAGGTGGATTATCTAATGATCCTATGGCAGATTTTAGTCCACAACAGAACTTTATAGAAAATACATCATTACCTTTATATTTGGCTTATATAAGTAAAAAGGTTGGTGTTAAAAGATTTATATATGCTAGCAGTTGCAGTATATACGGTTTCACAAGTAATAGATCTGTAACTGAATCTACTGATCCTAGTCCACAATATCCGTATGGGATATCTAAGTTGTTAGGAGAGACGGCTGTAATGTCTTTAGAAGATGACAATTTTAGACCTATATCATTAAGACAGGGAACAATTGGTGGATGGTCACCAAGAATGAGATTTGATCTTGTTGTTAATACAATGACAAAATCCGCATTATCAGAAGGTAAAATAACAGTAAATAATCCAAATTTATGGAGACCTTTAGTAGATATTAGAGATATAGTAAATGCGTATAAGAAATCAATGGAAGCTCCATTAGAATTAACAGGAATTTTTAATATATCAGGAAAAAATTATACAATAGGTAGATTGGGAAAAGAAATACATAAGTATTTGGTATCTAAAGGATATGAGGTTGATTTGGAAATATCGAATAAAGAGGATGTGAGAAATTATAAAGTAAGTACACGCAAAGCTGAAGTGGAATTAGGTGTTAGTTCTAAATATACTCCGATAGATTCTGTTAAAGATATATTTGACAATATGGATTTAAGTAAATGTGATTTAAATGAAGTCAAGTATTATAACGTAAGAGTATTTAAAGGATTACACGAGAAGTTTGAATTATGATAAAACTGTTACACGTCAATGACTATGTGGTTGACACTAAGAATTTTAAACCACTGTTAAATGATTCTATTGTAGAGGAATTTGAGCAAAATATAGCAAATTTTGTGGGAGCAAAATACGCAGTGTCATTAAATAGTGCTACAAGTGCTATATTTTTGTCTTTATTAAATAAAAGTAAAGAAGTATCACTACCTAGTATTATTCCACCAGTTGTGGCTAATGCAATAATAACATCTGGAAACAGGGTAACATTTCATGATGATGTAGAGTGGGTTGGAGGTTCTTACATTTTATATGAGTTTGAAGATTATAAAATAATAGATTCTGCACAGAAGCTAGAGAGGAATCAGTTTAAAGATGAAGCAGATGATGGAGATTTAATGATATTTAGCCATTATCCCACAAAACCAGTTGGTAGTAGTGATGGCGGGATGATTGTATCAAATGATAAAGAAAAAGTAGATCAAATTAGAATGTTATCAAGAAATGGAAATACCTTAGAAAAAAATAGTTGGGAACGATCTATATTACAACCAGGATATAAATTTTATATGAATTCAATTCAAGCTTATATAGCTAATGAAAATTTTAAAAGGTTAGATAGTAAGATGGAAGCTATGGAAAAGGTGAGAAAGATTTATAATGAAAATTTTAATTTAAATAATACCAGTTACCATTTATATAGAATAAACGTCACTGACAGAAATAAATTTATATCTATTATGGAGGAAAAGGGAATTCAAGTGGGAATACATTATAGAGCTCTACATCTAGTAGAATGTTATAAGAAAAGTTTTTGGCATTTTAATTTGTCACTACCTAAATCAGAAATAGAGAGTGAAACTACTATAAGTATACCTTACCACGAACTATTAACAGATGAAGAAGTAGAATATGTAATACAGGAGGTGAAACAATATCAATGTTAAAACATAATATACAGGAACGAGGAATATTGAGTTATGTTAATTTTGAAGATTTAGATTATTATCCTAAAAGAATTATGCTTATGTATGGTGTACCAAAAGGAGAAATAAGAGGTCATCATGGACATAGAAACGATAGACACCTTATAACTTGTGTAAGCGGTAAAGTTAAAGTTGATTTAACTACCAAAGATGGTAAAGAGACTCATATATTAAATCCTGGTGATTCGGTATTACAAGAAACTTATGTTTGGGGTGTACAGGAATATTTAGAAGATAATACAATATTAGTTGTCTTATGTTCTGAAAAGTTTGATTCAGAAGAATATATACATGATATTGATGAGATTTTAAATATATGAAAATAGCAATTGGATGCCATGTTATGTGGTATGAGATAGAAATGATTGAAGAGTATGTAGAGTCTCTACGTCAATTAGTAGAACAAATTCCAATGGAGCATCGTGCAAATATTTATATAGACTTTTATTTAAATGTATCACAGCATTTTGAAAAAATGGAATCTGATTCAATATTACAGGTGGTGAAAGATAAATTTACTGGAATTGTAACACTATTGTATAGCACTGGTGTAAAAGTTACTTATGATGTGGATGATAAAATGTATTTTATAGGTGATTACAGACGAGATTTTAATAATAAGTTTGCACCAAAAACAGATTTTTTGATTTGGGGAGAGAGTGATTGTCTGTTACCTAAACAAACTGTGCAAGTATTAAAATCAATTAAGGATTACACGGATCAGAATAATATTTATAGATATATAGTTACATTTGCAGTTAGAAAAATGTGGGACGATAGTTGGAAGGTTTTAGAGCATCCTAAATTTACGGATTGTAAATTCAAAGAGAGAGAAGATAGGTCATGGGTTACAGATCCAAGTAGCATTTTATATACTATGACGTTGGAAGAAATGAATGAAGTCAATAAGGAATCGGGAGAAGTAGATTTACAGCTTATCAATTATCCTAAGTTTGACGGTAGTGGATTGGTTATATCAAGTCAATTAGTTATGGCTGGTGCAAATATACCATTAGGGGTTTGGGCATGTGGAGAGGACACTTCTTTTATGACTGTTGCTGGTAAAATACTTGGTGGAGATTATAAACAGTTTGTAGTGAAAAATGTATTGAAGGTGCATAATAGACACCATCCAAAGAAAAGAAGGCATATAAAAGGAATGACAAATGAATCGGCATATGTCAATAGAGAGAATAATGATGCTTGGATGGCAAATCATAAGATATGTGAAACTAATTTACATAATTTAAATAATAATTCTAAAAGATTAATTACAAGGAAAGAGTTAAAATATGAGCTCGAGAAAATATCTACCAACAATAAGTGACTTAATAGATAGACTTTCTATCGTACAGTTAAAGGAAGTCTTTATATCAGAACACAAAGAAGAATATGCTAAAGAAATTAAAGATATAGTTGAAGATTTAGATGAATTGATCTATTGGGAGAAACCAACAGGTGAAATGATTAGAGCTATTGTGGTGTTGGCTCAGATGAATCTTCATATTTGGCATAATGAATCTAATTTTAGAGCTGGTAAAGGTGAAGGTAATCTTGAATTAACTCACGGACTAAATGGAATTAGAAATACTGCAAAGAATAAGATAGAAGAAAATCTTGTAGAAGTTG
>Ga0310121_10002443_pt1 | contig 17569 bp, 10 predicted proteins | sample CB27_Tmax_986_MG_FD_203504 | JGI IMG/M metagenome (GOLD analysis project Ga0310121, IMG submission 203504) | Marine microbial communities from Western Arctic Ocean, Canada - CB27_Tmax_986 | ecosystem: Environmental > Aquatic > Marine > Oceanic | place: Canada: Western Arctic Ocean | collected...
CCCGGGAGGTGACCGGTTGGATCCTCTCCCGAGGTCACGATCACGGACAAACCGCCGACAGCATACAGCTCGGTCTCGATGAGGAAGGACACCTAGCCCTCCAGCTTGGATCACAGAGCGATCCTCTCAGCCTCCTCCCAGGCCGTTCCCAACTCGCGCGCTGGCAGTGGCACCATGTTGCCCTAGTCTGTGACGGAAAAACTGTTCGCGCCTATCTAAATGGAAAGGAAGAAATGAGTGCGGATCTCCCTGGCGAATCCGCCCGTTCCTTGCCGCTCTTCCTCGGTGGCCGCAGCGACAACAGTTCCAACTGGGAAGGGCGCCTCGACGAAGTCGCGATCTTTGAACGCGCTCTCTCAGCCGTGGAAATCGCCCTCCTTGCCGGAATGAAATGATCAATTGCGCAAAAATCACAATCTGCGCGTTGGAGCTGGGAGGCTTTGTGGCAGCAGAACCCCTCACGCCCACCAACAAGGTCAGAAGGGCGAATTTCGAACTTTGCGCAGAAATGGATAAACCAAGCGAATCACAGAACCGAGCAGAACGACCGCGAGAACGATAAGGATTCGGCCAGCCAGCCAGCCCCCACGACTTTTCATCTCTGGCAGATTCGGATCAACTCGAACCAAATCTTCTTCTCGCTCGGCGACACCCCCCACAGGGAAGGTGGCACTTCATTGACACCTGGCCGATGGAGATCAATCGTGTGTCATGGCAGCCGCGCGTGTTGTGATTCTCCTCCTCGCCGCCTCCACGTGGCTCCGGGGGGAAACCCTCGAGATCGAGGCTAGGCTCCTTGCCATCACGCCGCCCCCGACCGTCGAGCAGGTCCGGCCCTATCCCCGGGCGCTGGCTACATATCTCTACGAAGTCCGGGCCGTGCACCGTGGAACCTGCAAGGAAAAGCGAATCCTGGTGGTCAAGTGGGCGGTCTGGAACCGCCGCCCTCTCCCGGGGCTGCCGGTCAAGCCGGGAACAATCGCACGACTCAAACTCGACCACTTCATTGATCACCCCGGACTCAGGGGGGCCCGGATCGTGGACCGCATCCTCGAGCGCGAACTGAGACTCTATTACGAGCCTTCTTCCCGTCCTCCCCCCGAAGTCGCCAAGGCTCTTGCGGGCAAGGCCGAGGAACTGGACCGCGGCGTGGTGGGGGGAACGAGGAAAGGCTGGCTCTTTCTTGCCGATGAGCTGGAACACGCCCGCGAGGGACGCTTCTGGGAGAAGCCCTGGAAACAGGTCTCGCGCGCGGGGGTCGATCCCCTTCCCGCCCTCCTCGACTTCCAGAAACGCCTCCAAGCGGTGGGGGTGGGACTTCTCGTCGTGCCCGTCCCCACCAAGGTGAGCATCTACCCCGACTGCCTGGCCGCGGGCCTGCAGGCAACGACGATTCCATCGGACTACCTGAAACTCCTCGAGCTGGCCGGACTTAACATACTTGATCTACACCCCCTCTTTCACGAACACCGGCAGGATCCCGGACACCAGGCACTCTATTGTACGCAGGACACCCACTGGACACCGGAAGCCTGCCGCCTTGCGGCTCAGGCGATCTACCGGAAGCTGGAAGGCCAGGATCCCCCCGGACACGCGGATCTACGCCCCGGAGCACGTCAAATCCGGGGCGACCTGGCCCGCATGAGGAAGGCCCCCGCCCTCCCGGTGGAAAAAATTGATTTTGATGAGGTAATCTATCCAGCGTCCCGGGGCAGTCACGGCTACGATTATCCCACGAGCGACGTGATTCTCCTGGGAGACAGCAACATCGCGGTGTTCAGTGATCCCAAGGAAGAATTACACGGACCCGGCGGCGGATTGCCGGACTACCTCAGCCTCTATCTGGGCAGGGAACTTGACGTGATCGCGGCCTTTGGAGATGGCGTCCATCAGGCCCGCCTCAACCTTTACCGCTGGCGGTCGATCCGCGACCCCGGCTACTGGAAGAACAAACGCTGGGTGGTGTGGTGCTTCACCATGCGGGAGTTCACACGGGCGGAGCAGTGGAGTACGGAAGTTCCTCTGGTAAAAAATCCCTAACGGAGCACCGGCCCACGGGCCGGGCCCGGCGTATCAAAACCATGAAACCTCCCCAAGTTACAACTCTATCCCTGAAACGGTAGGCCCGACTCCCCAGCCCTGTGGTCTTCAGCACGCCCATCTTCCTCTACGGCTTCCTGCCGCTCATGCTGGCGGTTTACTACCTCCTTCCACGTCCTGCACGCAATGGATGGCTGGTGGCGGGAAGCTACTTCTTCTACGGCTGGGGCAATCCCCTCTACATCCTCCTCCTCCTCTTCTCCACCCTGCTCGATTTCGTCTGTGCGCTGTCCATGCCGGGCGCAGGCCGGAGGACCCGGCGGATCCTCCTTCTTTCCTCCCTGCTCGGGAACCTGGGTCTCCTCGCCTTCTTCAAGTACTCCGGATTCCTGGCCCGCGCCGCACACGACCTGGCCGGTATTCCGGGATCGGAAACCCTGACCTGGCTGGGAGCAATCGCGCTTCCGCTCGGCATCAGCTTCTACACCCTGCAGTCCCTGAGCTACACCATGGACGTTTACCGCGACGAGATCCACCCGACCCGACGCTTCGTCGACTTTGCCGCCTACGTGGCCTTTTTCCCCCAGTTGGTTGCCGGTCCCATTGTGCGCTACTCGCAACTGGCGGCTGATCTACGCAATCGCCGGGAATCCCGGAGGCAGTTCGCCGACGGGATGGGAGTATTCATTATCGGGCTGGCCAAGAAACTGCTCCTCGCCAATTCCTGCGGAGTCCTTGCGGACCAGGCCTTTGGGGCGGCCGGGCCCGATGTGCCCAGCGCCTGGATCGGTTTGTTCGCCTACTCTTTCCAGATCTATTTCGACTTCAGCGGTTACAGCGAAATGGCCATCGGGCTCGGGATGATGTTCGGATTCACCTTGCCGGCAAACTTCCACGCTCCCTACCGCGCCACGTCCCTGCGCGATTTCTGGAGGCGCTGGCACATCACCCTCGGTTCGTGGGTGCGCGACTACCTCTACTTCCCCCTTGGCGGGAGCCGGGCTGGCCGCTGGCGCACGGCGGTCAATCTCATCCTGGTCATGGTTCTGGTCGGCCTCTGGCACGGTGCGGCCTGGCAATTCCTCATCTGGGGTGGACTACACGGACTCCTGCTGGCCGCTGAACGACTCGCCCGGCCACTGGGTCTCGGCAGGCACCTGCCCACCGTCCTCCGTGCCGCGCTTACTTTCCTTGTGGTCACCCTGACCTGGGTGGTGTTCCGGGCAGACTCCCCGGTGGAGGCCTGGCACTACTACGCTGCCCTCGTTGGCGGCCTGGATCCGGGTGGTCCCGCCTGGTGGACGAGGCAGCTGGTGATGAACTGGGAGAGTTTTGCTCTGCTCCTGCTTGCCGCGCTGGTGACCTGGGGCGGCCATTCGCCCACCCGCTTCGTCACCGGAGCGTCCCGTGGAAAATGGGTGCTGCTGACAATTCTCCTCTGGATCTGCCTGGTCGCCATGGGGGCCCAGAGCGGAAACCCCTTTCTCTACTACTTTTTCTAACAGATCATGTCCAGCCCGTCCGAAAACGACCCCGGGGTCCACACCGTCATTCCCTGCCTCACGGTGCTGGTCACCCTTGGTTTCATTTCCATCATTCACTTCGCCATCCTCCTCAGCAATGGCGCCCTCTGGTCATGGAAGGATGGCGCGCTTGACCACGCCTTCAAAGCGGAGGGGTCCCGACTGGTTCGCGACCCCGTCCAACAACTGCGCGCCACGATGGGACTCGATGCAAATGATGTCGTGGCGCACCACGGCCAATTTTACTACCGTCCGGACATCGAACATGTCCGCGGGCGCAATTTCCTCAAGCCCCCGGTGATTAGGTCCCATGTGGTGCTCAAACAGGAATCATCCTTGGCGCGGCAGTGGAATCCGCTTCCGGCCATCATTGCATTCGACCGGCAACTGAAAAAGGAAGGCATCCGGCTGGTCCTTCTTCCCGTTCCTTCCAAGGCGGTATTTGCAGATTCCTCCCAGCCCCCGATCCTGAACGAAGGCTACCACGAGTTCGTCGAGACCCTCCACCAGGATCACGGGGTCGAGGTTCTCGATCTCGTGCCTCTCTTCGAGAAACTCCGTATTCAGGGAGGCCAGCTCTTTCTCAGGGGCGACAGCCACTGGGCTCCCGAGGCAATGGCCCATATCGCCCGCATAGTCGCTGCGAAGACTTCCGTCCAGTCGCCCGCCCTCCCTTATCCGACGGTCCGGCGGACTCTAACCGCACCGGGAGACCTGACCCGGCTGCTGGGCCAAAACTGGAAGGAGACGATCGCCTCTTCGATGGTTCTCGATCACAACGAGGAGATCTGGAAGCCCTCCCGCGAGGCCCCCTACCTCTTGCTGGGCGACAGTTTCTCCAACATCTATTCGCTCAGCGAAATGGGCTGGGGCAAGGGAGCCGGATTCGCCGAGATGCTGAGCCTGGAGATGAGCGCTCCCGTCGACCGCATCACCCGCAATGCCGATGGAGCCTTCGCCAGTCGCGAGGAGCTTCTCCGCGACCCGGGTCGACTGGCCAACAAGTCCGTCGTGATCTGGCAATTTGCCATGCGCGAACTCTCCTTCGGCAACTGGAAAGTCCTCGATCTCCCCCGGTCAGGGCCAACCCATCGTCCACGCACCGGAACCGCTCCTCAGGAACTGGAAGGAACCATCGCCCGGGGGGCCACCGTTCCCCCGCTTACCCGGACGCCCTACCGCCAGGCCGTGAGGGAGGTGCTCCTTGAAAACGTCCGCAGCGAATCCGGCCGGATTACCGGGCGAATCGTCCTGCTGGGGTATGCCGTGCAAGATCACCTCCCCACCGGAATGGCCAACTGGGAACCAGGCGACCAGGTGAGCGTGCAGGTCGTCCCTTGGGAAACGGTGGAGAGCTCCCATGGACGTCTCCATCGCTTTGCTCTCAAGGATCCCGGGCTGGAGCTGCTGGAGATCCCCCGGTTCTGGATGAAGTAGCGCAGGCTTCCTGGGCCAAGTGACCTTTGTGGATCTCAAGGACCGCCCGCGCGAACCCGCCAGACCTAGATCTGTTCAATCCGCACCCGGGGGCTGGCCAGGGAAATTCCTGCCGCTGCCAGTTCCCTGTTGATGCTCTTGAGCACCTCCGAACGGATCTTGGTCCGGTTGCGCACGTCCTCGATGTGATAGCGGCCTTCCATCAGGATGCCGGATCCCATGTGTCCCCCATTGTCATCCCACAGCGACCGCACCACTATCTCGGCGCTATCGGAGAGAACCCGTTCGGTCGCCTGGATTGCACGCTGCGCCACTGAGCTGGCTTCTTCGATGTCGGCATTGTAATTCACCTGAAAACGCACGCGCACGCGGATCGGTTCATCCTGGTAGGAGAAGTTCGTGATCACCGAGTTGGCGAGGACGCTGTTGGGGTAGTTCACAATCACCCCGTCGGTGTTGCGGATCTGCGTCCGGCGAAGCCCCACATCGATCACATCACCCCAGCCGCCCCAGTGACGGCCCGGTGACTCGATCTTCACCCGGTCGCCGATACGGGCTGGCTGGTCGGTGATGAGAAAGATTCCGGAAAGGATGTCGGAAAGAGTTTCCTTGGCTGCCAGGCCGATGGCAATCCCTGCAATGCCGGCGCTGGCCAGAAAGGGCGTGATCTTGATGCCGTGGATCTTGAACAGCACCATGAAGAGAATGGAAACCAGAACGAGCAGGTAGAACCGCCGGAAAAAGTAGACCAGGCGGTCATCGAGATCGTTGTCGGTCGAGGACGCTATCCGGTTGAGGGCGCGAAGGAGGACAACTCTAACAAAAATGTGGATGAAAAAAGCCGCTGCAACCGCTATTGCGGTCTGCTCCCAGGAATCCACCTCCATCCACCACTGAACAAGGGGGGATCCCTTGGAATCGGGAGCCGGAGCAAGAAGGTAAAACAGAGGCATTCTTTCAAATTCTCAGGGTCGCCGGAGTTTGCCAGCAGAACGGCCCGGAGTCGAGGACGGGTAGGGAGCTTTCCGGGTGGCAGCCGTCCAAACCCGGTTTCATGCAATTGTGATCCGGATTGCCGGGACAAACTACCCGTCGGCGACAGACAACAGGCCAGGGGGGCCGGTCATCCAGCGAAAAGGTCGTGCGCGGCCACGGCGGCCACGGCGGCCACGGCGGCCCAATGGCCCAATGGCCCAATGAAGCTCGTAGCAGATCCACTTTGACTCCTTCAAACCGGCGCAAGCAATTGCCGCAGGGTTTCCTCGTCCGGAGCAGTCACCTTGTTCGTGCCGGCCAGGAGATCGTCTGCCAGCTTCGATTTATCGGCCTGCAGTTTCTGAATGCGTTCCTCCACCGTCCCCGTGCAAATCAGTTTGTGCACGAAGACCGGCCTGGTCTGGCCGATGCGGTAGGCGCGGTCAGTGGCCTGCGCTTCCGCAGCCGGGTTCCACCAGGGATCATAGTGGATGACGGTGTCGGCGGCGGTGAGGTTGAGTCCGGTCCCCCCCGCCTTCAGCGAAATGAGAAAGAGAGGGGTATTGCCCTGCTGGAACTTCTCGACCAGCTCTCCCCGGTTCCGGGAGGATCCCGTGAGCTCAAGATACGGAACCCCCAGAAGCCCCAGCTTCTCCCCGATGAGGTTTAGCATGGTGGTGAACTGCGAGAACAGAAGAACCCGGCGCCCCTCATCGAGGAGCGTCCCAAGGAGCTCGCCGAGGTAGTCGAGCTTGGCGGAAGCCAGTTCATGCGCCTCTTCCATGGCCAGGAGTCGGGGATCGCAACAGATCTGCCGCAACTTGAGGAGAGCGTTGAGAAAGACGATCCGGCTTTGCTCAAGTCCCTGCGCTGCGATCGCCTGGCGCACGCGCCGGTCCATCGTCGCCCGCACCGTTTCGTAAAGATCCTTTTGTCCGGTGGTGAGTTCAACCGGATGAACCAGGATGGTCTTGGGAGGCAGCTCGGAAGCCACCTCGTCCTTGGTCCGGCGCAGGATGAGGGGTGCCACCCGACGCTTGAGATCCTCCTTGCGATCCTCATCGGCGTCCTTCTCGATGGGGCCCTGGAAACGCGTCCGAAAGGCTTCCTGGCTCCCCAGAAACCCGGGCAGGAGGAAGCGCATCAGGGACCAGAGTTCTCCCAGATGATTCTCGATGGGAGTGCCCGACAGGCAGAGCCTGTGAGCGGTTTTCAGTTCGCAGGCCGCCTTGCTCACCTTCGCCGCGGGGTTCTTGATGTTCTGCGCCTCGTCAAGAGCCACCAGGTGAAAGTCGATCTTCTTCAGTGATTCGATGTCACGCTGCAGGAGCGCGTAGGAGGTGAGAACCAAATTGGCAAACGGGATATTTCCGAAATCCCGCCTGCGTTTCGGGCCCTGCAGGACAAGCACACTCAGCGAAGGAATGAACCTGGCGGCTTCCGCCTTCCAGTTGGGCACCACCGAGGTCGGGGCCACCACCAGAGAGGGCCTGCCCCCCGCTCGCCCCGAGGTGTTCTCGGTCAGGATGTGAGTGAGCGTCTGCAGCGTCTTGCCCAGCCCCATGTCATCCGCGAGGATGCCGTTAAGCTGGCACCTGGCGAGGGTCTGCAGCCAGCGGTAACCCTCGAGCTGGTAGTCACGCAGGGTGGCCTGCACCCCGGGGGGCGGTTCCGCCTTGCTGGGTTTCCTGAGGTCCCCCAGCTGTCTTGTCAGGTTGGCGAGATTGCCGGCCGGTTCGAGCGAAAGCTCGGATCTGGAGGCCAGGTTGGCCGCATCGACGGGATGCAGGAAGGGCCGGTTGGGGTCCACCAGGGACGCCAGCTGCCGAAGGATGCGTTTCAGGCGATCCGCCGGGATGTGCAGGGCTCCCCCATCCGGCAGGTAAACCAGGTGGTGCGAGCGGTCGGACAGTTCGTCGAGCATGTCGAGAGTGCCGTCCTCCAGTAATCTGGTCAGGATGGGAAGAAGGTCCAGGCGTTCACCATCAAGATCAAATCCCACCGAAAGGGCGAACCAGCCTCCCGGCTGCTCCGCCAGGGAGCCCTCCCAGTCGGCCGGTTCCGTCTCGTAAACGGGAAACCCGATCTCCTCGTCGATCTCGACCTGCCAGCCCCGCCCCTCCAGCCTGGTAACCGCCTCCGCCCGAAACCATGGCCAGTAGAGGTCCGGGGTGTTCAGGCTCGGTTCGGGAAACCAGGCGAACTCGGCCGAAGTCGCCGAATCGCGCTGCCGCTCCAATCCGAGAAGAAAGCGGTAGCTGGGCTGCGCCCCAAGGTGAGTCAGTCCCAGCTGGGCGAGCTCCTGGGCGGCGTTTTTCTCGGCATGAAGATCGCGCACGATTTCCAGCGGCCCCTTCGACGTTTCGATCACCGCCGCACTGTCCCCGCTGGTGTGCAGGGGAAGTTCATGGTCGCCGTAACTCACGGTGGGCCGCGCTACCAGCCAGTGGTCGCGATTGGAGGCCCGCAATGACTGCAGCAGAAGCTGCACCGTTCTGCTGTTGGCGGGCTCCACCAGCACTTCGAGGCGGAACCGGGGTTCCGTCTGGAGGGATTTCAGGGGCCGTGCGGGCCCGGAGTGTTTGTCTCCCCCCGCGAGTTTCACCTGGACATTGACACTGCCCCCCCTGAGCAGCCGTTCCAGCGTGCTCTTCCTGCCGGCCACCAGCAGGACGGCCGCGGCATGCTGGCAGCAGTGGGCATAAGGGCAGCTGCAGGAAGCATCAAGTTCCCAGCATTCCTCGCTCTCCTGCCAAAGGGATACCTCTGCCTCGTGATACTCCCCTTCCAAGTCCTGCACCCGGGCCGTCAGAATCCCCCCGCCATCCTCCAGCGTGTTCCAGGCCAGGTCGGTAACCCGGCGCTTGCGCGCCAGCTTCCCGCCGTCCTCCAGGACGAAACCGTCGAAGCGCTCCTGCCACGCGCTGCCAAGAAGGAACTCGTGGAGGGATGAGGTAGCAGACATGAGACGAACAAGGTGCGAAGGATCCCGGGGCGTCGAGCATGCCTTCCCTCCTCCGCGGCATCAAGTGCCGGAAACTGCGGGATTACCTTGTGCTCCTCGCGAAGACGGACCGGGCTGCTCTCCCCCCACCATAATTACATCCCATTCTCCCATTGACGCTCCCGCTTCGCAGGCCATGGTATCGTCCCGTGCCCCGTTCTCTCCCCGCGATCCTTGCGCTCCTCCTCGTGCTCCCCGTGCAGGCCGGAACCAAGGTGGGAGCCTGGTCTGAGCAGGCCAGCACCGCGTGGTGGAAGAAATACGATACGCCGGAGGAATGGAGCAGGGAAGCGAAGTCGATCCATGAACAGCTCCTCACCATCCAGGAACGCCTTGGCCCCGCCAAGGTTCTCGCCAACGCCAACTTCATCCGCTGGGTCAGACACCTCAAGTGGCTGACCCTCTACCCGGAAGACGAGGCGGGACACAACTTCTTCAAGGATCTGCGCTCACGCCGCACCTTCATTGCCCTCGCTCAGAAACCTGCCGTCCGTGACGCCTTCCTGGGCGCCCTCTCCCCCTATGACGATCACCCAAAGGCCCTGGAGATCTTCTGCAGCATCTTCCGCGACCAGGCTGCTGACGCCTTTCAGTTCACCAGTCTCGCCATCGCCCTCAGTGTCGTTTTTGACCAGCCCTTCCCCTCCGGATGGCCGCATCACTTCGTCGATCCGGAAGCCGTCCCGCGGGGGCACGAAACCCCCTCCGAACGCTTTGCCTGGATCGTGAAATCCCAACGCGAAGGGGCTCTCCTCTACGACCCCAGCCGCTTTTCGGTCACCAATCTCAAGTTCCTCGTCGACACGCCCGTTCCCCTCAAGGAGCTGGCCTACGCCCAACGAGTGAAGATCCGCGGCGCCAAGCACCTCAATGATCTCTTCACCACTATCAGGTACGATCTGCCACGCCTGCAGGCCCGGCGTTACCTCTGGCCCCACGGGGCCTACGAGCTCTTCTCCATCGGACAGAAGGGCGGCCTGTGCGTCGACCAGGCCTATTTTACTTCCCACACCGCCAAGGCCAAGGGCGTCCCCTGCATCGTGTTCCTCGGGCAGGGCAACTCCGGCGAGCACGCCTGGATGGGCTACATGGCCGACTACGGCCGCTGGCTCTTCGACCTCGCCAAGTTCCGCCACGAGGACTACCCGGTGGGCCAGGCCTTCGATCCGCAAACCTGGCGCCGCCTCACGGATTCCGAGTGCGCTTTCCTCAACAAACGCTCGGACACCGCCCCCAACCTCGTGCGTGCCTGCGATGCCCTCACCTGGGCCGAGCTCAACCCGGAAGCCTCCTTTCATCTCACCTGCCTGCGTGAAGCCCGCCGCATCGCTCCCACTTACCTCTGGGCCTGGGAGAGGGAGGCCGCCCAGCTCGAAAGACCTGATATCAAGCTGGCCGAACGGAGCCGCTTCTGGAGCGACTGGATCCTCGCCTTCAGCAAAGAGCAGGACCTGCGCTTCCGGGGGGAAAAGCGCCTCCTGGCCCTTCTCGAGGAGGCCGGGGAAACCACCGAGTACAACCGTCTCCTGCGCCAGATGATCGCCGCCAACCGCAACAAGCGCTTCGATCTCATCATCGGGGTGGCCGCTGAGAAGGTTTTCGTTCACGTCGAGAACAAGCGCTGGGAGGAGGCCCATAACACCTATCTCGGGGCCATGGGCAAACTTGCCCACAAGGGAGGCGGACATCTCTTCTATCAACTGGTGCAGCCCTACGTGCAGTCCTGCCTTGAGGAGGGCCGGAATGCCCTCGCAACCGACGCCATGGACCGGGCCCGCCGCGCCTTCCGGGAAGCCAAGCCCGGCTCCATCCTCGAGAAGGATCTCCAGGAACTGTCCGAGCTGGTCAGGGCCAAGGCCCAGTAGGCAATTGCGTCTGCTTCCGAGCCCCGGATACCATCCCCACTACTTGGCCCCTCTCCGCACCGAACGCATGGTCTCATCAAAGATGTCTCCATCCGCGGTCATGGCTTCATAGACGAATTGCCCGCTCGTCATGGTGACCTTGATGAGGTGGTTCACCGACCGGGCTTCCGCCAGGTAGGTCCGCTTCTTCCAGTCCTTGGGAACACTGCGGATCTTCACCCCCCAGGCCCCGTCGCCAAGATAGAGCACGCCATCCCTGTCGTTGCGCTTGCCGCCCACGATGGGATGGGTGCGCTTGTAGATGTGATGGTCGTTCTCAAAGACGCAGTCGACCTTGAATTGCTCGAAGAGCGGGGACCACTCGCGCCGGATGTCATTGGCATCATCCTTCACTCCCGCCCCCCAGGCCGGACGGTGATAGCAGACGAACTGCCTTGGAATGCCCAACCGGTTGCCGAGAATGCGCGCGAGCCACTGGGTCTGGGCGGCGACATTCGCGGTATGGCCGGAATCGATTCCAACCACGCTGAGATATTTGCCGAAGTCGACGGTCAACTGCGCTCCCTCCTCCTGTCCGAGGAAAAGACTGTAGTAAAACGGTGCCTGGGCCCGCCCCGGCGCGTCGGTGGGACGATACTTGTAGCCCTTCACCTCGTGGTTGCCGATCACCACGATCATGGGAATGAGGCGTCCGTCAGGGGCCACCGCGCACTTGTGCCAGGAATCCACCCAGTCGAGCCAGCGATCCCCCTTGGTCCCATTGGCATAGGCCAGGTCCCCGCCCAGCAGGGCAAAGAGGGGATCCTCCTGGCCAGCCCGTCGGTTCATGGCGTCCATCCATGCGCGGGTGCCATACATATCGCCCCCCGTCACGAAGGTCATGCCTTCCTCGAAAGTGGCGGGAGCGGTCTCAAACTCCCAGCTTCCGATGGGGGCTCCCCAGCGCGCGATCTTGAAGAGGTAGCGCGTCCCGGGCTCCAGGTCCCCCAGGTCCGCACTGAAGACGCGGTGCTCGGTCGTCCCGAACTTCCGGTCGCGCAAGTTCGCGAAGGTCCAGCCCCCTCCCGTCTTGGGCCGGAGGGCGAGTTGATAGCGCGGTGCCTCGGCGCCTTCCCCCTTCACTCCCTCGATCCTGGTCCAGCCGGCGCGCGGCGTCCCGCCCCCCAGGTAGGCCCACTTGGCACCTTCCCGCACGACGGGATGCAATTTGCGGTTGGCCCGGTAATCAATCCGCGGCCGCAGGGTGAAATCGGAACTGTCGAGGCTCTCGTTATGTCCCTCGATGGCGATCACGCCCTTATGCCCCGCCACCGCCGGGCCAAGTTTGAAATACTCCCATACCTCGGCCTCGTGTTTCTTCACCTTGCTGATGTCGGCCCCGGCACCCTCCACGCCCTTGCGCAGAACCTCCTTTCCATCGAGGTAGAGGATGAAGGCGTCATCGTAGCGAATCCCGATGGTGAGTTCCGCCCCCTCGGGGGCGTTGGCAGGCACTTCGTAGGGACGCCGGATATAGACCGAACGGTACTTCTTGCGCATGCCCTTGAGCACCGTCTGGTCATCGTCGTCCCCGTAGCCAAACCCAGCCGCCCCCAGCTTCCACTCGCCTCGCTCACCCTCTTTCTCCTCGGTGGCGATCCAGTGAATCGCCATCGAAGTAGTGGGATCGCGATGCCATTGACAGAAAGGCCCGTATTCCGCGGCGGAAAGAGAGAGCGGAACAAACAGGAAGGGGATTAAAAACAGCGCTCGGGTCACGGATTCAGGGAAGAAACGGCCCGGTGACTCTCGGCGCATTCCGGCCCCTTGGCAATGGCCTAAAGGGGATGGCCCGAAATTAACCGGAAACCGGTCTGTCGGGTTTGCCCCGGGAAAAATCTCCCCTACTCTGCGGACATGTCCCGCGAAGAAATCAAGCGCCTGACCGAACTCTCCTCCTGCGCAGGCTGAGCCTCCAAGCTCGGCCAGGCCGATCTCGCGCAGGTCCTGCGCGGACTGACCCAGATAGAGGACGAGTCCCTCCTGGTAGGGACGGCCACATCCGATGACGCCGCGGTCTACCGTCTCACCGACGAACTGGCCATGGTGCAGACCCTCGACTTCTTCACCCCCATCGTGGACGACCCCTACACCTACGGGCAGATCGCGGCCGCAAACTCCCTCTCCGATGTCTACGCCATGGGCGGTCTCCCCGTCACCGCCATGAATGTGGTCGGGGTCCCCCTTGAGCATCTCTCCCTTGAGGACGTCAACCAGATCCTGAGGGGCGGGGCGGACAAGGTGGCAGAAGCCGGCTGCGTCCTCGCCGGCGGACACACGGTCCAGAATCCCGAACCTCTCTATGGCCTTTCGGTAACCGGACTGGTCCATCCCGACCACCTCATCACCAACGCAGGCGCTGCGGTGGGCGACCTCCTCGTCCTCACCAAGCCGCTGGGCACCGGCATTCTCTCCACCGCCACCAAACGGGGCATCGAGATCGGCGATCTGGCCGATCGCTCGGTCCGTTTGATGGCCACCCTGAACACCCCCGGTGCCGGACTGGGAAGCGCCGGACTGGTCAAGGGCGGGACGGATGTCACCGGGTTCGGAATGCTGGGACACCTCGGTGCCCTGGCCCGCGAGAGCGGGGTGACCGCCCTCCTCCACAGCGGGCAGATCCCCGCCATCGATCCGCGCGTCCTTGAGCTCATCGAAGAAGGCTGTGTCCCGGGCGGCACCCGGGCCAATCTCAAGGCCGCCACCACCACCTCCTTCGCGGAAGACGTCCCGGATTCAATGCGCCTGCTTCTCGCCGACGCCCAGACCAGCGGGGGCCTTCTCCTCGCCGTCCCGCCGGCAAACCTCGACCAGGTCCTGACCCTCCTCGGCGAGGAAGGCGCGCCCTGCGCGGAGGTGATCGGGGAAATGAGCGAGCCGGGACCGAACGCCATCGAAGTCCACTGAGCGCGGTGCAGCACCCGCCTTGCCAAACCCGTTGCCACCAGCCAGTCTCGCGCGTGTCCCCGTCCGGACCAGTGCGCCTGCGGGTCGATGGCCGCTTCCTTGCCCTCGGCGATGATCGCATCTTCCTGAAAGGCGTCACCTTCGGACCTTTCCCCCCGGGTGCAGAGCTCGATCCCGTCGTCGAGTTTCCCCGGCTTGCAGAGTGTGGCTTTAATGCCATCCGCCTCTACACCGGAGCGGACCAGCGCCTCCTCGACTGTGCCCATGAGAACGGGCTCCTCGTCCTGCTCGGCCTGCCCTGGGAATGGAACCGCGACTTCCTCGCGGAGCCCCGGCTGCGCACCGAGGGCGAGCTGCGGTTGCTTGAATTCCTGCAAGAGCACGGCTCCCATCCGGCTCTCGGAGCCCTCCTGGTGGCCAATGAGATCCCTTCCGACCTGACCCGCTGGATGGGTCCGGCAAGAGTCCGGGAGGCTCTCGAGGATCTCATCGATCTCTGCCGTAGCGGGTGCAGGGATCTCCTCATTGCCTACGCCAACTATCCCAGCACCGAATACCTTGAGCCCCGCAATGCGGACTTCACCGCCTTCAACATCTACCTCGAGGACCGCGAGGCCCTGGGCCGCTACCTGCCTCGCCTGCAGAACATCGCGGGTGACCGGCCCGTGCTCATCACCGAATTCGGCCTCGATACCCTGCGCAACAGTGAGGAGGAACAGGCGGCCCTCCTCGACGCCCACCTCGACGAGTGCCTCGCTGCCGGGGTGGCGGGCACCACTCTCTTCGCCTGGTCCGACCGCTGGGTCAGCCGGGGCCGTGCGATGGAGGACTGGGCCTTCGGACTCACCCGCTGCGACCGGAGCGAGAAACCGGTTCTGCCCATGCTCCGGGAGAGGTTGCCGCCCTTGACCACCCACCGCGAGGCCCTGCCGCTGGAGCATGCTCCCCGGATCTCGGTGGTGGTCTGCACTCACAACGGCGCAGCGATCCTCGCCGACTGCCTGGCCGCCTGCCGCGCCCTGGACTATCCCGACTTCGAGGTTCTCGTGGTCGACGACGGCTCCACGGACGCCACCGCCGCAGTGGCGGCCCGCTTCCCGGAGGTGCGCTACCTCCGGCAGGAGCACGACGGCCTCTCGGTCGCCCGCAACCACGGCGCCCAGGAAGCCACCGGGGAGCTGATCGCCTATACCGACGACGACTGCCAACCCGATCGTGACTGGCTCTTCTGGATCGCCCGCGCCTTCGAAAATCCGCGAGCCGGGGCAGCCGGGGGCCCCAACCTCCCCCCTTCTCCCACCGCACTGCAGGAGGCCATCGTGACCGCTGCCCCGGGAGCTCCTTCCCACATCCTTGTCGGGGATCTCCAGGCCGAGCACCTTCCCGGCTGCAATCTCGTCCTCCGGCGCAGCGCCCTTGAGGCCATTGGCGGGTTCCAGGCGCAGTTCGTCACCGCCGGCGACGATGTCGACCTCTGCTGGCGCCTCCTCGATGGGGACTGGGAGCTGGCCTTCGCCCCCTGCGCCTTCGTCTGGCATCGCCGGCGCACCAGCGTAGCGGGCTATCTCAAACAGCAATCCGGCTACGGCCGGGCAGAAGCCCTCCTCTTTGGCGCTCACCCGGGACGCTTCGACCGGGGCAGGATCGACTGGCGCGGCAGCGTCTACGGAGGCGGAGCGGTCAGTGCGGACGCCACCTCGGTGATCTACTTCGGCTCGATGGGACAGGCCGGCTACCAGGGGCTCGCGCAACACGCCATCCCGCGCCGCCTGCTGCACCGCGGATTCGATTCCCCGGTTGCGCGCTTCCTCCTCAAGGTCTGCGACCTTGCCCAACCCGTCGTCCGCTCCTTCAGCCGCTGGCGGCACGGGGGACCAGCCCCGCGACTTCAACGTCCCGGTCCCACCGCAACAGAGGACGAAGGCGGCAAGACCACCGAGGGCCGCTTCCTCGGGCCCCCGGACGCCGGCCGTCACCAACTCCTCACCGTGCTGTGCGCCGGCGGCTGGCGACCCTGCGGGGAGACCCAGCCCTGGGATCTTGAGAACCTGCCCTACCGCCTGCTCACCACCGACGAACAGCACGGCCCGGATCACACCATGGTGAAGGTGCGCCTCCTGCACCCTCCCGGCCTCCGCCGGGACGGGATGGGACTCCTCACTACGGCCGCCCGGGAGGCCGGCCTCAAACCGGCCTAGGTGCGGGTCCGGACTGGTCGGGCGCCCGCCTCCTTTTTGACTGTGGTGGACCCCGGAATGGACAAACATGACCCCGACCCGCTTCCCGGCCGTGCGCACCGACGACTTCGACTACGAACTTCCTCCGGAGCTCATCGCCACCCACCCGCTCGCGGAGCGGACGGCCTCACGCATGATGGTCATTGACCGGGAGCGGGGCACGATCGAGCACCGCCTCTTCGCCGGGCTCCCCACCTTCCTCCGGAAGAACGACCTCCTGATCTTCAACGACACGCGGGTAATCCCGGCCCGGTTCTTCTCCAACGACAAGCGAATAGAGCTCCTGCGGGTGGACAATTCCGCCCTCCTCCACTGGCGCTGCCTCGTGCGTCCGGGCAAGCGCATGAAGATCGGGCGTAAGGTGGAAGTGGGCGCCAGCACCGGCACCGTCACCGCAATCGACGAGCTCGGCTACCGTCTGGTCACCTGGGACCGCCCGGTCGATGAGTCCGCCCACGGGGAGCTGGCCCTGCCACCCTACATGGAGCGCGGGGAGGAGGAATCCGACGTCGAGCGTTACCAGACCGTCTACGCCCGGCAGGACGGCGCGGTGGCGGCCCCCACCGCCGGGCTTCACTTCACCCCGGAACTCATCGCCTCCCTGCCCCACACCTTCCTCACCCTGCACGTGGGCCCGGGCACCTTCCGTCCGGTACAGGTCGATGACCCTGCCGAGCACCGCATGCACGACGAGGCCTACGAGCTGAGTGCCAACTCCGCGGAACGGATAGCAAAGGCACAGCGCGTTATCTCAGTGGGCACCACCGTCACCCGGGTCCTTGAGCACCTCGGCCGCAGCGGGTCGGTCTCCGCGGGCCACGGGCGCACCGATATCTTCATCTACCCCCCCCACGAATTCCAGGTCGTCGATGCCCTCCTCACCAATTTCCACCTCCCGAAAAGCACTCTCCTCATGCTGGTAAGTGCCTTCGCAAACCGCGAACTCATCCTGAGTGCCTACGAGGAAGCGATCCGGGAACGCTACCGCTTCTACAGCTACGGCGACTGCATGTTAATTTTATGATGTCTCAGCATTAGCTGTTGTCAATCAGTGTGTTAAGCTGACACACAAAAACATTTATTCGCCTGTGCCAGAGCAAAGCCGCCAATTGATGATCGGGACACTACGGGAGCGCGGGCAACATCCCAATAAAATGGAGAGGCCTTCTTTCTCTCGACTGGTTGCCCGAATCCTAGGGCATGGAAACCTCGATCCGGTAGAACGATGTATCGGCTGGAGCGGAGTCGTCGGTGAGTGAGACCGTCCCGTCGGCGGCCAGGGGACCCTGGGAGCTGAGGGGGGTCCATTCTCCCTCCAGGCCGGTGTTGCGCTGGAGGGTGTAGACCCGCCCGGCCTTGCCGTCGCAGCCTGCAGAAAAGGTGGAGCCGGACTTGGTGACCGTGCTCATTTTCAGGAAGTCGGTCGAACTGTTCGGATCGGTTCCCGCGGTGTATTCGTTGATGTTGGTCACCCCGTCCTGATCTGGATCGGCATCGTCGGCTGCGTCACCGCTGTCCGAGATGGTTCCGAAATTGTCCTGG
>Ga0310121_10002444_pt1 | contig 17567 bp, 28 predicted proteins | sample CB27_Tmax_986_MG_FD_203504 | JGI IMG/M metagenome (GOLD analysis project Ga0310121, IMG submission 203504) | Marine microbial communities from Western Arctic Ocean, Canada - CB27_Tmax_986 | ecosystem: Environmental > Aquatic > Marine > Oceanic | place: Canada: Western Arctic Ocean | collected...
TTTAACATGGTCGTATGGTTCTACATCGCCATCTCCAAGTATGACATGACATAAAGGACATTCCCAACCTTCTTTTTCTGCTGCGTAAAATCTTTTGTATCCTCCCTTCCGATTTTCTCCATGTGATATATGCTTGGCTTCACCCCATTTACTGGTGGATATTTCGTCTGAAACTTCTTGAATATAGTTATTTGCTGATGTGTGAAAATACTCACTCTCTTTTTTTGATTCTGCTTCTGAATATACGTCATAAGGAACATCATCAATACCAGTCACATCAGGGTGATCTATAACGTATTGTCTTAATATTGACTTTTGACTTTGTAATAATTCTCCGTATGCCATTATTGATTACCTTCGTTCCAATCTTTTCTTACAAATGGATATGACATACCACATGGACATCCACCAAGTGGTCCCTCACCTAATTTACCATCACCACCACCATAGCATATACTATCTACTGTGCTGTGATTATGGTATGGGTGTCCACAGTTAGGACAATCTCCTGACTGTGGTTCAAAATCATGATTTGATTGACCGTGTTTATCTAACTTACTTCCACCGTATTTTGCTTCATCCCAGTCTTCACCTGCTTCAATTTCTGATTTGATTGGTTTATGAGATTGCATGGATTCTGGTTGGTCTGGGTCATATTCAACTCCCTCTGCCTCACCTGCAGTTGCAAGTTCTGCCTTCAAGTCTTCTAAATCTCTGTTTGCCCATCCCATATTCATTGGGTTCTCCATACTTGCTACGCTGATAAATTTCTGTAGTTTTTTAATTTCTCTTTTAATTTCACCAGAAGTTCTTTCTGTTGCGAATGATTCTGTATGTAAATCTTCTAAGTCGTTATGCGTTAAATTTTCGTTTTTTTTTGGTTTTGGGATTCTTGTGTCTTTGATCTTAACCAAGCTTGGGCTTCGAACTCATCTTCGCCTCCCCAAAATATGTTATCACCGTCTTCTGTTTCATAACTACTTCCTGCGTCTACAACTCCTATTCCTCTATCTCTAGCTTCTGACCATTCTATTGCTTCTCCTGTTTTAGTTGCTAAGTCTTCCAAGTCATTTGTTCTATCAGTTATCTCTTTTTCTTCCTCAAGTATGTCTTGACCAGAATTGTAATAGTCTTTTACTGTTGGGTTTTCTGCTTTTGCACCACCTGATAGGAATGGTTCTTCTGGTCCCTCCTGTTCGGCTTCTGCTCCACGTGCTCCAATTTGTCTTGGTTCACCACTTAGTGTCCAATTTTCTGGGTGTCCACTTGCTTCAATCTCTTCGTTATGTCTTTGCTCTAAAAGCTCACTTGGTATTCCTCCTTCTTTTTCTGCTGCGTCTTGTGGTATTTGTGCAGCAGTTGGACTGGTTGTATCTGATGTAGTAAGTTCATCAACAATTCCTTCATCTGCATCTTCATCTGGGTCTTCTCCACCCACATCACGTTCTACATAATTATCCCAATCTTGATCCATTTGTTTATCTATCTTTGTATTATCTTCTGCTTCTTGATCATTCGCTGCATCTAACATATCGTCTTCATAACCTTCACCAACATTCAGACTGTTAGTTTGCACAATGTATCCAGCTTCTTTTGCTAGTTGGACTTTGCGACTACCTAGTTCTTTGTTTGGTTCTTGGTTTTGACCTACTTTAACTTCCTGATTATCTGAATCGTCAGTTGTTCCTGATACATCATCTGCTCTATTACCACCTGTTAATCCAGTTCGGTCTGAGTTAAAATCTAATATTTTATCATAATCTACACTCTCATTAAAAATCTCGTTAACGTTTTTTAAATCCTCATCTTTGAATGATTCTGTGTATTGTTGTGCTCTCATTCCTTGCTCATCTTCCTTTTGTTCTTCAAATGATTGTTTTCCCCATTCATCCTCAAGATCGTCATCATCTGGTGCTATTGGTAAATCAACATCCTCAGTGGCTGTGTCTGCCTCTTTCTCATCATCCCAATCTGACCATTCTTTTCCTTCTGCCTCTGGGTTTGGTTTTTCAAAATTCTTATCAATATCGTTCTTATCGTCATCTCCAAAGCTGTCGAATTGATCGTCTGGTGACTCACCACCGAATGCTCTGATTATCTTCTCATATGCCTTATCTGTTTTTTTCGACATGGTCAGTTTTCCTCTCAATGATTAATAAGTATATAAAAGGAAGTCATTGGCACAAATCCTTATAGGTTTCTGCTTCAATTTGATTAAACGTGTTTTCAGTGCTGTTCTTAAGCTTCCATTTAATTGTTGGAAGTAATTGATTCCAATCTTTTCCAGATACAGAATGTAAATCCTCATCTTGAACATCTATTGCATTCTCAATTAACCAAGTTCTTCTTTGTTCCTGAGTCATATGTGTCCAGTCACGACTAGCATTTGGCATACATACATACGCCTTCTAATTACATATTAGCATTTTTGCGACAGTTTTGACATTGCAGTTGTCTAATAGTTCCATCACTGTTTATTGGTGTGTTGAATTGTTTGTCACAGGTTATACAGTTAATTGTCTTTTTCGGAGGATTCCTTGGTTCGTTGCTAAACCAGCTCATAATATTATCAATTTAGTTTGTTTTCCTAATTCTTTTGCCCTTTTCATTGCAAAACACCCACCTGTTGTCTCATGTGTAAAGTCAAAACAGTGGTGACATTTCTCTTTCTTTATTCCAGTAGTTAAGACAAATAGAATATCACAGTTTTCTGCAAGTAATTTGCTGGATTCTTTCCAGTCTTCCAAGGTCTTACCATATGAATAAAACTCATGGTTGACTTTGGTTGTTGCAATAAAACTTTCTACCATAGCGTTAATTCCTCCGTTTGGAGTCTTCATTGTCATTAGTCTTAGATTTGGTATTTCGAATTTATCATGAATCATCACTATTGTTTCAAAAGCCTTATCCCTCTCTTCTCTATCAAGATGTGCACCCTTAATCCCTAATATTGCTACGTTAGTCACTTCATAAACTCCATAAACTCTTGCTTACCACCATCATCCACCAAACCCCTTAACTCCCTCATGATACAATTTACACAGAATCTATCTGTTCCATATTGAAATCTGGGCTTTGCCAGATGCTTATCGCCTTTACCAATAACAGTTTTACAAGCACTACATTTGTAGTCCTTACCAGCCTTCGTTAGAATTGTCATTTTTTTTCCTTCGCAGATTCCAACATATCATCTATCATTTCTTTGAAGTTATGAATATTTTTTGCTTTCTTAACAGTTTCTTCATAGCCTGATTCCTTACAACACTTGTTATATTTTTCACAGTTCGGAAACATTCTCTGAACTCTAACAATTTTAACTTCTTCTTTTTTTACCATTTTGTTGTTCCCTCATTTTCTTACGCATCTGTGTCTTAAAATCTTTATACCAATCCTCTATATTTGAGTATTTGGAAACAGGCGTGGTTAAAAGAAGAACTTCTTCCAAAATTTTAGCGTCTTTTTCTTTCAACCGTGACCACATCTTCAGTTTTCTTTACTAATGCTTTTGTTTCTTTCATCGGTAAAGTTTTTTGCATATAAGTTCCTTCTATTTTGAAGTGTCCTTTTTTGCCTTCTGACACAATAACAAAGCCTACTTCGGTTTTCCTAGCTATTCCTATGTTGTTCACTGCTCTGTCAATAGTGATGATTTTTGCGACCCACCAAAAAGTTCCATTGAAAAAAGCCAATGCTTGTGGTTGAATGACCTTGTATTGAGAGTCCTTTTTGAGAAACTTGTCGTGAACGAACTCTGCAATATACTTCCTAGAACCTATGTGTGGTGCTTTCGCCATAGTTGTTTTGTGTCTCTTTCTCATATATAACTTCATAATAAAGTTCATTTGATCCTCAAACACTCACTTCTTATCTTCCATAACACTCTTGAAAATCTCTTTCCAATCCCACCTTTTCTCAAAGTCCATTAAGACCCCTACTGGTATCTCTGTGGCTTTAGTGTCTTTCATCACCTTTATGAGCATTGAAGCTATTCCCATAACACCGTCATGCATTAACCCTGCCAACTCAGGTTTTCTTATTCCCAATGGCTCTATCAATTCCATGTCAAAATTAACACCTCTCGTGGCTGTTATCTCATCTGCAGTTATACCTTTTTTATGGTTAACTTCACAATATTTGATTAAAGCTTGAAGAAATTGGTGAGCAATTTTAATCATTATTTCCAGTCGTTGTTCTGCAATCGTGTCTTTAGTCATAAGTATCATTCAAGGCAGTGTGATATGCATCTGCTCTTAATTCTATACAAGAGTCACATCTGCATTCCTCATCACATTCAGATTCTCCCTCACAATCATCACAATAAAAAGTCATACTTTCAATCCTTGCTCCCTAAACTTTAATTTATTATCTCTTCTTCTTGGATGACTTCTTAGTTTTATGGAACAGCATGGACATCTATCTCCATCCCAGTCCATCCATACGTCACATACCTGACATCTTTTTTGTCCTGCAGCATATCTACTGATTCCAAGACTAATAGGCATTGGTCTATGTGCTTTAAACCTACTACAAATACCTCTACAAGTCATTTAGTAATATTCTCCAAGTCTACAATACATGATATTCCCAGTTTTCTGAAACAAGCCTGAGCTTTATTAATCCTATCTTTCAGTATCTCACCTTTGATAAAATCATTAATTTTGATACTTGTTAACTCCATCTTATCTCCAAATCGTGTGAACGCTGCATTTGTTGAATCAACCATTTCACCCATATCACCTGTTCCAAACAGCCACTCTCCACCATCTTTTAATGATTTGTATAGATTTTTTGTCCATACTAGATCACGTTCTGAGGGTGTCCATAACTGTTCATCGTGAAGTTGTTTTAGGTCTTTAGCAAGTTTTTCCTCTTTTTCAAACCAATCCAACCAGTCTTTTGGTGTTGTTGGTATGAGTGGTTTCATTTCTTACTTATCCTCTTTTTCCTTGCTTTTTTTTGCAAGTCTTCGTAAAGCCATCTATATGTTTCATCATCCATTATTATCACCAGCTTTCTTATCTAGCCACTTGGAGAAATCAAGTCCTAACTTCCTTTGGAACTCTTCTTCTTGTAGTAGTAAGGTAGAAGGTAATTTTTTTAAAGGTTGGTTATCTAGCATTCCTTCAGTCTTTTCACAGCCAACACAAATCTCTGTCTTGTTATCTCTTCTGCTTACTGCTGAAAGTTTTGGAATAATTCCTTTACACCTTGGACATTTTTTTTCATTTTTTGCCCTAGAGGAGATCATCGCCTTTTTCGGCTTCTTCGATCCAGTATGGGCACTGCCCAAAGCTCTGGCTCTAGTTGAGGTTGCGACCCTCGGCTTTTCTTCTTCTTCGCTTCGCCTCGTATGTCCAGCAGATTGCTGAATTTTTCTTAACATTTCTGAATCTGATTTAGGTGTAGGAGAATCCCAATCTGTGTTGGTGGTGCTATCGTATTCTCTTTCAACTTCTTCTTGGTCTGGGTCTACTTCATAACCATCATGTCTATATCTTGGATTATCGTCAAGAAATTGTTCAAAGTCGTTTATCTCTGCATCCCAGTGTCCTTCATTTGTGATTCCTTTTGCTTGTTTTCCTATCTGTTCTTTATAGCTCATCTTACCTTCTGGTGGTTCATAGAACCAACAGTATGATCCTTGTTTGGAACAAGATTCGTCATTACATGACCAGTTTCCTTCACATGGTTGGTGGTTCTCTCTTGTATGTCCACACTTACACAGTGGTATTCTTGTATCAACACTTGGATACTTTAGCTCTGTTCCATCATGTCTTATCCTTGATGGAATGAGATTACCGTCATAACGATCATTTAATTCATAACCAAACACATCGTATTTCTTTGGTTTATTCTTTGTTTTTTGACCAGTCATTTCTTACTTTCACCTGCTTTCTTTCTAAGTCTCTCAATTTCTTCGTCAAGTCTTTGTTTTGCTCTTGCGTTTGCTACGTCTGCTCTCTCAATTCCTTCTCTTCTCTTTATCATTTTATCAAGTTGTTTCTTTGTCTTTCCGTGTGGAATTATGTCTTTTGGTTCTAACATCGTGGGTTTCTCAACTTCTTTTACTTGATCCACTCTATCAACGTGCTTACCTCCAATAGTGAACTTTCCATTAGTTTCTGGATCTGGTTGTGCTAACCTTGCTTCCTCAGATCTCTTCTCTTCACACTCTGGACAAATACAGTCTTCTTGATGAATAGGGTGTCCTTGTGTTGGTGGATTATGAACTGGTGTTGCGTGAGGTTTGTGTTGACCTAGTTTTATAGCAATTTGTTTTCTTCTAAAATTTCTATCTCGTATGAAAACATCATAGTCTGTATATCCTTTATTCTTTCCTTCTTTGATTGTTATAGTTGTCCACGGACTGTTTGGGTCACAGTATGCACATCCGTCTTTTGAACCAATATCGTCATTGTGTTCTTCAAAGTTAATCATTTCAGCACCACCCACTTCAAGTCCTTTTTGATGCATATGCATAATACGTTCTGCTCTATCGTCATCTGTTTCCTCTTGAACTAAAATATCCAAGTCTTTCACTGGGTCTAATCCACCGTGTCTTATTCTTTTGTAAATCCTGTTGTAAATGTTTTTATCTACTTTATTATGATAGTCCACTTTCCTACCAGTCCTAAGTTCGAATATGTGTGCTACACCACCGTCTGGTGCTGGTTCTGTATTTCCATTACCTTCAGTTGGACTTATTGTTTCTTCTGGACTCTTCGTATAATGTGTTCCACCCCACGTGGAATCGACTTCTTTGTTTTTCTCCAAGTCTTTAACTTGTTGATATGTTGGTTTCTCTCCTTTCTTAACGTCAAGTTTCTTAAGGTGATCTGCAATTGTGCACTTAGCCCTATCCATAATTTGTGCAATCCTTTGGATAGAGTTTCCTTTCTCATATAGGAGTTTGATACAAGTAATCTCATCTTTAGATAGATAGTTTCTGTATTTTGTATAGTTCTCTTCTTGTTCTTTAACTCTATCTTGTAGTTTCTTAATCTCTTCTGACTTGTTTTTTCCAAAGTCTATCAACTGTTTCTGCAAAGATGTGATCTTCACTTGGTTCTGTTTCTTGGTCAGAAGACCACTTCTCGAACTTCTTCTACTGTTCTTCTTTGGTGCTTCTTCAACTGGGTGCAATCTTTTTGAATCCACTTCCTTTGACCAACATGGTTTCCTGTGGCATTTAGGACATGATTTACCGTCAAGTCTGTGTCCTGCTTTCTCCAAGTCTTTTATTGATACCATTGTTTTTACATACTTACCAGTAGCCTTGTCATATTTCTTCAGTGGTATTTGTTTTCTATATTTCTTATTCATTTTATAAAAACCTCGCAAACTGCTTAGCAATCTGTTTTATTAGAACTCTCTTGACATCATGCATATTTGTGAAACTGATATAGTTGTTCTTACCGAATAGGTCTCCCATCGTTTGATTTCCATAACCGTCATCTGCTACCTGAACTCCTGTGCATATAATTCCTCTTCTCTTCATATTCTGAATATATCTTTTCATCTTATCATCATAGTCTACATCTCCATCTGTTATCTGGAAAAATAGTTTCTTTTTCTGTGGCAATTTATTGACATAGTCTGCTATCCACATGGTTGCTTCTCTGAATGGTGTTCCACTTGAAGGACATAGACTTCCAACATCTTCGAATTTTCTGATGATGTGAACTTTTCCACTTGTCCAACCAACTACATGAATCTCTACATTTGGTAATTTTTCAAATGCTTTGTAAAGTGTTGCACATAGTAGTTTTGCTATATCCATTCTACTGCCACAACTCATTGAACCTGATTCGTCAACACCAATAACTGCTACAAATCCTGTTTGTGGTGTATCTGTCTTTAGGTAATCAACTCCACCCTCAGTCTTATTTCTGATAAACTCATCAACATCAACTTCACTGCCATCTGAGTCAATCATGTATTTACTTTTTGACCTTAGGTTTTTGAATAGTGTGGCAATCTTGTTAGACATTTGTCTGTCATACTTAACTGGATACCAAGATTTTCTGTTCGCAACAACTCTCATTTCTCCTTTTATTTCTTCTAACTCTGTAGAAGAATATCCGTTCTGTGAATTATATTCAAATGGTTTTGATTCTTCCTTCTTGTTTGAAATGTCTGCAATTGATTCTTCTATTCTATTAACCATATCTTCACCCTCTTTTTTTGATTCTTCTAATGTCTGTTCTGTGTTCTCTTTTGTAAAGTCTTCTGAATTACACTTACCCTCCAAATCTTTTGCTGGATCAAGTTGTCTCTCCTGTGCTTTTGCATCGTTCGCTAAATCTTTCAACGCTTCATCCGACTCAGTTCTCTCTTCTTCCTGTGGCTCTTGAACATTATGTTCTCCACTTTTTGGAAATGATTTGTTGAGTTCGTCAACAGGAGTTCCATCAATGATAGATTGTATTAACTCTGAAGCATCTCCTTTTGTTTCAGGAGTTTCTCCCTTGTATCCATTTTTCTTCAAATAATCTAATTGCCTCTGAGAAGGTTTCTGACCCTTCCAGTTTTTCTCATCCTTGTGAGTGTTAAGATTTCCAGTGTGAATCTCTTCGTCTTTTGGTTCTGCATTTCCGTCTCCTGCTTGACCTGATTGACCAGTTCCTTGACCTTCACCGTCTTGCTGACCTTCACCTTCAGACTCTGAGTCTTCAGTGCCATCTGGTGATGGATTACCATTACCTTGACCTTGACCCTGACCTTCACCTTTGCCACCTTCACCTTCAGGTTCGTCTTCTTGACCAAACTCTGCAATATACCAAGGCTTTACAACTTCGTTAAGATATTCTTCTGTAAGAATAAGTGAACCACGTCTACCAGTTCTTTCTACATCTTTAACATATTGGTTTGCTCTAGGAAATTCACTTTTTGCAACTTTGTCGTAAAGTCCTAATTGTGCTGCTTGAAGTGCTGTTGCTGGATCATCAATTTTTTTATTCTTAAACTCTTTCTTGGCTTTAGCCAAATCAGCTTCTATGTATCTGTCTTCATATCCTTTGTAAAGATAACCCATCATTGAGTTAAGTCTACGCTGCTCTAATGCAGAATATACACCGTCTGAAATTTTTACCACATCGTTCTGATGTTTTGATTTAGCAAAATTAACCAAAGTTGCCCTCTTATCATTGTAAAGTTTTTTACTTGTCTCGAAAAGAATTGGACTTACAGCTCTCTCAAACTTAGTCTTAGAAGATTCATTAACTTCTTTATCTTTACCACCAATTGAAATTGTAAAGTCGTTTCCACTATAGCCCTCTCTAACATCAGTCACATCGTTTGCTGCTCTGGTGCAACGAACATCAATCTTAAGACCTTTAACTTTGCCTAAAATATCTGCAGTTTGTTGTAGGTTCTTCTGCCTTCCAGTTTCTTCATAACCGAAAGTTCCACCTTTTCGAACCTTCTCTTTTTTAACTGTTGATTTAGATTTCTTTTTCATCGACACTCTTACTCCGTGGTATCCCTTAATAAACTTAACTAGTCTATTAGTTAACTTGTTTAGCACCAGCGATCCGTCTGTAATAACTGCCCACTTTAATGATTTTGTGGTTTTTCTTTCTCAGGCTTGTCAGGTGTGCTCTAACTGCGTTTTTGGTAGATTTACTCAAGCCACATAGTTCTTCCATAGTCTTCTTTCCATCACATAGTGCGTCTAATATTTTGCTCTCTTTCCAGTATGGTTTTGGGTGAGTTCTTCTATACAACACATTCAGATATGCTTTCCTTTTTTTCCTTTTACATACATCACATCTTTTTACCAAGTGCCTTGCTTTGCTTAACACTGGAAATCCATAATGGCAATCCACACAAATTTTCATATAGAAATTAAATGTTTTTCTAAAGTGACGGTCTCGGCTAACATCTTCTGGTGTAATAGGTTCGATTGATTTTATTAGTTGTTCTAGTTCCATTATTTTCCATACACCTCCATTTGATGTAAATTACTAAAGAACGTCTCTTTCCTCTTATCCTCATCCACGTTGAGATAACAATGTGAAATTATCTGTATCATCATTCCTTGGTATTCTAATTCCTTTAACGTTTCATCTTTGGTGTGTTGACAGAATCCTACCCACTTATCTTTTTGTGACATTGTTGCTGGAACTGCCTTAAACTCTGGGTGTCCTATCCATTTATCCAATGCATATATAGGGTTTCCATCTCCGTGGACTTTCATATAATTTCTTAACATATTCATAATTATACCACTTAATGATTTTCCTTCTCTGTTTGCTACCTTCATACACTCTTTCCAAAACTCTTCGTCTTCTACTGATATTGTTTTATGAATTGGCACTGATACCTACTCTCACTTAGACTAATAAAAAGACTTGCATTTCTATTAGATTTCTTAATCATGATATAGTATAATTATAATAAAAGATTTTTTCATACATACATACACACCATACATACATACGCAAATAAATAAAAAGTTAAGTTGTGCTTTCTGAATTATTTTTGAGAAATTCAGCGTAAGCTTTAGGTTCTTTCTCAACGAAGATTAGTAATGGGTGTTTCTCACACTTCGGACACCAGCATTCACATGGGTTTAGTTGGAATTGTTCACAATATTGACAGTCTGATACTACCACACATACACTTTTACAAAGTCCACATATTCTCTGGGAAGGTAAATCCATTTCAGGTCTCCAAGCAGCTTTCCACAACTCTCTATCGTGTTTTGACATACCCTGTTGATCATAATCACCAGTCTTTTTTGCAACACATTCATGTGGTCTTTCTGTGCTTGGATTCCAAAGCCTCCACTTATTTGTAGATTCATGATATTCTCTATCCCACGTTAAGTCATCAATACCACATTTTTTACATTTTGGCATTATGTGTCCTCTAACTTAAAGGTCTGAATTATTTTAAGTCTTGCCTCATCGAAAGTATATTTCTTTTGATTCCACAATTCTGGATAATCGTAATATCTTACATCATAAACCTTCCAACCATTATACATAAGCACTATCTTCTGATCTTCATCTTTGATTTGTTTTTTCAGCTTATCATGTATTTCACCCATAAGTCTAACAGCTATCTTCATACCCTTACCTATTATCGCTATATCTGGTATTGCTGCTTTCACCTTCAAAGAATCATATGGTTTTAGATTACTTACAGGATATTCTGTATAGACTTGGTAATCCTTTCCAAGCAATTCCCTAAAAATTTTAGCCAACAATAACTGCTCAGGTCTATATTCGGTATTCTCCTTCTTCATATTTCGCCTGATATGCGACATTCTTTTGGACATGGGTGTATAACGTATTACATCATTAAAAAGATTCTATATCCTTCAAGTCAGACATTGGGTGTAGTTCCTTAAACGGTGTAAGATAACACTTGTAGTCGGTCACTCTTCCCATAGTTTTAGGTTCTTTACCCTCTGTGGCTTGATAACCATCTATCCAACCTATTAAAAGAGCGTGGGTATGTGTATCAATAGCTATTTTATCTGTATCAAAAAGAACCTGAACATAATACTGTGGTGTTCTTTTCTTTGCATAATCCTCTCGAACTGGTAGGTTAAGGAACTCAGAATACCTATGACATGACGCTTTAATCTCAAATTTATTATCAAAGTCAGGTTGTCCAAAATTTTCTTTAATTTCTGCTAAAGTATTACCTCTCATATAATCTCCATAAAACCAACTAGCAAACACCAACTCTCCCATTAAGCCTATCAAAGTGTCAATCTTAGACTCTTTGGTTCTATCCATTTCAAGCTTACCTTCCATTCTATGTGCATACTGCATCATGTCTGGTGTAATCTCAACATAAAGCATATCGGATTCTGTTATCATCGTAATCTCTTACCACATTTAAGACATCTAACTACGTGTTCTATATCCCAGTCCTCATCGCAGCACTTTACTATTTTCATGTTTCGTCTACTCATCTAATGACGAAAGCGTCTGAATCTTTCTTTTACCTTCTTGTCTCATTTTTGTTCTTATTTTTCTAATATATGATTCCGTATAAGCTTCAGGGTGATATATCACTGCACACTCTCCACACATCCTCCATTTTTTCCAACAAATCTTTTTCTGAGCAGACCCAGTTCTTCTACGACAAACATTCCAATTTACACATCTCATTATCTTTCATCCTTAAAACAAAACGATGCGTGTGGACACATTCCATCACATAGATAGTTTTTAGTCCTTTCTGGAACATTATCATTTAACATTGCATCTTTTATTATCGCCTGATTTTTCTTCATTTTTACTAAAGTCTTCTCAACGTCATCTAACTTGAATGGCATAACAATTGGCTTATCTTTTTTCTCCTTATTGATTGTGCTGGAAATATAGATAACTGCACCGTGGGTAGAATCAATATCCATGCACTTCTTCAGTAAAACACGATAAGTGTTAATCTGCTCAACATGACTATCACTTGGTCTTGCGTTATACCTAGAGAAGTAATCTATACTACCTGTAGTCTTCTTATCAGTGATCACATACTTATCATCAATCTTCAAAACATCATCCATTGTTCCTATCACAATGTCATACCATCTTGGATTTCCTTCTTCAAGTTTAATTTTCTTTAAGTCAACTGGCTCATCCTTTACTATGTCATATGCTAAAGTCACCTCATGAAATTTTGGCTCTGCCAACCGTGTTAGTTCATGAACTGCTTGACCAAAAAACAATGGTCTCATATCTTCCGTGGATAAAGAAGGTCGAGGATTAGATTTAGCGTAATACACATATCTCATACATGGTTTAATTATATCACTTACGTGAAGCTTTCCAAGTCTCTCTGTTTCCATTCCTTCTAATTGAGCCTGTCTAAATTTGAAATAGACTGTGTCTCTTATGTTATCTAAACTAATCATTCTTCTTCTCCTTTTTCTTTTTAACTTTATTTCCTGTTGGCTTACCATCTTTTATTGTCTGAGTCATACCTTCTCCACCTACTAAGCCATCACTAGGCATCTCTTCTGCCATTTTTTTCTGTTCTTCTGTTAGTGGTGTTTCATGTGTTTTCCATTGAGGATTATCTTTTAGGAATTTCTCAACGTGAGGGTCATCTTCTGGAACTTCTGTTTCATTATCCATCATACGAACTTCTTCTCCACCTGCTGTTCCAATAACAGTATGTTTATCTCCTCTCTGTGCTTGGTCTGCAGCAACATCTTTAGCCTGTTTCTCATCCATTTCTCCCATTTTGTGCTGGTCTGCCATTTGTCTATCTCTAAGTTCAGTTCCCCATTTCACTGCGTTTGTTTGAACTACATACATACATCTTACCAAATCGTTCTTTGAATGTTCCTTTAATATTTTATCACAATAAAGACAGTTGATGCCTTCTTCTATGGCTTTAACTCCTATTACTAATAATTTTCTATTTTCTTCGTTCTGTTCTAATCCCATTATTGCTCAAACTCCTTTAGTAGTTCATTTAACTCTTTGGAAAGCCTAGCGTGTTCTATTCTATTCTCTCTGATCATTGACGCAATAAAGGATATTTTACAACAAGTCGAAGTATCAACGGTATCAACGTGGTGTTTATTACTCATCATGGTTTTCCCTCTGGGTCTGTGCACCCTGCTTTTGTCGTTTCAAAAATTACTTCCAGTTGTTCATGCATCGGACTATCATCCATCTTGGCTATTCTTTTAACATTTGCACCTTTTCTGAGTGCAATTCTATAAGTCGAAGCGTGTGCTAATACATTACCACCGACAGGTTTGATTGGGTTTCCGAAGCCCTCTGGATTAGCAACGACTTGGTTAGTGAACACTACTGCAATATTGAAAATCTGGGCTGTTTTTAATAATCTATGAATATGTGTGTTAAGAGCTGCTTGTTTTGGTTGAAGCAATCCTCTTCCAGCATATTCCACTCTATAATGGGTGGTCAAAGAATCAACTATTATAAGAACTACTCTTGGAGCTGTTGGTCTACCTTCAACCTCATCTTCATGAACTTTTAGCATCTCTCTAATCTTATCAGCTATTAACTCCTGATGACTTGCATTGGTAGCAGAAGCCACGGTTATTCTATCTAAGAACTCATAAGCTTGATTCTCATCCACTGGTATCTTAGGGTCAGATTTCTTAGGATGAGGTTGTAAAGGAACTAATTCTCTCTCAACGACTATATCTATAATTCTCTCTGGTCTAAACGTTGCTTCTGAATCAATCCAAATAACTTCTCCATTAAGTCCACCCTGATCTCTGGGTAATTGAGCCATAACTGCTGCAGTATGACAAATCTGGGTCTTACCTGATCCATAAACACCGTAAAACTCTGTCACTGACTGAGGTTCATATCCACCTCCTAACAGTTGATCTAGTGCTTTACAACCTGTAGTTATTCTATTCTTATCTATCTTTTCCCTTCTAAACTTTAACTTATCTCTACCACTTTGAAATGTTTTCTCCATAACCTGTCTTTCTTGTAAGAAGTCAATAGCAGTCTGAACTAATTTCTCTGCAGCGTCTCTATCTAAACCTGTAATCTCTGCTATCTCAACTGGTCCCCTAACCATTAAATCCATAGGATTGTTAATGTTTGCAGCAGCTAATCTTGCTTTCCTTACAGCACCAACGCCTTCGAGATCACCGATGTCAAATTCTGCTGCATCGGCAACCTCTTTCTCAACATCTGTTGATTCGGCATTTGGATTATCCTTTACTTCATCCTCTTTGTCTGAGGACTTCGGATTATCCTTTTTAACCATATCACTTCATTGACATAGCTAAAGTTCGTGCCCAACTCTCTAAAAATATGAGTTTTTCACCAACTGCAATATCTCCAATTTTCGCTTCAACATCCTTAAGCCTGTTAAACGCTATTGTAAATAACGAGTCGTCAAGTGCACCTGCAGTTGACATCTTTCTTTCAACATTTGTTAGTGTTGACTGACCTGTTTCAAGTGGTTGAAAACCAGAGTCTGCTCTTGGAACAAATGGTTTCCCACCCTGTTCTGTATAGCATTTCTCATCTGAGCACACGGTTGCTTTTGCACCGTTATCTCCTTTCTGATAGAAGACTTCGTCTCCTTTCTTCCAGAGTGCACCACAGACTTTACAACTTCCGTCATAAATCGTTTTCATTTCTTCTTACCTCTTACTGCAGGAAGTCCTAACCTTACTCTTGCTTCACCAAGAGTTTTGTTGAATGACCTATCTGTTTGAAGTGAATCTTGAACTATTGCTTTCATTCCACGCCTCTCTTTAGGATCGGCACTCATTAATTTAAGTGCAGCGTGGAAGTCATCATCTATTGCTAATAGTTGTGTCATTTGTTTCATCACCTATTCAACAGTTGATCGCTTCCAATATATACTTGTGTATTTATTAATTTGTTTATTTTTTGTTCTTTTTAGGTATTAATTCTACTTCTTCTGCATTCTTTCTTGCTTCCTGTTGAAGCATTTGTTGTGCCTGTCCTAATTGTTGAGCTAAGTTTTGTATAATATCCAACACGATTTTATTCTGTTTTTGTTGAAGTAGATAAACCTCTCCCATCATCTGGTCTATTGTTGCACCTTTTCTTCCTTCTGCTGACATACATACATACAATTAGTTATTCTATAAAAATCTAAAGATTATCCATATAATGGTATATACATATAGGTAGAACCATCTACTATGCATCTGATCCATTTATCTGGATAAATAGAATCTCCACTTCCACCAGTCTTGTATCCTGATACGGATGTATTACTTGCGAAATCAATATGATAACCACCATTTGTAGAACCATTTGACCCCAACTTTAATCCATAATAGTTAGCTCTGAAAAGATAATTATTTTGATTTCCAGCATAGAAATCTATTGTGTTATTATTTGCGTATCTAGCTTTAATGTCTAATCCACCAGAACTTCCTGTTCTAGTTTTAATTTGAACTGAATCTGTTGAATATGCAGTCATTAGAATTTCACCAGTATCATCGTTATTACTTACTGACCCTATTTTCACTGCTGAATCTCCATCTACATTAAACTGAAAGTATTCATATTCTGGAACATGGAAAAACATATTCTTAGTTCCCCAACTTCCGTTATCTCGTTTTCCATCAATCTCAATTCCCCAGTGGTCATTATCCCACGGTGGTTTTTCTGTTGAACCTTGGACACCAAATACTAATTGATCTAAATCATAAATACTGAATGTGTTCATTACAATTGCTGCTTTAAAGCCTACAGACTCTTCCCATTCATCACCAATGTTTGAATTTGGTCCACCCGGAATGTATCTATAACCACCACCATCTGGGTCTGTTATGTATGCATCTCCTGAACCAGTGATGTTAGCATTCATCTTTAATTCATGTTGTCCAAACTTTCCTATTTCTAAGACTCTTTGGAAAGGAGCTGGGTGTGATGATGTGTAATCATAACCAGCGTGTTCTAATCCATCACCTTGGAACTTTGCGAAACAGTTTGCTGCTTTTTCAGCCTCTGTTTCCCAACTCTCACTCCATTGAACATCTCCCTCATTATCCCAAACGTGTTTTCCATGCCAAGTTATTTCATCATCATCTTCAACTCCACCTCCACCACCTTCTAAACTTGTGACGGTGTAAGCACCAGAAACATATTTTATAACCGACAACTGGTCAGTTCCAGAATCAAAAAACAATCTAGCTTCATCATATGACGTTGATAAATAATCATTAGAGGGATTTGCCTGAGAAGCTGTTTCCTGCTTTATTGTCATATATGCTCTACCAGTTGAACTGTCTAAATCTATTGGAACAGTAAGCTGTAATTTGTTTTCAGTAAGCAATGCCTTTGTCTGACCTGATTCTATAAATCTAAAACCTGCATTCTCAGCAACGTTGAATACCAAATCATTGGCAGTCTGATTCCAATCATTAGTATATTGTGCACTTTTGTAAATACGATAATCTGACAATCCACCAGTATCTGCAATATCTTTGAACAGTATTCCAGACTCATCAATCTCTACCCTTGTTATTAATTGAGTATCAAATTGATGTGATTTATTGTTTGGAACATTATACCTCATACCTGTGTCGTTTGGAGTAGCTCCTCCTGTTCCTGTATTTGCTTCAATAAAATACCAATCGTCTTCTGGGTCTGGTGCTGTTGACGAAGCTGATTGTGAAAACACTAATTTATCCAAGTCATAAATATCGTAAGTATTCAAAACCAATGCAGACTTGACACTTATTGATGGGTCTGTGTTTGGTAATGGGTGACTTCCACTACCGTCTGGGTCTGTAATAGACGCTTCACCTTTACCTGTGATTTCTCCTATGAACAATATTCTATCTGTTCCTGTATTACCAAACTCTACTGTGTGTAGCTCATCTGCATCTTCATACAGTGGGTGTGTTCCTTGTGGGTCTGCATGGAATTTATGCCTCCCTGTCCAAACATAATCTATTGTTGTATCTGTTGTTCCACTTGATTGTGTTTTTAATAAAATAAATCTTCCAGTCTGTTCCCAACCAGAACCCACTGGATTACCGTTAGTTGTAGTCACATCTGTTACTGAGCCAGAAGATATTACTGCAGTTAAAGCATTACTTGGCACTGTTCCTGTTCCTC
>Ga0310121_10002445_pt1 | contig 17553 bp, 17 predicted proteins | sample CB27_Tmax_986_MG_FD_203504 | JGI IMG/M metagenome (GOLD analysis project Ga0310121, IMG submission 203504) | Marine microbial communities from Western Arctic Ocean, Canada - CB27_Tmax_986 | ecosystem: Environmental > Aquatic > Marine > Oceanic | place: Canada: Western Arctic Ocean | collected...
AAATCCCCGTCAACTAAGGGCTCTGACCAAAATAGGCTGGCCATCTTGGGGCGTCGCGGCGCCCGCCCGACAAGGCGCGAGGAGCGCGCATACCGGGGGTATGCAAGCGACGAACAACGCCGGCGGGTGGGATGCCCCGGCGGCCCAGGTGGGCAGTTTGTTTTGGTTGGAGCCCTAAGGGCGCCCCCGTGCGCGCTCCGTAATGACCGACGCAGCAACGCCGCCAGACGGACGGCTCGCTCGGAAACCTAGCGACTGACGCTGTCTATCAGTCGGCGCAGCTCGTCATAGTCGTTTGTGTGTCGATACTGGGGGAACGCCTCAATCACATTGGCTGGCGAGCGGAAGAGAAAACCATGATCGGCCTGCGCCAGCATTGCGGTGTCGTTGTACGAGTCGCCGGCTGCGATCACGTTGAAATTGAGTGACTGCAGCGCGGCCACAGAACTGTTCTTGGGCTCTGGTTGGCGCATCGTGTAGCCGCTCACCTCGCCGCCGGCCTCGACAACTAGGTGATGGCAGAAGAGCGTGGGCCAGTTGAGTTGGGCCATCAGCGGACGTGAGAACTCATAAAACGTGTCCGACAGAATCACTACCTGATACCGCTCCCGCAGGCCATCAAGGAACTCGGCCGCGCCATCAAGCGGAGACATGGTCTGAATGACGGACTCGATTTCGCGAAGCCCCAGCTTGTGCTGCCGCAACACATCCAGCCGAAACCGCATCAGTTCGTCATAATCCGCCACGTCACGTGTCGTCTTCTTGAGGGCGTCGATGCCGGCGACTTGCGCGAACTGAATCCAAATCTCCGGCACCAGAACACCTTCCAAGTCCAGGCACACAACATCCATATAGAACCATCCTCAATTGAGCAGCGCGCTGTTCTCTCACGCTGAAGCGGACCATGAGCCGACCGACGTTCTGTGAGTGAGAACGCGTGTGGTCGGAACACATGACGCGGGGCCGACGGTCGAGTTATTGATCGAACATCGGACGCCCGGACTGAACGGCAGTCTCCAAGGGGGGAGCGAAAGGACCGCCGGGCGGGCGTGTCCACGTCACGGCCCTACCCGCCCGGCAATCTGATTACTGTGCCTGCGCTTCTTGTTCCACCGCGTTTTCCAAGTCTTCGAGCGTGGCGATCTCGCCATGCAGCGGCACAATGGTCTCGACCGGCAGGCCGCGGTCCTCGATGTTGCGCAACAGCGTCTCGGCGAACGGCGACGCCGCCGCTGACGGCGAGAACGCGTCGACTTCAAACAGGATCCGCTCGCGCGGCAGATACGCCATGAGCATCCCCTCGGCGTGGGGGTCATCGACGACAGTGAGGATTTGGAGCGTGCGCCGCCCGTCCGTGATTTCGAAGGGCTCTTCGCTCGACACCGCCTCGAGCGTCAGCGGCTGGGTATTGCGAGTCAGCGCATCCTGCACGATGGAGTGCCGGCGAGCGACCATATCCTCGTAAAACGACCGATTGGTCCGATGGGTCACGACGGTCAACCCCTCGGACACCGCGGCCCGGATGCCGGCTGAGTGGTCGAAGTGGTGATGCGTATTGACCACGTAACGCAAATCCTTGTCGGGCCGTAGTTCGCGCGCGCGCTCGATCACCGCCAAGGTCCGCGCCTCGCTTTGCGGCGCCTCGACCAAGACGAGGAAATCTTCGAACTCCAACAGCGCGCTGTGGTGCGACTGTCCGGCCATACGCCAGACGCCGTCCGTGACTTCGTCGACGTCCACCGTCGCCGTCGCGATCGGCACGGGGGCCGCGCGCACATCCGCCGGTGCCGACAGATCACCGATGTCGGCGTTGGTGTCGGCCGTGGTGCTGTACCTTGAGATCGTGAACCGGTCGAGGTTGGTCGTGTAGTTACGCGGCAAGGTCAGCCGCGCCTGGAACCCTCCCAGCCCGCCCATCTCCTGGTAGCCGTCGAACAGGGTCTCGATCGCGACATCACCCAGGTTCGGATGGTACGACGACGACATCACCTTGCTCGGCAGCCCGGTGTCGCCGCTGACGTGCAGCGTGAACTGGGTGCCGTTGGCGGCCACGACATCGACCACCCGCTCGGCCCCCTCTTCCCGGAGATTGCTCACGGTTGATGTCTCGTCGAGCCCCAGCAGCACGATGCCGAGCGGGTTGTGATACATCTCGGCCCAACGGTCGGCCGCCACTTGGTCCGACGCCCGCACGGCGCCATCACCCTGTTCGTCGTAGGCCACGTCACCATCCAGCCCATACGTCTGCCTGGCGCCGTAGAGCGGCCCGCCGGTCAGGAAGGTCGTCGTGCGGTCTTGACTCAGCCGCCACCGCTGATTCGCGTAGTCGACCTGGAGCACGTAGTTCGCCACTTCGTAATAGGGCAGATCGGCACGCGGGCGGGTGTTCTGACCCAGACGAAAGGTACGCCCCTCGCCTTCCACAGTCAGCGCCGTGGTCTGGCTCACGCTGCGGAGACCACCCATCGCCTCCGCCGCGTCCTCAATGAGTTGTAATTCGGGGGTTGCCGCCCCTCCACAGGCGACGGCGAACAGAACAGCAGATACGATCAGACAGCGCGGGCATCTCCTCATGAGCTCTCACTCCTTCCAGCCGGTCGGGTAAACCTCCACCGTGGACGAAAACGCGCGAGCTAGCCTCTTTCCACGAACCCCGGGTCGAAGAGCGACGCGACGACGAGAAGCACTCCGAATCGCCAACGGTGGCGACGGCTGATTTTCTGAACGACGGTGAGCAGCGGTGTCCTGGGGCATTCTGCCGCAGTCCCGGGCCGGACGCAACCGACAACGGAGAACGGGCGCCGTGGCCGCTCCCGACGTCGAGCGGATCGCCGCGGTTGAGGGTCAGCCGGAAGGCCCCACCGTCTGATCGCAGACCGGGCTGTGACCCCGCTGAGCCGATGCCGCGACGTCCGCCCTCTGCGGACGCCTCGCCAGGAAAACCCTCAGAGAAGGCCGAGTTGCAGTTTGGCGGCGTCGCTCATCTTGCTCATTTCCCAGGTCGGCTCCCAGACGACGTCGACCCAGGCATCGGTCACGCCGGGCACCGACTTCGCTTTCGCCTTGACCTCTCCTGGCAGGCTCTGCGCGGCCGGGCAACCGGGCGACGTCAGGGTCATGCGGACCCCGACCAATCCCTCGGCATCCACATCAATATCGTAAATGAGACCCATCTCGTAGATATTGACCGGGATTTCGGGATCGTAGACCGTCGAGAGCGCCTCGATCAGCTTCGGTTTCAACTCAAGGGTTTTCAGAGGATCCGAGTCGATGGGGTCGTGAGTCGTCGCTGGGGGCGGCGCCGGCGGCTGGGACGGCAGCGCTCCCGGTGCCTCCACCCGCGGTGGCGTCATCTCGGTGGCGACGTCCGGCGTCGACGGCTCGCCGGTCAGCGCCGACGTGTCCAGTCGGTCGTCGTCGTCATCGTCGGTGTCGGGCAAGGTGTTCAGATTGAAGATTCCCACGGTTTACTCCGTTGAGACAGGGTCCTGGTTGTCGTCGACCGCGGCGAGCAGGGTGTGCCACGCCAGAATCGCGCACTTGACGCGGGCCGGATAGTCTCGCACGCCGGCGAATACCCTCAGCTTGCCGAGATTGTCGTCAGGCGGTGCGGTCCGGTCGGTCACCAGTCGATGGAAACGGTCGAAGAGCGTTCGCACGTCGTCGAGCGTCTTCCCTTTGATGCCCTCGGTCATCAGGGAAGCCGACGCCTTTGAAATCGCGCAACCGGACCCTTCGAACCGGATGTCGGACACGATTCCCGCATCCACCTTGACGGCAACCCTCAGCTTGTCTCCGCACAGCGGGTTGTGGCCATCCGCGTGCAGGTCGGCACCCTCGAGCGGTCCGAAATTGCGCGGGCTCCGATTGTGGTCGAGGATGACCTCCTGATACAGCTCTCTCAAATCCGACATTACCCGAATACCTCGCGTACTTTGGTCAATGCCGCCACGAGCTGATCGATCTCCGTCGTCGTGTTGTACATCGCCAGCGACGCCCGGGCCGTGGCCGGCACGCCGAACCGCTCCATGACCGGCTGGGTGCAGTGGTGCCCCGTCCGAATGGCCACGCCTTCGGTGTCGACGATCGTGCCAATGTCGTGCGGATGCACCCCGTCGAGCACGAACGACAGAATGCTGGCTTTGTCGGACGCCGTACCGATGAGTCGCAGCCCCGGCACGGTTTCGAGGGCCGCGGTCGCGTACTGCAGCAACGGACGCTCGTGCGCGGTGATCGCGTCGAACCCCACGCCCGCGATGAAGTCCACCGCCGCACCAAGCCCGATGGCGCCAGCGATATGCGGGGTGCCGGCCTCGAATTTGTGGGGCACTTCGTTGTAGGTGGTCCGCTCGAAGGTCACGGAACTGATCATGTCGCCGCCGCCCTGATACGGTGGCATGGCGTCGAGCAGCTCCCGACGCCCATACAGCGCACCGATGCCGGTCGGACCGTACAGCTTGTGGCCCGTGACCACGTAGAAATCGCAGCCAAGCGCCTGCACGTCGACCGGCATGTGGTACGCCGCCTGTGACCCGTCGACCAACACCGGCACGCCCTGCGCGTGAGCAAGCTCCACCACCCTGCGCACCGGATTGATGGTGCCGAGCGAGTTCGACATGTGCACGATGGACAGCAGCTTGGTGCGGGGACCAAGCAACGACGCCAGCTCGTCCAGCATCAGCTCGCCGGAATCGGTGATCGGCACCACGCGCAGCCGGGCACCCTTCTCCTCGCAGAGCATCTGCCACGGGACGATGTTGGAGTGGTGCTCCATCGTCGAGATGACCACCTCGTCACCGTCGCCCACCTGCTGACGGCCAAACGTCTGCGCCACGAGATTGATGCCCTCCGTGGCGTTGCGCGTAAAGATGATCTCGGCCGGTTCGGCGGCATTGAGAAAACGGGCCACCTTCCCGCGTGCGCCCTCGTACGCGTCGGTCGCCCGCTGGCTCAGCGCATACACGCCACGATGGATGTTCGCGTTCTCCGAGGCGTAGTATCGCGACAGCGCCTCGAGCACCGGGCGCGGCTTCTGGGTGGTGGCCGCATTGTCGAGATAGGCGAGCGGCTTGTCGCCGACCCGCTGGGCGAGAATCGGAAACAGCTCGCGGATCCGTCCGATGTCGAACGTCCGGTCGGTGACCGTGGGGTCCGTGTGTGCCACGCTCGTTGTTGTCACGTCAGCGTCACTTCGACATCATGTTAACGGTGCTCAGCCCCACCGGCGCCAACCGGCAACCGCTCGGTGAGCAGGGTGTCGATCTGATGGCGGACCGCGGCGACCTTGATGTGGCCCAGCAAGTCAGCCGCGAACGCATGAATCAACAGCTGCCGAGCCTGAGCTTCGGACAGCGCGCGCGACCGCAGATAGAACAGCGCTTCTTCGTCCAGCTGGCCGACCGTGGCCCCGTGTGTGCACTTCACATCATCGGCGAAAATCTCGAGTTGCGGTTTCGTGGTGACCTGCGCCCCTTCGGACAGCAGTAACGCTTTGTTCGACTGCTTCGCATCGGTTTTCTGCGCGTCGAGACGCACGATAATCTTTCCGTTGAACACCGCGCGGCTCCGACCGTCGAGGATGCCCTTGTAGAGCTCATGGCTGTCGCAGTGGGGTTGAGCGTGGTCGATGGTGGTCTGATTGTCGACCAACTGCCGACCATTGCCCAGATACAGACCGTTCAAGGTGCACACCCCACCTTCCCCATTCAGCACGACACCGGCCTCGTGCCGCACGATGGCGCCGCTCAGGGTGATGGCATGCGACGAGAAGTTGCTGGCCCGGCCCAGTAGCGCGAACAGTCCGCCGATCCGAAACGCCGTGTCCGCCTCGCGCACGACGGCATAGTGATCGACAACCGCGCCGTCACCCACCACGACCTCGGTCAGGGTGTTGTTGAGATACGGCGTATCCCCCTCGCCCGCGTGACTCTCGACCACTCGGACCTGGCTGTTGGCGGCGGCCAGCACCAGGGCTCGCGGCTGACTCAGGACCGGACCATCGCCCCCAGTGGTGACGAACACCAGATGTATCGGCGCGTCGACCACCACCCCCTCGGCCACCTCGATCACAGCACCGTCTCGCAGAAACGCAGTGTTGAGCGCCGTGAAGGCATGGTTCTCGATACGGGCCAGACGTCCGAGATGCGGCTGGACCGTCTCCGGGTCACTGGCCAGCACCTCGGCCAGGCTCCGGGCTCGCACACCGGACGGTAGTCCGTCGGTCGTCGACAGCGCCGGGATGAACAGCCCGTTCACGAACACCAAGCGCGGACCGTCCAGCTCGGGCAGATAGAGCGCGTCGAGCGCGCCTTGGCCATAGGACGGCGTCGTCACCGAAGTGACAAACGGCGTGTCGGCGATCGGAGCCACATTCGAAAAACGCCACTCCTCGAGTCGTGTCGTCGGAAACCCGAGACGGTCGAAACAGTTGAAGGCGTCGTCACGCAAAGACGCGAGCCCGCTCGGAAGGGGCGTCGACTGCGCAAACGCGGCGAACTGGGCGGCGTAACTCTCGGCACCGGTGGCGATCTGCGTCATATGGTCCGCCTATGCCGAAGCCGCGGCGGGCTCGGTCTCGATCCAGCCGTACCCCTTCTCTTCGAGCTCGAGGGCCAGTTCCTTGCCACCGGACTTGACGATGCGGCCGCCCGACAGCACATGGACGAAATCGGGCACGATGTAGTTCAACAGACGCTGGTAGTGGGTCACCACCACCATCGATCGGGCGGGATCGCGGAGCGCGTTGACGCCGCCGGCGACGGTCTTCAACGCGTCGATGTCGAGCCCCGAGTCGGTCTCGTCCAGTATCGCCAGGGTCGGTTCGAGCACGGCCATCTGGAAGATCTCGTTGCGCTTCTTCTCTCCTCCGGAGAATCCCTCATTCACCGGCCGGCTGAGAAGGGTGTCATCCATCTCCAGCAGCTTCATCCGCTCTCGGATCAATGTCATGAAGTCCATGGCATCGAGCTCCGGCTCACCGCGGTGCTTCCGCACCTCATTCAACCCGGCCTTGAGCAGGTAGGCGTTGTTGACGCCGGGGATCTCCACTGGATACTGGAACGCCAGAAAAAGCCCTTCCCGCGCCCGCTCCTCAGGTTCGAGATCCAGCAGGTCCTGTCCCTTGAAGGTCACGGTGCCCGCGGTCACCTCGAGTCCGTCGCGGCCCGCGAGCACACCGGCCAGCGTGCTCTTCCCGGAGCCGTTCGGTCCCATGATGGCGTGGACCTCGCCCGCGTTCACGGTCAAATTGATGCCGTTGAGAATCTGACGGTCGCCCGCCGCGGCATGTAAATCACGAATCTCCAGCATGTCTTTCCCTTAGACGGGGCTACGCCCCGAACCCCACGCGGCGTCCAAATTTGTCGTTTCGGGCCGAATAACCTAGCCGACGCTGCCTTCGAGACTGATGCCGAGCAGCTTCTGCGCCTCGACCGCGAACTCCATCGGTAGCTCACGGAACACTTCTTTACAGAACCCGTTGACGATGAGGTTGACCGCATCCTCGGTCGAGAGCCCCCGCTGGCGGCAGTAGAAGATCTGGTCTTCGCCGATTTTCGACGTCGACGCTTCGTGCTCGACCTGCGAGGAGGTGTTCTTGACTTCGAGATACGGGAACGTGTGCGCGCCACAGCGGTCGCCGATGAGCAACGAGTCGCACTGGGAGAAGTTGCGCGCACCCCGCGCGCCTTTCCCGATCCGCACCAGCCCGCGATACGTGTTCTGACCCTTCCCGGCGGAAATCCCCTTGGAGATGATGGTGCTGCGGGTGTTCTTCCCGAGATGGATCATCTTGGTCCCGGTGTCGGCCTGCTGGCAGTTGTTGGTCACCGCCACCGAGTAGAACTCGCCCACGGAGTTGTCGCCCTGGAGGATGCAACTGGGGTACTTCCAGGTAATCGCGGACCCGGTTTCAACCTGGGTCCAGGTCACCTTCGCGTTGGTGAATGCCTTGCCACGCTTGGTCACGAAGTTGAAAATGCCGCCCTTGCCGTTCTCGTCGCCGGGATACCAGTTCTGGACCGTCGAGTACTTGATGGTGGCGTTGTCCAGCGCTACGAGCTCCACGACCGCCGCATGCAACTGGTTCTCGTCGCGCTGCGGCGCCGTGCAGCCCTCGAGATAGCTGACCTCGGCGCCCTCGTCGGCGACGAGCAGGGTCCGTTCGAACTGGCCGGTGTTGGCCGCGTTGATACGGAAATAGGTCGACAACTCCATCGGGCACTTCACCCCCTTGGGAATGTAGGCGAAGGACCCGTCGCTGAAGACCGCCGCATTGAGGGCGGCGAAGAAATTGTCCGAGTGGGGCACCACGGAGCCCAGATACTGTCGGACGAGCTCCGGATGCTCTCGCACTGCCTCAGAGAACGAACAGAAGATGATGCCCAGGTTCGCCAGGGTGTCCTTGAACGTCGTCGCCACCGACACACTGTCGAACACCGCGTCGACGGCCACCCCGGACAGCCGTTTCTGCTCATCGAGCGAAATACCGAGCTTGTCGAACGTCGCCCGCACCTCCGGGTCGACGTCGTCCAGGCTGTCGAGTTTGACCTGCTTCTTGGGTGCGGCGTAATAGCTGATGGCCTGGTAGTCGATCGGCTTGTAGTGGACGTTGTGCCACTCCGGCTCGGCCATCTTCGACCAGATGCGAAAAGCTGTGAGGCGCGACTCCAGCAACCACTCCGGTTCCTCTTTTTTGGAGGAAATCAGCCGAACAACGTCTTCGCTCAGCCCGACCGGGATGGTTTCGGTCTCGACATCGGTGACGAAACCGTACTTGTATTCCTGCTTGGCGAGATCTTCAATGGTTTGGGTCGCAGTACTCATGACGCTCCTGAGCGGTGACTTGGTGACCAGGAACCGGTAGCCGCGCGGCGGCGGTCAGGTCCGTTGAGTGGTCTGGATCTATTCCCGACCGGATCGGTCGGATATCAACATACCACGCGACAAAGGAATCAGGGAACCCCCCGATCGGCGACGGCATTGCCGGAAGGGCAGCGTTACCTATTATGGATGAAGGAGTTGTCAGGCCTCGACGGAGGATGGCGTCAGGAAACTCAGGATGAGTCCCACCGCCACCACGGCCAAGGCTCCGACCACGTTGTACCAAATGAAGGAGATCTCGCTCGTCGCCTCGACCAGCCCGACCACGACCATTCCGGCCAGCAACCCCCAGAAGGCCCCATTGGCCGTCGCCCTCGGTACCGCGATCGCGAGCACGAAGACCCCGAGCAGCGACCCGTAGAAATAGGACCCGACACGATTGACGACCTCGATGAGCGACCCCAGATTGGCGGCGTACAAGGCAAAGCCGGTGGCGAACACGCCCCAGAACGCGGTGCAGACCTTGGACACGAAGAGGTAGTGCCGGTCCGTGGCGTCCGGTTTGAAGCGGCGCCGATAGAAATCCATCACGCTGGTGGCGGAGAGCGCGTTGAGTTCTGCCGCGATACTCGACATGGCCGCCGCCAGCACCGCGGCGATCAGCAATCCGACCAGTCCGACCGGGAGCTGTGTCGTGATGAACGTCGGAAACACGTAGTTGACGTCGGTGTACGCGGTATCGCCGCTGACCTCTCGCACCAAATCGACCGCCCCGGCCCGCACCTCCGCAACCTCCGCTTGACTGTCGACAAAGCGCTCCCGGGTGTCGGCGATGGCGGCGGCGGCGCCCGACCGACGGGCCGCAATCATCTGATCGGCGGCATCCCGGCGGTCCTCGAACGCGATGTGGAACCGCGTCTCCAGCTCGGCAAACTCCGTCGCGCGAGCACCGGCACGGATCTCGCTGTCGTGCGCGGCGTTGAACAGCATGGGAGGCTCATGGAACAGGTAGAACACAAACACGAGGACGCCGGTGAGCAGGATCAGCGCCTGCAGCGGGATTTTCCAGAACGCACTCATCATCAGCGACCGACGGCCCGCGTCGACCGACTGGGCGGTCAGGTAGCGCTGCACCTGGCTCTGGTCACAGCCGAAGTACCCCAACATGAGGAAGAGGCCGCCGAGCAAACCTGACCAGAAGGTGTAGGTCTCGGTGAAATCGAGGCTGAAATCGATGGTCGTCAGCCGTCCCGTGGCCCCGGCCACATGGAGGGCCTCGCCCACCCCGACACCGTCGGGCAAACTAAGGATCAGAATCAAGACTGCGGCGCCGACCCCGACGACAATCACCACCATCTGCTTCACGTCGGCCCACGTGACTGCCTGCACGCCGCCGAACATGGTGTAGAGCGTCGTGGGCACGCCAATGGCGAGGGCGGTGACGACGAGGCTCCACCCGAGCACGATCGACAGCACGACAGCCGGCGCGGAGATGATGACGCCAACCGCCAGGCCACGTGAGACCAGAAACAACAGACCGGCCAGTGCCCGGGTTTTCGCGTCGAACCGACGCTCGAGGTATTCGTACGCCGTGAACACCTTCGCCCGGTAGAAAAACGGTACCAAGGTGACGGACAGGATGATCATCGCCACCGGCAGCCCAAAATAGAACTGCACGAACCGCATCCCGTCGTCGTATCCCTGGCCGGTGGTCCCCACCAGCGTGATGGCGCTCATCTGAGTCGCCATGACCGACAACCCGACGGCCCACCACGGCAGCGACCGACCGGCCAGAAAATACCCCTCCACTCCGTCGGTGCCCTTCGAACGTTTGAGCCCGTCGTAGATCACCCACGTCAGGTAGACCCCGATGATGATCCAATCGATCGGATGCATGGGACTTTCAGGGGAGACGAACGGCGAGGAACGGAACTACGCGCATCACCCGGAGAAATACTGAGAGAACCACCAGAGCCCCGTGAGAACCACCACCTCGGTGGCCACGACGGCCAGGTAGAGGAACCCGAACGGTTCCTCACCCCGGGTATCGATCACGTGGGGCCGCTCGCGAACGCCGCCAGTCGTTGGGGTCATGGTCGCCTGCTGGCAGTATACCCGTCCGAATGCGAGGCACGGTTTCGGAGCGCAACCGCCTTACGTGTCAGCCCCGGGAGCGGGTCTGAAGACCAGCTGCTGCGACGACGTACCAGAAAATTCGCGCGCAGGCGGGCGGCACGTCGGCCGGGCGCGCGACAATGCGCGCCCCGCGGCCACGGAGTGGGGCACTCAGGGGTCCCCGCGTAGTGGACGCGTGGGGTTCGGGGCGAAGCCCTGTCTGAGAGAAGACCCCAGCCAGGCGGGCTGTGACCGACGAAGTAACGCCCGCAGACGGGCGCCTCGCCGGGAAACCGGGCTTGCACCGGGGGGACCGCGTCGGTAGAATTGCGCGGGTGTTAGAGCGCTTGTGAAATAATGCACGTTTGCGGGAATCGTGTCCGCACGGTTCCGGTGTGCTCCGTCGTGTCGATGAGCACGGCTCAGTGACGACGACGTGCGTCTAGGGTCGCCGTCGCCGGGCACCCCGCGAAGCCGCGGGCTACCGCGCGAGAGATTGCTGTTCTGGCCGGACCGTCGCATCGCGCGGCCGGTCAGTCTCCGGGAAGGTCAAGAAAGGAGTCACGACGTTGGACGACGTGACCACCGCCGAAGAAATCGCGCACGCCGAACACGGGCACGAAGAGCACGAGTTGAGCTTCCTGCAGACCTACGTCTTCTCGCAGGACCACAAGGTGATCGGCATCCAGTACGCCATCACCGCGATGCTTTTTCTGCTGTTCGGTTTCACTTTGATGATGATCATGCGGTGGCAGCTGGCCTTCCCGTTCAGGCCGGTCCCAGTCATTGGTGGTCTCTTGGGTGCAAACAATGCACAACTGATGGCACCGGAGTTCTACAACTCCCTGGGCGCCATGCACGGGACCATCATGGTCTTCCTGGGTGTCGTGCCGCTGGCCGTGGGCGGTTTCGGCAACTACGTGCTGCCGCTGCAGATCGGCGCTCCCGACATGGCCTTTCCGCGACTGAACATGGCCAGCTACTGGTCGTTCTTCCTCGGCGGCATCGTAATGATCGCCAGCTTTTTTGTCCCGGGCGGCGCGGCCAACTCGGGCTGGACCTCATATGCCCCGTTGTCGGTCATCGCGACCGAGGGCCAGACCTGGTGGCTGGTCGGGATGATCTTTCTGATCACCTCGTCGCTGCTCGGTTCTGTCAATTTCATCGTGACCACGTTGCAGCTGCGCGCGCCGGGGATGAGCTTCATGCGGCTGCCGTTTTTCGTGTGGGCGCAGCTCGTGACGTCGTTCCTGCTGCTGCTGGCGTTCCCGCCACTCGAGGCGGCCGGTGTGCTGCAGATCATGGACCGCGTGGCCGACACCAGCTTCTTCATGCCGAGCGGACTGGTCACAGGAGACGGACCGCTAGAGATCAGCGGCGGCGGCAGCCCGCTGCTCTGGCAACACCTGTTCTGGTTCCTGGCCCACCCCGAGGTGTATGTCCTGATTCTGCCGGCGTTGGGGATCGTGGGCGAGATCGTGGCCAACAACACGCGGAAGCCGCTCTGGGGCTACCGGGTGTTAGTGGCGTCGCTCATCTTCCTCGGCTTCATGTCGTTCATTGTGTGGGCGCACCACATGTTCCTGACCGGCATGGGCACCACCATCAGCACGTTCTTCCAAACCACGACGATGATCATCTCGATTCCGTCGGTGGTCATCTTGTCGGCGATGTTCCTGTCTCTGTACGGCGGCTCGATTCGGTACACGGTGCCCATGCTGTTCGCGCTGGCGTTTCTCCCCATGTTCGGGATCGGCGGACTCACCGGTTTGCCACTGGGGCTCACCGCGCCTGACCTCCACCTGCACGACACGTACTACGTCATCGGGCACTTCCACTACGTGGTGGCACCGGGCACGATCTTCGCGCTGTTCGGGGGCATCTATTACTGGTATCCCAAGGCCACCGGGCGTCTGATGAACGACATGCTGGGCCGGATTCACTTCTGGGGTTCGATCATCGCGATCAACTGCGTGTTCATGCCGATGTTCATCACCGGACTGGCCGGGATGAATCGACGGCTGTATGACGGCGGTCTGGAGTATGCGCACGTGCAGGAAGTGCTGGAGTGGAACCAGTTCATGTCCTACGGGGCCTGGGCACTCGGGGTCTTCCAGATCTTCTTCATCTTTAATTTTTTCTGGAGCATCCGGCACGGCAAGAAGGTGGGTGACAACCCCTGGGACTCGACCACGCTCGAGTGGCAGGCCCCTTCACCGCCGCCGCACGGGAACTTCAGCACGCCGCCGGAGGCATACCGCGGGCCGTACGAGTACAGCGTGCCCGGCGCTTCGAGCGACTTCTCCATGCAGGGCCAGGCCCCGGGGGCGAACCCGGAACCCGCGAAGGTTTAACCAGCGATGGAAATCCCCTACACCGTAGCTGAACGGCCGGACACCGGCTTGAACAACGTCAAGCTGGGTATCTGGCTGTTTCTCGCCTCCGAGGTGATGCTGTTCGGCGGACTCTTTTCAACCTACGTCCTGCTACGAGTCGGCGCGGTCGAATGGCCGCTAGGCGCCGAATTCCTCAACATCCCCATCGGCACCGTCAACACCGTGATTCTGATCGCCTCCAGTGTCACGATGGTCATGGCCTACGCGTCGCTCAAACTCGGCGACTTCGCCAAATACAAGACCTACATGCTGGCCACCGTGCTGCTGCCGGTGCTCTTTCTGTGCATCAAGGGCTACGAGTACTACGAGAAGGTGTCCCACGATCATCTACCGTCGCACAGCACGTTTCTGGCGATTTACTGGACCATGACCGCGCTGCACGGGCTACACATCATCGGTGGCATTGTCGTGAACGGCTATTTCTGGGGTCCCGGCAGCAAGATGTGGCACGTCAAGCGCGAGATGTTTGAAAACCGCGTCGAAGCCGCTGGGCTGTACTGGCACTTCGTGGACCTGGTCTGGATTTTCTTGTTTCCCGTGCTGTATCTCCTGTAACGCGGCAGGGGCTTAAGGAGTCGTCATGAGCGGTAGCGCAGAAGAAGTCAGAAAACACATCGCGACCTACAAGAAAATCGCCGGGGCTCTCGCCGTGGGCACGATCGTCACGGTCCTGGCGTCGTATCTGGATGTCTCGGTGGCCATCGGCATCACGATTGCGCTGATCATCGCGACCACCAAGGCCTCGCTCGTGGCGAACTACTTCATGCACCTTGGCGAGGAACGCAGCCAGTGGCTGATGGTGTCGTTGGGATTGACGGCGGTCTTCTGGCTCTTCTTGATGCTGGTGCCGCTGTGGACGTTCTCCGACCACATCGGCGTTGTCAAGACGTTACCGAACGCGAACGCGCACGAGATGGCCGAGGGCGAAGAGCACTAATGTCGTTGCGCTCGTTCCACATCGTATTCATCGTGGCGTCGATCCTGCTGTCGCTGATGATGGCAGTGTGGGGCGGCGTCAACTACGGCACCGACGCCGGGTCGGCATGGCATCTGGCGACCACGGCGGGCGCGCTGATCACGGCCGGCCTGCTCACCGTCTACGCGGTGAAGTTTGTCAGGAAGACCCGCGAACTCGGGTTGAGCTAGAAAGGTGGAGACCATGACACGACGAGTAGGGTGGACGGCGTTTGTCATGACGGCGATAGCCTTGGCCACGCCGCAGCCATTACTGGCCTGCGCGGTCTGTTTCGGAGACCCGAACTCTCCGATGGCGATCGGCGCCAGTTGGGGCGTCCTGCTGCTGATCGGGGTCACGGCCGCAGTTCTCTCCGCTTTCGCGGGCTTTTTTCTCTACTTGGTGAAACGATCGCGGATGGCGCTCGGTCAGCGCGTCGATCTGTCCGGATCGTCCCAGGCGGGTAGCTCGTAGTGAAAGCCCCACTGCATTCGACTGGCGCTGCATCCCGGCTGACAGCGTTGTTCCTCGGTCAAATACTGCCGGTATTTCCCTCGTCTCGCCTTGTCGGCCGGGCGCATCGCCAGTCTCGATGCGGACGCGGGGTTTCACCACGAACTCCAGGAGTGTGTAGATGCAGGAGTTTCTAGGACTGCCGCTGCAGGCCTCGTCGCACGCCGCTGAAATCGACCGCATCATCGTCATCGTGCATTGGCTGATGCTGGTGCTGTTCGTCGGCTGGGGTTCGTTCTTCGCCTACACGCTGGTTCGGTTCAGGCAAAGCGCGAACCCGAAAGCGGACTACCACGGCGTCAAGAGCCATGTGTCCAGCTACCTCGAGGTGGCGGTGGGGGTTGTCGAAGCGGTCATCTTGGTCGCGTTCGCCCTTCCGGCGTGGGCGACACGTGTGAACGATGTTCCACCAGAGAGCGGCGCCACCGTCGTCCACGTCATCGCGAAGCAGTTCGCCTGGCACTCGGTGTACCCAGGTCCAGACGGTCGGTTCGGCCGCCGCGATGGCAGTCTAGTCACCCCGACCAACGAAATCGGTCTCGACCGGGAGGACCCGAATAGCGCGGATGACATCTACACCATCAACCAGCTGAATCTTCCGGTCGACACGCCAGTGATCGTCTATCTCACCAGCATGGACGTCATCCATAGCTTTGCGATCGCCGAGATGCGGGTGAAGCAGGACGCGATTCCGGGGATGGAGATCCCGATCTGGTGGGAACCGACCGTGACCGGGGCCTTTGAGATCAATTGCTCGCAATTGTGTGGGCTGGGGCACTATCGGATGCGTGGTGCCGTCACTGTCCAGACCCAGGCGGAGTTCCAGGGATTCCTTGCGGAAGAGGGCGCTCGTTTGACGGCTGACTAGAAGGCGGCGGGTCTTCGGGGCCAGGCCGAACTGCCGCGGACCGGTGTCACGGTCGCGCGCGCGCTAACTCTTCCTCGATGATCTCCTCGAAGACCGCGTAGGGGGCCGCGCCCATCACCGACCGGCCGTTGATGAACACGGTCGGCGTCGAGGACACGCCGTCTTCCTGCCCCTCGCGCAAGTTGTCGTTAACCTGCGCGGCAAAACGACCGCTGTCCAGGCAGGCATCGAACGTGGCCTGGTCCATCCCCAACTCGCCGGCGTGGCGCTTCAGGTCATCGACGCCCAGTTCATCTTGTTTCGCGAACATGGTGTCGTGCAGCTCCCAGAACTTGCCTTGCTCGAGCGCGCAGTGTCCCGCCTCAGCCGCCTTGAACGCCTGAGCGTGGTTCGGCAGCGGGTAGTCCTTGAACACCAGGCGCACATCGTTGCCATAGGCCGTCTTCAGTTGCTCGAGCGTGCCCGTCAACTGCTGACAGAACGGGCACTGAAAGTCGGAGTACTCGACGAGTTCGATCACTGCGTCGTCTGGACCAAACGTCGCATCGCTGACATCCACCGACACCGGGGTCCGTGGCGGTTCGAGTTCGATGCGCACGTCGCCGGCGCCCGCCCGCAGCTCGTTCATATACGCGTGTAACGCCTGCGTTGGACGCTGCTGCTCGAGAAACATGCGGATCTCCGGCCGCATCTGCTCAAGGGTCCGCCCGCCGAACGCGTTCTGATTCTGCCCAAACAGCAGGGCGATGTCTTCGTCGGAGACCGGGAGGCTTCTCGACGGCAGCTCCGCTTCAAGCAGCGCATCGCGAGAGGTGCCCTGTGCCGCCGCTTCTTGATCGATGAGAATATCGCCGATCACGATGTCAAGGGCGCGGCGGCGCGTGTCGTACAGTTCCTGCAGCATCCTCGCGCGCGAAGCGGCGTCGTTCTTACGCCAGGCGTCGTCGACATCGGCCATGGTCACCGTCACGTCGCCAACCCGGCCGACCACGTCAGTCGGTGCCTGGGCGCAGACCGACGCCGCCGAACAGAGGACTGTGAGGGCCGCGGCGCCGGCCGCAGTGCCGATCCGATGAAACATGAAGCACACCTTTCTTTTGGAACCCGTGCTCATAGTCGTAATGCTTCACTTTATCATTCATGGGACAGCCCGACACGACGGTGTCCGCTGGCTACGAAGGTGCCCACTCTCATGAGCCGCCATCGTGTTCGCGCCCGCCCCCCTCGTGCGACCAGTCCAGAACCGGCCAGACGCTTCACACACGGCTCGGAGCTAACTGCCCACCTGGAGGACGCGGCACACTTCCCCGGCGGGCATTCGCCATTGGTGGTCTGTCCACGCGACGAGCAGCAGCTCGCCGCCGTCCTCCGGGACGCCACGACGGTGCTGCCTGTCGGCGCCCAGTCGTCCCTCACCGGCGGGGCGACGCCGATGGGGGACACGGTCCTCAGCCTGTCAGAGCTCAGCTCCATCGCTCCGCCCGAGCTCGACTCCGTCACCGCAGAGCCCGGTGTCACCCTCACCGCCCTCCGGGAGGCGCTGACCGGAGCGGGCCGAGCCTACCCACCGGTGCCTACCTACGAGGGAGCGACGGTGGGCGGGATCGTCTCGACGAACGCCGCCGGCGCCGCGACCTTCAAATACGGCACGACCCGCGAGTGGGTGCGCGCGTTGACGGTAATGCTGGCGACCGGCGAGTTGCTCGACCTTGAACGCGGGCAGGTCCGTGCCGCTGACCACCACTTCGAGATCGACACATCTGACGGCACGATCCGGGTCCCGGTTCCGACCTATCGGGTACCGGAGGTGCCGAAGCGGGCAGCGGGATACCCGGCCGGCCCCGATCTCGACCTGATCGACCTCTTTGTCGGCGCCGAAGGCACCC
>Ga0310121_10002446_pt1 | contig 17552 bp, 13 predicted proteins | sample CB27_Tmax_986_MG_FD_203504 | JGI IMG/M metagenome (GOLD analysis project Ga0310121, IMG submission 203504) | Marine microbial communities from Western Arctic Ocean, Canada - CB27_Tmax_986 | ecosystem: Environmental > Aquatic > Marine > Oceanic | place: Canada: Western Arctic Ocean | collected...
GAAGCTGGGCATAAGCGCCTTCGCCTATCTCCGCGACCGCCTCAGCGACGCCCTTGAAATGCCCTCGCTCGCACAATCCATCCGGATTGCAGCGCAATCTGCTGCCGCTTGCGGTTGAGAGGATACATACGAATCACCTAAATTCAAATGTTCCAAACGTCGAGAGCACAGAAAATAGTGGGATTTTACGGGGTTTTGAACAGCGAGTTTTGAATTTGTTGCGGATTTCGATATTCGGAATTCGAGACTCCGCCCCGTTGAAATGGACAAGTTATTTCTTAACACCGCCTTAATCTCCGCTACCCCGTGGGGTCAACATGATCAACTCAAAAGCGTTCTTCCGCATCTTGGCGGCGATCGTTCTGATGTGCGTGGGCGGATGCGCGCCGGCCTACCACAGCTACTCCGGTTGTCACATCGATTGCCGGTACTGTCCACCGCATCCGCTGCCGTTTTGCAATTACAACGGCTGTCGCTGCCACTCGCTGCCCGCATCCAACTATTTGACCGTGGACTCGTCTGGCGGCTACGAGGAAACGGTCGATATAGCGGCACGAAGCCACGAATGAACAGGCTATCCAAACAACGCTCCCCGAGTTGTCGTTGTCCCCGTTTGGTCAGGCAGGCAGATGGTGACTAAGGCGGCGAGTCGGTAGATCATTGGAGTGGCTCGGTGATCCCGCGGCGATTTGACGGTGTTGCTTTCTCACCTCAAACGGGTTGGCGACGTCTCGAAATCCGATTGTCCTCAGGCACCCACGTTGATTCTTCGCAGAAAGTTCAGAACTTTCTTGGCAGTGGGCGTGAGCTTTGTGCGATTGAACTGGTCGCCCAGTTTGCGCATCGCTTCGGCCTGGGTCGGGTAAGGATGAATCGTGCCCGCGATTTTGGAAAGGCCAACCTTGTTGGTTATCGCGACTGTGAGTTCCGAGATCATGTCACCCGCGTTCTCGGCGACGATGGTGGCGCCGACGATTTCGTCGGTTCCTTTCTTGGTGTGGACCTTGACGAAGCCTTCGTCCTGGCCCTCCAGGATGGCTCGATCGACGTCCGCCAGTTGTTGGATGTATGTGTCGACTTCGATCCCGTTTTCCTTGGCATCGCCCTCGTACATGCCGACGTGTGCGACCTCGGGGGAGGTATACGTTGCCCAGGGGATGACCAAATCACTGGCTCTCTTTTTGCCGAACGGACCTATTGCGAACAGAGCGTTTTGAATCACGATCCGAGCCTGGAAATCGGCGGCATGAGTAAATTTATACTTCGAGCAGATGTCGCCCGCGGCAAAAACACGTGGGTTGCTCGTCTGCAGGTTGTCGTTCACCTCGACGCCCAGGCGGTCGTACTTCACGTTGACCGCTTCGAGATTCAGGCCCTCGACATTGGGTGCTCGACCGACGGCAATGAGCAGTTGGTCCACGACCACCTCACGCGGTTCTCCACGCTGGTTGACGTCCACTCGGATTCTGCCGTCGTCCGCTGGGCTAATATGCATGTTTTCGCTTTTGAACATGAGATGAATGCCGTCACGCTCAAATTCCTTTTGCACAACTGCGGCGGCATCTGCGTCTTCGCGTGTCAGGATGTGATCGGCCTGCTCAAACAGAAAGACCTCACTGCCAAAACGGGCAAACGATTGTGCCATCTCGCTGCCAATCGGACCGCTACCAACGATTCCGAACTTCTTGGGCAACTCTGTTAGCGAGAACAGGTTTTCGTTCGTCAAGTAGCGGACCTCGTCGAGACCTGGAATCGGAGGAGCGGATGCGCGGGCTCCCGTGGCGATCACGGCCTTCTTGAACTTGAGCGCGCGGACCTTTCCATCCTGGCCAGTTATGGTGATGGTGTTGCCGTCCTCGAACGAACCCTGGCCAAAAAACACGTCGACGCCTAGATCTGAGAATCGCTTGGCCGAGTCCGCTGGGCTGATCCGTGCCCGCAGACGCCTCATGCGCTGCATGGCTTTGCCAAAGTCCACGTCGGTACCCGGGGGGACTCTCACGCCGAACGGCTCGGCGTCGCGCACCGTGGCGGCCACCCGCCCCACGCGAATCACCCCTTTCGAGGGGACGCAACCCACGTTGAGGCAATCGCCGCCCATCAATTCGCTCTCAATCAAGGCGACCCGTGCTCCGAGTCCCGCCGCTCCGGCGGCCGTGACAAGCCCCGCGGTTCCGGCCCCGATCACGACCAGGTGGTAGCTGACCTGAGGGTGCGGGTTTTGCCAACCCGGTGGATGGACGTTGGCCTCGAGCTGTTGGTTGTACTCGTCCGAGGGTTGTAGTTGAACCAGTTGGTTTTCCATCGCGGAGTTCCTGTGCAGTTGAGAAATGTGGTCGGCTGGATTGAGCGGCGCCACGGTCGTGTGTGCGGTGCTCATTCTCTTAGCTCTCCGAGTTCGACGCGGACGTCGCTTGGATGTCGGGTTCTTTCCCTTTCGCGTCGGAGTTTTTGGTTCCGGTGGCCAATCTCATTCCGTATCGCACCAAGAGCGGAAAGAGTCCTAAGAGCAGGAATGCACCACCGATCTGAGCCATTTGACTGGGAGTGAAGACTGCATTGATTCCCTCCTCGGCCAATGTCAACAGATTGGGGACACTGGACCCAGCGTAAACGTAGACGACCGTTCCAGCGAACATGCCCAGTTGGCTGACCCACCAAAACGTTCGTGTCCGAATAGGGGTTAAACCCATGACGGCATTGATGACAAAAAACGGTACGGCGGGAATGAGTCGTAAGGTGAAGAGGAAGAAAGGGCCTTCCCTCTCAAGCGCCTCGTTGAAACTGGTCAATCGCTCGCCGAATCGTGCTTGGATGGTATCACGCAATAGGAAGCGGCTGAGCAGAAACGCAAACGTCGCTCCGGTGGTTGACGCGAAACTGACTAGGATCAGGCCATCAAGGAATCCAAAGTACCAACCGAAGACCAGTGTCAACACGGTCGCTCCGGGTAGGGAAAGCCCGGTGATCACCACATAGATCAGAAACGCGGCTCCGTAAACCAGGAGTGGGTTTTGTGTTTGAAAGGCTCGCAGTTGAGATTCCTGTTGAGCCAGATTTTGCAATGATAACACGTCTCCGTATTGGCTGTAGGCGACGAAAATGATCGCCGCAACAAGGGCCAACACACCGATTTTCTTAGCGGTGGCGGAGCCAAAGGTGGCTGGATTCAAAGCTGATTTGGTCATGGCGACGTTCCTAGATGAGTCTCAACTGGATGAGCTGAATCCAGTGTACGGACCCGCTACCTTGGCAAAAGTAGCTCGTTCAACGGTTGGCTCCAATACCATCGATCCGCGGAGCAATACGAATTCGACGGGCTCCGGTGCGATTCATTACAGTTCGCCGCCGGAATTGGGTGTCCCCGGCGCGGTTCCGGCGCGGTTTCCCGTAAAACGTTGACGATAGGCGTTTCCATCCCTACAGCTTCCTGCTACGCTTTGGCTCCTGGGCATTCGCCCAGCGGCCTCGGGCGGACAGCGTGACCTGCCTGCTGTTATGCGGCTCCTTCCGCGAACCCGTGGCCGTAACGACTGTCTCCTTGGACAGCCGGATTTTCAACACATCGAGAACCAAGCCCACATGGCAAGCACTGCCGCTACGTATGATTTACGTCCGCATGACCCGATGGTGTCGCGGACACCCTTCTACTATGGATGGGTCATGCTACCCGTTGCCATGATCGCCCACATTGCGACCTCGCCAGGTCAATCGTTTGCGATTGCCGTCTTTAACCAATCGTTTACCGAGACGTTACAGTTGAGTGAAAAACAGCTGACAGGAGCCTTCGGATTGGGGACGCTGTTGGCCAGTCTTACTTTGCCTATGTTTGGCATGCTGATGGACCGCTGGGGTATTCGCCGCTCCATGAGCCTGGTGGTGTTCATGCTGGGTGTGGCCTGTTTTTTCATATCGCAGGTCCATAGTCTCCTGATGTTATTTTTCGCCTTTCTGTTTTTACGGATGTTTGGGCAGGGTGCCCTGTCGTTATTCGCCCAGAATTCGTTGGCCATGTGGTTTCGCGAACGGTTGGGGACGGTAGTTGGATTCATGAGTGTTGGGAGCGTCTTGGTGATGGGTCAACTCCCCACATTGATCCGCGCCTCGATCGAGCAGGTGGGTTGGCGAATGACGTACGCTCTGTTGGGATTGGCCGTGTGGTTGATTATGTTCCCAATCATGGCACTGTTGTTCCGCAACTGCCCGGAGGAAGTGGGCCAGCTACTGGACGGCGGGCCGTCGGCGCTTCTAGACCGTCGGCGTGCGCCAAAAGGCGGGAAAGCGTTCAAGGATACCGCGCCGGCTGTCAGCGGCCTCGACCTCCGCGCGGCGATGCGTAGCCGCGCTTATTGGATCATGTTCGCGCTGCAGTCCGCATGGGCCATGATTGGCACGGCGTTGGTGTTCAATATCCAAAGGGTGTTCATCACTCAGGGGCAAACGTCAGACCATGCGGCCGTTATACTGGGTTGGTTCTTTGTCGCCGTGGCCGCCACGCAGCTGGTCGGTGGCGTCTTGGCCGACCGCATCCAGCTCCATTGGCTGATCACCGCGGCCCTGGCCGGGATGACCGCCAGTATCTTGCTGTTGCTGACCGGCCGGAGTGTCGCGGCGAGCTATCTGCTCTTTGGGATCTCTCAGGGACTCCTTGGTTCGGCGGTCAATACCCTCTGGCCCCGCTACTACGGGCTGGCTCACGCCGGCAAGATTCGCGGCAGCGTGATGACTGCGATGGTGGCTAGCAGCGCGCTGGGGCCTTTTGTGATGGGTGTTTCGTATGACTGGTTTGGCACGTATGCGCCCAGCCTCGGGCTGTTCGTTGGCGTCTACGGATTGCTACTGATGGCCGCCCCCTTTGCCACGCCACCAGCCTTACCGCGCCACCAGCCTCTGTAATATCAACGCTAGGATCGCTGAAGCCTCCACCCTAACGATTATGAAGTGTCAATATTCGCCGATGGCGTGGTAGCGGTGGCTTTCGCTTTCCATGCCAGTCAAGGAACTGCCGCCTCTCGCGACGAAGCGTGTGAGAAGCCGGGGGTAGAATCTTCCGCGGGATGGACTACCGGCCCACGCCATCACGAAAGCGATCAAGCCAGCCAATAACGTTCGCAATGCCGTCGGTTCTGGCACCGGGACAATTTTGAAGACTTCGCCGGATGTGCCGAAAGGACCCAAGTTGGTACCGGCCATTAGATAGAGCTCCCCGTCCAGATCCTGGCCGAATCCCTTGATGAACAGTCCCAAGTCGCGGTCGTTGTTGCCCAGCACCAATTCTTCGATCTCGCCAGTGTCCAAATCACCCGAGAAGAGTCGTCCGGCGGGCGTGACAAACTCCGTCGAGAAGTCGCCGAAGATTGGATCCGCCAATTGCCCCTCGGCGACTTGCCCTACGATGCCAATCAACCATAGAGATGCCACCGCACTGGTTCGCGATAAGCGCAACATTTTCCTGCTCCCCTTTTTAAAATGCGTGTCGGAGAACATCTTGGCGCTAACGCCGCCGCTTCCCCACCTTTGTGTGATGGACCGGAAGTGGGACGTTTCGCGGTCGCTGCCAGAACGCACTCCCGCGAACAAAGAATCCCAATCCTGATCGTAGGACGCAGTATGAAGTCCCACTCCCATCCACATGATGTACCGGCAGCGCGGTTTCCTTGCAGAATTCCACGGGAGCACGATTCGGCTCTAAGAGCTAACCGCGTCCGCCTTCGCGGCAAGTTTCGCGGATGGTGTGGCAACGCGAGCACTGTAGTTTGCCACGGATTTCCCACTGCGGTCCCCGACACACGGGGCAGGGAGGCGCCACGGGAGGTGGCCGGTTCGCGATCTCGCGATTCAGGGCCACTTGGCGGTTATTGGATCGAAGCGGTTGGTTCATTGATATGGCGCCGCTGGCAATTGGTTGAGAGTTTAGCGGGCGTCCATGTGACAGCTGAGCCCACCGGCGGCTGGCACATAGCAAGACCGCGTGTAATCCATCACCATACGATGCGCACTGAATCGCCAAGCCAACGTGGCGATCGAGTTCTTCATCATCGTAATCCACTGGGGCGGCAGCCCGTCCACGTCACGCTGGTAGTAAAGCGGAACCAACCGATCTTCGAGGACATCATAAAGGGCTTCACCATCACGTCGGTCGTTGACTTCATCCGATACGTGACTGGCGCCTTTCCCGATGGCAAAACCATTGCTGCCGTCATAGGCTTCGGCCCACCATCCGTCGAGCACCGATAGGTTCAAGCCACCATTGAGCACAACCTTTTGGCCACTGGTCCCGGACGCTTCGAGCGGCCGGCGGGGATTGTTCAGCCAAACGTCAACTCCTTGGATCAAATGGCGGCAAACGTTGATGTCATAGTCTTCGATGAAGACCATGCGGTCGCGAAATGTTGTGTTATGCCGGAGGTTGGCGATTTTCTTGATGAGACTCTTGCCTGGCTCATCCTTAGGATGCGCCTTACCGGCGAAAATAATCTGGACCGGACGGTCGGAATCGTTGACGATCTGGTCCAATCGATCGAGATCAGAAAGCAACAGATCAGCCCGTTTGTAGGTGGCGAAACGGCGGGCGAACCCGATCGTCAAGACATTGGGATCCAGCACATTCAAACAGCGATCGACTGCGTCGTCGCTTTCGCCGCGTCGTCGACATTGCCGACTGAGGCGCCGGCGGACAAAGGTGAACAGCAAGTTCTTCAATGCGTTGTGCGTTTCCCAAAGCTCACCCGCATCGACATGATGTATGCTCTGCCAGACTTCTGGTTCACCCATCCGTTGGAACCAATGGGCCGCGAAGCTGCGATCGTAGAGGTTGAGCATCTGCCAGGCCAACCACGAAGGGACGTGCACGCCGTTGGTAATGTGCCCAATCGGAATCTCTTCCTCGGAGCGCCACGGCCACAGTCCTGCCCACATGCGGCGGCTGATATGACCGTGCAAGGAGCTGACGGCATTGGCACGTCGCGATAGCTTAAGACCCATCACCGTCATGCAGAATGATTCGTGCTCATTTTGCGGTTCCACCCGTCCCAATCCCATTAATTGGTCCGCGGAAATCCCCACGGCTTCCCGCACCGGGCCAAGATGCTCTTCGATCAATTCCTTGCTGAAGCGATCGTGTCCAGCGGGCACGGGGGTATGGGTCGTGAAGACCGTATGTTGCGCGACTTGCCGCAATGCGTCGTCAAATTCGAGCCCATCCTCCTTCATCTGTTCGCGAATCACCTCCAACGGGGCAAAGGCGCTGTGTCCTTCGTTGAGGTGAAAAACGCCGGGTGTGATGCCCAATGCCGCCAAAGCCCGCACGCCGCCAACGCCCAGCACCAGCTCCTGGCGGATGCGAGTGCGCTCGTCACCGCCGTACAATCGGGAAGTCAGCGAGCGGTCCTCGGGGCTGTTACCTTCGACATCGCAATCCAATAGATACAACGGCACGCGACCGACGGGAACCAACCAGACTCGTGCATGAATCGCGCCTTCGCGAGTCTCAATAGTCACGGTCAATTGGTTGCCGTTATCGGTCACCGCTGGTTGCCATGAAATATTCTCGATCTGGGTTTCGATGTAGTCTTCGACCTGATATCCATCGCTGTCTAATCGTTGCCGAAAATAGCCCTGGTCGTAAAACAGTCCGATGGCGACCAGCGGAACGCCCAGACCGCTGGCACTCTTGATGTGGTCGCCCGAGAGCACGCCCAGGCCGCCCGAGTAGATTGGCAGCGACTCGTGAATGCCAAACTCGGCCGAAAAATAAGCAACGGGCTTGGCACCCAGCACACCGGCGTGGGTAGCTCCCCATCCCCGCTTGCTCGTTAAGTATTCACGCAACTGGCGAAATGACTGGTTGATCCGGCTGTACAAAACCATTTCGGCTGCCCGTGTCTCTAATCGCTCCGGCGAAAACTCTTGCAAGAGAGCGACGGGGTTGTGATCCAATTGCCGCCAACGGATTGGATCCAGGTCGCGAAATAGGTTCCCGACCTCCGGATGCCACGACCACCACAAATTGCCTGCCAGCGCCAGGCATTTTTCGTACGACGTCACGCTCTGAGATTTCGCTTTGGTCAGGGAACTTTCCATGGGGACCAGTGCCGTTTCTGCTTGACTCATGATGGTTTCTCGTCGAAAAATATAATGTCTGTTCCAAAGTTGCGATGGCAGATCGCGAGTCCGTCTCCGTCACACCTTTTTACAAACTTCGAGACTTGTCCGATGTCGGGTGACGGCGTGAGGAACCGAGGGCTCCACCAAACTTTTCGGCGTTACGGCATAAAAAAGGCGACCAGCGATTATATCAACTGGAAAATCTTGCGGCGATACCTATGTAATCAATGAGCCGCGGTACCCATTCGTGGTCTGGTAATTACTGTTTTTGGCCGGGTGATCCACGTTTTCCAGCTCGCGCTTGCGTCTCCATGCCGTACGTCCCCGGGCTGACAGGTTATAATCCGGGATGGGTCGCCGCGGTCGGACTCCCTCGGCTTGTCCGCTCCGGCGAAGAGACGGCTTACACCAGGCGTGCCGCTAGCAAATTGTCGCTTCGAAAATTGTCACGCCACAACGGTCCGCGAATGATGCAATCCAGTCGTCTTCGCTACACGGAAGCGACCGAGTGTCTCGGGTAAATGGGAGGTTTGAGTTGTGTAGGGCGAATCGCGTGCCGCAGCCTGACTCGCGTTGTGAACTTCCGGCATCCGAGGACGCCGGCTAACGCTACAAAAACGTAGGTTCGGGTATTGTTTTCAACCTGAGAGAGTTTGCTTGAAGCGACAGAGGTACGTGAAGTGACAGAGAGAATCAGAGTACCGAGAATCACGGAGCCCAACGCTGGGGCGCTAGACCAGGTTGCTGAACGGTTGCGTGAGTCAGCAGTTAGGTGGGACAAAACCGGTGGTTGGCCTGGTGAGTCGTTGCGGGTTTGCGCTGAGGCGGGGGTTTTCGAATGGTTTGTGCCTGAGTCGATGGGCGGGCAGGGATGGGCCGAGGCGGATATCTTGCGCGCCTATCTCAAACTCAGTGCGGCATGTCTGACGTCGTCGTTCGTGATCACCCAGTTTTCAGGGGCGTGTCGACGGCTCGCCTCGTCGGAAAACCGAGACTTGCAGCGGCAGTTGCTGCCAGAATTGGTGTCCGGTCGCGCCTTCGCAACGCTGGGTATCTCGCATTTGACCACGAGTCGCCGACATCTCAGCGAACCCGTCTTGCGGGCGGAATGCACGGCCGGAGGTTATCGACTCGATGGCTACAGCCCGTGGGTGACGGGGGCCAAACAGGCCGACTACATGTTAACGGGGGCCACGTTAGGCGACGGCCAGCAGATCCTGTTGCTACTTCCGACTGACTTACCAGGTGTGACCGTATCGGAAGCTGAGCCATTGGTCGGATTGACCAGCAGCCAGACCGGGCCCGTGCATTTGGAGGGCGTCGAGCTGCTGTCGCGATGGCTCTTGGCGGGGCCCGCCGAGAACATCATGAATACGGGTATCGGTGGAAGAACGGGCAGCTTGGAGACCACGGCGCTGGCCGCTGGCTTGGCCGGCGCCGCCCTTGAATTTGTCGCAGGCGAAGCGGACCAGCGGACGGAGCTGAAGTCCATCGCGGCCAAACTGCGCGAAGATTGGAAGGAACTTTGCGATCGACTGCTGGCCGTCGCGGCCGGAGAAGTAGTCGGCGACTCGCCAGAGTTGCGTAGCCAGGCTAACAGTTTGGTGTTGCGGGCGTCGCAGGCGGCCTTGGCGGCCGCCAAAGGCTCTGGGTTTATAGTTGGCCATCCCGCCGGGCGATGGTGCCGTGAGGCGCTGTTTTTCCTGGTTTGGAGCTGTCCACAGCCAGTGATGATGGCCCACCTTCATGAAATGGCTGGCTTGAATCGCGACTGAAGGATCAGTCACCGGGTAGACTCACCGGCGGGACGAACTAGTGTTAGCCAATTAGCGGACGAGTGGAAGATGCTGGATTAGATGAAAACACGGGCAAAGGCATACGTGGATGAGTGCTGGCGACAAGCGAATTGAACGAGTTGAAATAACGTGGCACGAACAAAGTGTCAGCCGCGAGGACCGAGAACAGCTCAATGGGCACGCGGGTTGCGTCCTATGGTTCACAGGTCTCAGCGGTTGCGGCAAGAGTACCATCGCCAACCTGGTGGACCGTCTGCTCCACTTGCGGGGCGTGCGGACCGCCCTACTGGATGGGGACAACATCCGCCACGGTTTGAATGCATCGCCCGACATTCTCCTCAATCGACACGACGGTCCATTTTCCGAACGATTTGGGCTGGGGTTTTCAGCCCAAGACCGCGAAGAGAACATCCGCCGAATCGGGGCCGTCGCGCAACTTTTTTGCGCGACCGGATTGGTCACGTTGACCGCCTTTGTCAGCCCCTATCGACGCGATCGCAAGGCGGTTCGTAATCAAATAGAGAGTTTGGGTAGACCAGGTGATTTCGTGGAAGTGTTCGTCGACACGCCGCTGGAGATTTGCGAATCCCGTGATCCCAAAGGATTGTACAGGAAGGCACGAGCTGGCGAGATCAAGAGTTTCACCGGCATCGACGATCCTTATGAAGCGCCCAGCGCAGCCGAAATTGTATTGGCAGGAGGTGAGCAACCACCCGACGTATTGGCGCAACAGGTTGTCGGCTACCTGTCGACGGCCGGAAAGATCGCTACCAGTCGTTAGTCTGCCTTCACGCGTTTGGTGCGCGTTGTCGACGCATTGGCGCAACAGTCAAGACAACATGGGCAATTCAGGTCATGCCATCATGCCACTGCGTACTCGACACTGCGTACTCGACACCCCAGCGGAGCCGAGGCTGACCGAACTAAGTGACTCGCCACATGTTTGTCGGAGGCCGAATACGAATCTCTGCTGAAATCTTTCGAGGTGCCTTCGTTATTGGCGGGAGCCGTCTTGACTTAATGATCGAATAGCTCGTAGATTTCAGGGTGTGATACCGAACCTTCGGTGACTGCGCGGGTTCGGTTGCGCGGTGATTAGCAGTCGGTGTTTTAAAAGCCAGTCGCAACGACGCTGTCTAGGTGCGACGACACTGCCTCCTGACGAGATGAATTGGGAGCGAATGTCGGCCCAGTTCACGGTTTCGCTGATAAGGAGATTAGGCGATGAATACTTCGATCCAGGATGTATCATCTCGCGCCCAAAACGCCCTCAAGACCAGTTCCCTGTTTGCGCTTCGAATGCTAACGGTGCAGGAAACCAAAGATGGGTTATTGATTACTGGTCGTGTCTCTTCGTTCTACCAGAAACAGCAAGCCCAGGAGGTGGTACGGGCGGTCGCTGCCGGCACCCACGTCACCAATCAGATCGAAGTCAGCTGACCGATAACGCATCGGCTCATGACCTGTCGATCCGTTACTCGCGGAACGATGGCTCTTGGAACGATTTGAGAATCGATTTAAGTTTCTCATCCAATTCATCCTGTCCGTCGTTCACTCGGATGTCGACGGTCAGTGCCCAACACGGTAAGCCGCCCAGTTGGTCTTGGTTGATCTTGACCAGGTCTTTATGTGTACAGACAAGTGCTTCGGCGCCGAGGTCGGCGGCCCAAGCGGCCAACGTCTCAAGATCCGCTGGGTTGTACTGATAGTGGTCTGGAAATGTCTTGATTCCCAACAACTGGTACTCGATGTCGCTGAGCGTACCTCGAAATGCGGCTGGATTCCCAATTCCGCAAAAAGCGGCTAACGGGGTGTGGCTGAGATGGTCGACAGGTTTCACGGACCCGCTGGCTTGCACCAGCTCCGTGGGATGGTGCGCGACTTCGATCCAGCTGGTCCGCGGAGCATAACGCGCCACTAGGTCGCGAATTTCGACACGTCGAGACGGGTGGACCTGGTCCGCGCGGGACAGGAGCAACAGGTCTGCTCGCCGCAATCCTTCCATCGGTTCGCGCAACATACCTCGCGGAAACACGCGTCCGTATCCGAAGGGGACTAAGGCATCGATCACTACAAGATCCAGATCGCGGTGAAGACGACGATGTTGGAAGCCATCATCGACGATAATGACCTGGCATTGATATTGTTCAATCGCGGTTTGAGCGGCGGCGACACGATCTCTGTTTTGAACATGGGGCACGTTGGGGAGCCGCCGGCTCATCTCCAGTGCTTCGTCGTTCGGTCCCACATGATGGCCTCCATACCCGCGGCTGACCAACGCCACGCGCACGCCACGCGCGGTGAACCATCGTGCCAACCAAACCGTGATGGGAGTTTTTCCGGTGCCTCCAAGTGTCAGATTTCCGACGCTGATTACACAAGCGTCCACGGAGTGCGAGAGCGAGGGTTCGCGATCGAATCGCTCATTCCGCCTTCGCATGGCAAACCGATAGATCGGCTCCAGGACCGCCAAGGCGAGACGGGCGAGGCTAGCTAGGGTGCCTTGCTGCTCGCCGCTAACGATCTGCCGGTAGGATTCAGGAGTCACTTGCCATGGCTATAGTTTCTCGCAAATGGCTGTAGCCATTTCTTTGGTCCCCACGGCGCTGGGGTCGTCACGGTGCGGTTTGAGGTCGTAGGTCACGTTTTCTCCTTCAGCAATGACCGCCGCCACCGCTCGTTCCAACCGAGCGCCGGCGTCTAGCTCGCCGAGATGGTCCAGCATCAATTTGGCGGAAAGGATGAGCGCGGTGGGATTCACTTTGTTTTGCCCTTTGTACTTGGGCGCGCTACCGTGAGTCGCCTCAAACACCGCGCCGTCAGGCCCAATGTTGGCACCAGGCGCGACGCCCAATCCGCCGACAATGCCAGCGCCGAGGTCACTGATGATATCCCCATAGAGGTTGGGCAGCACGAGTACGTCGTAGAGCTCTGGCTTTTGTGCCAGCTGCATGCACATATTGTCGACGATCCGTTCTTCAAACTCGATCTCCGGGTATTCCTCGGCCACTTCCGTCGCGGTCTTGAGATAGAGGCCGTCGGAATACTTCATGATGTTGGCCTTGTGAACGGCTGTAACTCTCTTGCGACCGTGTTTCCTTGCGTAATCGAACGCGCAACGTACAATTCGCTGGCTGCCGCTCACACTCATCGGTTTGATCGAGACACCGGTTTCACTTCCATCGGTCTTGATCTTGCGGTCGCTGGGTAACGAGTTTATGTATTCGATGAGCCGCGAAGTTTCTTCCTTGCCGGCCTCAAACTCGACTCCAGCGTAGAGGTCTTCGGTATTCTCCCGCACGATCACAATATCGACGGGCACATCACTAAAGAAACTTCGGACTCCCTGGTACTGTTTGCACGGTCGAATGCATGCGAACAGTCCCAATTCCTGCCGCAAATAGACGTTGATGCTACGAAAACCAGTGCCCACTGGAGTAGTGATCGGTGCTTTGAGAGCGCATTTGGTTTGTCGTACGCTGTCCAAGGTGGCATCGGGAATCGGCGTGCCGGTGCGCTCCATGACGTCGACGCCCGCCTCTTGAACGTCCCAGTTGATTTTCACGCCCGTGGCGTTTACACATTTACGGGCCGCCTCGGCCAATTCGGGCCCGGTACCATCGCCAGTGATGAGTGTGACCTCGTGCGCCATGTGAATTGTCGTCCTTCCCTTGAGCCAGAAATTGCCAATCAAAGGGAAAACCGTAACAAATACCACGCAAACCGTCAACGACGTGGACCAAGTTGAGATCCTCTTTTGGCCGATTGACGTATAATAAAACGTGGGACGTTGCCGCGAGTCGGCGAGTGTGGCGGTGCAGCGGAAGCAGTCGAGGCAATTGACGGAATCCAAGGTTCATCATGAGTGCTGGTTCATCATCTCCATCTGTCCAGTCACCGGTCCAAGTGACGACTCCACTGCGTGATTCGGGACCAAACAAGAGTCCTCATTCTGAGCAAACCAACCCCGCGGACTTCGTGAGTGGAACGCTGCGACGCGTTGGCTGGTCCATCAAGCTCAATGATCTGACCGCGCACGCATTGGCCTTGATGGCTGGCGTGGTGGGGTATCTGTTGGCGATGGCCCTCATCGACCACTGGATTGTCGATCTGACCACCGCGCACCGGTGGTTGTCGTGGACGGTGCTGGTCACCGCCATCGCCTTCTATCTCATCTGGAACCTGCTCCCTTTGTTTTTCCGAAGGATCAATCCGCTCTATTCGGCTCGAGTCATCGAGAAGGGTGAACCAGGTCTAAACAATAGCCTGATCAGTTTCGTACTCGTCCGCCCCGGCACGCAGCCGTTGCATGCGGCCATTCGGCAGATGATTGAGCGCCGGGCGGCCCAGCGGCTAGCGTCGATCGAAGTAGACTCCGCCACCGATCGGAAGTGGACCGTGCGGACCACCCTGCTCCTGGCCGCCACGGTGGTCGCTTTCGCGTTCTACATCGCCATCTCACCCAAAAGTCCAATTCAGAGCGTTTCCAGGGTACTGCTGCCATGGGCCAACATCGCTCGGCCATCGCGGGTGACGATCAGTGACGTGGTGCCAGGTGATACGGAAGTTTTCGAAGGGGCCTCGTTGTGGGTCAGCGCCCACATTGAGCCGGCCCTGGATCTGGACCGCGTAGTCCTTGTCTATTCGTCCGCCGACTCGCAGGTCGTCGACCGCCGTATCACCATGACGCGTGAAACGGCCACGAAGAAATTCTCGGCGGAAATGCCAGCGGACGCGGAGGGGATTCATCAAGATCTGACGTATCACATTGAAGCGGCCGACGCCAAGACACCCAAGTACCGTGTCTCCAAGCTCAATGCACTCAGCATGGTGGTGCAAGCGATCGAGTACGTCTATCCAAGTTACACAAATATGGCTCCAGTGACCGTTGAGCGCGAAGGTGATATCAAGGCGCTGGAGGGGACTCAGGTTACGATTCGAGCTCAGGCCAATCGCGACATCGCGGAGGCGTATTTGGAATTCGACCCGAATGCCGATGACGTGGATCCTTTGCTAGGTCCTGCCAGCGAGGCTGATCCAACGAAGTCAGATCCGGCGTCCCGCCGTCTGGTGATGAATACATCCGGGCGGCAGGCGAATGTAAGTTTTGGCCTGAGGTTTGAGCCGGACGGAACGACTCCGCAATATGGGAGTTACCAACTGCGTTTCCATGGCGAAAATGGCCAAGAAAACGCCCAACCTATTCTGCATACGATTGAAGTGGTGCGTGATCTCAGCCCGGAAGTGGAAATCGTCCAACCCACGAGGCGGACCGTTGAGGTGCCGCTCGATGGTCGTCAGATCATTGAAGTTCGGGCCTTAGACCCCGACTTTGCGCTGGGACAATTGGCCTTGCGAGCTGTCAACGGGGGGAGCGTCCTGTTCGACGAGCAGTTGATCGAGCGCGAGGAAACAGGCCAGACCATGAGGCGGTTCGAGTTTGTTCCGCGGCAACACGGGCTGGAAGTCGATGACTTTGTGATCTATTGGGCCGTCGCCGGAGACAACCGCGTTGACGCAGTAACGGCTGCACCCGTCCCGAATATCGATCGCACGGTGAACTATAAACTGAAGATCACCCCACCCTTACAAAGAGATCCCGGCCGAAACGAGTCGGGCAAGGAAGAGAGCGACCCAGACGCAACTGATACCGAGACGGAGGCGGGTGAAGATTCGTCCGATGACGGGTCCGGAATCGGTGGGTCAGGCGGTGGTGAGGGTGAAGAGGCATCCGGCGGTACCAGCGGCCAGGGAGATTCAGGGGGCCAAGGTGAACAGGGCCAGGGTGAACAGGGCCAGGGTGGTGCGGGCGATAGCAGCGGCGGCAACGGCGATTCGGAGGCGTCTGGTAGCAGCGACGCTGCCGGAGAGCGTGGCGAGAGTCACGACACTGGTTCCAAAGGTAGAGATTCGTCCGCCGCGGATTCCTCAAGCGAATCGAACGACCCGTCGGATGAGTCTGATTCCGCGGGTGGGCATCGCAGTGAATCAGGCAATTCCGGCAGTGATCACGATCCGTCTGACCAAGCCGCGGGACGAGGCGGCACGGGCGATGAGGCGTCCGAGCAAAGTGTTGACCAGCACGACGCAGACGAGGGCCAGTCCTCTGGAGGCCAGTCCTCTGAAGGTGAAGGCCAGGGTGACAGAGAAGCCGCGGCGGAATCCGCCGAGTCAGCGGATGGTGATGAGTCAAGAGATAGTGATGAGCCTCTGCCCAGCGACGGGACGCAAGATGGCGAAGCCTTCGATCGGATCCTAGAACACATACGCTCAAAGACAGGCCAGACGCCTGACGAACACGATCCGAGCGATGCGGACTGTCCTAACGGTGAATGTGAAGATGGTGAGAGCGGCGGAGAACAGGGCGGCGGAGAACAGGGCGGCGCGCGGGATTCGGAACCGAAATCGGAAACTGGTGAGAGTGGTAGCCCACAGGGTGACGAGACGACCAGCGACAGCGAGCAGCCCGAGAGCGATATCGAATCCGATTCGCCTCCCGGCGGCGTCGGAAAAAACAGCTCCTCGGGCTCAGGGAACCCGTCCGACCAGGAGACTGGTTCTTCAGCCAGCGAAGCGCAACGCCAACCCAGTGAGAAGAACCGAAACGATGGTAGTCCGAAAGACGCCAGCGATGATGCGGAGCCGCCTTCGGCCGCGGGCCAAGACGGTGACAAGCCACCGCGGGAAAGCGACAGCCAAGGAGGCAGCGGTGGCGATCTGTCCGGTGGCGGCGACCAGGGCGGAGGCGAGGGTGCCGATCAGGCTGGCCGAGATAGCGACGGCAGCAACACGCCCAGCGACAACGGATCCGGCGCGGCCAATGAGCCTGGCAGTGGTGAGTCGGGTGACCAACCGGGAGATGACCAATCGGCGCAGGATCCCACTGGCAACAGCGGCCAGGAAGCGGGCGACGGTACGGCGTCTCGGCCCAGCGGAGAGTCGAACCAGGGGCAGAGCGATCCGTCTTCGAACGGATCCTCGGCGGAAGGTGATCCGTCGGCGGCGGGTGGCGGAGGGGATCCGCAAGATGCGGGAGGGGATCCAGGCGATGAACGACCCACTGAGGACGAGGAACCAGGCGACGATGTCGAGCCGAGTGGGGATGATCCCAATCTGGAGTACGCGCGCAAGGCCACGGACTTGGCACTGGATTATCTACGGGACGATCGTGACAAGTTTGACGAAGATTTGCTGGCCGAGTTAGGCGATTGGTCCACCGAAGACATGGAACGTTTCATCCGTCGCTGGCAACAGTTGTTGGGTGACAACCCGGCGACGCGCGGCAACACCGACGGCCGCCGGGAAGACGTTGCCGACAGGCTTCGCGGGTTGGGGCTATCACCTGAAAATGCCGAGCTCAACCAGAATCGCCGCCCGGACGACGTGCGTGGCGGGGTGAGCGACGATGGGATCCGTAGCCAGCCGCCGCAGGACTTCTTAGAGCGTTATCGAGCGTTCTTGCGCAAGGGTGGTTAGCATCGGCTGACGCGGGTAGGACGGATTGGCAAGTGTGCACGTGACGTCGCAGCAATTCCCGGTGAAGCGATGTCGAATACAAAAGGTTTGCTAGCACGAGTTTATTACGCGAACCAAGGCGTCAAATGAAGTTCATGCAACTCATCTTTCCACTAACAAATGCCCCAAAAATCC
>Ga0310121_10002447_pt1 | contig 17552 bp, 8 predicted proteins | sample CB27_Tmax_986_MG_FD_203504 | JGI IMG/M metagenome (GOLD analysis project Ga0310121, IMG submission 203504) | Marine microbial communities from Western Arctic Ocean, Canada - CB27_Tmax_986 | ecosystem: Environmental > Aquatic > Marine > Oceanic | place: Canada: Western Arctic Ocean | collected...
CAAGGTTCACATCTGGCATCCAGTGGGTCGCAAACTGACCACTGATAATATCACGCCTGACTCCAAGCCTGGCGACCTGGATGGTGACCTGGAGTTTCTCATGGTCCTGGCCAGAAAGGTCAGTCAACAGCGGCAGGATCTCGGAAGCCTTGCGCCTGTCATGATCAAGCAAGCGGAGGAAATCATGCTCGGCAAGCGTACTGAGCTAGATACCCGTGATGCGGAGGAACGCGCGGCCAAAGCCAACAGACTGGTCGGAGCGGAGAAGGAGTTGAAACAAAAGATCGAGAGACTCCACGAGCGCCTGGAACAGACTCGGGATGATTTCCGGCTTACCCCTGAGCGAGTTCATCGAGCTGTAACTGTGGCACTAGAGCTGGCAGGCAAACCGCCCCTTCAAGAGACGAGCCTGCCGGGTCTGGATGATACCGTGTACGAGGTGCCCCTTCTCACAGGTTCGTGGGAGCAGGCGACCGAAGGATTGGTCTATTCACACAATGGCAAACGCCGCCCCATCACCTTCGATCATTCTATTATGGATGGAAGGGAAGATAAGGTGGTTTTGGCCCATCTTCAACACAAGTTGAGCCAGATGTGCCTAAGACTACTCCGAGCCGAGGTCTGGGCGGCTGAGGATACCAAGGTGCTTAATCGGGTCGAAGTGCGGAAGCTTCCCAAGGGGATGGTCTCCGAACCGCAAGTCATCGTGTGGTCTCGTTTAGTGATCACCGGGGGCACACATCACCGTTTACATGAAGAGCTTACCTTCGCCGGCGGCGAAGTGAAGGCGAATGGGTTTGCCAGAGAACGCACGTTGTCCCGCATGGAAGAGATGCTGGACGCGGCTGAAGCCATTGAGCCCTCAGGCAAACTTTTCACATTACTGCAGGAACGGTTCCATGCTCAGAAGGACAAGGTACTCCAGGCCGTCGAGGGCCGATCCCGTGATCGTCTGCAGTTCTTGACGAACACCTTGGAGCGACGCAGAGAGTCTGAGGTGAAGGATGTCCAGTCCGTGTTGACCGAGCTCAAAACGATGATTGAGACGGAGTTGGCCGAGGCCAGCCAGCCTGAACAGTTGGAGATGGAATTTACCGTTGAGGAGAGGGAACAACTCCGGCGCGATACACAGGCTCTGCGTGCACGGCTGGAACGCATTCCCGAAGAACTGAAAGAAGAAGTCCAAAACCTCAACCGCCGATACTTGACCCCGGCTGAACGCACTTTTCCCGTTGCTGTGCAGTTTTTGGTTCCTGAAGAGATGCTTTAATATCCGTATGAAGATTTTCCCAAATGAAGAGCTTTCCAGTGCCGACTTAATCGTCGATGCCATTTATGAGGGAGCATCAGATGGGCAGCTTGCGGGCGAACCGATATCAGCTGTATTGCCTGGCTGCGGGAATATGGGTGGGTTCAGGTATGCAGGCACAGAACCGGACAAACACTTCGTCGCCTTATTCAGCACTGGCGAAAATAAAGATTGGCCTGATAGGGTTGACCTTATCACCGGCCAGTTCATTTATTTCGGCGACAATCAAACTCCGGGTAACGAATTACACAACACCCCAAAGGGCGGAAATGAAATATTAAGGAGATCTTTTAATCACTTGCATTCGCCAACACCTGATCGACCGACAATCCCTCCATTCTTCATTTTTACCAAGTGCCCGACCGAAACCTCATCTCGTTCAGTACAGTTCAAGGGGCTTGCAGTTCCAGGATTTCCTGGCTTGTCCGCGACAGAGGATTTAGTCGCGGTGTGGAAAACGACCGCCGGACAACGTTTCCAAAACTATCGCTCAGTTTTCACTGTTCTGGATATTCCAGTTATTGATCGCGCCTGGATCAGTGTGCTTACCGATCCGAACCGAAGATTGGCCGAGGGTCCCGCAATCTGGAAGGAGTGGATCCAAAAAGGAGTCTATCATCCTCTAACATCTGAACCCACCACGGTGATCCGTTCAGTAGAAGAGCAAACCCCAGACACAGATCAAAAGTCTCAGATATTATCGGTTGTCCACGAGCACTTCAAAGACCAGCCGATCTCCTTCGAGGCTTTTGCGGCGAGGATTTTCCAGATGCAAGATCAACGGGTATGCATTGATCAAATTACCCGTGGCTCCGTTGATGGTGGCCGGGACGCTATTGGTCGGTACCGCTTGGGTCTAGAGAATGATCCGGTTTATGCTGACTTTGCGCTTGAGGCTAAGTGTTATGCTCCCCCTTTAAACGGACAACAACCCAACACCGTTGGTGTTCGGGAAGTTTCCCGCCTGATCTCCCGAATCAGACATCGTCAATTCGGTGTCTTGGTTACCACATCAGTTGTGGCTAGACAGGCCTATCAAGAAGTGCGGGAGGACGAACACCCGATCATTTTCATTTCCGGCAAAGACATCGCGGAGACGCTGATCACAAATGGATATAATACGTCTCAAATGGTTCAGAACTTTCTGGATAACGAGTTTTCACATAATCCTCAAAATTGATGCCGCAACCGTCCGAACAAATTGAGTGGCTGTCTCTGGTAAATATATCAGGGCCGTTTCTGGCCACGGCTGTTCTGGAGGAGGTACATCCGCAGGGGCTTGCGCCACTGGCGACACCGGAGCGCCAGAGACTACGCAGAGCTCATGAGGAATGGCGCGAGGCAGTCGATACCAAGGATTCCGAGCTGGAAGCGATTCATGAGCAATGGGTGAAGATGGTCCTCACCGAAGCCCTTGAATACAAAGATTCGAATCTGGTCCCCGGCGATGAACTGGGCGAGGAGGTCGTCTACCGCGCAATTGAGCACGGTGGAGTGGTGGAGCCCCGCTACGGAGTGCGTGGGCCGGATGAAAAGATCCGGCTCCTGATCGCCGTTCATCCTCCTGATACCGATTTAGAGAAGCCGCTCCCCGGTGATTCCTGGCCGGTCTCGCCTGCCGAACGGATGACCTTACTGTGCCGCTCCAACGAAATCCGCACGGGTCTGGTCACCAATGGCGAGGAATGGATGCTGGTCAATGCGCCAATCGGCAGCACTTCAGGCCATGCCATCTGGTACGCCCGCATCTGGTGGCAGGAGCCGGTGACCTTCAAGGCTTTCTGTTCCCTGTTCAGTGTGCGGCGTTGTTTTGGCCCGTCCGAAGAATCGATCAGTCAACTCTTGGAACGCTCCACTGAGTTTCATGAGGAGGTCACCGATACCTTGGGCGAACAGGTCCGGCGCGCGGTGGAGGTATTGGTCCAGGCTGTGGGCCGAGCAGATCAGGATCGCAATGGCGAACTGCTCAAAGACATCCGGCCTCAAGAACTCTATGAGGCGGGTTTGACTGTTATGATGCGGCTGGTCTTTACCCTGTGCGCAGAAGAACGCGATCTACTGCTGCTCGGTGATCCCACTTATGATCAACACCACGCGGTTTCCAACCTTCGCGCGCAGCTGCGTGAAGAGGCTGATCAACACGGCCCAGAGGTCTTGGAAAAACGTTATGACGCCTGGTCGCGTTTGCTCACGGTCTTTCGGATGATCTATGGCGGGGTGGAACACGAGAGCCTGCGTTTGCCCGCGCTGGGCGGCTCGCTTTTTGATCCAGACCGCTTCCCCTTCCTCGAGGGCCGCGCACACGGCACCTCATGGCAGGACACCACCGCACCTCCTCTACCCATCGACAACCGCACCGTTCTATTGCTCCTGCGAGCCTTGCAAGTGCTTGAGCACCGTGGTGGTGCGCAGCTGCTTTCCTACCGCGGACTGGACGTGGAACAGATCGGCCATGTCTATGAAGGTCTCTTGGAATATACGGTGGATAAGATCGATGGGCTAACCATCGCTCTTGAAGGTTCCAAGAAAGTGCCCAATCCCATGGTCACTCTTGATGAGCTGGAAGAATGGCAAGGAGCAACTTTGGCCAAGAAACTGGCTGAACGAACTGACCGTTCGCTTTCAGTGATCAAGAACGCGCTCAAGCGCGAACCGGATGATACGGACCTGCCTGCCCTCATCCAAGCTTGTGAGGGGGATGAAGAAACTGCGCGCAAACTGTTGCCCTTTGTGAGCCTGGTCCGTAAGGACAGCTGGAGATCACTCATGATCTATCATGCGGGCACCTTTGCCGTGTCACCCGGGCCGGGTAGAAGAGAAACCGGCGCGCATTATACGCCCAAGGCTCTGACTGAACCGATTGTCCAGCGAACGTTAGAGCCAGTGGTTTACATTGGCCCAGCGGAAGGCCACCCGAAGGAAAAATGGCAACTCAAATCTCCCGCTGAGCTACTCAATCTTAAGGTGTGCGATCCGGCCATGGGCTCAGGCGCGTTTCTGGTCCAAGGCTGCCGTTATTTGGCCGAGCGATTGGTGCAGGCTTGGGCCGCCGTTGAGGGTGCCGGGAAAGTAATTAGCATCAAAGGAGAGGTTTTGGATTCGGGCGATGAGGTTGAACTTATGCCCCAGGAAATGGACGACCGGCTAATTACAGCCTACCGGCTGGTGTCCGAGCATTGCCTGTATGGGGTGGATAAAAACCCCTTGGCTGTGGAGCTGGCCAAGCTCTCCATCTGGCTGTTGACCTTGCAGAAAGGGCGGCCCTTCGGATTCTTGGATCACAAGCTAAAGAGTGGTGATTCTCTGGTGGGGTTAACCAAAGCACAAATCACCGGGTTTACGTGGAAATCCGGTGCACCAGCACAAATTGATTGGCTGGAAGAGAAGTTGAAAGCGGATTTGGAAGAGTCCTTTGGCTGGCGCAAATCCATTGGTGACATTAGCGAGTTCGAACACCGCGAGAAGCTAGATGTGTATCAAAAATCGGAAACGGCTCTGGCCAACGCTCGGCTCATCGGGGACTTGTGCATCGCAGGCTTCTTCAATGCCGACAAGGACAAGGCCCGCGAAGAGCTACGCGGTCAGTACCGCAGCAAGGTGGAGGCGTGGCGGGCGAACGATGCCAACCGGCACGACCTGGAGTGCATCGTCGAGGAGCTACGGGGCGGCGAGAAGCCGGTGCCGCCGATGCACTGGGAGATCGAGTTCCCCGAGGTCTTCGGGCGGGAGAACCCGGGCTTCGATGCGATGGTGGGGAATCCGCCGTTCTTGGGCGGCAAGCGAATCAGCGGTGCATTGGGTTGTGCGTTCGGAGATTGGGTGACGACGATCAGGGAGGAATGCACCAAGAACGCTGACTTGGTTGCCCACTTCTTCCGCGCTGCATTCACACTGATGCGCGAGGCAGGAGCCATCGGCTTGGTCGCAACAAACACAATTTCTCAAGGCGAGACACGGTGGTCTGGCCTCCGATGGATCGTCAAGAATGGTGGTTCAATCTACTCAGCTCTTCGGCGCCTTAGGTGGCCCGGAACCGCCGCGGTAGTAGTTAGTGTTGTACACATACTGAAATCAGATAAGCCCGTTGCTCGGTCACTCGACGAAGTCCTAGTCGACGATATTACTGCATATCTGTTTCACGCCGGCGGTAGTGACAACCCGCGCGAGTTGCTTGCAAACAAGGGTTTCTGTTCGGTTGGCAGTTATGTCCTTGGTGCCGGCTTCACGTTTGATGACGGCGACAAATCGGGAGTTGCGACCCCCACAACTCGCGTTGGCGAGTTGATTAGAGAAGATCCCAACAATAGGAAGGCGATCTTCCCTTACATGAATGGTTCGGAGCTGAACTCGAAGCCCCGCCAAGATCCTGACCGATTCATCATCAACTTCGGCGGCCTCGACGAAGCGGACGCTCGACGGCGTTGGCCCTTGCTGATGCAGATCGTCGAGGAGCGAGTCAAGCCCCAACGCGACAGCGTTGCGCGAGCCGCGTACAGAAGATTGTGGTGGCAATACGCTGAGAAGCATCTTGAGTTCTACGCCCGCATATCACCGTTGGACATGGTGGTAGCGCGGTCGCTGACCAGTGCGCAGTTCTGTTTCGCTCGACTACCAACATCGTTTGTCTTTGACCAAACCCTAGTGGTGTTTGCGTTCTCTGGCTGCTCGGTTTTTGGGCTGCTGTCAGCCCGTGCACACGAAGTATGGTCGCGCTTCTTCGGTGCGACTATGAAGGACGACCCCCGATATAGCATCAACAAGTGTTTCGATAGTTTCCCCTTCCCCGAGAACTGGCAGACTGACTCCACCCTCGAATCCGCAGGCAAGACCTACTACGAGTTCCGCGCCGAGCTGATGGTCCGAAACGACGAGGGTCTCACCAAGACCTACAATCGCTTCCACGACCCGGAAAACCACGAGCCGGACATCGTGAAGCTCCGCGAACTGCACGCCGCCATGGACCGGGCAGTGCTCGACGCCTACGGCTGGGAAGACATCTCCACCGACTGTGAGTTCATCGCCGATTACGAGGTCGAAGAAGGCAAGAAGATCCCGTGGCGTTGCCGCTGGCCCGAGGAAGTCCACGACGAAGTCCTCGCCCGCCTGCTGGATCTAAACCAGAAACGGCACGAGGAAGAATCCAAACAAGCTCAATCCACTAAGAAAAAGCCCGCCACCAAACGCGCCAAGAAAGACGCTGACCAAACTGAACTATTCTAATGGCCCAAATCCTAATTCCTAATAACGGTGATTTTGCTTCGGTCTCGAAGCTATTCGTCGAGGCGCAGCAAGCCGATGCCAATGCGTTGGCTGAAGCCGTCGACATCACTTTTGATGAGGATAGTTTCCTTAAAGTCGATGGCATGGCCTATCTCACCGCCAAGTGCCTGAACCTGGCCCAAGCAGGAACCAAGATTTCTCTGGGCGGTGATAGCGGCAAAGCCAGTTACTTGGACCGGATGGATTTCCACACCCACCTAGATCTGAACCGAGCCAACCTGCCTCGTCGGCCCGAACAAGGCCGGTTCCTGCCAATCAAGCTGATTAAAGAACAGGAAGATGTATTTAGCACGGTCAACAATATCTGCGATCTTCTCGTGCGGCAGTTCGATGATGCGAAGAAATTCATCCCAGCCATGGAATGGGCCATCAATGAGTTGATCGATAACATCATCATCCATGCCGAATCGCCAGTGCCCGGCGTTGTGTGCGCCCAGTTCTATCCGAAACTTAACCGGCTGGAGGTCGCGATCTGCGATATGGGCCGGGGCATCCGTCAATCACTGGCGACGGGTCACCAAATCGATAGCCACCAGCACGCTTTGGAAGAAGCTCTCAAGCGAGGGGTAACCCGTGACTCGGCTGTAGGCCAAGGAAACGGAATGGCTGGTTCACTGGAAATCTGTAAGGCCAACGAAGGCGATTTCCTTCTCTGGAGTGGCGATGCTAGTTACACGATGAAGAATGGAGCCGCCGAGGGTACCTCCGAAATCTCGGAGGTCAAGGGGACCGGCCTTTTCCTCGGTATGAAGACATACAAGCCGGTGAACCTCACCGATACCTGGATCGGTGGAGGTGACTGGAGTTTTATCGAAGCAACCGCTCAAAAACTAGATGAAGATAAACAGGGGATCGATGTTGCCGGAGAATGCGCCAATACCGGAACGCGGCCGCCAGGACGTTATTTACGCAGAAAACTCGTAGCGATCCTGCCCGAGATGCAAGAGGCTTTGGTGCTTAACTTTGAGAATGTACGGTCTGCTTCCAGTAGCTTCCTGGATGAATTACTCGGCAGGCTTGCTGATGAGTTTGGATCTGATGTATTCAAGCAGAAGATCCAGCTCACTGGGATGGAGGAAACCATCCGCAAGATGGCCAATGTTGTCATCGCCCAACGAACCGGGGAATTGAAATTGGAAGAACAGAATCAAACCGACAACCAAGGCCAGGCCGGAGAAGAACCTCAAGCTACGGAACCCACCAACGGGTGGTTGATTCGCACTGAGGAAGTCTCAGCCGACGATTTGTTTTCGGTTGAGTTGCCCTACACCAGTTCCCTCTTCTCTGGAATCAAAGAAGGCGATGGTCTTGCGATTCAAGGTGCGGGTGGTGAGGTGCTCGGATTTTCCAGACTCTTTCGGAAGCGTTCTGCGCTTGAGGAGACCCTTCTTTACTTTGATGGAATCACTCCCCTCGAAACACCAACCAAGCCAGAGGATCTTGGGTTAGCGATCGGAACCGGAGATGAAGTCGCGCTGCGGCAGGACTGGGCTGCCTTTGAGGCGGCCCTTCAAACAGCAGCCAGCATTAAGTTTGATGATTTGCCACGGCTTAAAGGTGATCGTGAGCCTGAGCAGACTTATTTGCGCGAACTACTCAAGCTCGCGACAGTGGATGATCTCCTCGGCCCTGCTCGAGGACCTGAAGAAGAGATTGTGGGCATGAGTGTGCGTGACCGCTACCTGGTCGGCAAGCTGGCTCCTCGCAAAGCTGGAGAAGGTGAGAATATCGAGGGTTTAGCAGGGGCAAGTGCTTCACCCGAAGAGTTAGATGAAGTCCCTGATGATTTAGTTCCCTTGGAAGAAATTGGTGAAGGCAAAAAGGGAAAGAAAGCCTCCCGCAGATCATTGCCCGGAGAGGAATTTTATTCTGCAGGTGGGGCTAAAGACATTGATAGCGATGATAGCGAGCAGGTGGATGCTTCGAAAAACCAATCCTTTGTGCCTTCCTCGGTTGGACTCACTGCCTGTGTGGCGGGTGATGTTGAAGAGCTGGAGTTGGAATTAAACTGGGGCCGATACGAAAGGACCGAAAGCGCGGAACAGTTCAAGGACAACGGTAATCCGAAGAGGGCCTGGAAGCGCCGGCCCTCAGGAGGGAAAATTAAACTGCGACTTGATGAAGGGCCTATCCAGCCGGTTGCGCCGGACGCCGCATCCCCAGAAGTTTTAGTGCAAGGCAGGATCCGGCCACCTTTGCCCACTGGAGATCGGTTGGTGACAGTCTTTCTGATAAATAATCAGGTGCAACCAGAGCAGAATCAGGACGAGGCTTGGGTGTTCCAACCGGAAATCATTCTGCGTGATGCTGAGGGCAAATCCATCTTCAGGCGGAGACCTGTATATGAACCCGAAGGCGATGATTCCGAACGCGCTGAACGCGATGCGTTGGAGATGGTGTACCGACGTAGGGTAGAGTTTGCTGTGGGCCATACGATCTCGATCCAAGTGAAGGTAGCGGATGAGAATGTCGAGCAGGCAACCGAGATTCGAAGCTCAATCATGCCTGAGCACGAAGTTGAGGTAACCGAGACGCCCGGGCTGAACTCTGAGGATCGTCCTGAGATGCGTCGATTGATTGATGAGGGTCATCTGGATATGAAACGGCTCGCCGAGATGGAGCCCAAGGAGCTGGTTGCTGCGCTGTCCATTATTACAAACGATTATCAGGAGTGGATTGCCGAGCAAAGGGCACGGATTGGGCCTGATGTAGTCGGCCACGATGATGCGGCCAAAGCAGCAATGGATCGCTGCGAAGAAGTTTTGGAACGACTGCGTGAGGGAATTACTACCCTCAAGGATAACGATAAGGCACTGGAAGCATTCCGATTTGCTAATTTGGCGATGGCAAGTCAGCGAGTCAGAAGTGTCTATTCGCTGAAAATAAGGCGAGGCGAAGAAATCAATGTAGAGGATCTGGACGAACCCAAGAACCGGTCGTGGCGACCTTTCCAGTTGGCCTTTATCCTGTTGTCCATACCGGCCATGGCTGACCCGACACATAGGGACAGAACCAGACCAGTCGATGCATATGCGGATCTGTTGTGGTTCCCGACCGGTGGAGGTAAGACCGAGGCCTACCTGGGAGTAGCGGCATTCACTATGGCCATCCGTCGCAGGCAAGGAGATCTAGGTGGGCTTGATAGTAGCCGAGGACTATCGGTGATCATGCGTTACACGCTCAGGCTCCTCACACTGCAACAGTTCCAACGCGCATCGACTTTGATCTGTGCGATGGAGGTTCTGCGCAGACAGGACGAAGAGACGTGGGGGAAGGAGCCCTTTAGTATTGGGCTCTGGGTCGGAATGCGAGTTACCCCAAATACCACTGAACAAAGCCACAATCATATTAAGGCGCGCCGATCCAAAAAACGCCCTCAAGACTCTTCGCCTTGCCAATTGACCAGCTGCCCATGGTGCGGCTCAGATATTCGTCCTGAACGAGATATTAAGGTGTTCAGATACAAAAGTGGCGAAGGCAAGACGGTGCTTTATTGCGGCGATAGCCACAGCGCATGTGAATTTAGCGAAGCTAATTCGCCCGAATGGGGAATACCGGCCAGGGTGGTCGATGAAGAGATATATCGCCGTCCCCCCAGCATGATGATTGCCACCGTCGATAAATTTGCACTGATGGCATGGAAAGGCGCAGTGCGTAACCTGTTCGGTAAGGCGAATCGAGAGTGTTCACGACACGGACTTAGTTGGCCGGGTGATTCGGACTGTAATACAGCTCACAATGCGACCGGCGGATTGCCACGGGCTACCGTAGAGGACATCACGCCGATTCGTCCTCCTGACCTGATCATTCAGGATGAGTTCCATTTAATCAGCGGACCTCTTGGAACCATGGTTGGCCTCTATGAAACCGTTGTGGATGAGCTTGCAACCTGGGAGATAGACGGAAATGCGATCAGGCCCAAAATCATCGCCTCAACCGCGACCGCACGAAAGGCCAAAGAACAGATCAATAATGTTTTCATGCGGAGGGTGTCTATCTTTCCCCCGCATGGACTGGATATTGAGGACAATTTCTTTTCAGTTCAGAGAGATATCGAACAAAAGACAGGCAGAAAGTATCTTGGGATTTGCTCGCCAGGAAGCGCACGTCCCGCAGTCCTTATCCGGTTATATGCTGCACTCCTAACGGCTTCTCAAAACTTGTTTGAGCATTTTGGAAAGGGAGCAGATCCCTGGATGACCACAGTTGGCTACTTCAACTCATTACGTGAGCTAGGGGGGATGAAGCGGCTTGCTGAGGACGATGTGCAAACCAGATGTTACCGTGTTCAGATGAGTGATGTGGCTCGCCCTGGACTGGCCCAGAGATCTGCAAGAAATGTCGATGAATTGACTTCGCGTGTTTCAAGCGAAGACATCCCCAAAAAATTGGATGCTCTTGAGATTCCGTTCAGAGCAGATTTCGATGCATCCAAGGGGATTTATCAATCCTTGTGGGAGAGAGAAGAGGCCAGAGCTATGGATGTCGTTCTCGCCACAAACATGTTATCGGTGGGAGTAGATATCAATCGGCTCGGATTGATGGCAGTTAACGGACAGCCCAAAAGCACCTCAGAATATATTCAAGCAACCAGTCGTGTGGGGAGGTCTTTCCCTGGCCTAGTTTGTACCGTGTTAACCTGGTCTCGGCCGCGTGATTTATCCCATTATGAGAGCTTCGACCACTACCACTCTACATTTTATATGCATGTCGAAGCACAATCGGTTACTCCATTCACTCCACGCGCACTAGATCGAGGGATGATGGGGGCCATGGTCAGCCAGCTTAGATTGGACCGTGAGGATTACACTCCGAACCGAGGCGCTGAGAAGATGACAAACCCCGGCAGTCCCGAAGCCAGAGAGGTTGTGGATATGCTGTCTGAACGGGCCTGGAAGGTAACCGACGATTCGAATGTGAAAACACTGGCCGAAAACATGGCGCTTGAGCGATGTGATAAATGGGCTAATGAGGCAAATCGAGGCGGCAGAGATTTGGGGTATGAGGCACGTCCAAACTCCGGACTAGTTCCACTCCTTAAAAAACCTGGAGTGCATGCATGGGATAAATTCACCGTTCCATTTTCGATGCGGGAGGTGGAGCCAGGTGTTCGACTGGTGATGGAAGATGGTCCGATAGATAACGGGCCTGGATGGCAACAGCCACCTCTCCCAGCGGATAATGAAGGGAGTGAAACTTGAGCACCGTCGTTGGTGATATCAGGCCGAGCCAGCTCCTTTGGAGCTATGGCCCTGGCTCATTGATTGATCTACCAAACCTATCGGTGACCCTGATGGGTTTGGACCAGTGGGACAAAGGGCGGTGCACAAGAATTGATGAGGCACGTTTACTTGAAGCGGTTCGACAGGTGTTGGGGCCTCAGGCTCGAGAATTGATCAAGCCTCCAGTCATTGAGAACGAACGTGTTGACCCTCTCTCTGCCGAAGCCAAGATCGGGGTTCCAGTCCGCCCATTCCCTAGATGGTTAAGATGTGTCAGATGTGGGTTGCTGGGTGATGTGGATTCTGGTCAATTTAAACTGAAAGATGACCCATACCGACCGGACAGGACGCATTATATCCACCTAAACTGCGAAAAGGGCAACAGATCAGACGCAGTTCCTGCCCGTTTCCTCTTGGCTTGCCGAAACGGGCATCTGGATGATTTTCCCTGGCACTGGTTTGTTCATGGAGGCCCTTCAGGCTGCCGAGGAACTTTGAGATTTTTCGAATTGGGGGCATCCCTCCAAACGGAAAATTTATGGGTGAAATGTGACCAATGCAGTGATTCCCGATCATTGGTTCACGCGTTTGGTGAGGAGGCCCAAAAAAACCTGCCAAAGTGCCGGGGCAGGCATCCGCACTTGGAATCTCATTTTGAAGAATGTACCGAAACTGCCAGGACAGTCCTGTTAGGAGCCAGCAACAGCTGGTTTCCTATTCATCTTTCGGTTTTGGCGATTCCGATGGAGGGCGACTTGCTTTCCCAAATCATTTTGGATGCTTGGGAAGATCTGCACGATGTAGAATCAAAAGAAGAGATTAAAGGCCTGATTAAGGGATTCAAGAGACAGGGGGTGCATCCTGACATTGAAAAATATTCTCTGGACGAGATATGGAACGCGATCGAAGAGAAAAGGTCCGGGAAGGGTGGCGCAAGCGAAATCACCGAGAAAGATGTGAAGCGACCTGAATGGGATGTCCTGACAAGTCCAAGTCCACCTACAGATTGGCCCCACTTCTTAAGTGAAAGAATTGATCCTCCGCCCTCGTTTAATACGTATATCCAGGATGTACTTCTCCTGAAACGGTTGCGAGAGGTGAACGCTTTGATCGGGTTTACTCGGGTAGAAGCTCCAGAAGAAAGCTTGGATCCTGATGAACGCCCACCCATGGCTCCGCTTACCCAAGGCGATCATGAGTGGGTGCCGGCCAATGAAGTGCACGGCGAAGGAATCTTTCTAAGATTCAATGAGCAGATGATCCACAATTGGGAACAAGAGGTTGGCCCCAAAGCAAGGGATCAACGTTTGTTGGGAGGTCACGCAGGTTGGCGCACTGCACGCAATCTAGATCCTTCGAAAGGATATTTTAGTATTCGGTATGCTATGCTGCACACGTTCTCTCACCTACTGATCCGGGAACTTGCCCTTGAGTGTGGATATAATGCGGCTAGCATACGCGAGAGAGTCTATGCCGATCCAGAAGGCGAGAAACCAATGGCAGGAGTGCTTCTGTATACGGCGGCTGCTGATTCGGACGGAACACTCGGTGGATTGGTCGAATTAGGCAAACCAGAAAATCTGGGAGTCATTATCTCTCAGGCACTCGAAAGGGCTCGGATTTGCTCTTCGGACCCCATCTGCTCAGAACATGATCCAGCGAAGGATCGTTCACTGCATTCTGCTTCGTGCCATGCTTGCGGCTTCGTGTCCGAGACTTCCTGCGAGAAGGGAAATCGATACTTAGACCGTGCATTGCTGGTCAACACTTTCGATTGTGAGGACGCAGCGTTCTTTGAGAGCGGTGGAGCGAATGAGTGATCTTTGGGATGCAATTGGGAGTCTGGCTTCGGAGCTCCACCCGGACCGGGTCGATGCAGTGGCCGAATCAATTGCGGTTCTTGATGGCCCGGGCAGCCTGCCAAAGGTGCACCAGGCCTTTGGCCCAAACATTGATGAAACCTTAATAGGCCAACTCAAAGAATCTTGGGCTGAGGCGCCAACAATTTCTTCAGCAGAGATTGCTTCTGCTTTGAAGGCTTCCTGCAGGACTGCAAATCTTGTCAGAAATGATGAATCGGTTCAACTGGTCTGGACCGGCCCTGAGTCCCTGTTCGTACCGACCCGACAAACCCAGTCGGCAATTCTCGAAGTGATAGATTCGGCGAAGGAGGACGTTTTCCTTGTCAGCTACGCGATAAGTGGGGCCGATTCCATCTTGGAATCATTGAACAAGGCAGCAGGCCGTGGTGTTAACGTGAGCATCTTGCTTGAACCATCCAGGGACGAAGGAGGGAACGTCGACGTTGGCGGGATTGAAACGATGAAGAGTGCTGTTCCAGCGGCTAAGCTCTACGTCTGGAGTGCCTCCGAGAGGTCGGCTTCCAATCCCGGCCGGAAACCGTCAGTGCATGCCAAATGCACGGTAGCAGATCGGGAATATGCCTTCATCACTAGCGCGAATCTAACCGATGCCGCAATGGGATGGAATATGGAGCTCGGTGTTCTGATCCGAGGGGGGTCCGTTCCCGCCACCCTACGTGATCATCTGCAAAGCTTGATTGATACGAAGGTCTTAGGGCGAGGTTAATTTCTTCAATGCAAAAACGCTCTTAAAGCGCAATATAGATAGGCAGGGAGCTATGATACTCTTTGGGGTTGTCCTTCCAGAAGGACTCGGTCAGTGTAGCAGAAGGTCATCAGGAATGGCAGTGAGGTCCAGCAATAGAGAAAGCCAAATCTTTTGGATGGCCAGGGTTTTTTACCGCCACGTTTGCGTAGCTTGAGGGGCTTCATGGCCTCGCAGATCCCCCACGACCAGCCATCGCGGCTGATGCTGGGAGATGAGTGAGGCCATCATTGAGGGGAAGCGAATGTTTGTTGTGGATGCACACCGAGGGGATCTCCTGCCACGGCACATCGTGAGGACCGACACATTACTTGTGGCGCATTTCTAGCATTGAAAAATGAGCTAAGGGATCCCTTGAGCGCATAGCAAGATTGAAATTATTATAGGAATTAGAGGACTCCTGACAGTCGCCCTTTGGGTTTTCCTGGTGGCTAGGCCGTCTCGCGCCCGCGTTTATGCTTGAAAGCACATCACGGTAGCGCACAATTCTCGGAACATTAAATAGTGTATTTTGGGCTGAATCATGATGCGTTTCGTAACTGGAGCAACAACGGGCATTCTCTTGATGGGCATATGCTCGGGGCAAGCGGAAGATCTGATTATTCAGTCGTTCAGTTCTGCTGGTGAGCTCATATTCAATGAGGTAACCGACGCGACCGAATACAGGATAGAGTGGTCCTCGTCGCCATCCGGATCTTGGACGAACTTCGCAACGGCTGGAGCTGAACTGGACAGAATTTCCGCCTCCGGCAGTGGCGTGGTGACAAGATTGGTCCCCATGTTGTACCGCGTAGTTGCAACCGTAGCCTCCCAGGCGCCCGCCGGCATGTCTCTGATCCCAGCTGGATCTTTCCAGATGGGAAACACATATGGGAGCACAGTTAATCCGTCCCTCGGATATCCATCCAACGTTGAACCGGAGGAACTTCCTGTGCACACGGCCACAACCAGCGCTTTCTACATCGACAAGTTCGAAGTAACGAATGAGAAAATGCGGCAGATCTTACAGTACGCGTTTGACAATTCTTTCATCGGCGGAACGACTAACATTGTGATCAACCTTGAGGGGGATGTGCAAATTCTCCTGAATCTGGGCGGATCGTCCGAACTGAATTTCTCGGCGGGAGTATTTTCGGTAGATCCAGGGAGGGAGGACTTTCCCTGCATACAAATCAGCTGGTTCGGAGCAGTGGCATTCTGCAATTACCGGAGCGACATGGAAGGCTTCAGCCGACCCTGCAATTTGACGGATTGGAGTTTGGACCAAGGCATGAATGGTTATCGGCTCCCGACGGAAGCGGAATGGGAAAAGGCTGCACGCGGAGGGCTGGAAGGAAACAACTTTCCGTGGCCCAGCCTTGGGGGCATCGATGCATGGCACATAGACGGTACTCGGGCCAACTACAAGCAGAGCGGGGACCCGTTTGAAGTAGGCACGAAGCAGACGACCCCGGTGGGTTACTACGATGGCGGCCAGACGCCCGCCGGTCTCGATATGGCCAATGGGTACGGTTTGTATGACATGGCCGGTAACGTGTGGGAGTGGTGTCACGATTACTTTGGTCGTGAATGGTATAAGGATCCCAGGGCCTCAATCACAAACACACCTGGCCCCCCGTGGGAAGAAACCTCGACGAATATATATTTCCCCCATCTCTATGACCCCCCGTGGGGGCAGCACGCAGTTCGCGGTGCCTCATGGAATAACATTGCAAGCGATTTGCGCTGTTCTCGTCGTAGTCGTGTCGGTGGGTTTATGCCCGATAACACGCGTGATGACCTCGGATTTCGCTGTGTACGAAATTTTTGATTGGACCTGGGGGGGGGGGGGGATTGCCTTGAAGAAAAAGCACAGAAAAGCTAAAGCAGGATTTGTCCTCCCAGGTAGCATGGCCAGCGTAACCATTGAGAACTTCAAGGGCGTCGGCGATGCCATTACCGTTCCCCTCAAGCCTATTACTCTTTTGTTCGGTGAGCCCGGCCACCTGTGACCGACGTTGACGAAGACGACATCTCAAGGGCAGTTCAGACAGACGGGTACAAAATGGACTTCAAAGCGAAGCTTCTGCCAATTGAACTCGATTTTCCCATCATTCCACCGCTTATGCGTTCGGCAAAGGATATTTGCGATCAACCTGAACCGCCCTCTGGGCGGGATGGATGCAAGGACTGCCGATTGCTCGATGAGATGATTGGACGCCTTCGATAAATTCGAAACACATGGATTCCGCAGATGGCAACTAAGAAAACTGAATCCAAGAAGGATGCTGCAAGGAAGAAATCTCTTGGTGAGCTGGGGGAGTTGATTGCCATCAAGGCTCTTGTGGATCTTTCATTTGAGAAAATCAGCAATCTGAATGACAAGAAAATGAACTATCCATTTGCCGACCTATATGCCGAAAAGGCTGGGCGGAAGTATGTCATCAGCATCAAGGCGAGGAACAAGTTTCAGAAGAACGGCAATCTGAACTCTTCCTATAATCTTGGGAGCAATGCCTACACCAAAGCGAAGGCTGCAAAGAAAGATCTCGGAGGCGAGGCATATTGGATGGCAATTCAGTTTGATGAATTCACATATACTATCTTCTTCGGTTCGTTGGAGGAATTGAAACGCCGGAATTCAATTCCCATTCGTGATTGTAAGGACGGAAGGATCGGTGAGTGCCTGGTTAAAGACAAGCGTCACTACTTTGATTTCGATTATTTTGGAAACAAGAAAGATGAATAGACCTGAAGTCACTTCCAGATCGAATGAGGTTTTCGAGTAAATACTACGTTTATTGGTCGAATTAAACCAATACGATTAGTCCGAGGGAGGAATTTGATGAGCAAATTGATCGTCTGGTGTGCTGACATTGGGTCAATAGCGCGTGAAAATTTTGGATGGTGCCGTGCAGAATCTTCGACTTCCATTGCCGTTGGCACATCGATATCACTTCTAGCAGACGGAGTGGCTGATGACCTGTCCAAAGGCCATCGTGTTACCTTGGGCTTCGAGTGTCCGCTCTTCATCCACATTTCGGATGAACCGGAAGGACTGACCAAAGCACGTGACGGCGAGGGGAATCGACCTTGGTCAGCGGCAGGAGGTTGCGGATCGTTGGCAACGGGCT
>Ga0310121_10002449_pt1 | contig 17538 bp, 15 predicted proteins | sample CB27_Tmax_986_MG_FD_203504 | JGI IMG/M metagenome (GOLD analysis project Ga0310121, IMG submission 203504) | Marine microbial communities from Western Arctic Ocean, Canada - CB27_Tmax_986 | ecosystem: Environmental > Aquatic > Marine > Oceanic | place: Canada: Western Arctic Ocean | collected...
CCTGCCTCCACCGGTAGTACGTCTGCTCGCTGATCCCCAGCTCCCGGCTCACCATCCCCACCGTTTTGCCGTTCGCCAGACCCACCTCCGCCTCTCTCAATGGCGTGGTCATCTGCTCCGGCGTGTGTCGTCTCCTACTCATTCTGACCTCCCCCCTGATAGTTGCGACCAAAGCCGCATCCTAACATCAACTTTGGTCTCGTTTCAGGGGGTCACGTCACATCGACGACTACGCCTCGGTAATCGAACAGCTTGTGTTGCACCACGTTCCCAACTGAAAAGCGTGCACTCAGCATCCTTATCATTGATTCATGCCCGATCCCAAAGATTGCGATTCTGCTGCGCACCAATCTGCCGATAGAGCACCTGAGTGTTCGGATACTCGCAGCGGATAGTTACGCGAGGAGTGCGAGTGGACAGCGGGGTGTTGAAATTGCTGCTCAGGTGCCATGCGGATATGCCCATGCGCTCAAGCTATGGCTGATGAGTGTTGAAGCCGCCGCTTAGCTCTTCTGCCAGTGCGCCACGTCATCGGTTCCTTCGTGTGGGGCCTTCTGCTCTTTCGATCACGAACGCTGCGAGTTCACTCCAACGGACTGGAGACGGGTTCAATTCTTCTAGAATCTCGTCGGCAGTGGTGCCTCCGAAAGCCCCCCCGTGCTTCTTCTTCATCTCGTGGTACGCCGCGACAGCACGACCGACCACGGGTTTCTCCTTGGGCGTCAAGTCCATGACCGTAATCTAACATTACTCCCCGCTGCCGTGGATCAAGCTACAGTGATGATCAGGTTGTGCGATGGCTGGATGGGACTGCGGTGATAAACGAGGGTGCCGAACTTGGAGGCCCTTGGATCGCCTATCCGTTAAGCATGACAGGGAGCAGCGTCGATGTGTCTCCTGGGGGGGAATCTTCCTCGGGATCGCGCGAATTGACCGTCGCAGCAATCCCGTCAAGTGCTTCGCGTAGCCTCATCGGCCTGCTGCTTGGCCTTCTCCTGGTCTCGATGTCCAAGGCTCATTTCGGGCAGGGACCGAACCCGCGAGAGTTCAGCCGACCTCATTCACCCCCCGGCATCGAGGAACTCGATCGCTAGTCGGTCCGGTCCCTCGAACATGAAGGCCCGGCCTTCATCGATATCGTGGACGTGTTCCAGCATGGTCACACCCTTCGCGACGAGCCAAGCGTGCCAAGCATCTAGGTCGCGCACCACGAATCCGACGTGATCCAGCACCTGGCCCCGCGACGGGACGAGGGGCTGTGCGCTTCCGCATCGGTCGAGCACGCACTGCCTCGGATAGAAGGACATGCTCCCGTTTCCATACACGACCGTGCCCCTCGGTTGACGAATCGTCCCCACGCGCTCCAGAGACGGCCACCCCGGCTGGCCCAGCTCCGCCTGACACGGCTCGTCGCCGAGGCGCGCGGACGTCGTGCCGTCTTCATTGCGGACGGGGGGCCTCGTCATGCCGAGGTTGCTTACGTACCAATTCACGGCACAGCGCGGCTCTTCGTGGAAAAAATGGATATGGGAGAGGGACGAGGTCGTGTTCGGCCCACCGGTCAGTTCGAATAGTGCTCCGTCCGGACCCACTACGTAGCTGAAGCCGCCAGGACGTTGCGCTGCGGGTTCCGCGGTCGCGATCTGGTTCCGGGTCACGATCCCGGAGTATGGTGTGAGCCCACTTCGCCAGACGCCCTCCTCGTCGCTGGGTCCCACGAAGAGCGGCAAGTGCGGCACGTCGATCGCTGCCAGGTCGACGTCCATGCTCGTCGTGTTCGCGAAGGCGCCGATGTGCCAGAAGGCGCTTTGCTCGGAAGGCCGTCCGAGCGCCTCGTCAAAGGCTCCAGCCGGAGAGTCCCTCACCTCGTTGAAGACGAGATACATTTCGGCTTGAACCGCGGGCCTTCCGGCGAACGAAGCCCGGGTCGCGGAAGGCCAGAGCCGGAGGTACCAGCTGATCGCCGCGGCGGGATCCGTGGAATTGAGGCCGGTATGGTGCAGCGCCGGCGTATCCGCCGGCATCGTGGCGGTGCTTCTGTCGGACCGATCGCGGCTCGAGCATGCAGAAAGAAGAAAAGTTGCTACGGCGGTGAGCCCGCACACCCTCCGCCGAGATCGGGCCACTCGCGCCGAATGCCTGCGTGTCGGCATGTCACGCACTCGAGTCAAGCTCGCGCTCGCCCCCACTGCCGAGCACGTCTCTCGCTGCCGTGACGAGCTTCCCGAAGTCGGTGGATTTCTCCAGGAAGCGCTGAGCCCCAAGCGGGTACGCCCGGTTCACGCGTTCGGCGTTCGAGGATGACGTGAACATGATCACAGGGACATCGGCGAGTCGATCGTCCTCCTTCAGCCACTCGAGCAGCTCGAGGCCCGTCGTATCCGGCAACGAGAAATCGAGCGTGATAAGGGCAGGACAATCTCGTTGGAGAAGATACAATCGTGCTTCCTCGCCAGTAGACGCCACATCAACCTGAGCGTAGGCGAGTCCCGGTCGCAAAAACAGCTCGGATCAATTGCGCGTGGCTTGGGTCGTCCTCGACGACCAGGATGGTAATCTGCTCCATGGGCAAAGGTCTCCGTCCTGCTGTCATAAATGCCCAAAGTGGGCGGGACACCTGGGTTCCTAAGGGGGGCAGCTACTCTAGGTGGCAATCAGGCGAGCCGCAAGTTGACGGGTTTGGGCCTGCCCCTCACGTTATCCTGACCCGTCAAAGGGACCCCATTTGCTCATCCCTCTCCGGAGAGGACCGATGATCTGGAACGCGACTGTGAAGTACACGCTGGTCGGTGCGGCGCTGGCGGCGCTGTCTGTACCTGACGCTGCTGGAGCTCAAAGCCCGGATCGACTCGACGAATGGAAGGCCCAGCTCGTCGACGAAATCGAGAGTCGAGCAAGATTCACAGCCGACATCGTCGACCAGATCTTCAGCTACGGGGAGCTGGGCTTTCAGGAGTTCGAGACGTCCCGTTATCTGGTTGCGCTCCTGAGAGGGAACGGCTTCACCGTCGAGGAAGGTGTGGCCGGTATCCCGACCGCCTGGGTGGCGACCTGGGGATCGGGGGAGCCGACAATCTCGCTCGGAACGGACATCGACAACATCCCGAAGGCTTCTCAGACTCCGGGAGTCGCCTGCCGTCTACCCCTCGTGGACGGAGCGCCGGGGCACGGGGAAGGACACAACTCGGGCATGGCGGTGCAGGTCACCGCCGCACTGGCCGTGAAGGCCATCATGGAGCGAGAGGGGCTCCCCGGCACGATTCAGATCTGGCCAGGTGTGGCCGAGGAGCTCGTCGGGACCAAGGCGTACTACGTGCTGGCCGGCATGTTCGAAGGCGTCGATGCAGTTCTCTATGCACACGTCGGGAACAACCTGTCGACCGGTTGGGGCATGACGCCGGGTACCGGACTGGTCTCGGCGATGTTCACCTTCGAGGGCTTCGCGGCCCACGCGGGGGGCGCGCCGTGGCGGGGGCGCAGCGCCGCCGACGCCGCCAACCTCATGGAGGTGGGCTGGAACTTCCGCCGAGAGCACCTACGCACCCAACATCGGTCGCACTCCGTCATCTACGACGGTGGCGATCAGCCGAATGTCGTGCCGTCGAAGGCCTCCGTGTGGTTCTATTTCCGCGAGAAGAACTATCCCCAGATCCGTGACCTCTTCGCGATCGGGGATTCGGTCGCGCAGGGCGCCGCGATGATGACCGGGACGAAGCTCGACGAAGTGCGCATCATTGGGTCCGCCTGGCCGGGCCACTTCAACCGAGTGATCGCCGAGACGATGTACGGCAACATTCAGCGAGTCGGCCTGCCCGAGTGGACCGAAGACGACCAACGCTTTGCCCGCGCCACGCAGCGTGAGGTGAACGGGCCAGAAACGGGCCTCGCCACCGAGCTCGGAGTCCTGCGGCCAGCCCTGACCGAGGCACAGAGAACCGCTGGCTACGCCGACGACATCGGTGACGTCTCATGGAACGTTCCGACAGCCACGCTCTCGTTTCCCTCCAATATCCCGGGACTGCCCGGTCACAACTGGGCGAACGCCATCGCGATGGCCACACCCATCGCCCACAAGGGTGCGACCCAGGGCGCCATGGTGCAGGCGATGACCCTGTTGGACTTCATGGTACGACCCGATCTCGTCCAAGAAGCCTGGCAGTACTTCAACGAAGAGCAGAACCAAGACCTGCGCTATACGCCCTTCATCAGCCCGAGTGACCAGCCGGCCATCGAGATGAACGAGAAAATCATGGACGAGTTCCGTGATGACATGCGGCCGTACTACTACGACGCCGATCGCTACGACTCGTATCTGGATCAACTGGGGATCTTGTATCCCACGTTTCGTCAGCCGGACGGGCGCTGCACTGCCGGCTCGATCAGTGAGCAGGGGCAGGGCGGACGCTGAGGATCGCCAGCATACTCTTTCTGGGATCATCTTCCGGGATCTTCGTCGGCAGCGTAAGCTGTGGAGCTACCGACGACGCTGCCCAGGAGGACCAATGCTTCTCGATCGATTCTCGACGATCCGGTGCACGGCCGCCGCCGTACTACTGCTGATCGTATCGTTTGCCGCATGTGCGGGGGAACCCGATGTCGGAAGATCGGAGGCCGGCGAGCCGTTCGACATTCTTATCCTCAACGCGCGCATCGTCGACGGTGGGGGTAACCCCTGGTTCCGGGGTGACGTAGGCGTTCGGGGTGACAGGGTCGCGGAAGTCGGGCACCTGGATGGACGGCAGGCCCATCGCACGATTGACGCTCGGGACCGGGTGGTGAGCCCGGGCTTCATCGACATGATGGGCCAGTCCAGCCGGGTGCTGGTCACGGATCCCCCGAGCGCGGAGAGCAAGCTACGCCAAGGGATCACGACCTACTTGTCCGGTGAAGGTGGCTCGCCCGCCCCCCAGAGCGAGACGACCCTCTCCAACCCACCCGTTGTGAATGGCGACACACTCCGCTGGCGAACATACGCGGACTACTTCGCGATCCTCGAGGACATCGGCATCCCCATCAACGTGGTCCACGACGTGGGCCTGACGCAGGTGAGACGGGTTGTACTGGGGGATCGGGATGTGCGGCCGAGCCCTGCCGAGATCGAAGAGATGAAGGCCCTCGTGCGGCAAGCCATGGAAGACGGCGCCGTGGGGGTCTCGACGTCACTGATTTATCCCCCAGCGATATACGCGGGCACAGACGAGCTCATCGAGCTGGCCCGCGTGGCAGGCGAGTACGGCGGCGTCTACTTCACGCACATGCGGAACGAGAGCTACGCGGTTCTCGAGGCAATCCGCGAAGCCCTGGAAATCGGTGAGGCCGCCGGGGTCCCGGTCCATATTTATCATCTGAAAGCGGCCGGTCAGGAGAATTGGCCGCTCATGGCGGAAGCCATCTCGCTGGTCGATTCGGCGCGAAGCGCAGGGATGGACGTCACCGCCGACATCTACCCGTATATAAGGAACGGAATCGGCCTCAGCTCGTTCTTGCACCCCAGGCATTACGCCGAGGGGACTAGGGCCTTCCTGGCTACGTTGGACGATCCGGAGCTGCGGCGGGCCCTTCGCGACGAGGTGGAGTCCACGGCCGACTGGGAGAACTGGTACCGGCACGTGGGGATGGAGTGGGACAACGTCCTGATCGTGTCCGCCCCCGCCTCGATCAATTCACGGGTGATCGGTGGGTCTGTGGCCGATGCGGCCGAAGTCTTGGGTACCGATGAGTGGAGCGCCTTCTTCGACCTGGTGAAGGCCGGGGGGGTGAGCGTGAATCCCAAGAGCATGAACGAGGACCAGAAGTGGCAAGCGCTCCGGGCCGAGTGGGTGATGATCGACACGGACGCATCGCCGGTGAACCCGGCCACCAGCGCAAGCTCCCATCCACGGGCCTTCGGTACATTCCCGCGCGTGATCGCCAAGTACGTGCGCGAGGATGGTGTGATCACGCTGGAGGATGCGGTGCGGCGCATGACGTCGCTGGCCGCACACCGCCTCGGGCTTCATGACCGGGGCCTCGTCGTGCCCGGCATGGCCGCCGACTTGGTAATCTTCGACCCGGAGAGAGTGAGGGACAGGGCCGACTTTAGTGATCCCCTGCAGTATTCCGAAGGGATGGACTATGTGCTGGTGAACGGAATCCCGGTGATCGACGACGGGACGCTGGTTGACGCACGTCCCGGAAGGCTCCTGCGACGCGCCGGATCTTGATTGTTCGAGAATGGCTGGACCGCTTTTTCGCCTCCTACTACGTGCGCCGCCTTCAGCGGGAGATCATGGCCGACGTGGCGCCCCTCGTCGGCATGGGTATGATTGTAGGTCTCCTCTTCGGGGCGGCGGCGGCGCGCGCATTCCGGTCCCTCCTCCATGAGGTCTCTCTTGTGGACCCTGGATCGCTTCTGGTAGCCGCCGTCGTTTTAGCGGGTGCCGCGTGTTTGGCCACCTATCTTCTCGCGAGAGAGGTGGCGAAGATCGATCCGGCCCGCACTCTGCACCGAGGGACCTGACCGGCTGGGGCCGGTGACGTATCTTCCTGCTCGGCAATGACCACACAGCGGAGATAGACCATGCCATCCCTTCCGGACAATTGGCTCGGGCTGATCGGCGGCATCGCGATCCTGATCGTGGTGGCGTGGATCGCCGACTGGTTGACGATCCGGGTCCTGCGGGGGACCATCCGGCGGGTAGCCGCTCGCACAAAGTCCACGTGGGACGACCGAGTCATCGAGCGAAATATCTTCGCTCGCCTCGCCCATGCGGTGCCGGCCGTGATCATCTACTACGGGATTGCGCCTGCGCTCCGGGTGAGCCCCACCGAGGTCGCAGCCGCAGGGGACATGGTCGCCCTCGCGGCCGGAGTCCTGCAACGGGTCGCCCTGGCCTACATCGTGCTGACGGCTGCTTTGGCGGCGAGCTCGTTCCTGGACGCCATCAACGACATCTACAACGAGTCCTACTCCCAGGCGAGGAGTCGGCCGATCAAGGGGTACCTCCAGGTCGTGGGCTTGGTGCTCTACATCGCAGCTGGCGTCATCATCGTTTCGGTCCTGGCAGGTCGTTCTCCGGTGGTCTTTCTCTCGGGACTGGGTGCACTCACCGCGGTCCTCATGCTGGTGTTCAAGGACACGATCCTGTCACTCGTGGCGAGCCTGCAGATCATGTCCAACGACATGATCCGGATCGGCGACTGGGTGGAGATGCCGCAAGCGAACGCGGACGGCGACGTGATCGATATCGCGCTGCACATCGTCAAGATCCAGAACTGGGACAAGACGATCTCGACTATCCCCACCAGCAAGTTCATCAGCGAATCGTTCAAGAACTGGCGGGGAATGAGCGATTCGGGGGGTCGCCAGATCAAGCGCTCGCTGCACCTCGACATGTCTTCGATCCGATTCCTGACGGACGAAGAGGTGGAGCGACATTCCCGCCGCGAGGTACTCCGGGATTACATGCGGGGTAAGCGCGATGAGCTCGCCGAGTACACGACCGAAAAGGCAGATATGGACCCCGGTGTGATTCCCGACGTGAGGAGGCTCACCAACGCCGGGACCTTCCGCGCCTATGTTTTCCACTACCTGAAGGCGCACCCCATGATCCACGACGATATGACACTGATCGTCAGGCAGCTCGCGCCGGGTCCCAAGGGCCTTCCGATCCAGATCTATTGCTTCTCGAACGACACCGTGTGGGCCACCTACGAGACGCTGCAGGCGGACATCTTCGACCATCTGATCGCGATCCTTCCGGAGTTCGGGATCCGCGCCTTTCAGGAGCCGTCAGGGGCCGATCTCGATCGGTTGGCTGGGGCTAAAGGGGAAGGGGACCGGCGAAGCTGACCTCGTTCGGGCTGACGCTGCATGTCACCCCCTCCAGAGCCAGCGTGTTAGCGCGGGAGTGCCACGTCCCCGGCTGAGGGCTCTAACCTCACCACGTCCGCGAGCGGTGAGCCTCCCCGATCGGCTTCCAACGCCAGATAGATCAGACCGTCCGGACCCTGCCGCACGTCCCTTACGCGCCCCAGCACACCACCCAACAGTGTCTCCTCGGTCACCGCACTCCCGCTGGAGAGTGACACGCGAGCAACCTGCTCTCCTACCAGACCACCGACGAACGCGCTGCCCTTCCACCATGGGAAGCGATCGCCCGCATAGAACATGAGGCCCGACGTACCGATGGAGGGAAGCCAGACGAATCGAGGCGACTCCATCCCCGACCTCTCTGTCTCCGGCGTAATGATGCGCCCGTCGTAGTTGATCCCGAACGACACGACCGGCCAACCGTAGTTGCGCCCGCTCACGATCAGGTTCAGCTCGTCGCCTCCGCGGGGACCGTGCTCGTTCGACCAGACCTCACCCGTCTGGGGGTGTATGGTGAGCCCCTGCAGGTTGCGGTGTCCGTAACTCCAGATCTCGGGAAGGGCGTCGTCACGACCGACGAAAGGATTGTCCACTGGGACGCTTCCGTCGTCGTGCAAACGCACGATCGTCCCCATGTGGTTCGTGAGGTCCTGCGCGGGATGGTCGGCCAAGAGGTCGGGGTCGAGCATGCGATCGCCCACCGTAAGGAACAGGTAACCGTCGTGGTCGAACGCCATTCGGCCGGAGAAGTGGTTGTTGTTGTCCCCCCAAGCGTCCGACTCGAAGACTTCCTCCACGTCGACGACACGATCACCCTCGAGCCGTCCCCGTACGACGGTAGTCGTGCCCATGGAAGCGTCTCCGTTGGGCTTCCCGTAACTCAGGTACAACAGCCGGTTCGTAGCGAAGTCCCGATGCGGCACCACGTCCATGAACCCGCCCTGACCCTCCTCACGATAGACGGCGGGCCAGCCGGTGATCGGGCTAGGGTCGAGCACGCCGTCCCGGAGGATCCTCAGGCGCCCGGACCGCTCGACGACGAGCATGTCGCCGTTGGGTAGCCAAGCCATCGACCAGGGGTATTCCAGATCCTCGGCCACGGTCACCACACGGAAATTGTGGCGAGCGGTCTCCTGTACTTCGACCCCGCTGGCCCGGTCTGGTCGGGCCGCGGACGTCTGTCCGACAGCGGATGTGGCGGGGACAAGGAGACCGATGATCGAGACCGTGAAGACGTGCCCGATCTGAACAGCGCTCCGGATACTCCGCATCTGAACAGGGTGGCAAATGCCCTTAGACAGGCTCTCGCAGCGGCTGATGCGGGAAAATCGCATGATCCCTTCCTGGACGGAGTCTCGAATTCGGACGCGCCCAAGGTATCGATCTGAAGGGCGGAACGATATCGCGCCCCTCCCGTGGACTACTCCGCCTTCAACACCTTGACGGGGTCCACCCTCGTCGCACGCAGTGCCGGGACGGCGCTCGCGAGCGCCGCTGCCGCCGCGAGTATCAATGCGACCGATGTGTAGGTGATCGGGTCGAAAGCGGTGACGCCGAAGAGCAGGCTCTCCATCAGGCTCATCAGCCCGAACGCTCCCAGGGCCCCCACAACCAGTCCAACGGCGACCAGTGACAGACTTCGGCCCTCGGCCCGAAGATCGCGTTTAGCGACAACGGACCCGCCGACAACACCCCGAACCGGAAGAGCAACGGGACCTCGATGTACGTCAGGTCGAAGAGCGTCGGTACTCCGCCGATGGTGCGCTCGAGTCCCTTCTCCGAAAAGTTCGCGCCGATGCTGAAGCTAAAATCTCCGGCGACTGGAAAGACGAGGCTCATTCCGACGTTCATCCCGACCTCTCGAGTGGTGTTCACCACGGCGCCAACGCCGATGGGAGACCGGTTCATCCCGGTTCTCAGCTCTAGGATCGGAAGAAGCGCGCCACTTGAGGAGTAGCGGCTGATTTGGCCACTCAATGGCACGACCGTGAGGGCGAGTGCCAGAGCGACGGCATATAACCTTCGTGACATCATCTGTCTCCTGCATAATGAGTTGGAGCTTTCCATCTCAAGCCCTATCTCAACGGTATTTATGCCGAAGATTTGCCGCAACGATCATGTTTTGGGGTGGAAATGTAGCGCTCGACATTTGAGCAAGGGTTGGCTTATTAGCTCACCTCTATGGGCGTTCCTCCGACGTGCGACCCGTGATCGTTGATTTTTCCCCACGATCCTGCCTAGCTTAGAAAACGAATGTTTCCCCAGGAGACCAGGGCGGGGAATCATGCGCCGATTCGACACCAATCGCACGGGTCCTCCGTGTCAGCCAATGAGGTGGTAAATGCGCGCCCAACTGCCGATCAAGCTCCGGAGAGGCAGCCTCTTTCTTTGTCTCGCATGCCTCTCGGCGTGTGATCTGCCCACAGAATCTCCGATTTTCGAGACTCGTTGGACTTTTCCCATCGAGGGGACGGGGACCACAATAGCGGTCGCGGAACTTCTTCCTTCCTCCGTCACGATCTCGGGCGGGGAATTCCAGGTGGCTGTCGATCCGTTCTCCTTCGTCGAGACCCTGGGTGGCCTTTGCTCCATCTGCGCGGAGGTCAATGGGCTCACGGTGCCCAAGCCGCAGTTCCAGTTTGCTTTCAGCGATGTCACGTCTCTGCCGGCGGACGTGGAGTCCGTCAACCTGTCGACGGGGTCGCTCACCGTTCGCGTCACGAACAATCTCGGGTTCGATCCGATTCGACCGGGCGTCGGTGTCACCGGAACGCTGACGATCACCGTATATGACGCGACGATCGGAGGGCGACAGCTCGACCAGGTCATACTGGACGGTACCGTCGACGCGCTGCCAAACGGAACCGCCGTGGACGTGCCGGTCAGTCTGGCTGCGGGGGTCGTGAGTTCCACGATCGTCGCTGTCGTGGCTGTGGATTCTCCGTTAGGAGACCCCGTCCTGGTCGACACTGGCGCGCAGTTGAACATTGGCGTGACCTTCGGGGTGATAGCGGCGACATCCGCCACGATCGACGCGTCGGGTCAAGTGATTGCCATCGATCAGGTCGCCATGGACGTGGAGAAGATCGACAGCGATATCGTCGAAAACATCGTGAGCGGAGCCGTGGTCCTGGACATCACGAATCCGTTCGGCGTCGCCCTGAACGTCACAATCGACATCGGGGGCCCGACGATACAAACGATCAGCAAGGCCGTGAGTATTACGAGTGACGCGACCTCGCAAGCGAGGTTGGAGTACACCTCGCTTGAATTGCAGACCTTCCTGGGACAGATGGGCGTCACCATCGGAGGGTCGGGAACGGTGGACGCCGGCGCGGGCTCGGCCGTAGTCACCCCCCTTCAAGTCGCGGTGATCGACACGAGCGTGGACGCTGTTGTGGAGATCGGACGATGAAGACGGAGAGGAGTATGCCAGAGAGTAAGGAAACTCGGACGATCCATTCAGGGCTCCTGTTGTCGCTTGCATTGATTGCCCTGCTGGCAGGGAGCGCAAGCGCCCAGCTTCCCTCGGCGAGCCCTGCGGTTTTGGGCACGGGCAACAACTATACCGCCCTCGCAAGGGGCTTTACGGCCATCGGCCTGAATCCGGCAGGCTTGGGTATGCCGGACAATCCCGGATTCTCATTGGCGCTGGTGCCGGTTCAGGTCCGCCTGGGAGTCGCTCCGCTCACTTTGACGGACATCTTGGACGTAGAAGGTGAGGTTGTTTCGGTGGCGACCAAGACCGACTGGCTCAATCGGATCACGGAAGCGGGGGGCCTGAGTACACGTGCTGGCTTCGACGCCACGGCGCTGGCGCTTACCGCTGGCCGGGTCGGATTCCAGATCTCGACCGTGGGACAGGCAAACGCCAATTTGAGCCCCGATGCGCTCGAGCTCGTCCTCTTCGGGAACGCAGGCCTAAACGGTACCCCTCGGGATCTCACTCTGGACGGAACAAGAGTCGACGGTTGGGCGGCAACGACGGCGGCGCTCTCCTTCGGGACGCCGGTCGGGAGCGTTATAGGTCAGAACTTCGCCGTTGGAATGACGGTGAAATACACGGTGGGCCACGTAATGGCGCTTGCGCGGGATTCGGGAAGCATCATCCGGAGCAGTCCAGTCGAGCTCGACGTGAGGTTTCCGTCCATCGGCTCGGGAGACGACCTGGAGGCGGATAACGGAACCGGCCTCGGTTTGGATGTGGGCGGTGCCTGGGAGAACGACAAATGGGCGTTCGGCGTCGCGATCCAAAACGTCTTCAACACGTTCGAGTGGGATCTGGACGGCTTCGTCTACCGGTCAGGGGAGGTGATGGTCAACGATACCCTGACCGCGTCGGACGACTTCGACCTCAAACAACCGATCACGAATGCTCCGACTGCCCTCACAGAGGAGGCGTTGGGCCAGAGCTTCAAGCCCGTGTTCGCGGTGGGAGCTGCGTACCGAGCCACCGGCAAGCTCACGCTCATGGCCGACGCTCGACAAGATACGGGAGACGCTCTCGTCACCGTTGAAAAGTCACACTTGGGCGTGGGCTTGGAGTTCCGCCCCCTAGGGATGTTGCCCCTCCGGGGTGGTATCTCCCGGGTGTCGGGTGGAGGGACGCAGTTCTCCGCGGGCCTGGGGCTAATCTTGGGTCCGTTGAACTTGTCGGCCGGCATCCTTACCGAGGCTGGCTCTAAGGGCGAATATGCTGTGGGGACCTTTGCCCTGTCCTTCGGTCATCATTGATCCTTCTCCCGTCGATGTAGCCATCATCGGTGGGGGCCCGGCGGGAGCGGCGGCGGCCTGCTTGCTCACTAGGTGGGGGCACTCGGTCTCGGTACTCACGAGACCCGGTGCCTCCTCTTCTGCTTTAGGGGAGTCCCTTCCACCGAGCACCCGGAAACTCCTCGAACGTATCGGTTTCCTGTCGGCCGTTGACGAGGCCGGGTTTGTTCGTAGCCGGGGTCATACCGTGTGGTGGGGGGAATCTCAGGAACGTGTCGAAGAGTTCTCCTCGGACAACACCGGTTATCAGGTGTTTCGGCGCGATTTGGATCGCGTCCTCCTCGACGCGGCGATCGCGGAAGGGGCACGAGTGCAGGAAGGCGCTGTCGTGAAGCACGTGGAGCTCGGCCAGAACGCGCATCATGTCGCCTTTGTGAAGGATGATTCACCCCTCGACCTAAGGGCTCGGTGGGTCTTGGATTGCTCCGGGCGCTCGGGCGTGGTAGCGCGACGCGAATACCGCTGCCGGGAAGAAGGACGCAACACGGTCGCTCTCGTGGGCCTCTGGCGGCGTTCCGCGGGATGGAACGTCCCAGACCCAACGCATACGCTGGTAGAGAGCTTTACGGACGGGTGGGCTTGGTCGGTCCCCGTGGACGACGAGCAGAGGTATTTCACGGTGATGATCGATCCCCGAGTCACGGACATGGAGCGCGGGAAGGATCTCGCGTCTACCTACCGGTCGGAGATGAGGAAGGCGAAGCGCCTCGACGCACTCGTGGCTGGCGAGAGAATGGAGAGTGCTCCCTGGGCCTGCAGTGCGTCCATGTATTCGGCGAGCCGCTATAGCGACGAGCGCCTTCTTCTCGTGGGGGACGCCGCTTCCTTCCTGGACCCCATCTCTTCGTTCGGAGTGAAGAAGGCCCTTGCGTCCGGTTGGCGGGCGGCCGTCGTCGTGCACACGTGCCTGAATAATCCGGACATGGAGACCGCCTCTCTCGACCTTCACGAAACGCGGGAGCGACAGATCTACGCCAGTTATCTCAACAAGTCGGCCGAAGTCTTCGGTATGGCCGGTGCCGTCCATCGGCATCCATTTTGGACGGCTCGCTCGGCCACCGAGGGGGACCACGACGAGGTGGACGAGGATGGTCAGCTAGACATCGCGGTTCTGCGGACAGACCCGGGCGTGCTCTCGGCGTTCGATTGGCTTCGCCGGAGTCCGTCCATCGCGCTGGGTTCCGGTCCCGGAGTCACCGTCGTCGAACGCCCAACGATCGTGGGTCACGACGTACGGCTCGAGGAGCGCGTCGCGACACCCGAAATGCCTTCCGGGATACGCTACCTTCGGGACGTGGATGTGAAGCACCTGCTCGACCTGTCGCCCGAGAGCGCCCAGGTGCCCGACCTGTTCGAGGCGTACTGCCGATCCACGACTCCCGTGATCTTGCCCAACTTCCTGGGGGCACTCTCGGTGATGCTGGCCAAAGGGATCCTCGTGGACCGGGAGGCCGGCGGCCCGGCGTTCGGTTGAGCATTGGCGCGACCGGCCGTTCCAGATTATCGTTACCGCCGTCTTTAAAGGCATTCTCCCATCCATGAGACGGACGCCAGCGGACAGGGTCGGGTATGACGAGATTTTCAGGCGCATTCATTCCGTGCATGACCGGGCTGATCACCGTGGCCGGACTGTTCGCCGTCCCAGCCCCGGGCTCGGGTCAACGTAGCGTTGACGAGGATTCCGTTGGGATCCCTATAGAGAATGACCTGGTCGTCAGTAGTTGCGTCTCGTGCCATGCGAGGGACGAGGCAGGTCGCATGACCCGTCTCTCATACGTCCGCAAGACGCCCGAGGGATGGCAGACGTCGATCCGGAGGATGGTTTCCTTAAACGGCGTCGATATCGACCCGGCGTCGGCTCGGCAGATCGTCCGTTACCTCGCGGACAATCACGGAATCGCTCCCGAAGAGCTGCGTCCTGGCCTGTTTGAGGTAGAGCGCCGCATGCTCGACTACGATTACGAGGCCGACGACGACACGGAAACGACCTGCATCCAGTGTCATTCCATGGGTCGAGTGATCACGCAGCGGCGGACCGGCGAGGAGTGGGGTCTGCTCCTCGCGATGCACAGAGGCTACTACCCTTACGTCGATTTCCAGGCGTTTCGGTACAGTGGCCCGGCACCGGGCAGTCCCGACGCCCCGGAGGATATGCGGCATCCCATGGACAAAGCCATCGAGCATCTTTCGGAGGCTTTTCCGCTCCAGACGGCCGAATGGACCGAATGGGCGGCATCGATGCGGCCAGCCCGCCTCACCGGGACATGGGCCGTCTCGGCTACTCAACTCGGTTATGGGCGCCTGTTCGGCGAAGTCGTGATTGAGCCGGCGGGCGCAACTGGTGGTGAATTCTCGACGAGGGCCACCCTGACCTATGCGCGTTCGGGGGAGGGGGTCACCCGCCAGGGTACGTCGGTCGTGTACACAGGCTACCAGTGGCGAGGTCGCTCCGCGCTTGGCGGAGGAGATGATCCATTGCGTGAAGTAATGCTGGTAGAGCGTGACTGGCAAATGATTTCCGGACGGTGGTTTGCCGGCGACTACGACGAGTTCGGGCTCGACGTTCAGCTCCAACGTATGGGGAGCGATCCCATCGTCCTTGGGATGGAGCCTCGCGCTCTGCGAAGGGGACCCGGTGAGCAACATGTCGAGGTCTTCGGCTCAAACCTTCCTGAGTTTCTGGCTACGCAGGATGTGGATCTCGGTCCCGGCGTCACGGTGCACCGCGTGCTGGAGTCCGATAGGAATTCGGCCACGATACAGATTCGAGTGGACGCCGATGCAGTGGTCGGTCCTCGGGATATTTTCGTGGCGGGCGCAAGCCGCTCGGAGGGCGGCTTCGTCTACGATGAGGCCACATCGATACGGTTGAACCCCGAGTGGGGGATGGCGCGAGTGGGTGGAGCCCGCATGCCCAAGGGGTATGTTCAGTTCGAGGCGAGGGCGTTCCATGAGGGGCCGGACGGGCGAGTCGGCACGGATGATGACGTCGACCTCGGGATCGTCGACGCATCGTGGAGACTCGAGGAGTACTCGGCCACGTTCGACGACGACGACATCGCGTTCGTGGGCGAGCTCGACCGAAACACGGGCCTCTTTACGCCCGCCGCAGACGGTCCCAATCCAGAACGAAGTGGCGACCGAAACAACATCGGTGACGTCTGGGTCGTGGCGGATTATATGCCACCTGGAGCTTCCAGTGGGCGGCCACTCCGAGCGCGCTCACATCTTATCGTTACCGTGCCTCTCTACATGAGGTGGGACCCCTGGGGAGACATCCCATGACCATGCTAGGATTGCGAGAGTTCCATCCATTCGAAGCGGCAGGGGAACGCTTTCTCTACATGGTTCCCAGCGCCGGGGTATTTCATATCGACGAGGCCTCGTATGACGTACTCAGGGCGCTCGAGGGGGGGGCGAAGAGTCCCGAAGAACTCACTGCGGCGCTGGCTGAGGTCTACGCCGCGGAAGACATCGCACACGCGCTCACCGAGCTTCACGACATCCGTGCCATCGGCGACGTCCGGATGCCCCCCGAGCGTCCGCTTCCCGTGCTCCCTCCCGAGGACTTTCCGCTCACGACAATGGTCCTGAACGTCACGAACAAGTGTAACCTCGCGTGCACGTACTGCTACGAGTACGGAGAGGACAAGATCGTCGACACGGAGTTTGGCTCGAAGCCCAAGTTCATGAGTGAAGAGACGGCCCGCGAATCCGTCGATTTCATGCTCAAGGAGTCGGGAAGTAACGCCGTCGCCAACCTGACTTTTTTTGGAGGTGAGACCCTTCTCAACTTCAAGGTCCTCAAGAAGACGCTTGCGTACGCCCAGGAACAGGCCGCCGTCCTCGGCAAGCAGGTCCGGTTCAGCCTCACGACCAACGCGACCCTACTACGGCCTGAGATCATCGAGTGGCTCGTGGCCAACGAAGTAGGGGTGACCATATCGATCGACGGACCCAAGGAGTCTCAGGACGAGTTTCGGGTCTTCAAGAACGGGATGGGTAGCTACGAGGTCATGCTACCGAAGATTAAAGAGCTGCTGAAGCATCATGCCGCGCATTACATCGGGGCGCGGGTCACGTTGACCCGGCAAAACATGGACGTCGTGAGCATCTTCCGGCATCTGACGGAGGAGCTCGGCTTCGGCTCCGTAGGTTTCGCGCCGGTGACGACCGCAGACGGACGGGACTACGCCATCGAGGGTGAGGGTTTCGAGGCGATGCTGGCTCAGTTCCAGGAGCTCGCCGAAGAATTCAAGACGGCGGCGCTGGAAAACCGGCATCATGGCTTTTCAAACCTCAATGAGACGCTCGAGGAGATCCACAAGGGGATGAGCAAGGCGTTTCCGTGCGGGGCCGGCCTGGGTTTGATGGGTGTGGCGACGGACGGCGATGTGGCGCTCTGCCATCGTTTCGCCGGCTCGGACGAGCACAAGATCGGGTCGGTGCAGAACGGAATGGACCGGGAAAAGCAGTCTCGGTTCCTGGAGATGCATCACATTGCGAACAAGACGGACTGCCATACATGTTGGGCTCGCCCACTGTGCGCCGGGGGGTGCTATCACGAGGCCCACACACGGTACGGAACCACGGCGCAGCCGAACCTTCACTACTGTGATTGGATCCGTAGTTGGACCGATACCTGCCTTAGGGTCTACGGAGAGATCGCGACCCACAATCCGAACTTTTTAAGGCAGTACGACACCACGACCCCAGTGCCCGCCTGAGGAGGCCCGCATGAGAGTAGAGATGTGAAACACATCAGCGCGATCAACCAGAAGGCGACCCGCATCGAAGAATTCGCGCGGAGCGAGCGGGGGACCGGGGACGTGGGGAACGAGCACGACGTCGTCGCCCTCGAAAGCGGTGCCCAGGGACCGCACATCCCCTTGGGCTGCTCTCTCGTCTTCTCT
>Ga0310121_10002450_pt1 | contig 17537 bp, 14 predicted proteins | sample CB27_Tmax_986_MG_FD_203504 | JGI IMG/M metagenome (GOLD analysis project Ga0310121, IMG submission 203504) | Marine microbial communities from Western Arctic Ocean, Canada - CB27_Tmax_986 | ecosystem: Environmental > Aquatic > Marine > Oceanic | place: Canada: Western Arctic Ocean | collected...
TAGTTCGTTCCACCGCGTTTCGGTCCACGATTGCAGCCGTTGTCGCTCGTAGATGCCGCGTAACATGGCCGGCAGCAGGTCCCACGATGAAGGTGTCGCGATGCGGGGGGGGACACTGGCGCGATCGATCATGCTGTAATACGGCTGTTCGACACCGTAGGGTGGGTGCGGATAGCTCAGGGGCAGGTAGATGCACAGCGGCTTGTCCGCCGGCCGGTTGCGGATCAGATCGATTGCGCCCAGCACATTGTCCCAGTCACTGTCGAGGTGGCGCGGCTCGCTCGCGCGCCCGGCAAGTCTGCCGATATAGAATGAATAGTAGTTGTCGCCGTTTGGCGGGCCGCGCCAATCAGGATCGCAATTGGGAAAATGCTTATGTGGCGGTGGCTCGTACTTGATGTCGCAGTAATCGTCGTAACCGTGTTGAGGGGGCACCAGGTCGTTCTTGCCGCCCCACCAGACGAAGTAACCGTGTTGTTTGAGAGTTCTCAGCAACACCGGCTCGTCCGGCTTCATCATGTGATACATGGTGCGATGTCCGCGCACGTGCGGATACCAGCCGCTCATAAATGAGCAGCGACTGGGTGTGCAGACGGGGTTCTGACAGAAGGCGTGGCGGAAGCTGACAGAGTCGGTTTCGACCATTCGGTCGAGCGTGGGCGTCACCGCCGCGGGGTGGCCGACGTGGCCCAGCGAGTCACCACGCCATTGATCGGCGTTGAAAATCAGAACATGAGGTCGTTTGTCCATGGTGGCGTAAATCCTTGTGGGGGTGCAGTAAGCTGGTAAAATTAACGCTGCGCTGCTTGGGTCACCAGCCGCTTCAGTCGAAATAAAGGTGGGCGGGTCACATAACAATCCCCGATCTTGGCACTTGGAATATCGATGGCGGCCGCTCCACATCATAACGCTGGAAAAATCGAGAACTTGGGGCAGTCGAAGCCCCGGGCTGATCGTCCCGAGCCGGTGCTGCCGCTTCTCAATCGCGAGTTGAGCTGGTTGCAGTTTAACCGCCGCGTGCTGCACGAGGCGGTCGATGAGCGGACCCCGTTGCTCGAGCGTGTGCGTTTTCTTGGCATTTTCACGTCCAATCTGGACGAGTTTTTCATGAAACGGGTGGGCGGCCTAAAGCGCCAGATCGCCGCCGGCGTGGTGCGGCCATCGCAGGATGGGATGGCGCCGGCCGCCCAGCTCGCCGCGATCCGCGAATCAGTGCTGCCCATGCTCGCCGAGCAGGCGCGTGTCTACACCGACGTGATTCACCCGATGCTGGCCGAGCAAGGCGTACGGCTGCTCACTTGGCAACAGTTGTCCGCCGAGCAACGCGCCGTCGCGTCGCGATATTTCCGCGATAGCGTCTTTCCCGTGCTCACGCCGCTGGCGGTCGATCCCGGGCATCCGTTTCCGTATATCTCGAACCTGTCGACGTCGCTGGGTCTGATCCTGCGTCATCCGCAGCGTGGCGAGCAACTGTTCGCCCGCGTCAAGGTTCCCGAGGTGCTGCCGGCCTGGATCCTGCTCGAGCCCGACCGGCCCACCGGGGCGGATGAGCCACGCATCTTCGAGTTCGTCAGCCTGATTGATCTGATCCGTCACCACCTCAACGAGTTGTTCATCGACATGGAGGTGGTTGCCGAGATGTTGTTCCGTCTCACCCGCAACGCGGACGTGGCGCGTGACGAAGACGATGCCGAAGACCTGCTCGAGATGGTCGAGCAGGAGTTGCGTCAGCGTCGCTTCGAGAGCGTGATTCGCTTAGAGCATCCACCGCAGCCGAGCAATGAGATTCTCGCATTTCTTATGGCGCAACTCGATCTCGAGGCCGACAACTTGTACGAGATGCCCGGCGAATTGGACTATACGAACCTTTATCCAATCTCTGATCTGAACTTGGCCCCGCTTCGGTACACGCCGTGGAAGCCGGTTGTCCCGGTTCAACTGGCCGATGAGGGCACGGATATCTTCAGTCTTATCCGCCGGGGCGACATGCTGGTGCACCATCCTTACGAAAGTTTCGAGGCCAGCGTGGAACGGTTCATCCGGGAGGCGGCGGGTGACCCGAAGGTGTTGGCGATCAAGATGACGGTGTATCGCACCGGCGAACAGAGCCCGTTTATCGAGATGTTGATAGAGGCCGCCGAGGCCGGCAAGCAGGTGCTCTGTCTTGTCGAATTGAAGGCGCGATTCGATGAGGCGCGCAACATCAACTGGGCCCAATCACTTGAAAAGGCCGGCGTGCACGTCGTGTACGGCATCGTCGGCCTCAAGACGCACACCAAGACCGCCCTGGTCGTTCGTGAGGATAGCGACGGCATTCGCTGTTACGCGCACATCAGCACGGGCAATTACCACACCGGCACCGCCCGGCTCTACACCGACTTCGGGCTGTTTACCTGCAAACGCCAATACACCGACGACCTGGTCGAGCTGTTCCATTACCTGAGCGGCAGGTCCATGCAGCGTGACTATCGCAAGTTGCTGGTCGCGCCGGTGAACATGCGCCGCAGGTTCATTGACATGATCGACCGTGAGATCGACCACCATCGCTCCGGCAGGCAGGCGAGGATTATCGCCAAGATCAACTCGCTTGAGTCAAAAAGCATCACCGAAGCGCTCTACCGCGCCAGCAGTGCGGGCGTGCAGATCGACCTGATTGTCCGCGGGTTCTGCTGCCTTCGTCCTGGTATCGAGGGTGTCAGCGAAAATATTCATGTCATTTCGATCATCGGTAGGTTCCTCGAGCACTCGCGCATCTTCTTCTTTCAGAACGGCGAGCCTGATCCGGTCGACGGTGAGTATTACATCGGTTCGGCTGATTGGATGTACCGCAACCTGCTCGGACGCGTCGAGGCGATTACGCCCATCGAAGACAAACCGCTGCGCCACCGTTGCTGGCAGGCTCTTACCGTGATGCTCGACGACCAGCGCCAGGCGTGGGACATGCAAAGCGATGGCAGCTACGTCCAGCGCCGACCATCGCAAGGCGACGATCATCCCGGCACGCACGAGTTGCTCATGAACGCCGCCCTCCATCAGGTATCCGCCGGTCCGGGCAAGGATGTATGACCGGTGTCTTGGCGAAACGATCCGCCAACCCGCGACCGTCGGTCAGCGGCGCAAATGCGGGGCAACCGGCGGAACGCCGGCCGCTATGACTTGACCCCGTACCGCTCGGCGATCTTGAACTTTTCTTCGACGCCAATCAGGTCGTTGAACTGCTCGAAGTTCATCAGGTTGCCCTCCGCGCCGATCGTTGTCTGGTGGCGGTACAGCGTGGTGAAGACGGCGTCGACCGCTTTGGCCGCGGCGTACAGGCCCGTCAGCGGCTGGACGATCAACTGATATCCCATTTCGGCCAGTTCGTCGCGGGGCAGCATCGGCGTTTTGCCACCCTCGATCATGTTCGCGATGTTCGGCGAAGGCGCCTCGCGGCAGATGTGGCGCATCTGATCGGTCGAGTTGGGTGCCTCGATGAAGCTGGCGTCGGCGCCGGCTTCACGCGCCATGTTCATCCGTGCCACCGCCTCGTCCATGCCTACCGCTGCCAGTGAATCCGTACGCGCCACGAGAAAAAAGTCCCGGCCGCCGATCGTGTCCACCGCGGCGCGCACCTTGTCGATGTATTCGTTGCGATCGATCACGCGCTTGCCGCGCATGTGACCGCACCTCTTGGGCCATTGCTGGTCTTCGAGGAAACAGCCCGCCGCTCCCGCGGCGATCAACTCCTCGATCGTGCGGATCACGTTCAGTGGGTTGCCGTAGCCCGTGTCCGCGTCGACGATGATCGGCATCTCGACGGCCAGGCAGATCGTTCGGGCACGGTCGATCATTTCCACCTGCGTCAGCAGCCCCATGTCCGGTTCACCCAGCGCCGATGCCGACACCGCATAGCCCGAGATAAACCCGATCCCAAACCCCACCCGCGCTGCAATCCGCGCCGAAAGCACGTCATACAATCCGGGCATCACCACCGTGCCGTGATCGTCCAACAGTTTTTGCACCCGTTTTGTTGTCATCACGGTATGTTACCAGATGCGCACCGGTGATTTGCACGTCGGACGTGGACTCGAACGTGTGTCGATTGCCTGAATGTTCAAAAAGGATGTTGCGGGTCGATGGATGAGTCCCACCGGTTGGCAGCCAGATATTGACCGACCGCTCGAGCAGCGCCGGGGGTGTCGAGACGGCGCAGGGCGTGCATGGCGTAGATGCCGACATGACCGCAGGGGTCGTCCAAGGCGTCGATGAGGTCCGGCTCGGCGTCGGCGGCTGCCAACCGGGCCAGCGCCATGGCGGCGTTGGCGCGCACCATGTCACCGGACGACCATGGCCTATTGTTTTGCGGCACGCTCCACTCCCCCCGTCGCTGGCGCAACAATTGAGCCAGGGCAGGTGTCGCGGCTTGCGCGGTGCGGCCGATCTGGCCCAATGCATCCGCGGCGGTGCGCACCACCCGGTCACAATCGTCTGCCAAGCATCGAATCAGGTCGGGCACGGCTGCAGCGGCCGCCGCGTCCATTTCGCCCAGCGCGAACGCGGCGTTGATGCGCACCCAGTTGCTGTCGTCATCGAGCAGCTTGATCAGCGGCGTGACGGCCGGCGCGCCCATTCCCGCCAGCGCGTGCGCGGCAGGGCGCATGCGGATCGTGGTGTTCCAGTCGGCATCATCGGGCTGGTGATCCTTGCGCCGACCCGCTTCGCGCAGGGTGGCGCAAAGCGGCGCGATGGCGCTATCGCCGATCAGGCCAAGCGCGTACGTCGCGCGGGTGCGCTCGGCCGGATCGCCGTCGGCCAGTTGTCCGACCATGTCGTCGATTGCGTCGCTGCTCACCGCGAGGTCCGGCCGTGACCGGGCGCTCTGGTAACGATCACGCTTGCCGCAAATCCAGTCCCAATGATGCGACCAGACCAGTTCGTGATCGTACTGAGATTCAACATCGCACGGGCGTTGCCACTGGTCGCTGTCACAGTTCCATGTGGGCGCCGTTGGTTGAGAAGCGCGGACGAAAATGAACTTGACCATGAAACGCAGCTTGTCGGCGACGTTGTCCCCTTTTGCGTGGCCCAGGTCGAAGTGCGTCAGGATCATGGTGCCCGCCGCGCCCGTGCACGGCGCTGCACGACGACGGTCGTCATCGGTCAATGCGCTGTGATACTGCGTGCCGGGGATTATATGCGTCGGGCCCAGTTCGATCGGCGTGCCCTGTGGGTAATACATCAGCCGGACGTACCGCGGGTAATGGATCAGCGGCCGGCCCAGCGGGGTGTAGCTGTCCTGATGGCAATCAGCCGCCACGTCCACGTGCTGACCGGACACGCTCGCCGGTTCGAGCACGTGACAGTACCGGTGCGGGTGCTCGAACCAGCCCTCGCCGAGCACGCTCGTCAGCGCGCCGCGCACCACGGGGCAGTGCAGCACGTGGCGCATCTGCGGCACACAGGCCAGCAGGTTGTTGCCCGGATTACCCCGGACGTTGTGGGGTACGCGCTCGAGCAGGTTCTGGTATATCGTTTCGTGCAGCGAATCGGGAAGGTTCGGCTGCAACACGAGATAACCGTCAGCGAGAAATTTACGGATCTGTTCGTCGGTTAATCGCAGGTCGTCGGTCATGGTATGTCTCTGCCGGGACTCGGCTGTGGTACGGCGGCATCGCGGGTCGATCCGATGGTATAGGCTGGTCGCTGATCAATTAAGTCTAGCTATAATGCGGTGGTGACGACGTGGTGTGGCGACCGCGCGCCCGTTTGGGTGTGAGGAAAGTCCGAACACGGCAGGACACGGCGGTGGGTAACGCCCACCCGACGGTCTGGCAACGGGTCGTCGAGGGAAAGTGCCACAGAGAACAGACCGCCGATGGCCCCGAGTTGTTTGGGGGCACAGGCAAGGGTGAAACGGTGCGGTAAGAGCGCACCGCCGCTTCTGGCGACAGGGCGGGCATGGCAAACCCCGCCGCGTGCAAGGCCAAGCAGTCCCCGCCCGTCGCAAGACGGGGTGGCCGGTCCGGCCATTGCCCGCTAGGGCATGGGGACGGGTAGGCCGCTCGAGCTCGTCGGCAACGGCGGGCCCAGATAAATGGTCGTCGCCGCGGCTTTGGCTTGCGGCAACAGAATTCGGCTTACGGCTACGCCGTCACAACCGCTCCGGGTGACCCCGGGGCGGTTTTCATGGGAGGAGGGTGGCGGGATACGGCGTGGCCACACAACACCGGATTCCCCGGCGGATCATGCGGTCGCCGGGGCGACGAAAGATCAGTCGCCGGCGATCAGTTTCACTGCGTTGGCCGTCGGAAGCGTCATTGCACCGTGTGCGGCGGCGGCGGCCGTGGCCAGTTCGCCGTCGGCGGTGCGGACCAGTTCGAGCACGCGATCGTTCTGGATGCGACCCAGCTTGTTGCCGAACTGTTTGGTTGACTGCGCCAAGTTGCCCAGCAGGCTGATGCGCACGTCCTGGGCGCGTTCGATGTCGAGCGCCGCTTGGGCGATTGCCAGTTGCGACTGTTGAGTGTCGATCAACTCGAGCACGCGGCCGGCCAACACGACCATCTGCTCACGCTTGTCTTTGAGCGCCGCGATCAGCGTCGGCTCAGCGTCGGTCACGTCATAGGTCGGGCTGCTGCCCAGCGCCACCTCGCGCAGCAGGCGCAAGGCGGTGGCGGCGAAGACGTCGGCTTCATCGGCACTGATCGGTGCGCCAGCCATCGCGGCGGCGGCCTGTTCAACCTCGCCGCGCAGAGTCTCGGCGGCGTCTGCTCGAACCGCCGCGTGTAGACGCGGGCTGTCCTTGAACTGCAGCGCCAGCGACGCCTGGCCCGCCTCGTCACCGAGCGCGAGAATCGGCACGCCAGCCAACTTGTAGCTCTTCAATGATTCCGCAATAACATCCGAGGTGGCGGTGGCACCCAAGTCGATCACAATCAGGTCGATGCCGGGCCCGGCGTTGACCGCCTCGATGACCTGATCCAATGACGTGCCGCTGAGGACCCGATAGTCCAGATCGCCCAGTTGCACGACCAGCCGATTGGTCGTGTCCTGGTCCCGCCCCAGAGCCAAGGCGTGGCGTTGCTCGGTCTGGCGGGCCGCCTCGGCCAGCACGCTGACCACGCGATGGCTGCCGTCAAACGAGTCGGTCGGTCGAGTCTGCGTCATGACATATGCAGCGTTGAATCGCACACGCCTGTCAGGGTAGGAGATCGCGGTAATGAGCGGTTGGGTGGCGCCTTGGTGATTGATCAACGCATCGGTACCTGCGGTGGCCTGCAGCGCGTTGATGGCGTCGAGCGCCAATTCGGTGTCCCATGCTTCGAGCGCCATGTTGAGCACGTCGTGGAGACGCAGAGGTCCGGCCATCACGGCGTAGTACATCGCCTTGTGGCGCTTCGTGTGAGACGGGTCGATCTGCCCGGGTTCAAGACGGTTCTCGCGCCTCAGGTTCGACGCCAGCCACAAACTCAATGCCTGGTCCAGCAGCGGGTCGAGCTCGAGCGCCCGTTCGGCCGCGTGCATGGTTGCAACGTCGGCGAAGATCGTCGCTGGCACGCGCGTGGGCGCCAAGCCGGTGCGGGGCGTATACGTCCAAATGATTCCCTCGTCGGTCGCCGGGTCGTAGCCGGGCAGGGATTTACCCTTTGTGCCCGCGTCGTATGACTTGTGTCCCAGCCTCAGAAACAATTCCGATGCGCTGATGTCAGCAGGCGTGTTGGCCGCCCTGGTAAGGAGATCGAATGCAACCTGCAATACCTTGGCCGAGTGCTCGTCGGTCTCGGATCGTTCCAGCACCTGCTTGATGTACGGCAACGCGCGTGGGTAGCCGATGTTGGCCAGCACCTGGGCCACCTGCCCCATCTGCACGGGCTCAAGTTGCAGCAACGCCTCGGACAGGGGATAGACCAGTGGTTTGCCTAGCTCGACCATCGCGGTCAGCACGTGGGGCACGAGTTTTGCCTTGTCCTCATCGTTGAGCACATCGAGCAACTGCGGCGCGGCAATCTGGCCGGCGGCGCGCAGGCGAAGGATCGCGTTGTGCCGTTGGCGCTGCGTGCCGGCCAGCAACGCGATGTCAGCGGCGATCCGTTCGGGGTCGCGCGATTGGGCGATCCGGGCGGCCTGGATCCGGCCAGCAAGTTGTCCGGTCACGTCCCTGAGCGTTTCGATCTTCGCGGCCAACAGGAAGGTGCTCGTCTCGTAATCGGCGTAGTCGCCGGCCTCAACAACCGCGAGCAGTTGCTCATCGTTGACCATGTTCATCAGATTGCCGGCAGATCCGGCTGCAAGGCCCGGCAGTGCGATCCGCACGTAGTGGTTATAGTCGTCCCAGTGCTTGGCGGCGGCGGGGTCGATCTCGACCGACTGGGACATGCTTCGCGGTGGTGTTGCCGCCAAGATCATCGCCGCCAAGCCCACAGCCAAACATGGTCGCAGAATGAACATATTTAGACTCCTTTGGAATGTCTCGGGGCGGGGGGGTCATGGACCGGGCGCAATTTATCGTTGTCCGGCCGAAACGTCAAGCGAACTTGCTCGGATAAGCAGTTAGGATAATCAGGGTGAGGCAGTCCCACGGGAACCCCGATCGGTGAGTGAAATCGTCATCTGGATCGTGCTGGCGCTGCTGCTGGCGGTTAATGCCGCGGCGGTGATCATGGTTGTCCTGCAGTTGCCGGGCACCTGGATGCTGCTGCTGGCAACGGGGGTGGGCCAGTTGCTGACCGAACGGATCGGCTGGTGGGTTGTCGGTGGGCTGGCGGCGGCGGCGGTGCTGGGCGAGGTGCTCGAGTTCGTCGCCTCGGCACGCGGCACCAGCAAGGCGGGCGGCAGTCGCCGGGCCACGATGTTTGCCCTGGTAGGCGGTGTGATCGGCGCGGTGGTGGGCACGATGGTGGTGCCGGTTGCGGGCACACTGATTGGAGCCTGCGTGTTGGCGGGCGCGGGCTCTTACCTGGGTGATCGCTGGGCAGGCCGATCACATGAGCAGGCGACCGAGGCCGGCAAAGGCGCTGCGATCGGCCGGTTGTGGGGCACTGTCGCCAAGGTCGCTATCGCCGTGATCATGTGGCTGGTGACGGCCGTGGCCGTATTCGCCGGTTGATCAGGTGGCCGTTCACGGCGGTGCCGTGCGGGTGCCAAGCCGTTGCCCGGCCGGGATCTTTGCAATAGATGAACCATCTCGCATAGTATTTATGGCGGAGTCGCTGCAATTAAAATAGCTTTGGGTGCTTTGTTGCGACGTCGGTTGATGATCCACCAGCCGACGTCACGGCAGGCCGAGGTGTTATTGATCCGTTTATAACCGCTATACGCAGTGGCGAGGCAGATGGGCGTGTTAAGTTTCCTGGTACTGAATGACGACCGACCGGCCAAACGCTGGCCGCTGCGCAATGCGTACCTGATCGGATCGAACGGCAACGCTATCCCCGGTGACCTGCAGTTTCGCGGCGGTGTGATCGAGTGCCAAAAGCACGATCCGGGTGTTGCGGCGCTGGCCCTGCAGATACCGGCTGGAGACTGCGGCGAATTGACACTGCAAACTTGCCTGCTGCCCGATCGCAAGGAGCCCTACCTGTTGCACGTCGAGTTGGCGCGTCACCAGTTAATGAGGCTCTACCACAAGCAGGAAGACTGGGGCATGTTCGATCTGGATCCGGAGCACAAGGTGATGAAACGCGCCACGCTGGCTCGGCGGTTGTTCATCGAGGCTCTGTGCCAGTTGAAGGACGATCTGGTCGAAGCCAATCGGTTGGCGGGTGACTGTCTCGTGGCGGCAATCGACGGCTGTGAAGAACTGGCGCTGGCGCACTCAGAACTGCTGCTGCACCGGCGAAAGCTCAACGGCAACCTGCCTCATTATCCCATCGGTTGCGGTATCAACCTCGACCACAAGGGCGACGGTTTGCGCGCGGGGCTTGCGGCCAACTTCGACTTTCTCTATCTGCCCATTTCCTGGCGACATCTGGCACCGGAAGAAGGTGAATACCGCTGGCAGAAGATGGACAACTGGATCGACTGGATCGCACGCACGCGTAAGCCGGTGGTTGCCGGGCCGATCGTCAGCTTCGAGCCGCACATGGTCCCCGACTGGTTGTATATCTGGGAGCACGACTTCGATACGATCCGGGATCTGATCTACGAGCACGTCGAGCGCGTTGTCGATCGATACGCGGGCGTGATCACCACCTGGAACGTCGTCTCCGGGTTGCACGTCAATGACCACTTCGCATTTAACTTAAATCAGGTGATGGACCTGACGCGGATGACGACCATGCTCGTTAAGAAGACGCAGGAGACGGCCAGGACGATCGTCGAGTTGCGCCAGCCATTCGGTGAGTATTTCAGCCACAACACACGATCCGTTCCGCCTCTGATGTACGCCGATCAGCTCGTGCAAAGCGCGGTCAATGTGGACGGTTTCTCGATCCGGATGCTGATGGGCCAGGCTCAGTCGGGCCAATACACCCGTGATCTGATGCAGATCAGCGCCATGCTCGACATGTATGCTACGCTGGCCAAGCCGATCTCGCTGATCCTGGCGGTCCCCAGCGATCAGGTGCAGCGAGTCGAGCCGGTCAAGGGTAAGTCCAAGTCAAAGAAGAAACGCACCGACCTGAACAGCGGCTATTGGCGCAAGCCGTGGTCGACGCAGGTGCAGAGTCACTGGCTCGAAGCGATCTTCCAGATCGGGTTGAGCAAACCGTTTGTCGATTCGGTCGTCTGGAGCGAGTTGGTCGATCACGACGAGATCGAGTTGCCCCAGGGGGGGTTGATTGGCACCGACCTTCAGCCGAAGCCCGCGTTTCGCCGGCTCGCCACTTTTCGACGAAGCCTGCTGGAATTGGCAGCGCCCGATGACAGTACCGCCGTGGTCGGCGGCATGTGATGAGCGACCACGCAACGAGAGCGAACATGAATAAGCCACGCATGTGCCTGTTTGGCGCCCTGGTCTGCCTGATGCTGGTCGTGGCGTGGGGATCGTGGCTGCGGCGCCCGGTCGATCGTCGTTTCGCACCGTCACGCAGCGCAGCGATCCGGATTGATGTTAATCGTGCCGATGCCGACCATCTTGCCCTGTTGCCGGGCGTGGGACGGGAATTGGGGCGCAGGATCGTTGAGTATCGCGCTGAGCACGGCCCCTTTCGTTCGGTCGGTGATCTGCTGCAAGTCTCGGGTATAGGCGACAGGACACTGGCGCGCATCGGCCCCATGATCACTTGCGCGGTGGCGGCGCCGTGACGTACGATGCTAGGTGACGCGCGATCGACGCGGCGGCGACGGCTGCCGTCTCGACGCGCAATACGTGCGGACCCAGCCGCCACGGCACGCAACCATGCGATCGGGCCTGTTGCAGTTCATCGGCCGTCCAACCACCCTCCGGGCCGATCAAAATCAACACGCGGTTTGCTTCGGCCAAGCCGGGCCAGTTCACCGCCTCGGCCTCGCCGTGCCCAATGAGGCGTAGATCGTGTTGCTGTGCCAGCAGATCATTCAATGTCGTGATCGGATCGATGCGCATCAAGAAGTCTCGGCGGCACTGCTTGGCCGATTCAATGGCGGCTCGGGCAAACCGATCGATCCGACCCGGCCCAGGCTGTGCCACGCCATGGGTGGTCCGCAGGGGCACCAGCCGATCCACGCCGACCTGGCTCAACGCCGTGACCATGTCGTCAGCGCGGCGGGCCCTGGGCATGGCCACCGCCAAGTCGATCATCGGCATGCGCCGCTTGACATGGCGCACCGCCGTGATGCGCACGCAGCCGCCTGATTCGAGTACACCCTCGGCCGCCGTCCCCTCGCCATCAAACAACTCCACCGGATCACCGATGCTCAAGCGCAACACGGTCCGAGCGTGGTGGTCCTGATCGTCGTCGAGCGTGACCAATTCGTCCGATAAATCCTCGCCAAATGTCCCCAGCGCATTACAATAGAACCGATGGGACGGTCGCGGCGGCATGGGCGACTGCCTGCTGCCTGGCTGCTCGGGGCAAGGGGCTGGATTGGTGTTCATAACAGGTCGATAAGGTCGAGGCAGTCGCCCGCCATCGTGACGGTCTGGTTGCGGAATCTTCTCATCATGGCTGCTCAAACCCCTTTCGACAAGGACATGGACCTGGGCGCAGATCTCGATGTGTTGATTGCCCAGATACGTGAAAAGCAACCGGACTCGGTGGCCGAGGTGCCCGCCGCACCAGCCCAGGAGATATCGCCGTTTGTCGCCAAGATAAAGACCGAATCAGAAACCGGATCGGCACCCGGGGAACAACTAGGCGCCCAGGATGGCGTCGACGGCCTGGTGGCGCAGCAGGTCAATGAACAGATCAACGGCGAGTCCGATCACGTCGGTGATACCGAGACGAGCGGGTCCGAGCCAGACCAACAGTTTGCCCGGCAGGTTAAGCAGTTGATAGACGAGGCCGCGGCATCGGCCGAGCCGGCCACCGAACAACCGGTGGGCCAAGGCGATTCTGCTTCCGTCGCTCAGATCGATGATTTGCTCGCCGAGCGGGCCGACGATGCGGTGGCCGGTGACTTCGAGACGGTGAACGACGTGTTGGCGGCGTGGGCGGCCGAGCCGCAGGCTGTTTCGGCTGAACCCGGCGCTGATACGGCTAAGGTCGTTGCCGCCGACGGCGCGGCCGGGGCGGAACTCGATGTCATCGGTGACCTGGATCGCCCTAAAGATGTCGTGGTCGACGAGGGCGACCGCGGGCCTTGCCAAGCCGAAGTGGATCGATCCGTCGCGGCGGCTGAACCCGAGTTCAATGCAACAGCCCAGGACGTGGCGCGCGAGCTTGACGAACAGCCCGAGTTCAATGCGACCGCTGATCCGACCCAAGGTACTGTCCGCTGGGCACCGCGACCGAAGCCGGTGGTGGTCACCTCGGCCGGGATGTTGCGGCACGGCTGCGGCCTAGCCAATTGGCCGATAAGGCAATTGTCGGTCGGTTCCCAGAATATGATCGGGTACGTCGGCCTGTTACTGCTGTTTCCCGGCACGATCATGTGCTGCTATGGGGTCATCCGGCTGCTGCTGGGCGGGTGACGAGTCGTGCACGGCATCGAGGTCACGCCCGTGGTCGTGGAATGCTACAAGGATCAGCAGCGCTGCCAGGGCACAGATGCCTGCGGCGACGGCGAACATCGATGTCATGCCCATTTGCCTGGCGGCCAGGCCTGCCAGGATCATGCCCGCCACCCGCGCGGCGCCACCTACTACCATGAGATAGATGCCCTGGATCGAGTGGCGGTACCGTTCGTCGGCGTGGCTGTTGAGGTACACCGGAGGCACCACGTGCGCGACGAGCACCATTGGCCCGTGGCATACCTGCATGAACAATGCCGTGGCCAGCGACGGCCATACCGCCAAAACGCCTAACCGAATCGCCGACACCGCGATGCCCGTCAACAGCAGTCGCCGCAGGCCCAGTCGCGCGATGATCGCGCCAAAGCCGAGCATGAACGGAATCTCCAGTACGACGCCAAGGCTGAAGATCAAGCCGAGCCAACGCTGGTCGACATGAATCTGGTCGGTCAGGTAGATCGGGAAGAATCCGTAATAAGCGGCGACCGCCATCTGAAGCAGGAACATCGCGGTGCAGAAGACAAGCAGGCGAGGCTCACACATTGCGCGCGCCGCCTGCAACGTGGGCAGGCGGCGGGTCGCACGGGTGGGGTCGCGTGGGTCATGCGCAGCGGCCCGTGTCGGCGGCAACCATGGTGTCCACGCGGTGGCCGCGAGGCAAAAGACGACCCCCGCAACCAGCGAGACCGGCAGCGCCACGCCCACCCGCAGCAGCATGTACATTACGAGGCTGGGCAGGACGAATCCGAATGTGCCCCACAATCGCACTTGATGGTACGGGACCACCGCCAGCCCCTCTGCGCGGCGTCGGTGCTGGTGCTGGAAGTTCAACCCGTCCTGGAGCGCAAATGATGGACAAAAAGCGAGTTGGAACCCCACCCAGCAGATCAGCAGCAACCAGAAACGCTCGACGCATAACAGCGCGGTCAAAGCCGCGCCGGCGGCGAGATACACGCCCGCCATCACCCGCCTCGCCGGCCACCACGCATCAGCCAACAGCGTCACGAGCACGGGCGTCACGATGACGGCCGCAGCGCCGCAGCCGAGGATCAATCCCACCCCGGCCTCGTCAAATCCACGATGCACCAGGTAAGGCGATAAGTAAGGTAACACGCACCCGACCACCGCGAAGGTGAGAAAATACTGGCCCTTGATGCCGCGCATCGCGGCAGTGTAGGCGAATCGACCATGTCGGGTTAAGCTGGTTTTGAAAGCGCGCTCGGGCCGCGATGTCCAAGAAACATGGTGCTTACGGGCGTGCGGCAGGCGCCCGCCTTAAGCGACGCACCGCTTTGGCCGATCACCGCTGGTGGCGCTTCTCAACGGCGCAATGGTCGGGCCACCGTCATCGTTCCAATGCCGCCACCATATCGACGCCTGTTGCCCTCGCCGGTGCGGATCACACCTGCATGTGAATGGCTTCGTGGAGGAACCCCTTGAACATTCGCCGGTGCTCCTCTTCGTCGCCCTTGAGGTGGATGCACAGGTCCTGGGTCACGGGATCGACCGTATCGGTGGCTTCGATGATCTGCTGATAATGTTCGACCGCGGCTTCCTCGGCGTCGATCACGCCCTTGATCACGTCGAGCACGTCGATCGAGTTGGACGGCGGTTGAAGCGTCTTCTGCGTCATCTTCAACTCCATCGATCCCGGGATACGCCCGTCGAGCACCTTGATGCGCTTGGCCAGCATCTGGGCGTGGCCGATCTCCTCCGTGACGTCGGCGCCCAGCGAGTCCTTGATGTGTTTGGCGCGGATCCCGTCGAGCCATTCCGAGTTGGCGATGTAATTGACCACCGTCTCCAGTTCCATGTTGTACGCTTTGGCCAGCAGCGCGATGATTTCCTGTCGCTTTGCGTCATCCATTTGGGCTTGATCCTTAATCCTCGCAAAGTGGGGAGGTTTTGCTATTTGTGGATTACTTGTTCGGCATATTTCGGCTCGCGCATCATCTGGTCCGTGGGCACCATCGTGATGCAATCCCACGGGCAGACCTGGGCGCAGAGCGTGCAGCCGATGCACCGCGGCAGGTCGATCGAGCAGATCTGCATAACCTGTGCGTGCTGGTGGCCCTCGAACGTGTCGATGCAGTCCACCGGACAGACCGAGACGCACGCCTCGCAGCCGGTACACAGGTCTTCATCCAGCAGCGCGAGTTGTTTGGGAAGTTTCTTGGCCACGAATCATCTATTGTAGTGCGGCCCACGCGCATTTCCACCGGCCGCGGCATGTGCCGCGTGCCGATATTTTTATCCGGTCATCGCCGTTGTATGTTTTCGCCGTGGCGCCTACATTAAGGCCATGCGCTACGCATTGATTATGGCCGGCGGCTCGGGCAAGCGGCTGTGGCCGATGAGCCGGGCGAACCGCCCCAAGCAGTTGATCCCGTTCATACACGGCAAGAGCCTGCTGCAACTGGCGATGGACCGGCTTGATGGTCTCGTGCCGGATGAGAGGGTGTACGTCTGCGCCGGCGAGGCGCATCGCGCTGCCACCCTTGAAGCGCTTGCGAAACTCAAGGGCGACAGATTTCTCGGTGAGCCGACGGGCCGGGATACGCTCAACGCCGTCGGTTTCGGCGCCGCGGTCATCGGACGCGACGATCCCGACGCCGTGATTGCCGTGTTCACCGCCGATCACATAATCGAGCCGGCCGACCGGTTCCGCACGATTGTCGAGCAGGGCTACGCGTTGGCCGAGGCCCATCCGCATGCGCTGGTCACGTTCGGCATCGAACCCCAGCACGCGGCGACGTGCTACGGCTACCTCGAGTTGGGCGGGGTGATCGACGCCGGCTCGGGTCGCGTGGTGGATCGATTCCAGGAAAAACCCGACCAGCCGACCGCGCAGCAATACCTCGATGCCGGACCGCAGCGGTACCTGTGGAACAGCGGCATGTTCGTCTGGCGTGCCTCGACCTTGCTCGACTGCATCCGCCGTTACGAACCGGCCAATCACGACGGACTGGCAAAGGTCGCCCACGCCTGGGGTTCGGCCGACGCGCAGCGGGTTTTGCAGGACGTCTACCCCGATCTCAAGCGGATCAGCGTGGACTACTCGGTCATGGAACCGGCTTCGCGTGACGAGGCGGTGCTCGTGGCGGCGCTGCCCATGGCGGTGACCTGGCTCGACGTCGGGTCGTGGCCCGCCTTTGCATCCACCTGTGAAAGCGACGAGCGGCAAAATGCGCTGGCCGCCAATCGGCATCTGCTGCTCGATACGGTCGGTACGCTGGTGGTATCCAATGACGATGAGCACGTGATCGCGATGGTCGGCTGCGAGGACCTGATCGTCGTGCACACCCGCGATGCGACGCTCGTCTGCCACAGGCGCGACGCCGAGAAGATCAAGCAGGTGTGCGACCAGGTGGGTCAGCAGTTTGGTCAACAATTGGTTTGACGATGCGATATCTGGCCATCGATCTGGGCGCAAAGCGTACGGGACTGGCTGTCGGTGACGACGGGACGAAGATCGCCACGCCTGCCGGCATCATCGAAACAGCCAGCGCCGAGCAGCGACTGGACATGATTCACCGCGCGATCAAGCAGCATCAGCCGGGGGCGCTGGTCGTCGGCTTGCCGCTGAACATGGACGGCAGCGAAGGCCCGGCCAGCAAGCGAGCGCGGCAGTTCGCCCAGCAACTTGAAGCGCGCAGCGCGTTAAGCGTTCACCTGGCCGACGAGCGCCTCAGTAGCGACGTGGCCGACGACCATATGACCCGGTCCGGGCTGACGCACAAAGCCAAAAAATCGCGGCGCGACGCCCTGGCCGCCGCCGAGATCCTGCGCCGTTTCCTCGAACGGCGCTGAGCTGGGCGATGGAATATCCGGATTCGTCCGGCTATCATAACAAGCGTCGTGCGGTGCATCCTGAACACGCTGTCCGGGTCCATTGCCATGAAAAAACAGAAGGGACAATGGCGATCGGGTGTGTGGGTTTGCTGCGGCCTGATGATCGCGACCTGTTGGTGCGTCAAGGAGACGTTGGCACAGGACGGCGCCTCGGCGCAGCTGAATGTGGCCGAGCACCTCGAGCTTGACGTGCAGATGTTGATCACGGGGCAGGGGCCGGCGCGTGTTGTTCGGATGCAGCAGGCCGATCAGCATTCGGCCGGCGCGGATAAACGCAAATCAACGCGCCGCCCGGGCCAGCCGGCCGTGCGCAAGGCGACGAAGTCGGCCGACTCGGCCTCCGATTCCGTGTGGCGCATCAAGCCACGCCCCGGGCGCAAACTGCTGCACGTGCCGATTATCGTCACGCCCGCGACCCAACCGTTTGAGGTGGTCGTCCGCACCGTTCGCGTGCGCGGCGGGCGCCTGATCGCCTGGCAGATCGACAAGGAGGACATCGCCGATTTCGTCGATCCCCTGCCCGTGGGCGCCCCCCGCATCGCGCGCAAGATCACCGTGCAGTCGGACGGCACGATTCAGTGGTCATTCGACGGCCGCATCCCGGGCGCCACGATCG
>Ga0310121_10002455_pt1 | contig 17531 bp, 13 predicted proteins | sample CB27_Tmax_986_MG_FD_203504 | JGI IMG/M metagenome (GOLD analysis project Ga0310121, IMG submission 203504) | Marine microbial communities from Western Arctic Ocean, Canada - CB27_Tmax_986 | ecosystem: Environmental > Aquatic > Marine > Oceanic | place: Canada: Western Arctic Ocean | collected...
TCCCACGATTCGCGGCATCGCCGAAGTGCACGGCGGCCGACGCCGCCAGCGACCTGACGAGCATGTCGAACGACACGCCTCCCGGCTGCGCGCCCATCCCGCGATGCTAGCATAGGCGGGCAACGTGGCTCGGCCGCCGCTCGACGACAATGCCCAAGCCCACCAAGCCTCCGCCCAATCGTCCTCCGCGAACGACCGGCGACCGCTTCGAGCGGCTCGTCGAGATCATGCGCACGCTGCGAGCCCCCGAGGGCTGCCCGTGGGATCGCGTCCAGACGCTCGCGACGCTGCGCCCGTTCGTTCTGGAAGAAACCTACGAAGTGCTGGACGCGCTCGATCGCGAAGACCTCGTCGAACTGAAAGGCGAGCTCGGCGATCTCCTCTTTCAGGTGATCTTCCTGTCTGAGCTCGCGGCCGAATCGAACGACTTCACGATTGACGACGCCCTCGACGCGATCAGCGCCAAGCTCGTGCGCCGCCATCCGCACGTCTTCGGCGACCCCGACGACCGAGTGTTAGGCGCTCGGCCCACGACCTCGGGTGAGGTGCGCCGGCGGTGGGAGGAGCTCAAGGCTGCGGAACGGGCCGGTGCCGGCCGCTCGGCCGGCCTCCTCGGCAGCGTGCCCGCCACTCTGCCCTCGCTCCTGCGCGCCTACGAGATCGGATCGCGCGTGTCGACCGTCGGGTTCGATTGGCCGACCGGCGCGGACGTCGTCGACAAGATCGAGGAAGAGATAGCGGAGCTGCGGCAGGCCGTTGAAAGCGGCACCAGCAGGCATCAGGAGGAGGAAATGGGCGACCTGCTCTTCTCGATCGCCAACCTGTCGCGCAAGCTCGGCATCGAGCCGGAGGCGGCACTGCGGCGTGCCAACCGGAAATTCTGCGAACGGTTCGGTGAGATCGAGCGGCGCCTGACCGACGATGGCCGCGCTCTAAGCGAGGCCGCGCTGGAGGAAATGGAAGCCGCCTGGCAGGACGTAAAGGACAGGACGTAGGCTCTGTGAGCTCTGCTGGGCGTCAACGGTTTCGTCCGAGAGCCGAAAGCCGAGAGCCGAGAGCCGAGAGCCGAGAGCCGATCGGTTGGTCTTCAGCCGTAGCGTGCGACCCCTCATCGTCCGAATGTCGATCGTGTGACCGTCGGTGACCAGCGTGATCGCTCCCTCGTCAGCCGTGTTGAACACCGCCGCACCAGCGTCGAGGTAGCGGCGCACCACGTCGGGCGCCGGATGCCCGAACCGGTTGGCGCGCCCGGCGCTGACAATCGCCACGTCCGGCCGCCAGGCCTCCACGAAGCGGGTCGAGCTGGAGCCTGCGCTACCGTGATGCGGCACCTTCACGACCTGCAGTGCAGCTGGCGCCGCGCCAGTCGTGAGATCGCGCTCCACCTCCGCGCCGATATCACCGGGCAGCAGCACCGAGACGTCTCCCCAGCGCACTTCGAGCACCACCAAGTCCTCGTTGCGCACGCGCGGCCGCTCCCAGTCGGGCGCCGGGGGATGCCACACGCGAAGCTCCAGACCACCCGCGCGGACCCGGTCACCAGATTGCACCGTCCGCCACGCCGTGCGCTCAGCCGCCGCCAGCCGACACAGCTCGCCGAGCGGCGCGTACCCACCGACCGGAACCCCTTCTCAGATCTCTCGTGGCCTCAGATCGCGCAACGCGGCGGCGGCGGCGGCGAGGTGGTCCGGGTGTCCGTGACTCAGGAGTAGCCAGTCGAGACGCCGGAGCCCCAGCGCCCACAGCGCCGGCACGACGACCCGTTCCCCCATGTCGAACGTACTTCCTGGAATACCGCCGACATCCACCAGCAGGCTGGACCGATCGGGTAACTGGACCACCGTCGCGTCGCCCTGTCTCACGTCGAGAAAGGTCACGCGTAGGTTCGCCGGCCGCCGCTCACCGGAGCCGCGGGATGCGGCGCGCGGACAGCCAGACAATCCAGCCGCCGTAATAGACGGCCAGGAGCGCCACCGGAGGCGGAGGAACCCGCTGACTCGCCCACGGCATCCACTCGACGAGCGCCGCCGACTCGACGAGGCCGGTCGCGTCGGGCATCCACCGGCACCACGCCTCGTAGATCCGAGGCGCCCCGATGAGAATCGCGAGGGTCACACCGAACGTAAGCGCGAAACCCGCATCAAAGATCGTGAGCGGCGTGGCAACCAGCATGATGGCGGCCACCAGCGCGAGCGCGTTCAACGGTGGCGTCCGGTGGTCCGCAGCCCGCGCCCCCAAGAACACCGCGGCCCCGATCGTGGCGCGTACGACCGACGCGTCCGACCCAACCAAGTAGCGATAGCCGCCCAGCGTCGCGGCGGTCACCACGCTCGCCATGCGCGTGCCGCAGCGCAACAGGCGTAGCGCAACCAGGACGAGCGCGCCCAGGATGGCGATGTTCTCGCCTGAGATGGCGATGATATGATACGTGCCGGCCTCGCGCAGCCGCCGCTGCGTGTCCCGATCGAGCCCGCTCCGGTCACCGATCAGGATGGCGATCACGATGCCACCAGACCGTGCGCTCAGGCGCCCCACGTCGCGGGCGATCCGCCCGGCGAATCCAGGCGCGCGCCGTGGCCGCCCACTCAGCCTGGCTGGTACCAGACTCGACGACCTCAACGACCAGTGCGCTCTTGACCGACCCGCGCAGGGCAGTCCCAAGCCGGGCAAACCGCCGCTCGTGATCGGCCACGCCGGGATTCAGATAGCGCTCCGGACGGCGGAGTGTGACGGGCAGACGCACACGACGGCCGGCACGCCATTTGGCGACGTGTGCCGGCACCTGCGTTCCCCCGACGCTCACCCTGAGGCCGCCGGGCGTGGGCCTGGGACAACCCGCCTCGATCACCTGCTCGACCGCGAGGCTCAGCGTCGCACCGTACGGCGTCTCCGCCGCATCACGTCGGAGGCGGCCGACAACCACGACCGGCGAGCCGTCCCGCCCCTCGGCGGCCCGACGATCGAACAAGCGTGTCAGCGGCGGCGCCTCGGCCCGCCGAACCTCACGCGCGCCCGCCCATAGCCCGAACGCGACGAAGCCGATCGTCAGCGCTATCGACCCCAACGCACGGGCGCGCCGGCCGAACCCGAGTCCCACCCCGATCCAGGCGGCGACCATCGCTGGCACCACGGCCCAGGCGCAAAGCGACGGCCCCAGCGAGCCGATGACCACGCCGGCCAGCACAGCGATCGCAAGAAGCGATGACGGGTGCGTCACGGACGCACCCGTTGCAAGATTCGTGAGCTCCGGAGGACGTAGAACGCGACCGGTTTCGTGTGCGGCCCGCCGTCAGCCCGTCAGGAGTGCAGAATCGTCGATCGATCTACCCGCCGTTCGCCGCAAGTTTCGCGTGGTAGTCCTGGAGGGGCCGCACCACGAGGGTCTCGGATCGCAGCGCCCGGATGGCGCTAACGGCGGCCGCCGCGCCGGTCAGGGTCGTGATGCACGGCGTGCCGTGCATTGTCGCTATACGCCGCACGGTCAGATCGTCGAAGAACGATTCTCGCCCGAGGGGCGTATTGATGATGAGGTCGATCTGGCCGTTGAGGATCTGGTCGCCGATGTGCGGGCGCCCCTCATTCACCTTGAAGACCACCTCGACGTCGAGGCCGTGCGCGCGCAGATAGGCCGCCGTCCCACGTGACGCGACGATCGTGAACCCCAGCGCCGTCAGGTCCGAGGCTACCTGTCCGACGTTCGCCTTGTCGCCGTCGTTGACACTGATGAAGGCGGTCCCGCGATCGGGCAGGCGCTGCCCGGCCGCGAGCTGCGCTTTGGCGAACGCCGCCCCGAACGTCTCGGCGCCGCCCATCACCTCGCCAGTCGATTTCATCTCGGGCCCAAGGAGCGTATCGACCCCAGGGAACCGCACGAACGGGAACACCGGCGTCTTGACGAAGACGCCGGCCACCTCGAGATCGTCCACGAGTTCGAGATCGGCGAGCGTCGCCCCAGCCATGACCCGCGCTGCCACCTTGGCCAGCGGCACACCGGTCGCCTTCGACAGGTACGGCACGGTGCGCGATGCGCGCGGATTGACTTCCAGCACGTAGACCGTGTCGTCCTTGATGGCAAACTGGATATTCATCAACCCGACGACGTTGAGCGCTCGCGCGATCCGACGGGTGAAATCCCGAATCACGGCCAGGTGCCGCTCGGCCACGAGGTAGGGCGGCACGACGCACGAGCTGTCGCCCGAATGGATGCCTGCCTCCTCGATGTGCTCCATGATGCCGCCGATAACGACGGCACCGGTCGCATCGGCAACAGCATCGACGTCGAGCTCAAACGCATCCTCGAGAAACCGGTCGATGAGCACCGGCCGATCGGGCGAGGCATCCACCGCCTCGGTGATGTATCGATCGAGCGCCGACAGGTCGTAGACGATCGCCATGGCGCGCCCGCCCAGCACGTACGACGGCCGGACGACGATCGGAAAGCCGATCGAGGCCGCGACGGTGCGCGCTTGCTCGCGGGACCTGGCCATACCGCTCGGCGCTTGTGAGATCTCGAGATCCAAGAGCAAGCGCGAGAATCGCTCGCGGTCTTCCGCCAAATCGATCGAATCGGGTGACGTGCCGAGGATCTTGATGCCGGCCGCCTGCAGCGGGAGGGCCAGCTTCAACGGAGTCTGTCCACCGAACTGCACCAGGCACGACACCTCGCCGCCGCCCATTCGCTCGCGCTCGATGATGGCCACGACGTCCTCGAACGTCAGCGGCTCGAAGTAGAGTCGATCGACCGAGTCGTAGTCGGTCGACACCGTCTCGGGATTGCAATTGACCATGATGGTCTCGAACCCCTGCTCGCGAAGCGCGAAGGCGGCGTGACAGCAGCAGTAGTCGAACTCGATCCCCTGGCCGATCCGGTTCGGTCCGCTGCCCAGAATGACCATCTTCGGCCGGTCGGTCGGGGCGGCTTCACATTCACGCTCGTAGGTCCCGTACATGTATGGCGTGAACGACTCAAACTCCGCCGCGCAGGTGTCGATCCGCTTGTAGGCGGGGCGCAGCCCCATCTCGCGCCGGCGTTCGAACACCGCTTCCACCGAGGCCCCGGTGATGGCCGCGATGTCGGCGTCGCCGAAGCCGGCCCGCTTCAGGGTCCGCAGGAGCTCCCCCGACATCTCACGGAGCCCGACGAGCCCGGCCGCGCGCTCGAGCTTCACGATCTCGGAGAACTGGCAAAGGAACCAGCGGTCGATCTTGGTGAGGTCGTGCACCTGGTCGACCGACCAACCGCGCTGCAGCGCGCGGAAGACGGCCCAGAGTCGGCGGTCGGTCGGCACGGCCAGCTGCCGTTGCAGCGCGGCATCGTCCTGCTCGGGGCCGCTCTGCCGAAAGAGCCCGCCCGACCGGCCGAGCTCAAGCGAGCGCACCCCCTTGAGGAGGGCTTCCTTGAACGTCCGGCCGATGGCCATCACCTCGCCCACCGACTTCATCTGGGTCGTCAAGGAGGGATCGGCCTGCGGAAACTTCTCGAAGACCCAGCGCGGAATCTTCACGACCACGTAGTCGATGGTTGGCTCAAACGACGCCGGCGTGAGACGCGTGATGTCGTTCGGAATCTCGTCTAACCGGTAGCCAATCGCCAGCTTCGCCGCGATTTTCGCGATCGGAAATCCGGTCGCCTTCGACGCAAGCGCCGACGATCGCGAGACGCGCGGATTCATCTCAATCGCCACGACCCGCCCGTCGCCTGGATGGACGGCAAACTGAATATTGGACCCGCCCGTCTCGACCCCCACCTTGCGGATGATGCGGCGCGCGGTGTCGCGCAGCCGCTGGTACTCCTTGTCCGTCAGCGTCAGCGCGGGCGCCACCGTCAGGCTGTCGCCGGTGTGGACCCCCATCGGATCGATGTTCTCGATCGAGCAGACGACGACGAAGTTGTCGGCCGCATCGCGCATCACCTCGAGCTCGAATTCCTTCCAGCCGATCACAGACTCCTCGAGCAAGATCTCGCCAACGGGGCTCAGCCCGACGCCGCGCTCCGCTATTTCACGCAACTCCGCGACGTTGTAGGCAATGCCACCGCCGATCCCGCCGAGCGTGAAGGACGGCCGGATGATGACCGGAAAGCCGATCGCCTCGACCGCCGTCATAGCCTCGTCGAGCGATTTCACACAGGTGCTCGCCGGTACCGCGACGCCAATCGAGTGCATCGCCTCGCGGAACTGCAGGCGATCCTCGGCCACCTTGATGGCTTCGACCGACGCGCCGATGAGCTCGACGCCGTGCGAGTCGAGCGTCCCGTCGTCGCCGAGTGTGACCGCCAGATTCAGCGCGGTCTGGCCGCCAACCGTCGGCAGCAGCGCGTCCGGACGTTCGCGCTCGATGATCTGCCGAATCACATCTGGCGTCAGCGGCTCGACGTACGTCCGATCGGCCACCTCGGGATCGGTCATGATCGTCGCCGGGTTACTGTTGACCAGGATCACCTCGAGCCCCTCGGCGCGCAGCGCCTTGCAGGCCTGCGTGCCGGAGTAATCAAACTCGCACGCCTGGCCGATCACGATCGGGCCTGAGCCGATTACCAGGATGCGGTGCAAATCGGTCCGTTTGGGCATGGGTCTTCGCCGATCACCGGCCGCTAGGCGCCCGTCCGAGTATTCTCGCGTGCCGGTGTCGTGCGGTCGTCAGCGCCGGGCCTCCATCCCGTCGCGAAAGAGTCCGAACAGGTAGTCGGCGTCGTGCGGACCGGGCGACCCCTCCGGATGATACTGGACGCCATTCACGGACCGTGATGTGTGCCGCAGTCCCTCGACGGTGCCGTCGTACAAGTTGATGTGCGTGACCTGCACGTCGCCTGGCAGCGAGTCGGGATCGATGGCGAACCCGTGGTTCTGCGAGGTGATCTCAATCTTGCCCGTCGCCAGGTGCTTAACCGGATGATTGACGCCGCGATGGCCGAACTTCAGCTTGAAGGTCTTCCCGCCCAGCGCCAGGCCAAGCACCTGATGGCCGAGGCAGATCCCGAACGTCGGCACGTCAGCCGCCACCAACGCACGCACGTTCGCCACCGCATAGTCGAGCGCCGCCGGATCTCCTGGACCGTTGCTCAGGAAGACGCCGTCAGGATCGATGGCGAGGAGGTCGCTGGCCGGCGCCGTCGCGGGAAACACTCGCACGTCGCAGCCGTAAGCGCGCAATCGGCGCAGGATGTTCCATTTCATCCCGAAGTCGTAGGCGGCCACCCGAAGGCGACGGCTCACCCGCCGTTCGGGATCGAGGCCGAACTCCTCCGGCGCGCGCATGCCGGGATCGGGCGCCTCGGGCGGCCAGTCGAACGGTGCCCGGCAGGTCACCCGGGACACCAGGTCCGCCCCCTCCATCGGGAGGACGCCGCGCGCACGCGCGACCGCACGGTCCGGATCGACATCGGCCGTCGCGATCACGCCCCGCAGCACGCCGCCAGACCGAAGCGTCCGCGTCAACGCCCGGGTGTCGATCTCCGAGATGGCGACGATGCCGTGCGTGGTGAGATATTCCTGCAGGGTGCCGGTGGCTCGCCAATTGCTGGCGACCGGAGAGACCTCCCGGACGATGAATCCGGCCACCTGCGGGGCGCGTGACTCGACGTCTTCCTCACCGACCCCGTAATTGCCAATCTCAGGGCAGGTCATCGTGACGACCTGCCCCGCATAGGACGGGTCGGTCAGCACTTCCTGGTACCCGGTCATGCTGGTGTTGAAGACGACTTCTCCGCCCGCCTCGCCAACCGCGCCGACCGAGATCCCCTCGAACCACGCGCCGCTCTCCAGCGCGAGGATCGCTTTCGTCACGGCGTACCCTCGAGCGACGCCGCCACGAGCACCTCCTGATCGGCCGTGACGTCGATCGTCGTCGCCCACTCGCGGTAGCCCGCGCGCACGAGACGGATGGCGTACGAACCAGGAGCCACGTCGACGAGGGTCAGAGGCGTGGCGCCGACCAGCCGGCCGTCGACGTAGACCTCCGCCCCGCCCGGCCGGGTGTTCACCATGACCGTACCGGTCTCGACCGCGACTGCTGACGGCACCGGCTGCACGGCGGTCGCTACCGCCGCCGGCGACGTGTCACCCGATTCGATCAGCGCCAATTCCAAGGCGGCCACCGGGCTGCCCGCCGTGATCGACACGCTGAGCAACTCGATGCGGTACCCGGCGCGGCTGATTCGGATCATGTAGTCGCCGTACGGCAGGTCGCCCACCGCCAGCGGCGTGATGCCGGCCGCCCGGTCGTTGACGACGACCTGGGCGCCGGGTGGACTCGATCGAATCAAGAGCTGGCCAACCGCCACCGGTGGTGTCGGGGCCGGCAGTTCGTCCGCGGACGGCGCCTCGGCGACCAACCCCGGGGCATCGACCAGTTCGGGCGGCGGCGGTGCCGGATCCGGCGTCACCGGTTCGGGCTCGGGAATCGCTTCCGCCACAGACTCGGTGACCGGAACCAGTTCAGGTGCCGCCTCGGCCGCGGCGGGCGCAGCCGGCTCCGCGTCAGTCGTCGCGTCCGGCGTGGGCGGCGCGGGCGGCGGCGCCGTCCCGGGCACCGGAACCGGCGGCGCGCTGGCCGACTCTGCCGGCGCAGACTCCGTCTCCCGCGACCCGAGGCCGTAGCCGGCGACAAAGGCGACGAGAATGCCGAGAATGAGCGCCAGCACGAAGGGCAACGTCGGGGTCCGTTTTGTCAGCACCTCCGCAGTCAACTCGGCCTCGATCTCCTGGTCGATGTCTCCGTCGTCCAACAGCAAGCTGCCCCAACGACTATCGATCACTCCGGGTTCCGCACCCGCATCCGACGAAGGCTTCGGAACAGCCGCCGCGGCAAGTGTAAACCTTGACGCCACCGGCATCACGACCGGCCGCCCGGTATCGAACAACGGCCGGCGCGGCTGGGGCGGCGCCGGCCGCTCGGGTGCGGGTGGCGGCGCGTCGAGATCCCACGCCTCGGTCAGCGCCTCGCTGGCCTCCGGCGTGCTCAGCAGGCAATCGATCTCGCCGGAATCTGGACGCCGCGGTGGGCGCGGTCCGTCCGCCGAGTCGACCGACGTAAGCCAGATCGCCACCTCGTCGGGTGGCTTCTCGTCCACCGGGGTCTCGGGCTGCGCCGACGCCGGTGGGACCGGAACTTCTTCGACGACCGCCGGCGGATCCGACGCGACATCCGCCAACCCCTGTTCCGGCGGCGGCGCAGGCACCCGTGGCACGGCACCAGCACCAGTGCCGGCGCCCGACACCAACGCCTCCAACGCCGACGCGAACTCTTGCGCCGTCCGGGGCCGGTCTTCGGGGTGCTCGGACAGCGCCGCCTCGAACAGCTGCTCCAACTCGAAATTACTCGACGCCGGGCTCTCCCGCAGCTCGCGTGCTGCCTCCGCGCCCGTGCCCGCCGGCCGTTTCCCCGTGAGCAGCTCGTAGGCGATCACCGCCAGCGAAAAGATGTCGGCGGCCGGCCCCCAGTCGGTCCCGCCGACACGCTCCGGCGCCGTGTACGGGCGCCGTACCGGCCCACGCAGGCCGACTTCCTCCAGCGCAGGCACGACCCCGAACCCGGTCGCTTTCGCGGAATCTGGCGTGACAAAAATATCCCGGGGATGCAGGGCGCCGTGAAGCACTCCCGCCGCGCGTGCTCCGTCGATGGCGCCGGCGAGCTGAGACACGAACGGCGCGGCGCGAGCGATCGTCGACGGCGCGTAGCGGCCCATCGCGACGTCGAGCGACTCGGCGGCGACGTACTCCTGGGCGAGGTAGGCAACCGACTCCTGGACACCGGCCTTGAGCGGCGTCACCAGCCCGGGCTCGGACAGCCCGATCTCGGCCATGCGGCTCAGACACTCGGCCAGCACGCGCGCCTGTTCAGGAGTGATGTCGACCCGAAAGACTTTTACCGCGACCAAGCGGTCGCGCTCTGGATCATAGGTGCGGAAGACGGGACCAAGGACGCCCACCCCTATCTGATGCAGTACCCGATAGGGACCGAACGCACTAGGCTGGGGAGACGAACTCGCTTCGTCGCGCGTCAGGGCAAGTATCCTCCGGCAGGCAGCAGGATGCTAGCATGGAAGCTTCAGGGCTTCAAAGCGATACGTCATCGACCGATACTAGCGGATCGGCTTGCTTGACAGGTCGCGCGGGGCTCTGAGACAGTCTAATCAGACCACGGTACTCTCCGGATTCGTGATTTCCTCAGACACGTCCGTGCAACACGCGATCGACGTCAGTCGGCTCCCCTGGATCCGCCGTCTGGCTGCCGACTACGCCTCCAATTTCTCGACGCTCGCCACGTTCTTCGCCGGCGATCCCTCAGCGGCGTCGGATTGGCGCTCCGCGATAGCCCGTCGCGCGACGGTGCGCCCGCCCGCCGAATTCGCCGACGTCCTTGTCGCGCAGCAGGACGGACGCGAGGCGCCGCCCGAGGCGGCAGCCGCGGTCGAGCGGCTTCGATCGCCCGACACGATTGCGATCGTCACCGGCCAGCAGGCCGGCCTGTTCGGCGGCCCACTCTACACGTTGTTGAAAACCCTGACCGCCATCCAGCTCGCGGCGCGGGCCGCCCAGACGTACGGCGTGCCCGCCGTGCCGGTGTTCTGGATCGACGCGGAGGACCACGACTGGGAGGAGGTCGGCTCGTGCGCGGTGCTCGACGCCGACGGGCACCTCCAGCGCCTGACGCTGACACCACCGCCCGGTGCCGGCGCAGTGCCGATCGGAGCCTTGAAGATCGGCGCCGACGTCGAGCGGGTGCTGGACGCGCTCAGTGCGACGCTCCCGCCGACCGAATTCACGGGCGCGATCCTCGACCAGCTTCGCGGCGCGTACCCGCGCGGCGCCGGCATGGCCGATGCGTTCGGGCGCTGGCTGGAAGCGGTCCTCGGGCGGCACGGTCTGATCGTCTTCGACTCGAGCGATCCGGCCGCCAAGCCGTTCGTGCGGGGCCTCTTCGAGCGTGAGCTGCGTCACGTTCGCACCGCGGCACTGGCCACCGAGGCCGGCGCGGCCCTGACGGCAGAGGGTTATCACGCCCAGGTGACGCCGCACCCGAACAGCGTGGCGCTGTTTCATGTCGACGGCGCCAGGACCGCCATCCGGCGAACGGCCGACGGATTCACCGTCGGCGACCGTGCGGCTGACGCCGACGAACTGATCGGCACGCTCGAGCGTCAGCCGGAGCAGTTCAGTCCGAACGTCCTACTGCGGCCGCTGGTCCAGGACAGCTTGTTTCCGACGGTCTGCTACGTGGCCGGACCGAGCGAGCTCGCCTATCTCGCCCAGCTGAAGACCGTCTACGAGCACTTCGAGCTACCGATGCCGCTCATCCACGCGCGCGACAGCGCCACGCTCATCGACTCGGCCAACTTCAAGTTCTTGGCCCGCCACAACCTGCCGTTCGAAGCGCTCCAGCCGCAGGACGACGCCACCCTAAACCGTCTGCTGGCGGCGCAGCTGCCCGCGTCGGTCGAGCAAGCGATCGACGACGCCCGCCTCACGCTCCAGGCGCGTCTCGGCACGATCGCCAGCGTGGTACCCGCGGTCGATCCGACGTTGGCGGGCGCGGCCCGCTCGACGCTCGGGCGCATGGAGAAGGACTTGAAGACGCTCCACCACAAGGTCCTCCAGGCGGCGAAACGTCGCGACGAGACACTGCGCCGCCAGTTCACGCGCGCCCGCGCCCAGGCCTTTCCCGACGGCCATCCCCAGGAACGCACGCTGGGCTTCATCGGCTTCCTAAACCGCTACGGCCCGGCCCTCGTCGATCGCCTGCTGGCCGAGCTACCCCTCGATCCGCGGCATCACTGGCTCATCACACCGTAGCGGTGGGTCCCAGTCTCTCGGCTCTCGGCGTTCGGCTCTCGGACGACCCGAGACGCGCAGCCGGGGTGCAGGCCTGCGAGCCGAGCCGTCTCCGGCCGATAACACGACAAGACAGGGTGGTCCGTGTCCAGCAGCCCGCGTGTCGGCGGCTCGCCGCTCGGCACGTCCCAGACGATGCCAACGAGAGTCAAGATTCGCGTACGCCAGCGGCGCCGCCGACCGGCCCGGCGCCGACGGTCGACGCTGCGGGCGCTTCTCGTCTCGATCGGCCTGGCCCTGGTCGCAGGCGGCGTCACGTTTGGTTACGGTGTCGTTCGCCTGGCCGCGGATCTCGACGACCGGCTGCGCCCCAACCAACACTCACCCAGGCTCCAGGTGTTCGCTCGTCCCCTCGAGCTCTGGGAAGGGCAAGCGATGACACCGGCGCAGCTGGTGGCCCGACTGAACGTGCTGGGGTATACCGAGCGACCGCACGCCAGCCAGGCGGGGCAATTCACGATCGGTCCGGACACGGTCGTCCTCGCGGCCAGCGGCGGCACGTACGCCGGACAGATCGTCCGGATTCACTTCACGCGGAGACTGGCCGACCCGCGGGTGCGTCGGCTGCAAATCGTCGGCGGCGAGCGGCTCACCCGGCTCGACCTCGCAGCGCCGCTCCTCACGTCGCTCGGCGAGGCCTCCAGGCAGAAGCGGCGGGCCACGGCGCTCGACGACATTCCGGAGTCGATGATTCACGCCGTGCTCGCGATCGAGGATCGCCGCTTCTACGAACACGCCGGAGTGGACCCGCGCCGGATGGTGGGCGCACTCGTCACGAACGTAATCGGTGACCGCCCCTACCTCGTCGGCGGCAGCACGCTCACCCAGCAGCTCGTCAAGAACACGCTGCTCACGCCTGAGAAAACGCTCCGCCGGAAGCTCACGGAGCAACTGTTGTCGGTGAGCCTGGAGCAGCGGCTCACGAAGGCCGAAATCCTCGAGCTGTACGTAAACGAAGTGTACCTCGGTCACTCCGGGTCATTCGCCATTCACGGCGTCGCCGAAGCGGCCCGGATCTTCTTCGGCAAGGATATCGCCAATGTGTCGCTGCCCGAGGCCGCGACAATCGCCGGCATCATCCAGGCGCCCCAGACCTACTCGCCGTTCCGGCATCCCGATCGTGCCAGGGCGCGACGGGACGTCGTGCTGCAGGCGATGAGCGACGCCGGCTTCGCCTCGGCGGCTGTGACGAGCGCGGCGATAGTCCAGCCGCTCGTCGTCACGTCCTTCGGCCTCGAAGACGAAGCCCCCTACTTCGTGGACGTCGTCGGCCAGGTGATATCGGACCGACACCCGGAGTTGATGCGCTCGACCGCGCCGGTCGTCGTCCGGACGACGCTCGACCTCCACCTGCAGCGCCTCGCCCAGCGGGCGGTCCGCGACGGGCTCGATGCCGTGGACCGGCGGCTCACGGCGGATGGGCACACCGCCCAAGCGGCGCTGATCGCCACCAATCCCCGCACGGGAGAGATCCTGGCGCTCGTCGGTGGCCGCGCCTACGGCCAGTCGCAGTTCAACCGGGCGACGCACGCCCGGCGCCAGCCCGGCTCGGTGTTCAAGCCATTTGTCTACCTGGCGGCCTTCGAGCGTGCGCTCCTCGACCACCGCACCGACTTCACCCCGGCCACGGTCATCTACGACGAGCCGACGACATTCATCGACGACACGCGACTCTGGCGCCCCGACAACTACGGCGGCCAGTACGACGGCCCGATCACGCTGCGCCGGGCGCTGGCCCGCTCGCGCAACGTCGCCGCCGTCAAAGTCGCCGAAATGGCCGGCTACGACCGGCTGGCCGCACTCTGGGAGCGCGCCGGCGCCAGCTCAATCGAGCCCTATCCGTCAATCGCACTCGGCGCTTTCGAAACCACGCCGCTCGAAATGGCCAGCGCATACGGCATCCTGGCGACAAACGGCGTGCACCGGCCATTGAGGGTCATCCGGTCGATCCGCGACGGCGACCACGACATCGAGACACCCCCCGCCGCACCTCGGCGGGTCACTCGTCCGGACGTGACCTATCTCGTGACCAATATGATGCGGAGCGTCCTCAGCGACGGCACGGGGGCGGCGGCTCGCGACGCCGGCTTCTCGCTCGACGCAGCCGGAAAGTCCGGGAGCACCAACGACCTGCGCGACGCCTGGTTCGTCGGCTTCACGCCCGGCCTGCTGACCGTCGTCTGGGTCGGCCTGGATGACAACCAGCCGCTCGGACTCTCCGGGAGTCAGGCCGCGCTCCCGATCTGGACGACCTTCATGGCGGGCGCACTCGCCGGCCAGCGAGCCGAAACGTTCGAGGTCCCGATCGGCGTTGGGTTCGCGGCGATCGATCCGACGACGGGTGAACTGGCCCGCCCGGGGTGTCCGGAAGTCCTCACCGAGAGCTTCCTGACCGGCACCGAGCCGGTCGTGTATTGCCACCTGCACCGGCCCTAGACTGCCCGTGGTGGACGTCCCGCTGCTTCGGCCGGTGATGCATTCCCGCTGGCGGCGTTGCTTCTCGTTCAAATATTCCCGATATGCTCACTCGTCGCGGCTGGCTCGGGCGGACCGCAGCTTCAATATCAGGGGCCCTCGCGGCAACGCCAGACGCCCACCGCTCGCCCCGGCCCCGAGCGGTCAGTCGACCCTGCTATAATCAAGAATCAAGGAAATCGTCTCCGCAGACCGGCGGCGCGATCCGTCGGTGGCCCGGGAGTCTCGATGAGTCAGGAAGTCTTCGCGGCCGTTTCCAAGGCGCTCGCCGCCGGCGAGTCGGCGGCCCTCGTCACGATCGTCAAGACCGCGGGATCGACGCCGCAGCGCGTCGGCGCGAAGATGCTCGTGTACGCGGACGGCCGGACGGTCGGCACGATCGGCGGCGGCTGCTACGAAAACGACGCGTTCTGGAAGGCACGTGCGGCGTTGGAAACCCGGCGGCCGCTCGTGGCCAACTACGAGTTGACCGACGATTTCGCCGAGGAAAGCGGCCTCGTCTGTGGTGGGCAGATGGAAGTCTACATTGAGCCGCTCGAACCGACACCGCCGCTGTACATCGTGGGGGCGGGGCACGTGGCCCTTCATCTTGCCGCAATCGCGTCCGGGGTGGGGTTCCGCGTCCACGTCGTCGACGATCGAGAAAAGTTCGCGAACGCCGAACGGTTTCCGGATGCGGCCGAGGTCGTCGTCGAGCCGATTCCGGAATGGCTGCACCGGGCGAATATTCCGCCACATGCCTACGCGGTGATCGTCACGAGAGGCCACCGGCAGGATCTGGACGCGCTGCGCGCGCTGGCCGCTCGGGACCTTCGATACCTGGGACTCATCGGCAGCCGCGCGAAAGTCGCACGGATCTTTGAGGCCCTGCTGGAGGAATCGATGCCGGCCGAGTGTCTCCGTCTGGTGCACGCGCCAATCGGGCTCGACCTTGGCGCGGTGACGCCGCAGGAGATCGCCGTGAGTATCTTGGCCGAGCTGGTCGCGGTCAAGCACGGGAAGACCGGCGGGAATGGAGCCGAGCCCGCGGTTCGCTCGCTACGATGGTCACCGAAGAGCGTCGAGACACGCTGACTGACATTCCCCGCATTCGCGATGGCTTTCCCACGAACGTGGAGGCACTCATGACACCGGTTTCCAGACGCCGACGTGCCGCGCCGAGCCCCCAGCTCTCCGACCGCTCGCGCGCGATTCTGTCGGCCGTGGTGCGAACCTACATCGAGCGCGGCGAGCCGGTGTCATCGCTCTGGCTGTCACGGCACGCCCGCTTCGGGGTGTCGTCGGCGACGCTGCGAAAGACGATGACCGAACTGGAGCACCTTGGCTACGTGCGCCAGCCGCATGCATCGTCCGGCCGCGTGCCGACCGATCTCGGATACCGCTGCTACGTGGATCTGCTGCTCGCCGAACGGCAGACGGCGCGCTCACCCCGCACCGTCGAAGCACGGCTGCGTCGAGCGGCCACGGTGGACGATCTGCTGAGCACCGTCTCGCACGAGCTCTCGCGGGCCTCTCACCATCTCGGCTTCGCCCTGGCGCCGTCGAGCGACGCGGTAGCCTTTCGGCACATCGACTTCGTCCCGCTCGATCGCCAGCGTGTCATGGTGGTGGTCGTCTCGGCCACCGGGCATGTCTCTCATAAAGTCGTCGGCGTCGCCGACGCCTTGCGGCCGGCCGATCTCACTCAGACCGCCAACTACCTCAATCAGGAGTTCGCGGGCATGCCGCTGCAGGACGTCCGGGCCGCAATCGTCGAACGGCTCGAGCAGGAGCGCACGCTCTACGATGCGCTTCGTGCCCGCGCTCTGCGGCTGGCGCGCGACACGTTCGCCGACATGCCGCCGGACGGCCCGCTGTTCGTCCAGGGCGCCTCGCTGCTCCTGGACGACGCGGCCGACGGCGATGCGTCACTCTCGATGGCGACCCTCCGGGCGCTCTTCGGCTTGATCGAGGAGAAGGACCGGCTGGTGCACCTGCTGAGCAAGTATATCGACGACCCTGGCCTGACCATCACGATCGGCACCGAGCACCGCACGCAGACGCTGCAGACCCTCAGCCTAATCACGTCGACCTACTTCGACGGTCAGCAGACGGGATGTGTCGGCATCATCGGCCCGCGACGGATGGATTACTCGCGAACGATCGCCGCGGTCGACGGGCTCTCACACAGCGTCAGCCGCCTCCTCAACACCGAGGGCGGCGGCGCCTGGGCCAATTGATCGAACCATGAACTATGACCGATAACGCGCACTCGGCACCGGCCAACGAGGCGACCGTCGTCGATGCGGCACCCGATGACGCGCCCGACCTGGCGCCAGGGGAATCGGCCGACGACGAGAGCGAAATCGATCTCCGGCGCACGCGTGACGAGTACTACGACCTGCTCCTTCGCAAGACGGCCGAGTTCGACAACTACCGTAAGCGCGTCGAGCGCGAGCGTCTGGGGCTCCTGGAGAGCGCCGGCGCGGACATCCTCGAGGAACTGCTCACGATCGTCGACGGTCTCGAGCGCGACGATCGTGAGCAGTTCCTCGAGGAACTGCTCACGAACGTCGACGGTCTCGAGCGCGCCCTCGAGGCGGATGCCGATGGCGCAACGACGGCAGCCTATCGGCAAGGCGTCGAGATCATCCATCGGCAGCTCCTGGAGCTCCTGCGCAAGCACCGGGTGACACCGATGACGGCCGTCGGCGCAGACTTCGATCCCCACGTCCACCAGGCGGTCGCGCACGTACCCAGCACCTCCCACCGCGACGGCGAGATCACCGCGGAACTACGTCGCGGCTACATGATCGGCGATCGCCTGCTCCGCCCGGCCATGGTTAAGGTGGCGAAGCGTGAGTGAGCGCGACTACTATGACGTCCTGGGCGTCGGCCGTGACGCCCGCGCTCAGGACATCAAGAGCGCCTACCGCAAGCTCGCCCTCAAGTACCACCCTGACCGCAATCCCGACGACCGCGCCGCGGAGGAACGGTTCAAGGAAGCGGCGGAGGCCTACGCCGTGCTCGCCGACGATCAGAAACGGGGTCTGTACGACCGCTTCGGCCACGCAGGGCTTGGTGCCACACCGGGCGGCGGCGTCGACCCGACGATCTTTGAGGATTTCGGCGACATCGTCGGCGGGCTGGGCGACATCTTCGGCTTCGGCGGCCGGCGGCGCTCGGGGCCCCAGCCCGGCGCCGACCTGCGGTACGACCTCGAGATTCCCTTCGAGGATGCGGTAC
>Ga0310121_10002456_pt1 | contig 17526 bp, 17 predicted proteins | sample CB27_Tmax_986_MG_FD_203504 | JGI IMG/M metagenome (GOLD analysis project Ga0310121, IMG submission 203504) | Marine microbial communities from Western Arctic Ocean, Canada - CB27_Tmax_986 | ecosystem: Environmental > Aquatic > Marine > Oceanic | place: Canada: Western Arctic Ocean | collected...
CTGAGTGATCCCCAGGCGTTTACAAACCTCGGGGACCTTCTTTCCCTTGCCCAGCTCAACATCGGCCCGACGCAACATCGGGATAATCTGGTCAACTCCATGACGTTTCTGTGCCATCTGAAAAAATCCTTTTCGGGCTAAAGCCCGGGCTGGATTCTCTCACATGCACTGGTACTTTTCACGGGGGTAAGGTCAGTTGCCCAATGGGATGCGTACCCCAAAACAATTCTCACACTCATGCCGGAATTATAATTCTTCCACGAGAACTTTTTTTTAGGGGGAGGTAATGACGGCTTCTAGCCGTCGCAAGTTGCCAAAAAGATCACTTGCGATTCTCTCGAGCGTGGGAAATGCCATGTTGCCATTCCGTACAGGCTGTACGGCACCAGCATTCTCAAAGTCCTCTAACAAAAGCAGCTGTTGGTCTTTTCCGACTAACGAAACAGTTCCAGGGCTTCACTGCCAGTCATGCCAACATGAACCCCCAGCTTTTCAGCCTCTTCAGATACCGCAACGACGGCTGCCTCGAGCATATCGTCGAAGTCGCTGACTCCCCGTACGATCGCACATGCTTCGGACGTTTTGTTGGTGGTCTCGACGTTGATGTAGCCACAGGCCAAAAACCCCCGGCTGCCACGCTGAATCAACAGCGGTAATTTTAAATCGATTCTGAGCTGGTCGACAGGATCTTCCACAGCCATGCTAACTCTCTTCCTTTTTTGAAAACACGAGTTGGGGCAATCGGCTCACAGTGGGTACCACAGGCACTCCCTGATCACAGAAACAGTACCGGCCCTCTTTCAGGCCCCATTCGGGCCGAAAGTTCTTTGCGGAATGGCTCCCCTGCTCCTTCCACAAAGCTTGGTTAGAGTTTATCTTCGTAGGCAGCGAAATCCTAGTCGCCTGGGACCAGCTGAAGCCCGGATTCGTCAGCAGGCTTGCAAACACCTGAAATTCTGACCTGCCCCGCCCAACGCCCTGCATGGGTTGGTAGCTTCGACGAAACCAATTGCCAGAGCGGTAAAATTTGGTGAATCCATATGGCTGGACCTTGAGGCGATTGCCTGCTGAGTTGAGGAATATTCTATGAAATTGTTCCTGGATACTGCCGACCTGGACCAAATACGCGAGGTCGCACGCTGGAGAATTCTGGATGGTGTCACAACCAATCCAACCCACGTCTCCAAGACTGGCCTGAGCCCCCAGGAGCTTTACCCTGAAATTTGCGCCTTATGCCAGGGCCCAGTTAGTTTGGAAACCGTGAGTCTTGATGCAGCCGGAATCGTCGAAGAGGGACGGGAACTGGCCAAGATTGCCGAAAATGTGGTTGTTAAAGTCCCCATTATGAAGGAAGGCCTCATCGCGGTAAAACGATTGGCGACCGAAGGGATCCGCACGAATGTCACCGTGACATTCAGTCCGCTGCAGGCAATGCTGGCCGCAAAATGCGGGGCCTCGTACATCAGCCCGTTCGTAGGACGACTCGATGCAGCAGGCCATTACGGCATGGACCTCGTTCGCCAGATCAAAACGATCTACGACAATTATAACTATCCAACCGAGATCATTGTGGCAGCAGTGCGTCATCCGGTTCACGTGGTCGAGGCGGCGATGGCCGGTGCCCATATTTGCACCATAAACTTTGAGGTGATGAACCAGCTGTACGATCACCCGCTGACCGACCTGGGTATCGAGATGTTCCTGGAAGACTGGAAAAAGGTACCCCAAGAAGGGACTTCGGCCACGTAAGGTTCAAGCCGGCATCGGCAAGTTTAACGTGCACTGGGGATTGCCGCTGAGGGAAAGACACCATGACTGCCACAAGCTTTCCAAAATACCTCACGGTATCACGGGACGAACTTGGGAAAGAGACGCCGGTCCGCCTCCAGGTAGTTGGCAATATGGAAGACGTGGCTCAGCACATGGCCAAACACATGCTCACTGCCATCCTTTCGGCAAAGGAGCAGGGACGGGAATTAACCATGATTGCCCCCGTCGGGCCGGTAGACCAGTTTCCTATTCTGGCCGACATGATCAATCACCGCCGCATCGACTGCCAGGACACGGTGATCATTAACATGGATGAATACTTGACCGACGAGGATAAGTGGATTGACCTGGAACACCCACTCAGTTTTCGTGGATACATGAATCGGAAGTTTTACGATCTGCTGGAGGAAAACCTGGCACCACGACATGAATTTCGGATTTTCCCGGACCCGCGTGACATCGACGCGATACCACGCCTGATTGATCAGCGGGGAGGAGTCGATGTCACCTACGGTGGGATTGGTATCAACGGGCACATGGCATTCAACGAACCGGAAGACGGAACCGACGTCGACGATTTTGCCAGTCGCCCCACGCGTGTACTTGATCTCACGCCACACACACGCACAATCAACGCCAACACGGTTGGCGGTGAAATTAGCGTGATCCCATACCGGGCTGCTACCGTGGGGATGAAAGAAATCCTCTCGTCACGCCAGCTCCATTTTTACTGCAATCGCCCATGGCAGAGTGCTGTCGTACGACGGGCACTCCACGGCCCCATTTCAGCCTCATGCCCGGCCTCGTTGTTGCGAACCCATGAGAACGCCACTTTAACCGTTGCCGACTACGTGGCGGATCCACCTGACATCCGCCTCAGATAGCCCTCACTTTATTTCCCGAACGGTACCCTTGCTATGGAGTCATCGATCGCAGATACAACCACGTTTGTGTCACACTTACAGTGTGCCATGGAAGGAGACTGGTACGCTCCCGACCAAATCCACAATCTTTCCAAGGCAGATAAACCGCTGCTGGTACGGTACGACCTCGAAGGTATTGCAGCCTCGGTCACCAAGGAGCAACTGGCCGATCGCCCGAGCGGCATGTGGCGTTATCGAGAGTTTTTACCAGTACGAAAGACTGAAAACATCGTCACCCTGGGTGAAATTTGCACGCCACTGATCGATTGCCGGCAGCTTGCTACGAACTTGAATGCCCGCCACATCATGATTAAGGACGAAGGCCGACTTCCCACCGGTTCTTTTAAAGCCCGCGGACTCTGCATGGCCGTGTCGATGGCTAAGGAATTCGGCATCCAACGGCTTGCCATGCCGACCAACGGGAACGCAGGAGCGGCGATGGCGGCCTACGCGAGTCGCGCCGGCATAGAGTCTTTCGTGTTTTGCCCCGACGACACCCCGTCGATCAACGTTCACGAAATTGCTGCTCAAGGGGCCTCAACCTTTCTCGTGAACGGACTGATCAACGACTGTGGCAAGATCGTCGGCGCAGGCAAGGAAGCCATGGGCTGGTTCGACACCTCCACGCTCAAAGAGCCCTACCGCATTGAGGGTAAGAAAACGATGGGACTCGAACTGGCCGACCAGTTGGGGTGGAACCTGCCAGATGTAATCTTCTACCCGACCGGCGGTGGAACGGGGCTGATTGGCATGTGGAAGGCGTTCGACGAACTGGGGAAAATTGGTTGGATCGGCCCCAAACGACCACGGATGGTCGCAGTTCAGGCAACCGGATGTGCACCGATGGTCAAAGCGTTCCAGGACGGGGTCGAACACGCCCCCCTCTGGGAAAATGCCCACACGGTGGCCGCTGGTATCCGGGTCCCTGCCGCGATTGGTGATTTCCTTATTTTGCGGGCGGTCCGGGAGTCGAACGGCTTTGCGATTGCTGTGGATGACGACGCGATTCTCACTGCCCGCGACGAGATAGTCCAGTCCGAAGGACTTTTAACCTGCCCCGAAGGCGCCGCCACCTATGCAGCCTACAAACAGGCACTGGCCAACGGGTTAGTGCAACCCAATGAATCAGCCGTCCTGTTCAATTGTGCAACAGGCCTGAAATATGATCTTCCTCCAGTCGATCGTCACCTCGATTGCACAAAAGCGATCGATTACCAGCAATTGACAAGACCCCAATGAATAAGGTCCTGGTTTCCGAAGCAATGTCGGCTTACGCACTCGATACATTGCGTACATCGCTCGATGTCTGTTTTTACCCCGAATTGTGGGACCAGCCCGAAAAACTTGCCGCCGAAATTGTCGACACTCGTGCGCTCATTGTGCGTAACCAGACACAAGTGACCGCTGAGCTCATCGAGCGGGCCAACCATTTGCAAATCATTGGCCGCGCAGGAACCGGGCTGGACAATATCGACATGGCTGCAGCTACCGAGTCTGGAGTCGTTGTGGCCTCCACCCCACACCACAACGCGGTCTCTGTTGCCGAGTTGACTATTGGACTCATGCTGGCGCTTGCCAGAAACATCACAGCGGCCGATCGCGACACAAAAGCGGGGGGCTGGAATCGCAACAAATACACCGGAATTGAGTTGTGCGGAAAAACTCTTGGTGTCGTGGGCTTTGGCCGTATTGGATTTCTGACCGCGATGCGTGCCCACGCACTAGGGATGCAGGTGGTTGTGTTTGACCCTTACGTTGATCCTGATTCAACGCTGCTGACTCAGGCAAGTGCCGAACTGATGGAATTGGAAGAATTACTTAGTCAAAGCAACATCGTCTGCTGTCATATGCCGAGCACTCCAGCAACCCATCACATGTTCAATGCGCAAAGGTTTTCGGAAATGAAGCCGGGTGCACTGTTCATCAATGTTGCCCGGGGAGAAGTGGTCGACGAATCCGCATTAATCACGGCGTTAACCGAGGAACACCTTGCCGGTGCAGCCCTCGACGTCCGCACGTCGGAGCCTGCGACCCCTGGACCTCTGGACAAAATGGACCAGGTCATTCTCACGCCACACATTGGTGCGTTTACCGTGCAGGCACAACACCGGGTCGAAGCCGCCGTTTGTCGAGACGTCATGGCAGTGCTAAACGGCACCTCAGCAATCAACGCGGTCAATTTCCCGTCTCCCCGAAGGTAAACCAACCATGACGTCGATGTCTGGCATTTGGGATGTTCACCATCACTGGGTTAATGAGACAAGCTACATTGACCGCCTGCTCAGGGAAATGGATCGCCTTGGCATTGAACGTGCCGGGTTGATCGCCTTGGGAGACTTGATACCGGACCTGTTCATCCTCCACGGGCCACGGGTTGGAAGCGTCGACAACGGGCAACTTGCCAAACTGGTTCAACAGCAACCTGATCGGTTTTGGGGCTGGGGATTTATCCGGCTCGGCCAACACGAAACTGCAGACGTTGATCGTCTGGCTGACATGGGACTCGCCGGACTGAAATTCCATGCGCCCCTGCAGCCGTACGACACTCCTGAGTACTTTGCGGTTTACGAGCGGGCGCAAGCCCTGCGGATGCCATGCCTGTTTCACACGGGGATCTTCACACCCCCGCAGCCGGCACCGGGACAGCGATTTCGCTCCAAAAACTGCCGCCCCATCTATTTGGAGTCGATTGCCCAGGAATTTCCAGACCTAAAGATGATCTGTGCGCATCTGGGCGTCTGCTGGAACGATGAAGCTGCGGCCATTTGTCGTATTTTCCAGAACATCTACGTCGACCTGTCGGGCCGCGTCGATGGCTGGCGATCCAGCAAAACCATCGAGTGGTTCCGGCAGATGTTTTATTGGCCAACCGCGCACGAGAAAATCCTGTTTGGCAGCGACGTTCACGCCGACGAAATCGAACCGACTCTCGTAGACCACCGGAGGATTTTCGAAGGCATGCGGTGGAGTGAAGAACAGATTCGCAATGTCCTTTGCCGTAATGCCAGGGGTTTGTTCCAAACAGAGTGACGCTAAATCAATCCCTGGGTTCCCCAGGTCGACTTCGCACAGGCCTTGTGGCCTGCTAAAAGCCATAGTCCTCCTTGAGCGTTGATTCATCGCGCCAGCGGGGACTTGTCTTTTCCAGAGCTTGTGTCTTCTTCGCTACCCCGGAGCAGTTTTGGGCAATCACCTCAAACATACGATTGGCCACGATCCGGTGCCCTAAATCGTTGGCATGCACCCCATCGTAATGGATCATCCAGGTCGTTTCCTGGTAGGCAGAAAGCAAGTCGACAAACAGGCAGCCTTGCTCCCTGGCAACTTCCCGGGTCGCTTCATTGTAGGTGCCGAAAGTTTCGAGATTCGCATGACTCCAGTTTTTTCCACCGACACGAAAGTCGGTCATAAAATAAGGCCCGGGCAGCAGGATGACTGGCTGAACATGACGTCGCACGTGACCGATGACCCCTGCCAGCTCTTCGGTGAACAAATCCAGAGGCGTACCTCCGCGAGCATCATTCAAACCGTAAGAGATAATCAACAAGTCAGGCTGATGATCAATGACGTGCTTTTGTAAACGCTCGTTGGCCGCCGGTTTTCCGCTATGTTCATAACAGGGGCTTCGCGTCGAAACCATGTTCGCACCAATACCCGAATTGACGAACTCCATCGACTCGGCCTGGAGGTCGTTGATCAACCCGGCCAGCAACGACACCCAGCATCGCTCTCTCGAACTGCTCCAACCGCCGGCAGTGGTGCTTTCGCCCAGCGCCACCATCTTGCGAAATTCATCACCATGCCTGTCGACTTTGGGAAGACTCGCCGCCAACGGTTTCAACTCCTGATCGGCACCTGCCACCGCCGAGGGCAATGCTGTGGTTCCAGCCACCCCGGCACCGCAAACCGAAAGAACCCATTTTTTCAACACATCACGGCGGTCAACCTCATTTTGACTAGTCATATTTTGTTACGCTTTGCAAAAATAAACAATGGGGGCGACGGACCTAAACTCGCTTCGGTTGCAACGTGATCGGCAAGAAACCTTACACAGGCACCTTGGACACAACTCCGTTTACCGAGGGGCTTGCCCAACAGCAGGGTCGCACATGCCCGACAACGATCGCGACTTCAAACCTCACCCGTGCGCCGGTGCACACCACTTCAGCTGATCCAGTCCGAGACAACCTCTCCAGCCACGTCAGTCAGCCGGAAGTCCCGACCCTGAAAACGATGTGTCAGCTGCAGGTGGTCCATGCCGAACAGGTGCAGGATCGTGGCATGGAAATCGTTGATATGGACTGGATTTTCCACAATTCCCCAGCCAATGTCGTCGGTCGCGCCATACACTTGACCTCCCCGGATCCCGCCACCCGCCATCAAGAGGCTGAACGCAAACGGATGATGGTCACGGCCCGTATTGTATTTGGCTTCGTTCCGGTTCTCGCCCAGCGGAGTGCGGCCAAACTCGCCGGCCGACACCACCAGCGTATCGTCCAACATGCCACGTTCCTTTAGGTCTCGGATGAGCGCCGCAATGGGCTGATCGACGACACCCGCATTGTAGGGCAATTCCTTATCCAAACTGCTGTGGTGATCCCACGATGCGTAGACGATGTTGACAAATCGCACCCCCCGTTCCACCATCCGCCGGGCGAGCAGGCAATTTCGGGCAAAGCTTTTGTGCGTATCCCCCAGCTTGCCACGTATGCCTTCAACAACTTTCGGTTCGGGACGATCCAATCCATAAGCGTCAAGCGTTTGCTGACTCTCCTGTGACAGATCGATCAAATCGGGCGCCGCCCGCTGCATGCGGTAAGCCAACTCATAACTGGTGATGCGACTGGCAATTTCCGGGTCACCGATGCGTTGATAGCGGTTCTGGTTGAGTTGCCGCAGCGTATCCAGGCCGGCCCGCTGCAACTCGGGCGGCAGGCCAGGTGGATTTTGCAGGTTGAGGACTGGCTCCCCCGTTTCCCGCAGCAACACACCTTCATAGGTCGACGGCAGGAATCCACTCGACCAGAGGGTAGCGCCACCGCTGCTGCCACGGCCACTGGTCAGCACAACGTAGGCGGGCAAATTGTTCGACTCGGTACCCAGTCCGTACGTCAACCACGATCCCATTGAAGGCAATCCGAAATCAGCACGACCACACTGCATCAAAAGTTGGCCCGGATGATGGTTAAACTGGTCGGTATGCATCGACCGTACCAACAGCAGGTCGTCTGCCACGGACCCGAGGTGTGGCAACAAGTCGGAAAGCTCCATTCCACACTCGCCGTGCCTGGTAAACTTGCGATTGGACCCCATGAGAAGTGCCGTTTCCTTCTTGATGAAGGCAAAGCGGACATTCTCGGTCATCGATTTGGGCAACGGCTGGCCATGTAATTCATTAAGTTTTGGCTTCGGGTCAAACAGATCAATGTGTGACGGAGCACCTGCCTGGAAGCAGAAGATGCAGTTCTTTGCCCTGGCGGGAAAATGCGAAGACCGGGGCGCCAACGGATTAGAACCGGGCCCCGCAGCCAACGCACTATCTCCACTCAAGAGCGAACCAAGTGCAAGCCCACCGAGCCCGCTCGCGGTGGTAGTCAGAAATTCACGACGCTGTAATTCAATTGCGGCCTGCACGTCGCAATTTGTTGCATCAGCCAGGTGGTTCCGTCGTCTGTGGTGCATCGCGTCAAACTCGACTTTCAAAAAAATATCGCAAAACCAACCCTGGTTTGCCAGAACTCGTCTGCAACCGAATTACTCGCGGGTGATAAACTCATCCTGATTCAGTATGGTCCGTACAGCCACCACCCAGGCGGCCGCTTCGGTGGCATCAACACCGTCGGGTTGATAATTACCGATCATTGCCTTGGCTTCATCTGGATGATCTGCGTACCATGTGCGAGCCTCCGCCAGTAGCCCCAGCAGCAACTGCAACTCCTCGTCGGTCGCAGGCCTTACAATGCAAACTCGCATTGCATACTTCAACCGCTGGGTATCACTGCCGTCAATTGTCATCAACACCCGCCGAGCCAGACCTTGTGCAGCCTCAACAAACACTTCATTGTTCAACGTCGCCAGGGCCCCCAGCGGAGTGTTGGACATGGTTCGCTGGACATTGGTCGTATTGGCATCCGGGCAATCGAAGGTTGTCAGGTTGGGATGTGGTGCGGTGCGTTTGAAAAAAGTGTACATACCACGTCGATAGCGGTCCTCGCCTTCGCTTGTGTTCCAGGTGAAAGTGCTGGCGTAACTCAATGCGGCAACGCCCGCTGGAAGGGGAGGAAACACGCTGGGCCCACCGATCTTCGAGGAGAGTAAACCACCGGCCGCAAGGTACATGTCGCGGATAATTTCTGCCTCGGCCCGCAACCGGTTCTGACGATACAACTGACGGTTCTCCGGATCGATCGCCAGCAACTCGGACTGGTGGCGAGAAGCCTGTTGATACGTCGCCGACATTAAAATCGTCTTGATCAGCGCCTTACGACTCCACCCAAGTCGGCGATATTCGACAGCCAGCCAGTCGAGCAGCGCCGAATGGGTAGGGGCCTCACCACGAACACCAAAATCGTTCATCGTACGAACGATGCCGTGTCCGAACAGTTGTGACCAGACATGGTTCACGGCCACCCGGGGAACCAGTGGATTCGCTTCGTCGAACAGCCAGCGGGCCAGGTCAAGGCGGTCTGCCATACCTGGTTCCTTGCGTGGCCGCATACCAGGCAGAACATCGAGCGTCACCGGAACAATTTCCTCTTCTCCAGGCTGCAGGAAATCGCCGCGATGCAAAACGTGCGTCTTGCGGAGATCCTCGCGTTGGGCGATGACGCGAACCATCATCTCAGTCTTCTGCCGGATTTTGTCGATTTGCTGCTGCAATCCCAGGACGATTCTGTCAATTGATCTCCAGTAGTCGAACAGCTGGTCTTGTTCGGACGGACTCCACTGGGCGATATCTTTAGCGAGCAAAACCTCGATCGCGGTGGGAACTTCCAACTTGTTCCCTTGACGGAGTTGGATCCTAAAGCGGCCGATTGTGTGTTGTTTGCTATACCGCTGATCCAGCACAACCTGAACATAGTGAGGCCTGTCTCCGTCTGGCTCTGCGTGAACGAAACTCGCTAGCGTTATATCGGCATGGTGGTTCTTGTTATATTCGCTGCCAACCCCCCACCCGGTACCAAGATCTCCGTCGATGGCTTTCGAAACATCATGGTTCGGCTGGGAATAGTCTGCCTCGGCCCGGACCAACGTTACCCGATCCTTCGCCTCCATTGGTTCTTGTTCACCGGCGTAAACGCGTACCTCGCTGAGCACAAAATTGCCATGGGGTGTACGCCCCGGACCACCACCCCCCAACGAAGGATCCGCCAGCACTTCGATACGCACACCGGTAATATCCGTCAACCTCGTCGAACCGTAAACGGAATACCTGTTCTCACTGGGATTAGGTCCTTCCACAAGGGTCGATCCATCGTCCAACTGGCGAAAATCAGCGGGATACGCGGAATCAATCTTGTGGATATCGAGCGGCTGAAACACGACGTTATTGCCAGCCGCAACTCGCTCAATCAAACGTTGCTCCCACGGAGACGGATCTCTCATCAGTTCCGCGCGACGCTCCGCCACCTTCTGCTCCAACGATTCTAATTCGACCTGCAAATCGCGGGCCTTTGTGTCGGACGCGAACTGACCCACCGGCACTTTCGTGTTTGCTTCGTCGCCATTGTTAAAAAAAGCGAACAGCCCATAGTATTCCTGCTGGGTGATCTGGTCATATTTATGTGTGTGGCACTGAGCGCAACCAACAGTCAGGCCCAGCCACACAGTGCCAGTCGTGTTGACGCGGTCGATAATCGCCTTGACACGAAATTCTTCCTGATCAGTTCCGCCTTCGGTATTGGTCAAGGTCTGGCGGTGAAATGCAGTCGCCAGGCGGTCCAGTGACGTGGCGTTCCCAACCAGGTCCCCGGCCAGCTGCTTGATCGAGAACTGGTCGTAGGGAAGATCTTGATTGATCGAATCAATCACCCAGTCTCGGTACCGCCAGGCGTCGGGACGGAGCCTGTCTTTTTCATACCCATCGCTGTCCGCGTAACGGGCTTTGTCCAACCAGTGGCGAGCCCAACGTTCACCAAATTGAGGCAAATCGAGCAGGCGATCGACAAGTCGTTCGTACGCGCCATCCCCCTCATCGGCCAGAAATTCATCAACGGCCTCCGGCAAAGCCGGCAGGCCAAGCAAATCGAAGTACAAACGTTTGATCAACGTGTAACGATCGGCCCGCGGTGACGGGCTGATTCCCAACTCTTCCAACTGGGCAAGAACAAAATGGTCGATCGCATTACGAGACCAGCTGGTACTCCCGGTTGGTGGCGGGGCCGGTTGACCCAGGGGGCGGTAGGCCCAGTGCACTTGCCACTCGGCTCCCTCGTCGATCCAGGACTGCAGGGCCTCGATTTCGGTGTTCGACAATGCCTCTCCCGACGCCACTGGCGGCATCCGCAATTCTTCGTCGCCGGAGGTCACGCGCCCTATCAGTTCACTGGCTGCTGCTGCGCCGGGCACGATTGCAATCTGTCCCGATGCTAATTCCCCAAGCGCCCGATTTCGAACGTCAAGCCGCAGGCCACCTTCCTGCTGGCTTGGCCCGTGGCAGGTCACGCATTTCTCCGCAAAGATCGGCTGAATAACGTCAGTAAAGTCGACGGCTGATTCCACCGCGCTGGTTGACAGCGGTTGCACCGCAACAGATGCCATCCAGGTAAGAGAGTAAATCAGGAGCAGGCGATGAAGGTACATCGTCGGTTTTAACGTTAGCTCAAGCCGAGGCAGGAAAAAATGGCTGCGAGATGGTCAATGAGGCACGCAGCAACCACTATAACCATTTATGATCGCAACCCTGCCCATTGTAACAGCTAAGCGATGTTATAGAAATAACTATCTGCCGAATTTGATCCTGGACGGTTCGCGAAAGACACAAATTTCATGGCAGAAACGAGGCCCTCATGACCAGAGGCCCGTCTTGTTTTCTCCCTCGCCAACGTCCTTACAGCGAGTCAGCTTCGTCGGGGCACCAGGGAAAACCATCCAAATCGGCCTTAACCATTTCAGACCTGAACCAACCGCGAGCCTCCAGGCTCGTGCCACTCAGATCCATGCCTGTCACCTCCGCCTGACTCCGACTGCAGGCAGCCAGGTCCGCATCGAACAGGGCTGTTCCAATCGGACTTGCCGCCACTACGACCAGTCGAGGTCCTCGGGAAGACGGTTCAGGTTCAGGCAGCCATCTTCTGTGACGATGACCATGTCTTCCACACGAATCCCGCCAAGGTCGCGACGGTAGAGACCCGGTTCGATGGTCAACGCGTCTCCCACCACCAGCTGCGGTGCGTTGAAGTCCAAAAGTGGAGGTTCATGAACGTCCAAGCCAATGCCATGGCCCGTACCGTGTGTCATGCTGCAGTACGAGTCGGGTACATCGCCGGGAGGCAAGCCCATTTGGTAACCATGTTTGATCATGACTTCGGACGTTGCCCGATGAACCTGCTCGCCAGTGACGCCGGCTCGGGTGGCAGCGACTGCCACCCGCTTGGCCTCGACGACGGTGGCGTGCATTCGGGCAACTGGTTCGGGAATGGTGCCGTTAACCACGGTTCGAGTGCAGTCGCCGTAGTAGCGAGTTTCCTGGCATTGCGGAAAGATATCGATGATCACGGGTTCTCCAGTATGCAGCGCACCGCTGCCCCGGTCATGGCAATCCGCACCGGCAGGTCCACCCGAGATGATACAGGGCGGGTTATAAAATGCGCATTCCAACAGCCAATGATCAATGGCTGCCCGGACCCGTTCTGAGGTCAGCGGCTGGCCCTCCCAGACGAGCGTACCATCGCTTCGTGGCTGGGCTTTGGCGACCAGGTGGCAGGCCATCTCCATCGCCCCTTCGGTAACCCGCTGCGACTCGCGCAGCCACTCGATCTCTTGCTGGTCTTTACAACGACGCTCAAGGACTCCCATTTCCAGATCGCAAACGACCTGAATACCTGCCTCACGGGTAACCTCGCTAAAGATCAGCGGCAGGGATCGATCGGCGACTACCGACTCGATCCCTGCCCGGCGAAGACATTCGGCTGCAGCTTGGGCGGTTGCCGTTTCGCGGTCACCAGACAGCCCACCGGGGGGTGTGAAATCTGCAGGACAAGCGACCTGATCGACCCGCGCGTGTTGCCTGGCCCGCTCGATTTCAATGTCCCGCAGAATCAACCACGACTTGAGATGGGGATCTCCGGGCAGGTCGATAACAGCCGCCGGATCGCCAACAAGAAAACGCAGGCGATGAAACAGGCTGGCGTTGAGTGTGGGAATGCCGGCCATCAGCTTGGCGACTGGAAACGGGGATCCAGGCATGATCGCTCCTGAAAATTTGCGTCACAGCACACGGCCTCTCAGACCGGCTGTGCCACGCTTGTCAATGCGCCCCACGAGAGGCAGGCCAAAATCTTAAAACTTCCTCGCTCAGCATTCCCAAGCCGACTCCTCGACATGACCGGGTCCAAAGAAAAGCTTCGTTGCAATGACCGTGCCAATCACCGCTTCGTCTGAATGGGCCGCCTCAGAGTGGCAATTACGATCCCGCTGTGTGAGGCAGTTGCCAGTATACGCGGCTACCCGGCCGGGACCAGCCTCGGAGATGGTTTTGATTAACAGGTATGCCGGCCTTAATTCGTTTCAAACCAGCGACAACTGATCTCGTGCAAATTTAAGATTTACACGCTTGAAAACCGTCATGGCTAGCTCACAGTCAACCTTCAACATCTCAGCTTGGATCGACTCCTAACCCATATCGGGCTTAAGAGCTAGACCGCCGGGCCATAGTCCTTTGGGAGATAAAGCAGATACGGCACCTTCTTAACTGGACCTTTATCCAACTCCAAAGCCTGGCCTACCTGCTTTCCAGCAGCGGGATTTTCTGCGAACGAATGATCGGTAGTCGATGTCAGCAACAACAATCCAAATCCAAGGCGAGTAGCGGGTTGAAACATCGGAACTCTCCTGGAATCTAGTGAGTGATCCTAGTATAGGAAACTGACCCATCGATTGGGATACAAGTCTTTTGACTGACTCCTCCCCGTTTCCTGAGGCATAGCCGAAGGAAACAAACCAGGCTGGCTTAGACGCCAACCTGACCCTCCCTTAAACAGTGGTATCTACCATGGGGGCGGGTCAATGGCGATTGGGCGGTTTCAGGGAAGGCACCCCCCCTTCAGTGGACGGCGCTGGACCGATCGTCCACCTCTAGCTCAACACGTACCTGTGCAGACAAGTCTCTTCTTCTGTTTTCTACTCTGCAGTCGTATCACCACGTATTGCCTGTAGGTAATTTCTCGTGATGTTTCCCCACATCTCGGTTACCCGTGTGTGAATTAACAGGACCCCTTGATCGATCATCTGTCTCGCCGTTGCCACATCTACAGCCCCGCCAAACATTGCCTTGCCGGCTGCAAGAATCTTTCGTCGCCCTTCGGCGATCATTTGTTGTACCACCGGATGGTCTCGATCCTGATACCCCATCGATGTTGCCAGGTCTCCCGGTCCAATACCGAAGGCGTCGATACCGGATATTTCCAGGATCGCCTCTAAGTTAGCCATCCCAGTCTTGGTTTCTATTAAAACGCCCACCAAGAGCTCCCGATTTGACCTGGCAAGGTATTCAGCATCGATTGCAACCGGTGCATAACCAGAAGACCTGCTGCCCATATCGTGACCGCGCCGTCCTTCTGGGGGGTAACGTGCTGCATCCACGACCTTCTGCGCAACTTCTGCCGTGCTGACATGGGGCACCACTACCCCCCCTGCCCCCGTGCACAGATAAGCCTGGATCACCTCAGCCTCGGGTCTGGGAACTTTGATAATCGGCACCATTTGGTGCGATTCACAGACACGGCAGATAGCCAGACAATCGGATGGTCCGATAGGCCCAGCTTCCGCGTCCATGACGATCCATTCGAACCCCAGGAACCCGCAAAAGTCGACCAGGTCAGGTGATGCCATCGCGACCGTTGCTCCAATGGATGGCTTGCCACTTGTAATCTTGTCCTTGAGTCCGGTTTGCATAGTTATGCACCTGGAGATGGAAGCTGCTGTTGAAAAGTATCGTAATCAATATCCGTAGTTTAGCTGAATGGAGAGGCGTTGAAATGCAATATCTTATTTGGAGGGTGAGCTATCGCGACCGCTATCTTCCAGTCGAGATCAGTTTTTCGAAACACGTACGTTGCACCTACCCTTTCTAATTCCTCGCCATCCGCCATATACCGCACCGCGACGGTGCTCACCAATACAGCGCTGTCATTGAGTTGCTCGGCAAACACCTCCTTCCATTGACTGTGGTGCCATCCGCGTGCTTCCAGGCTTTGCATCATCGAGGTGAAGAACGCCTCGATTTCGGCGTGGGAGGCCAGCACAACCACTCGTTGCGCATCAATAAGCATGCACGGTTTGTGATAAAAAAGTTGAGTACTTTGAGGGCTGTGTCCACTGAAGGCGGCCTGATAGTCGGCGAGTACCTGCAGAACCGCTGCCTTGTCTCCTTCGTTGGTAGGTGGGATTTCCCATTCCACTTCGCTGGACATAGCAGAACGTTCTCACTGGAGTAATGTCGACTCGGTTTTCACAATCGCCAGCTACACAACCAAAATAGATATGACCTCGGTTGCCTGAATCCCCTGTGGGTGATCCTGACGGCCAGGAGCCATAGACTTTCTTGTTTTTGCCTCGGCAAAATAACTTGTCCACAAATAACACTGCTGCCGGCCACAACCCCGAAAGACGATCCCTCGTGGATGGATCTTTTCGTTCCAGGATCCTCAAAATATTAATAGATCACATACCGTGTTGGGGCAATGCGTCGAACAGGATGTCGGTAACTTCCTTGGTCCGGTATACACCACAAACTTCAAAACCAGAAAGAGTATCTTGCGGAAGTTCGGTGTTTTGACTTCAACATCTTAACAACGCGTCGATTCCCAGGTCGAACGTTTAACTGGTTTTCGCAAGCAGGTAGACCAAGGACTAACAACCAGGTAGGATCACTCCGATAAAGGGAAAATAATGAGCAGGGAATTTGACGTTAACCGGTTGATGCAAGAATGGCGAATCAATGGCTTTGTTGTTTTTGAGGGCCTTATCCCGCTGGAGAAGATTGACCGGATCCGTCAAGCATGGATGCCAATTCGAGATGATGGCATTAAACAGCACGGGCAAGGAAATGCTGGCAAACACCGCTACAATATTGGCGTCCCTTTTGAAAGTCCGTTTGTGGACGAAGAAATCTTTGAGCATCCGGCACTTGTTGAATTTCTTGAGCGCGTACTGGGACCAGATTATGTGTGTGCCGGCTTTGACTCAAACACTCCTTTCCCGGGTTCCGAGTATCAAAGTTGGCACCGTGATTGTTATTCTCTGTTTCCGGGCCTTATGACTCCTGCCTATCAGCTGGGTGTCAAATTTCCGCTGGTCGATACGTGTGAAGAAAATGGCAGTTTTGAAGTGATTCCCTGTACCCAGCACGTTGCCGATGAGGATCTACAAACTGAATTGGACGATGTCATCGGCGCAGGTGTCAATCGACGTGCGCAGTATCACCCAATCCGTTTAAATTTAAAGAAGGGTTCGCTCTGGGTACACGATGCACGTGTCTACCACCGGGGAACGCCCAATCGGTCAGATCACTCGCGTGATGAACTCGGCATGTCCTTTTGTCGACCTTGGCTTTTTTCCAAACACATGTTGCAAGGTTACACCGAACCACACTTCCCGCGTAAATTGAGGGATGGCTTGTCTCCACACGCCCAACAAGTATTAAGATACCAGCGGGTCAAAGACGATTAAGCAACCGAGAAGATCTTCTTTCAAGGTTCCTGTTGATCAGCGGCCATTGTGCTTTTACAACACGCATACCGCAGAGGTCAGCAACCTGGCCCAAACGCCTCTCAACGGCGCACCGCTCACATCTTTTGCAAGCAACAGCAAACCAGCGAGGGAAGAAAGATCGGGCAAAAACGACAGGCCGCCTGGCACTCCCTAACGGCCCTGATACCCTCTAGCGGCAACGACGGCCAATGGCCACCACCATCAGCATGCCAAGCAGGCCGAGCATGAATGTGGCCGGCTCGGGGATTGCAATGGTAAACGAGGCAACATAATTTGCGCCGCCACGGCTGTCGTAATGGTCGCCCTCGTTGCTGGTGGCCTTGAAGTAGACCTCCAGGTTATAGTCGCCCGGCGCAAGTCCGCTGAGCAAGTCGGGCGTACTGGGAATTTGCGCCCACTTCTGGTCCCCGGAACCTGAGGAAGAGTTGCCGGCAGCATCACTGAATGGCGAGTTGCTCGACCAGCCAATCGCTATTTCACTGAAGGACCCCGCTGAAGAAGAGGCCTCATGGACGTTGTAACTAATAAAGGCACCGGTGACGTCGCCTCCGCCATTTTTCCAAGTCAGCAGTTCGCCGCCAGAGAGCAACAGGCTGTCGCCCATGGTGAACGTGCCAAAATCATATCCCTGGAGTTCTGCCAGTTGACTGGGCCCCGGTTGCGAAGCACCGAGGTAGCTGCTGCCACCGCCGTTCGGGTTGAAACCGGCGTAACTGCCGAAAGTCCCGGTACCAGCCAGAGCATACGAAGCGGGCAGCAGTGCTAGAGCGATACTCCAGGAAGAGGCGATAAAAATTCGCCCCAAAGTCGCCGCCGAGAATGTCAAGCTGCCGCCCATTAGACTTGGCTTATACTCCGCGTCTGGTTTCTAATGCCTGGTTTCTAATGCTTGGTTTCTAAT